>Ga0058694_1000998_pt1 | contig 11892 bp, 4 predicted proteins | sample AgamicOrSfrz_FD_55041 | JGI IMG/M metagenome (GOLD analysis project Ga0058694, IMG submission 55041) | Agave microbial communities from Guanajuato, Mexico - Or.Sf.rz | ecosystem: Host-associated > Plants > Phyllosphere > Phylloplane/Leaf | place: Guanajuato, Mexico | collected 2012-05-30 | reverse complement strand
CCTTTACCTACACCCCGACGAAAGATCGCGGTGAGGCATTCCCGATGCTCATGGCATTGGGAAGCACAAACCAGTCCTCCACGACTGACAATCTGGAGAAAGTCCTCGCTCGACTGAATGAGTCCATACCTGCGCTGTACGCCCAAACAAGGGACGAATATAGCAAGCGTATGAAAACGCTCACGACAATCGTTACACCTGATGCTTCTCTGGACGCTGACCTCTCATGGGCCGAGACGGCGCTATACCAATTGAAGGCGCGCACGACCGCAGCGTCCAGCAAGAACGACGGGGAGGTTGGTCTGGTCGCAGGCTACTACGCATCCGGGGACTCAGCCCGCCCGGGATTCGGGTGGTACTTCGGTCGCGACACGCTTTATACGGTTTTTGCGCTCGATGGCGATGGCGATTTCCAGGTGGCGCGTGAAGCACTGGAGTTCTTGATTGGTCGTCAGCGTAGCGACGGCAAAATGATGCATGAGTACTCTCAAACGGCTGCTCTGATCAACTGGGCAAGCCTTCCCTATGAATACGCATCTGCCGATGCAACGCCTCTATTCATACTCGCGACACTGGACTACGTTCGCGCCAGCGGTGACGTCGCGTTTCTGCGATCGCACGAGGATGCGATCCGTAAGGCATGGCAGTTCGAAAGCACGCACGACAGCGACGGCGATGGAGTCTACGACAATGCGGAAGGAACAGGCTGGGTTGAGAGCTGGCCGGGCGGTATGCCGCACCAGGAGATTTACCTGGCACTGCTCGATGAACAAGCGTCCCAGGCAATGTCAGAGCTTTCGGCGCTTTTCCACGATCAGGAAACTCGCAGGGCCGCGTTGGACCGAGCGAAATCGATACACGCAACCATCGAACGGGAATATTACGTTCCGGAGCGCGGCTTGTATGCGTTCAGCCGGAATCAGAATGGAACCGTTGACCGAACGTCTACCGTGTATCCGTCGCTGGCGTGGTGGAGCGGCAATTCAGCACTGGAGCACGCGGCCGGCGACCTCCGCGCGTGGTCCTCGCACGAGTTCGATACTGACTGGGGAATCCGCGACGTTGGTGAGTCTGAATCGGTCTACGACCCTATCAGTTATCACCAAGGCTCGGTTTGGCCGCTGTTCACTGGCTGGGCAGCTATCGCGGAGTATCGGTCGGGTCACCCGTTGGCCGGATACCAGCTGCTTATGCAGAACGCGGACCTGACGTCCGCCCAAGATCCGGGTGCGGTGACTGAACTGCTGTCCGGAGCTTTCTTCGAGCCGTTCGGCCGAAGCACGAGTCATCAATTGTGGTCCTCGGCCATGGTGATTATTCCGCTGCTACGCGGCTTGTTCGGGATAGATGTCAACGCACTCCAGCACACAGTCGAAGTGTCACCGCATCTGCCAGCAACGTGGGGGGCTGCCGATGTGCGCCGTCTGGCGGTCGGCGACTCCGTGGTGAACCTACGTTACAGGCGCACTGGTTCGGCGATGCAGGTGAACCTGGAACGTGTAAGTGGGCCTGACGTGTCTTTGCAGAACGGCAAGCAAACCATGTTGATACCGCTGGCTCCGGTTGAGGTGTCGATGCCTCACGGCCTGCCCCCCCGCGGGTCGAGAACTGGCAGGATCAAGGTTCTAAACGAAACGTACCAGAACCGGACCATGAAGCTCGACGTTGAGGCTCTTGGCGGTTCGTTATGGGCTTTGCCTATCCGCCTGAACCAACCAGCACTGAAGCTCCGAGTCGATGGTGCGGAGTTGGTTGACGGCGAACTGCGTCTGCGGCTGCCCAGCGGGAGTGGGTTCGTAAGTCACACGATAACGATCTCCTGGTGAACCTGTTTTTGCGGCTCACCGGACTTCGCCGATCCACGTCGCATACGGCGCGAGCGTGATGTTGGTGAGCGAGGTCATCGTTTTTAACGATGGATCGTCAGTGAGGAGCGTGCTCACTTCCGAGCCCTTGATTCCTGCAGCTTTGACGTCCAGCGAAACGGTCCGCGGTTCCGATGTGCAGTTCATTGCTATAACGACGGTCGATGCCCCACTTGTGCGTGCGTAGGAAAGCACGTCGCTGTTCGACGCATCCAGCATGGCCATGGACCCAGTTCTGACCGCAGGATTTGTCCGGCGCAGATGGATCAGAGACTTATACCAGTTCAGTTGAGAACTGGGATCCTCCGATTCGGTCTGAACGTTGACGGTCACGTAATTAGGCGGAATCGGCAGCCATGTGTGCGGATTCGTGCTGAACCCAGCCTGCGGTCCCGGTGTCCACTGCATCGGTGTCCGCTCACCGTCGCGGCCCTTCTCTTTGGGCCAGCCGGTGATCCCGATTGGGTCCTTCACGTCCTCTTTTCGGGTCGGCGTCGACGTTGTCATGCCGATCTCCTCCCCGTAATACATCAGCGCCGTTGCTTTTGAGGTAAGCAGAATGGTCCCGAGCAGCTTGTTGATCTCAGCATTGTGCACCCCATCTCCGTATCGGTCGATGGATCGAACGTTGTCATGATTATCGAAAACGAGCAGAGGTTGCGATCCGTGGACCTTTGTTTGTACATCCTCCAGGTAAGTTCTGAATTTGGTTGCATTCAGTTGGTCATGATCGCCGTGGAATCCGACGAGCATATCCATTGGTAGCTGCAACTCATCCTGCGCAGCGCCGCCGTACCACTTGTCCAACTCAGCGATATTCGGCAGGTAGGTCTCGCCAACGAGGACACGGTCGCCGGGATACTTCGTAACCATCGCACGCATGCGGCGGATGACGTCATGCACTTCCGGAAGGTTGCTGGTTTTGCTTTCGTCCAGATTCGGATCACCCTGGGCGTTAATGCCTCCGGTCTCTTTCTCGTCGCGGAGTTGCGGGTCCTCGAAGAGCGTAGGGATGGCATCNAGTCGAAACCCTGCGACGCCGCGATCAAGCCAGAACCGCATGCTGTCGAACATAGCTTTTTCCACCTGCGGATTCCGCCAGTTCAGGTCCGGTTGCTGCTTGTAGAACTTGTGGTAATAGAACTGGTGTACGGCCGGAACCCACTCCCAGGCGGAGCCGCCGAACAGTGAAACCCAGTTGTTTGGCGGTACTCGCCCGTCGTGTTCGAACCTTTTCTGATACGGTGTCGCGTCGGGATCAGTCGCCGGCTTTCCATCGCTCCACATGTACCAGTCGTGCTTTGGGTTAGTTCGTGAGCTCGCCGCCTGGACGAACCACTGATGCTTGTCGGAGGTATGGTTCAGCACCATGTCAAGGAGGACTCGGACGTTACGCTTCTTCCCTTCTGCGATCAGCCGATCCATATCTGCCAGCGTGCCGTACTGAGGGTCGACGGCCTGATAGTTTGAGATGTCGTACCCGAAATCGACCTGTGGCGACGGGTACATCGGCGCGATCCAGATCGCATCGACTCCCAGCGTCTGCAGGTAGTCCATCCGNGAAGTGATGCCGTTCAAATCGCCGATCCCATCCCCATTCGTGTCCTGGAACGATCGCGGATAAATTTCGTACAGTACCGCCTGCTTCCACCAGGTACTCCCGGCATCGGCTGTGAGCAGAGTGGGCGTTTGAGCCGCAATGTGCGCGTTGGGCGAGAGAACACCCAGCCCGGCAGCGATGGCGATCGCCAGCCAGAGTTTACGCCCGAAAAGCGAGCGAGTAGAAACGCTGTTTCGGTACTGACGCATAAGGATTCTCCTTGCGAAGGGCACTATAGCATCGACCGGTNGCCGGCACGACCGACGTGTCGTACCACTGCAGCCGACCGATGTTTTGTGGTCACCGAGGCGTCCAACCAGTTCACGCGGAAGCGGCCGAATCGTTCTGCCGCATGCGACTCGCGCTGCGGGATGTCCTGAAAAAGTTTCTCAGTGGAAGCCAAGCAGCAACAGGGTGTTTTCATTTGATCGGCTCGAACCGTGCTGGAGATTTCGGTTGACAGCTTTGTTCATCTTTCCATAGAGTGCTCCATCTAACGATTGGGTATCACCTACATCCCAGGTTGGAAAATCTGGTGAAGGAAGCCCGATAGAACGATTCCATTTCATCGGCACCTCACCACGGCCCTGTACCCGAGCAGCACACTCTTGAGGGGGTCAGTATGAACAGTAAGGCTACGTGGAAACGTTTCCAGTTTCTCTGCTCTTTTGCCGTCGTCCTGTCGTTCTTCCCAATCAGACACGCGTCTGCGCAAGCCGTTTACGGTCAGATCGTCGGGACCGTCACGGATCCGAGCGGTGCCGCTGTTCCGAATGCAACCGTAACCGTGCTCGACGTGGCAAAGGGAACGACCGTGACGGTGCAAAGCAACGACGCAGGTCAGTTCACCGTGGATCACCTTATTCCTGACGTTTACAACGTGAAGGTAGCCGCGTCTGGGTTCAAGTCGTTCGAACAGAACGGGATTCAGGTCTATGCAGACACGTCTCCGAACGTGCGCGCCGAACTCGCTGTCGGCGCGGCGGATCAGACGATTCAGGTCAATGCAGACCAGGTGCCGCAGCTTAAGGTGGACAGGGCTGACGTAGCCACCACCCTCACGTCTCGGGAAATCGTGAGCTTGCCGATTCCTGACAGGAACTTCACTAACCTGCAGTTGCTGCTGCCAGGTGCACAACAGCTCGGATGGAGCCACGCCGCCAGCGAAAACCCGCAAGGCTCGAAGCAGATCCAGGTGGATGGGCAGACCTTCGCGGGTGTCGCTTTTGAACTCGATGGTACTGACAACCAGGACCCAATTCTTGGGATCATTGTTGTCAATCCGAACGCAGACTCGCTTTCCGAGACGAAGATCACGACCCAGAACTTCGACGCTGAGTTCGGTAAAGCCGTTTCGTCCGTCGTCACCGCGCAGACGAAGTCCGGCTCCAATACCCTCCACGGATCAGCATTCGACTATAGGCAGAGCAATGCCAATCGCGCACGCGAACCATTTACGCAAGGCCCGAGCCAACTCACGCCTACGAGCCCCTTCCCGAGCGGCCTCAAGAACCAGTTCGGTGGATCTCTGGGCGGCCCGATCATCAAGGACAAGTTATTCTTCTTCGGCGACTACCAGGGCGTGCGGCAGAAGGTCGGGACTGCGTTCGTCCAGACCGTTCCGTCTGCTCACCTGATTGCAACATGCCTGGGTACCGCAACGGCCACGAACGGTATAGCCGGTTGCGATTTCAGTGAGTATGCGGCGGCCCTCAAGACACCGCAACTTATCTACCAGAACGTTGGCGGCGTCTCGACCCCCTATCCAGGAAACGTTATTCCCCGATCGCAGCTATCGCAGCCGGCATTGAACTTTCTGAAGCTGCTGCAGCCCTACACGCCTAACACCTTCAGCACCCTGAATGGCCTCAGCAATAACTACGCTGCCAGCGGTTCTGGCCTGTTCAACAGCGATCAGTGGGACGCTCGCGGAGACCACACACTGAACGCGCAGACTCACCTCTTCGCGCGGTTTAGCAGATTCACCGATACGCTGACCGGCAAGACGATGTTCGGTCCTGCGGGCGGCGCAGGATTCGGTATCGGCGGTTATGGCGGAACCTCCAAAGGTGCGAACGACAGCCTGGCAGCAGGTGTCGACGTCGCCGTAACACCAAGGCTCGTCACAGACGTGCGACTCGGCTATTTCCGATACAACATCGTGGCCGCGAAGTTCGACCAGAGTGATACAAATGCTGCGACAACACTGGGAATGCCGGGTCTGAATACGGGCACTTACTTCACGAGCGGCTTACCCGGCTTCCAGATCCAGGATGTAGGCGCAACGTTCAATACCTTCCCGAGCCAGGATCAGGGCTCGCAGTACGGCGCCGCCCTCAACATCAACCGCTGCAACTGCCCGTTGACGGAGAAGGAAGATCAGTTCCAGATTGCGAACAACTGGACCAAGTCGATCGGCAACCACTCCGTGAAGTTCGGAGCCGACCTCCGGTACGCTCGGAATCTCAGGGTTCCCAGCGACAACGACCGAACGGGGCTGCTCCAGTTCAGTTCTGGTCCAACCGCGAGCGCGGCAGACAACTCAGGCGGCCTTGGCTTCGCCACCTTCGTGCTCGGGCAAGTTACTGACTTCAAGCGCTACGTGAGCACTTCAACGAACGCAAAAGAATTCCAGAAGCGGGACTTCTTCTACGTGCAGGACACCTGGAGAGTCACAAACAANCTGACGGCCAACCTTGGTGTCCGATACGAGTTCTACTTCCCGGAATCGATCAACGGTAAAGGCAACGGCGCACTGCTTAATTTGGCCACTGGATACCTTCAGGTAGCTGAGACTGGATCCATCGGCAGCAATATGAATTGGGGGATTCCAAAGAACACGTGGAATCCGCGCATCGGCTTCGCGTATCAAGCGGACGAGAAGACTGTGATTCGCGCTGGGTACGGTAGGAGTTTTGATATCGGAGTCTTCGGCTCAATCTTCGGACACGCCGCGACCCAGAACCTGCCCGTCCTTGCAAGCCAGGAGATCAAGGGAACGGGAGGAAACCAGAGCTACGCGTTCACCCTGTCGACCGGTCCCACCGCACCCACCTTTACTCCGGTTCCATCGAACGGGCTGCTACCAAATCCGGGGAATCTCGTCAGTTCTCGTGGTCGCCCAACGCCATTGCGACTGCCTACGCTCGACGCCTGGAATATCGCAGTCCAGCGATCGCTCACTCCAACCGTGTCCGTGACCGCGACGTATGTGGGAAACAAAGGGACCCATACTTTGGGCGACGGTTCTGGTAATACCGTCAACCCGAATGAAGCGGCTATAACCCTACCGAGTCAGTACAGCATCAATGGTCAGGCTTTGACATGGAACCCGGCCGGACCGAACACAATTACGCCAGGCTCAAGCGCGACGACGACAAGCAACGAGCTTTACCTGTACCGCTACTACGGTGGTAAGCTCCCGGCCTGTTCGGATCCCGCTTACGCCGCGGCCGGCGGTGTTAATGCGCCCAACGGCGGATGCGGCTGGAACAACAGCATCACGTATTACAGCAACGATCTCGATTCGCGTTATAACGCTTTCAAGTTTGAGATGGTTAAGCAGTTCTCAAAGGGAGTCTCCGTTAACGCGAACTACGCGTACCAGCATGCAACCGGCGAAGCTACTGGCTTTGCAACTTGGAGCCACAAGGCGGTCCAAGGTCCGGATGCTCAGCTTCGACGTCAGCAACTCATCGTCTACGGGATATTCCAGCTTCCGTTCGGCCACAACCGGCCCTACCTAAGCGGCGCCAATGGCTTCGTAAACCAGATTGTGAACGGATGGGAGCTGAGCCCTGTAATGACCTGGTCCAGCGGTCTGCCGTTCACGCTCGGTTACTCCGGTTGCCATACCCAGGTCCCAAGTAGCGCGCCGTGCCAGGTCAACGGCAATCCGGACTCGTTCCACAGGCACGTGCTCGGGTTCCCAGGCCAGGGTCTGCAGTACTACGACGCTTACACGCTCACAGGAAGCAGTAGTCCGTTCTCCGTGCCCGCCGTCGATCAGATCGGCACTGTGGGTCGTAATACCGCGTGGGGCCCAGGGTTCTTCAATACTGACCTGTCGCTGCAGAAGAACTTCCCGATTCGCGAGCGTGCGTCGTTGCAGTTCCGCTTTGACGCGTTCAACGCCTTCAACCATATCAATTGGGGTAATCCAGGCAGCAATATAGATCAGACAGGAACCATTTCCAGCGGTCCGTTCCCGGATGGATCTGCAAACCCGCGGCAGCTTCAGTTCGCAGTGCGCGCGCAGTTCTGAAGTTCGACGTCGTAAAGGAGAAGGGGGGCTTGCTCCTCGCTTCTCCTTTACGCTTGAGAACATCTCGGTGTTAGGCTATTTTGCAGCTCTTGAGTTGGGCCATCTTGAATGCGTATCGCGGTTTCAGTCGCCGGCCTCTGGTTGAGTATTGCGCTGGCATACCACGCATCCCCACAAGCGCCGTCGTCCCCCGTCACTGCTTCCGCCGCCAACGAGGATACCCTCCGATCGATGCGTCGGAGCATCGATGCTGGCCGCGCCGATCAGGTTCTGCAAGAGATAGCAACGCTTCGCGCCGGAGGTTCGCCTGGCCGTGGGCTCTACCGGATGGAGGGACTGGCGCTTTATCAGAAGGGCGATCTGCGAGGCGCAGACAGAGCATTTGGGCAGGCGACAGCAGAAGACGGCGGCGACGTTGAATCAGCGCAGATGCGCGGTCTGACACTGTTCCGGCTTGGCCGCCCGGCGGAAGCCATCCCGCTGATCGAGGCGTCCCGCGGCCGCGTTCCCGGTNAGCCGGATCCGTATTACATTCTCGCGCTCTGTTATATGGACACGCGTCGCTACGACGANGCACGCCACGCCTTTGCCGCGCAGTATGGATTCCAGCCGGACAGTGCAGCCGCGTATCTGGTTGCAGCTCGGATGCTCCTTCGCCGCGAGTACCTGCCTATAGCGCGGCAGTACGCGGAGAAGTCGCTCGAACTTGACCCCGCGTTGCCGCTAGGCCACGAGCTGCTTGGTGAGATCGCGCTCGCAGGCAATCACCTGGATGATGCGATTGCGGAGTTCGAGAAAGAGCGCAGCAGGAACCCTCTCGAAAGCGCGTTGTACGACCGCCTCGGTGATGCATATCTACGTGCCGCCCGCTACGATGATGCCGAGCGCACGCTCCAGCAGGCCATTCTGTTGCAGCCGACCGCTACCGGTCCGTACATCCTGCTTGGCAAAACGCTTCTGAAGCGCTCAGCCCCGATCGGTGCGGCGACGTACCTGGAACGAGCCGCGAAACTGGACCCTGGAAATTACATGACCCATAGCTTGCTCGGCCAAGCGTATCGTGCCTTGGGAAGGATTGAAGACGCAAGTCGCGAGACCGCGGTCGCACAGAAGATCCAGAGTGAGAATGAGCCGAAGCTGGACGGAATGCATTAGTTCGGCCAGTCAACGCGATACGTCAGGCCATCCGNTTGGCTGAGATTGCGGCTCGCCGCGTCCCCGGTTATACTTGCCGCCCTAAGGTTGAGTGCATGGTTTGGACGCGTCGAGGATTCGTTCGTTCACTTTGTCGCACAGCGCTCGTGCTCTCGCTCGAAGACGTACTGAAGCTCGCGTGGCCTCTGTATGCGCAAGCACCTGCCGGTAGTCCAAGTATCGGATCGCGCGCGACATACGACGCGAAACCCAGGCCCGCGCCGAAGGTCGTGTCGCCCGTAGCTGGAACGCCTCTCGGGTTCAGTTTCATCGACGTCGCGACGTCCAGCGGCCTGAACGCCAAGACGATCTACGGCGGCGAACACAGGAACCGTTACCTCCTGGAAACGACCGGCTGCGGTGTAGCGTTTTACGACTTCGATCACGATGACTGGATCGATCTGTTCGTCGTGAACGGAACTCGCCTCGACGGCTTTCCGAAGGGGCAGGAGCCGATCAGCCGCCTCTTCAAGAACAACCGCGACGGCACATTCACCGATATCACCGCGAAATCAGGCATGACCCGCTCTGGTTGGGGCCAGGGATGCTGCGTCGGCGATTACAACAACGACGGCTTCGATGACCTCTTCGTCAGTTATTACGGCCAGCCAATCCTGTACCAGAATCACGGCGACGGCACCTTCACCGATGTTACGGCGAAAGCGGGCCTCATCCAGCCAAAGACCCGCTGGAACTCCGGTTGTGCATTTCTCGACTACGACAAGGATGGCAATCTCGACCTCTTTGTCGCGAACTACATCGACTTCGATCCAAAGACTGCTCCGCTGCCCGAAGCAGCAGGATGCAGTTACAAGGGCATGCAGGTAGCGTGCGGACCGCCCGGACTGCAAGGTGGGAAGAACATTCTTTACCACAACAACGGCGACGGCACGTTCACGGATGTGTCGGCAAAGGCCGGCATGGAGAACACGATCGGCACCTACGCGCTGTCCGTTGTTGTAGCCGACCTCGACAATGATGGCTGGCCCGACATCTACGTCGCNAACGACTCCACGGCGGCAACGTTCTACCAGAACCAGAAGGATGGCACGTTTAAAGATGTAGCTATCGAAGCCGGCATTGCCTACTCGCCCGACGGTAAGCCACAAGCGGGCATGGGCGTGTCGGTCGGTGATTTCAATCGCGATGGCCAACTCGACATCGTGAAGACAAACTTCGCCGGCGACACCGACTCTCTCTACCAGAACCTCGGGGACGGCACGTTCGAGGACCACACCTACTTGTCCGGCCTCGGAATCAACACCCGTTATCTCGGCTGGGGCGTCGGGTTCGTTGATCTCGATAATGATGGCTGGCTGGATATTTTCATCTCGAACGGTCACGTTTACCCGGAGGTCGACAGCTCAAGTCTCGATGCGCCATACGCAGAGCACAAGTACGTGTACCGCAATCTTAGAAACGGTCAATTTGAGGAGGTCACACCCCAAGCTGGCCCAGGCGTAAACGCTGCTGTGGCAGCCCGCGGCTGTGCATTCGGTGACTACAACAACGACGGGACCATGGATGTGGTCGTCAATTGCGTCAATGCCCCGCCCCAACTGCTTCGCTGTGACGCCACCATTCACCGTAACTGGATTAAGTTCCGCTTAATTGGGAAGAAGAGCAATCGGACCGGCATTGGTGCGCGCATAACAGTAACTGCAGCTACTGCTCCGCAGGGACAGTCCGGCATAGGCAGGCAGCCATTGTGCCAAATAGAGGAGCTACGCAGTGGAGGTAGCTACTACTCGCAGAACGATCTGCGCATGCATTTCGGGCTGGATCGCGCAGCGCAGGCCGACCTCGTCGAAATCGCGTGGCCTTCCGGCAACAAAGATACCCTCCGAAATCTACCCGCCAATCATCTCTACGTCATTGAGGAGGGCGGTCGCATCATCAAGACGATGCCGATGGGCCCGGCAACACGGCCTTCCACACCAGGCAAGTAATGCGCTCCGCTCACGCAGTCGTCCTCTGCATCCTGACTCCGACTCTTTGGGCTCAGCCGGCAAACCCAACTATCTACCCGCCGACCCAGGAACACGGCGGTCCAGCATGGTTTGTGGATGTCGCCGCAAAAGCCGGCATCAGCGTCCGCAATGTGAACGGGTCGGAAGCGGACAAGCGGTACATCATAGAGTCCACCGGATCCGGAGTCGCCATCATCGACTACGACCGCGACGGCTGGCCGGACATCTTCCTCGTGAACGGCTCGCAGCTCCAGTCCTCAACTCACTCGGGCCCGCCGCCCACCAGCCATCTGTTCCACAACAATCACGACGGCACCTTCACCGACGTCACGGCCAAAGCGGGGCTGGGCTTCAGCGGCTGGGGCCAGGGCGTCTGCGTCGGCGACTACGACAACGACGGCTTCGACGACTTGTACGTCACCGCCTACGGACACAACCACCTGTTTCACAACCAGGGCAACGGCACCTTCCGCGATGTGTCTGAGGAATCCGGCACAGCCGGATCTGGCAAAGAATGGGGCACCGGCTGTGCCTTCGTTGACTATGACCGTGACGGCCGGCTCGATCTGATTGTCGCCAATTATGTTCATTTCGACCTGGCCGCCACGCCGGCTCCAGGTGCGGAGGCCGGCTGCATGTGGAAGGGTACTCCCGTCATGTGCGGACCGCGCGGCCTGCCCTATGCACCGAACATTCTCTTCCACAACGAGGGCTCCGGCCGTTTTAAGGACGTCAGCGCCACCACCGGCATTCAGAAAACGCTCGCGCACTACTGCTTCTCCGTAACCACGCTCGACTACAACGAGGACGGCTGGCCCGACATTTACGTCGCCTGCGACTCAACACCGTCGATTCTGTACCGGAACAATCACAACGGAACATTCACAGATGTAGCTGCCGATGCCGGTGTCGCTTTCAACGAGGATGGTCGCGAGCAGGCAGGCATGGGATCGACTGCCGGCGATTACGACGGAGACGGCCATCTGGACCTGTTCAAGA
>Ga0058694_1000991_pt1 | contig 11954 bp, 11 predicted proteins | sample AgamicOrSfrz_FD_55041 | JGI IMG/M metagenome (GOLD analysis project Ga0058694, IMG submission 55041) | Agave microbial communities from Guanajuato, Mexico - Or.Sf.rz | ecosystem: Host-associated > Plants > Phyllosphere > Phylloplane/Leaf | place: Guanajuato, Mexico | collected 2012-05-30 | reverse complement strand
TCGACACTTCATCGACGCCCGTCAGGTACGCAAGCATTTCAGTGTGGCCGGGAAACTTGTGGCCGCCCGCGTGCAGCGCTTCCTTGTTTAACGGCGCGGTGCAGATCGCGTCGATCTGCTTCGCCTCCGCGAGTTCGACCGCGCGCGCGATGAACCGGTACGCGGCGTCACCCGCGACTGCCGACAACTGGCCGAACGGCAGATCGTCGGGAATCAGATCGAGGTCGATGCAGTCAATCGTGCCCGGCTCATAGCGCGCTTCGGCCGCCTCCTTGATACGGCGGATTTTCGCCGTGCCGCCAACGATCTGAGTCGCGCGTTCGAGCCGGCGCGCATCGCCGATCACGAGCGGACGGCATTGCTTGTAAACGATGTCGTGCGCAAGGCTCTTGACGACGATCTCCGGGCCGACGCCCGCTGCGTCGCCCATCGTGATGCCGATTACGGGAAGGTANTTGCTCATGGTGTTTTGCCTGGTCCTTGNTGTCTGTGCAGTCCTGCCAGTCCTGCCTGCCTGATTACGCNAACGCGGCGATCAGGCCGAGTCGTGTAATCCGGTTCCGGCGGCTGCCGGTGCTGCGGATGCTGCCGGTTCTGCCGGCGCTTCGTGCAGATAGCGCCAGGCGGCGAACAGCGCATGATCGGTGCCGAAGGCGCCCGCCTTCGTGACGATACGCAAATGCGGCCGCAAAGCGCACGTTGCGACGGGCTTGCCGACTGCCACACCCGCTTCGATCTCCGCGATCAGTTCGATACTGCCGATGCCGGCTGCGCTCAGCATCGCTCGCGCCGTCTCGCCGCCCGTGGCGATCAGGCCGCCGAGCGCCGCAAAGTACGGCTTGACGAGCGCAGCAAGGGCCGCGGACAGCAACGCGCCTTCCGCAGGATCGAACGCATCGTCGCGGCCTATGCGCAGCAGGAGATCGGCGCGCGTATCGAGCGCCTCGCCAATGCGCGTCTGCCATGCCGCCCAGTCCGCGTGACGTTCGCCGTCACGCAGCACGCCGGGCGGCACCGTCAGTTCCGCCATGCCGGCGCGATCGCGCAGCATCGCGCACTGCCGCTCCGATACCGCCGACAGGCTGCCTACCAGCACCAGCACCGGCGAATGGTCTTGCTGCTTCTGCTGTTTCTGCTGTTTCTGCTGTTCCTCTCGCTGCCGTTCGGAAGCGCTTGTGGTCTCTTCTGCCGCTCGCGCGCCGAACAAGCCTTCAAGGCTCGCGATCTCGCGAGCAAGGCCACCCGAGCCGACCCAGAACAACGCCTGATCCATTTGGGTGGTGGCCTGCGCGAGCGTCAGCAGGTCTTCGCTGGTCTCTGCGTCGACGATCAGCGCCTGCGTGCCGCTCGCCGCCACCGCCGCGATCCGCGCCGTGAGCGCCTGACCGCCTTCGCGCAACGCATCCACGTTCAGTTGCGCCGTCGACAGACCGACCTCCGCCAGCATCGCATGCAGGTCAGCGGCGCGGCCGGCGTTTTCCAGCTTCCAGGTATCGGTGCCTTCGAGCGGCTTGCCGTGCACCAACACACGACCGCCGCGCAATGTCCGGCCGGTCGCCGGGAATGCCGGCGCAACGATCGCCAGACCCGCGAGCGATTGCAGCGCGGCGACTTCCGCGGCCCAATTGCCGCGCAGCGTCGAGTCGATCTTCTTGTACAGACGCCGGCCCGGTACGCGCAACGCCTGCCACGCCGCCGCAGTGCGCCGCGCGGCCTCGGCGGCCGTCAGCCGGCGCGTGTCGGTATCGGCGGCGATCACGTCGGCCGCATGGGCGTCGAGCGCTTGCGCCGACGCCTCGAGCGCGACGACCGTGCGATAGCCCGCGCTCGCGAAACCGATCGCGCAATCCGCCGCGCCGGACAGATCGTCGGCGATGATCAGCATGCTCATCGCGCCAGCTCCCTCGATTCGCGCCGTACCTGCACGCGTTTTGCGACGGCGGCCGTCAGGATCGGCGACAGGATCGCGGTCACCACCACACAGGCGGCCACCAGCAGCGTCGCGCTTTTCGCTGCTTCCGCGTAGACCGGGTTGGCCGCGGCGATCAGCGCGGGCACGGCGGCCGCATTGCCTGCCGTATTCGCCGCGGCGGTGCCCGCGACTCCGGTGCCGCCCGTCAGACGGTCGGCGAGATAGAGCGGAATGCCGGTAACGATCACGACGGCGATGCCAAGACCAATGCCGAGCACGCCGGCCTGCCATACCTTATGCAGGTCCAGACTGGCCCCGAGCGCCAGCGCGAAAAAAGGAATCATGACCGGGACAGCTTTGCCGAGAAACGCCCGCATTTCGCGGTCCAGATTGCCGAGCAGCATGCCGAAAACAAGCGGCAATATGCTGCCGACGAGCGTGGGCCACGGAAACGCGGACAGGCCGGCGACGCCCAGCGTGACCATCGTCAGGAACGGTCCCGATTCGAGCGACATGATGGTGTACGCGCCGACGTCTTCGGAACGGCCGTACTGGCCCATCAACGCCATGTAGAGCCCGCCGTTGGTGTCGTTCATCGCCGCGACCACGGCAAGAGTCGACAGGCCGGCGAACAGCCCGGACGAAATCGGCTGTTCACCGAGGAAATGGCCCATCACGACGCCCACGACGATTGCCGCGCCGACCTTGGTGACGAACAGCGCCCCGCCCTTTTTGAGCAGATAGGGTGTCGCTTTGACATCGATGCTCGCGCCCATGCAGACGTAGAACACCGCGAGAATCGGCAGCGCGCCAGTGAAAAGCGCATTCGTGAACGAGCCGAAAAACTTCGGCATGCCCGGCAGAAAGGTCGCGACGAGCGCGCCTAACAGCAGGGGGACGATCATCATGCCGCCGGGTACGCGTTCGATGCCGCGCTTGATGTTTATTTGGGCCATGCCAGTCTCCGCTCTGATTGGGTTTTGATCGGATCGGTCACTTTTTTGATTGAAACGATCATGTCCAAGTGTACTGCGGTCGGCAGACTTGCGCAAATCGCTCATTTTTATGATCGAAGTGATCAAAAGGCAGAGTGGGAATTACCGAGTCTGGGCGGCGGCGTGTCGCTAATCATGCGCGGCACGCATTCGAACGCGAGCAAGCCGCCAGCAAAGCGCAGGCGCGCATGCTCCGCGTAGGGTCGACAAGCGGGAGGCAGCGTGGACTAGCTATGGACGTGCGGGGGCATGAGCTTCGGTTACCAGGGAGGGCGATAACCTGCGGACGCGGCGACAGGCGACACCTATCGCCGCGTCCGCGAATGCTTTTTCCGGCGCGGGCAGCGCGGCTGCGAACCCGCCCGCTCCGTCAATGAACGTGCTCTCTGTCGCCCTAGGCAGCAAACGCCGTGCGCAGTGCCTCCAGAAAGCGCACGTAAGCCGTCGCACCGGGGTCCGCATGGCCGATGCTCCGTTCCTGCACCCAGGCGGCACGGCCTTTTCGCGACTGCATCGAGGCCGTGGCGGCGACTTGCGCCTGCGCCGTCGCGATCATCGCGTCGAGCAGTTCGACGGCGCTGCCTTCCGATGCCTCCAGGGTGTCGAGGCTCGGAACAAGCGCATCGAGCACGGTCTTGTCGCCGACCTGACTCTTGCCGCGCTCGACGATGCGAGCCGCCACCGCGCGCCCGATCGTCAGCGCGTCGGCGCGCCCGGCGCTCTGTACCCCGGCCGTCGCCTTGGCAGCAGCAAGCAGGCCGCCGCCCACGAGCGCCGCGAACGTTGACGGGTTGGCGGTCGAGAACGCCTTGCCGGCAGCCAGCAGCACATCCGCAACCGATGCTTCGTCGGGCAGTGCGGAAAGCGCCTTCACCACCGCTGCCGATCCTGCGCGTACCGTGATGCCGAGATCGCCGTCGCCCAATGCCGCGTCGAGTTCGCGCAGTTCGTCGGCGTGGGCCGGCAGCGCATTCAGTGCGCGCGTCAAAACCTCACGCATTTCCTTGCTGGATACAGTCATTGCCGGACCTCTTCAGGATGCCGTGCCGTCGCGGAAGAACGGCGAATTCGCCGGCGCTTCGAGCAGCGCCTGAAGCTCGTCGTCGAGCAGCATCACCGTAATGGATGCGCCCGCCATCTCGAGGCTCGTCACGTATTCGCCGACATAGGAGCGCACCACCTTCAGGCCGCGATCCGCGATCAGGCGCGCCGAACGTCGATAGAGCAGATACAGCTCTTCTAATGGCGTCGCGCCGAGNCCGTTGACGAGCAATGCNACGCGTGAGCCNTTCTCCGCGTCGAGGTCGTCGAGAATTTCGCGCGTGATGCGCTCTGCAATGGCATCCGCGGATTCGAGCTTGCCGCGGTGCGTGCCGGGCTCGCCATGAATACCGATACCGATCTCCATCTCGCCTTCAGGCAGCGTGAAGGTCGGCTTGCCGGCGGCGGGCAGGATCGTCGGCGACAGGCCGACGCCCATGGTGCGGCAACTGGCGTTCGCCTTGCCGCAGATGCGCGCCACNTCGTCGAGCGAATCGCCGCGCTCCGCTGCCGCTCCCGCGCATTTGAACGCGAACAGCATGCCCGCCACGCCGCGGCGGTCCGCGGCGCGTTCTTTCGGTGCGGAAGCGACGTCGTCGGTCAGCACCACTGTCTGAATTTCGATGCCCTCCGGCTCGGCGAGATCGGCGGCGAGATCGAAGTTCAGCACGTCGCCGCCGTAGTTTCCATAGACGTAGAGCACGCCGGCGCCGCCGTTCACGGCCTTGGTCGCCTCCAGAATCTGCTCGGCGGACGGCGACGAAAACACGTTGCCCACCGCGACGCCGCTGCACAAACCCTCGCCCACGTAGCCGAGAAAGCCGGGCAGATGACCCGAACCGCCGCCCGTCACGATGCCCACGCGCCCCTCTTTCGGCGCGTCCTTGCGGACCAGCGCCCGCTTGTCGGCCGTTGCGCTTTTGATCCACGCCGGATGGGCGGCAAGCAGCCCTTCGATAATCTCGTCGACGAAGACATCCGGTTCATTGATGATTTTCTTCACGTGCTGCTCCTCCGGTTTTGGGGTGCTTTCACAGATGCAATAAGGCGCTTACTGCTTGCGCCGCTGACTGAGCGCATCCAGCAGGACCGCCGCGAAGATGACGCCGCCCTGTATGAACTGCGTCCAGAACGGATTGACGCCGAGCAGCGACAATCCCACATTGATCACGCCGATCAGCACGACGCCGATAAACGTTCCGACGATCGACCCGCGCCCGCCGGCAAGCGACGTCCCGCCAATCACGACCGCCGCGATGACCTGCAACTCCAGCCCGTTGGCCGCGGAAGGCAGCGCGGAATTGAGCCGCCCCGCCAGCACGATCCCGGCAATCGCGGCCGTCACGCCGGCCAGCATGTAAGTGAGGAACACGACGCGATGCACGGGGATGCCCGCAAGACGCGCGGCTTCCTGATTGCCACCCACTGCGAACACCTGATGGCCGAACGTCGTCTTGCGCAACAACACATGGCCGATGGCGAAGATCACCAGCATGACGATCATCGGCATGGGCAGGCCCGCGACCGTCTTCGCGCCGAACGCGGTGAAGGCATTCGGGAAATCGAATTTGGTGCGGCCGTCCGAAATGGCGAGCGTGAGGCCGCGCGCCATCGCCATCATCGCGAGCGTGACGATGAAGGGCACGAGCCGCAGCCACGCCACCGCGAGGCCGTTCAACGCTCCCGCGGCTGCGCCGACCGCGAGCGCCACGCATAGCCCCGCAATGCCGAGGCCGACCGCGCCCGGCGTGGACCCCGCCATCACAGTCGCGGCGACCATGCCGGTCAACGCGACGAGCGAGCCGACCGAAAGATCGATCCCCGACGTGATGATCACGAAGGTCCCGCCCACCGCCGCTATGCCGACCACCGACACCTGCACCATGATGTTGGTCAGCGTGCTGGTCGTCAGAAACTCGGGCGATGCAATCGACAACGCGATGCAGATCAGCACGAGCGCCGCGAACAGTGGCCCGATTCCGCTCCTCAGTTGGCGAATCACGCGGCGCGACAGCGCCTCCGTATCCGCGCGGTTGGCTGCCGTGGAGGTCATGCGCCTGCTCCTGTTGTAGCCCATTGAATGACAGCTTCGGAATGCGCGTTGTCGCGCGCAATTTCCGTCACGATGCTGCCGCGATACATCACGAGCACGCGATCCGACATGCCGAGCAGTTCCGGCAATTCGGAACTCACCATGACGACCGCGGCGCCCGCGCGCGCCATCGACACCATATGCGCGTAGATTTCCGTCTTCGCCCCTACGTCGATGCCGCGCGTCGGCTCGTCGAGCATGATCACGGCGGGTTCTGTGGCGGTAGCGCGCCCGAGAATCACCTTCTGCTGGTTGCCCCCGGACAGCGTGCCCGTGACCTGCAGGACCGACGACGAACGCACGTTAAAGCGCGTGCTGGCGTCGCGTGCCAGTTTCCGCTTTCTGGCGCGGCTGACGAATCCGCCCGTGGCGAGCGCCTTCAGACTGGACAGTGCGATGTTTTCCTCGATGCTGGCATCGAGCACGAGCCCCTCCAGCTTGCGATCCTCGGACGTATAGACGAGGCCATGACGCACGCCTTCGGTCGGCGAATGATTCGAGATCTTCCTGCCCTTGACGCGTATCTCGCCGGCCGTCGCAGGCAGCGCGCCGAAGATCGTTTTCAGCAGTTCGGTGCGCCCCGCGCCTGCGATTCCCGCAATGCCGACAATCTCGCCCGCGCGCACCTTGAAGCTCGCATTGCGCAGCAGCGGCGCACTGGCGAGATCACGCACCTCGAGCACGACATCGCCGTAATCGCGCGGCTCCCACGGATAGAACGACTCGAGATTGCGCGCACCATCGCCTGCACGAGTTCGGCTTCGGTCCATTGCGACATGGGACGCGCGCCGACAGTCGCGCCGTCGCGCATCACGACCGCCGAATCGGCCAGCTCGAACACCTCTTCCAGATGATGCGAAATGAAGATGATGCCCATGCCCGCCGCTCGCAGCCTGCGCACCACAGCGTACAGATTGACGATGTCCTGACTTTGCAGCGCGGCGGTCGGCTCGTCCATCACGAGGATGCGCGCATCGCGCGTAATGGCCTTCGCGACTTCGACCAGTTGGCGCTTGTTGAGCGGCAAATCGCCGAGGCGCATCCACGGCGGCACATCGTCGAGGCCCACGCGCGCGAGCGCCGCCCGCGCGAGCCGATTGGCTTCGCGCTGCATGAGGAAACCTTTGCGCGCCGGCATGCGGCCGAGAAACAGGTTTTCCGCCACCGTCATGTCGTTGATCAGCGAGAGTTCCTGATAGATCACGGCGACGCCTGCGTCGATGGCCGCATGAGTGCCGCGCGCCAGCGGCACGCCGTCTATTTCGATCGTGCCTTCGTCGGGCTCATACGCGCCCGACAGCGTTTTGACGAGTGACGACTTGCCCGCGCCGTTTTCGCCGACGATCGCCATCACACGCCCGGCCTGCAATTCGAGACTCACGCCGCGTAACGCCTTCACGCCCGGAAAACTTTTGACGATGCCCTGCATGCGCAGCAGCGGCACAGGTGTCTCGACGGGCACGCGCTCCCGTTCTTCGGCTTGCACTGTCATGTCGCCTCATTCCGTTTGCGGGCTGCGCGCACCGTCCGCTGCAACGCAGCCCGCGACCCGTCTTACTGTTTGACTTCCTCGGACCACAGCCCATATTTCTTCGTCGCATCCGAATCGATATTGGACTTGTCGATCAGCAGGGTCGGCCACGCATAGTTCGCCGGCACGTCCTTTTTCGCGGTGTAATCCGCGACGAATTGCAGCGACTTGGCGGCCATCTGAATCGGGTTCTGCGAAATGGTCGCGTCCTGCTTGCCCGCGCGAATCGCCGACAGTGCCTGCGCCGTGCCGTCCGCGCCGATCACCAGAATGTGCTGCTTGTCGTCGAGCGGCTTGTAGCGGCCCGCATTGTCGATGGCCTTTTCCGCGCCGACGGTGTTGTCGTCGTTAGCGCCGAACACCGCGTCGATCTGAGGATACTTCTGCAGGATATTGGTCATCGCGTTGAGCGACTTCTCCTGATCGAATGCGCCTTCCTGACGCGCGACCATCTTGATGTCGGGATACTTGGCGATCTCGTCGCTAAAGCCCTTCTCGCGATCGGTGGCGGCCGTCGTGCCGACGAGCCCGATCAGGTCGACCACGTTGCCTTTCGCCGAGCCGTAACGCTTCGTCAACTGGTCGGCGATCCATTTGGCGGCCGTCTGCCCTAGCGCAACGTTATCGGATGCAACAAAAGACGTGACCTTGCCGCCATCCGAACCACGATCCAGCGTGAACACCGGAATGTTCATCGCATTGGCTTTTTCGACAGCGGGAATGATGGCCTTCGAATCGATCGGATTGAGTACCAGTGCTGTCACGCCCTGGCTCAGAAGATTGATGGCGTCGTTGACCTGCTGCTGCGCGTCGCCGTTCGCATTGGTCTGCACGAGATCGAAGCCTTGCTCCTTGGCGCCCTTCTCCACGCCCGCCTCGAGGCCGACAAAGAACGCATTGTTGAGCGTAGAGACCGAGAAGCCGATCTTCGTCTTGCCGCCCGCTGCGTTCGCCACGGGCGCGCTCGCCGGCGCGCTCGCGGCTTCACTCGCGCTGCCGGTCGAGCTGCTGCTGGTCGAACTGTTGTCGCTTTTCGAACACCCGGCAAGCGCGGCTGCCGCACACAGCAACACCGCGCAGGTCGATTTACCCAATACGTCCCATCCGTCGAATCTTGCTGAACTCCAGGCCATAGCTGTCTCCGTTGTAGGATTTCTTCACTGCGATGCGAACGACCACTTCCTTCAAGCAAGCGTGCTAACGCTCGGCTTCCTTGCGCCTGCCATACGTCTTGAACTTTTCGAGCACCTCGTCCATCTGCTCACCCGACAGAAGCGGCGGCGCTCCCAGTTGACAGGCGAGCAGATACTGCCTTGCCAGCACTTCCACTTCGTGCGCGAGCCAGACGGCGCGCGCCAGATCGACACCCAGCGCGACCACGCCATGATGCGCAAGCAGGCACGCGCGCCGGTCCTGCAACGCCGTGAGCGCATGNTCCGAAAGCAACTGTGTGCCGAACAGCGCGTACGGCGCGCAGCGAATCGAATCGCCGCCTGCTGCCGCCACCATGTAATGCAGCGCCGGAATGTCGCGTCCATGAATTGCCATCGCCGTGGCCGCGATCGAATGCGTATGCACGACCGCATGCATCTCCTGCCGCGCGCGAAGAATGTCGCGATGAATGCGCCATTCGGACGACGGACGCTTTTCGCGCAGCACGTCCGCGTCGTCGGCCACGTCGAGCGATAGCCACACGATGCTGTCTTCGCGCAGCTCGCGCGCCGGCACGCCGCTCGGTGTGATCAGAAAACCATCGCCGAGGCGCGCGCTCACGTTGCCCGANGTGCCCTGGTTGATGCCGAGCCGCTCCATCTCGAGCGAGGTCTCGACNATGTCCCGGCGCAACGCGCGCTCTGTTGCCGCACTCATGCCGCGTTCCCTGCCGCCGGAAAGAGACTGCCGAGCGATCGTTCGAACGGCGCCCTCACGATGCCGCGTTCAGTGATGAAACCCGTGACGAGTTCTTGCGGCGTGACATCGAATGCGGGATTGCGGACCTTGATGCCCGGCGCCGCCGTGCGTTGTCCCGCGATATGCGTGACCTCTTCGTCGCAACGCTCCTCGATTTCGATCTGCGCGCCGCTCGGCGTGCGAAAGTCCAGCGTCGACGACGGGCACGCCACGTAGAACGGTATGCCGTAATGCTTCGCTGCAATGGCAACCCCGAGCGTGCCGATCTTGTTGGCAAAGTCGCCGTTGGCCGCCACGCGGTCGGTGCCGACGATCACCAGGTCCACGAGTCCCTGCGACATGATCGAAGCGGCTGCGCTGTCCATGATCAGCGTCACGTCGACGCCCGCCTGCTGCAATTCGAACGCGGTGAGACGCGCGCCTTGCAGCAGCGGCCGCGTTTCGTCCGCGAATACCTTGAAGGTCACGCCTTCGCGATGCGCTGCGTAAATCGGCGCGGTTGCAGTGCCGAGGCCCGTCGTGGCAAGCGCCCCCGCGTTGCAATGTGTGAGCACGCCGCTGCCCTGTCCGATGAGCGGCATGCCATGACGGCCGATGCCTTCGCACAGCGCCTGGTCCTCCGCATGGATCTGCTGCGCCTCGTCGACGAGTGCATCGTAAAGCGCAGCGGTATCGCTTGCGCCGCACGTGAGCGCACGTTGCAGCATGCGTCTGAGGCTCCAGCTCAGATTGACGGCAGTGGGACGCGCGGTGTCGAGCCAGCGTGCGCGCCGTTCGAGTTCCGCCCGAAACTGCGCGAGCGGCAATGCGCGGGCATCCTGAACGGCGACGCATAGTCCATACGCCGCCGCGACGCCGATGGCCGGCGCGCCGCGCACCCGCAATTCGTGAATGGCTCGCCATACCGCGGCTGCATCGGCGACATGCTCCACGACGATCTCATGCGGCAGGCGAGTCTGATCGAGCAGCAGAAGATCGCCGTCGCGCCATTCGATCGTAGGGGCCAGCGCGGGGAACAGGGACTGCGCAACCATGAAAGCTCCGTGTGCGTTAAACGTGTACAGGCGTCTCGCGGCGAATCTCGCGCGCGAGCATGGCGACCTGCTCGATGTCGGTGAGCGTCTCGCGTTCGACGAGCAAGGCTTCGGCGCAGCGCAGACAACGCACTTCGATCCGCGCCCGCGCCTGCGCATCCGGTATGCGTGTGATGTCGGCGACCTTCGCCATGCCGACGATGCGGCGGATCATCTTGCAGCCGGCAAAACCGAGCGTATCGGCAAGCAGGCGGCGCATGAAATGCGCGCAATAGCCTTCGAGCGCGCGTGTCTGCCCCTGTCCGCCGATGAAGCGGCGCTCGCTGCGGCTTTCGTGATCGCGCCACAGCGCAACGAACTGCTCGCTAAAGCCGTTCCATATGCCGATCACCTGAGCCAGCAGCCATTCCTCGTAAGCCGCCGGGTCGCCTCCGTCAGCACGGCCATGCCAGTCGCGCGAGAAATAGGCCAGAAGGAGATTGGCCAGCACCGCGCCGATGTCGAAACCCATCGGCCCGTAGAAAGCGAACTCCGGATCGATCACGAACGTCTCGTCCTCGTTGACCATGATCGAGCCGGTATGCAGATCGCCGTGCAGCAAGGTCTCCGCGCGATTCATGAATGCCCACTTCATGTCGCCCGCGGCAATGCGCAACGCTTCGTTCGTTCTCAAACGTTCAAGCGCGGATAGCGGCAAGGCCGGGCTATAAATATTCGACGGATGATCTTCGAAAGGAAACGTGAACACCAGATCTTCAGTGATCCTGCACAGTTCGACATTGACGGCTGCGCTCACCGCCTGCTTTTTGATGTCGGGCGCAAGGAACAGATCCGAGCCATGAAAGAGCGTCTGCGCGAGATAGGTGGACAGATGCGCCGCGAGCTTCGGATAGGTCATGCCGCTCATCAGCCCTTGCCGCAAAATGCAATGCGACGCGAGCCGTTGCATGACCATCAGAAAACGCTGGCTGTCGGCGTGATACACCTTGGGCACATGCTGCGGGCAAAGCGCGCCGAAGCGGCGCAGGGCCGCGACTTCGTGCTCCATGCGCTGACACGACAGCGGCCACGTCTTGCCGACCAGCCGCAAAAAGGGCGGAGCCTGCTTGACCACGACGCTGCGCTGCGGCGTCTTCGCATTCGTCACGAAGTACACATAATTCAGATTGCCGTCGCCGACTTCGGCGACGTCCAGATCGTCCGGCTCGCCGAGCAGCGCGCGCACCTTGGGAATGGCGCCGAGATACGCTGCGAGCTCGCTTGCGGTAAAGGCTTCAAACTCCATCGGTGCCTCCTCCGATGTTGCTTCCGGCGCTCATCGACCAAAGACGTCTTTAGCGACGCTTGCGCACCAGGTCGAACTTGAAGATGCTCGTGTTGTAGTAGTCGTTGCTATAGCAAAGCGGCTCGCCGCTCTGATCGAAATCCACTTCGTCCA
>Ga0058694_1000989_pt1 | contig 11962 bp, 7 predicted proteins | sample AgamicOrSfrz_FD_55041 | JGI IMG/M metagenome (GOLD analysis project Ga0058694, IMG submission 55041) | Agave microbial communities from Guanajuato, Mexico - Or.Sf.rz | ecosystem: Host-associated > Plants > Phyllosphere > Phylloplane/Leaf | place: Guanajuato, Mexico | collected 2012-05-30 | reverse complement strand
TAGAAGCCGCTTTCCTGTCCTGTCGCCGCCCAACTACACTTCGTTGGTTAAATCACCGCATCTGACCGGTGCATGCGTGCTCGTTGTTCGCATGTGAGCATGCGACCATTACCCGTCGTGAGAGTTCTTTCAAAAAGCATAAGGCGTTCTTCGAATGCAAAAGTTTTCAGTTCATCCGCGCGAGCTAGCGATCAGTCTGTGGCGTAACCGGAGGCTGATCGCATTGTCTGTTCGGCGCGAGGTGCTCGGACGCTACCGGGGTTCGTTTCTCGGCATCTTTTGGTCGTTCTTCAATCCGCTGCTGATGCTGGCCGTCTATACGCTCGTGTTCAGTGGCCTGATGAAGGCTCGGTGGAACGCGGCGAGCGATTCCAAGACCGAATTCGCGCTCGTGCTATTTGCGGGTCTGATGCTATTTAATCTGTTTGCGGAATGCATAAATCGGGCACCCGGTCTCATCCTCGGTAACCCCAATTACGTAAAGAAAGTCGTATTTCCGCTTGAAATACTTCCTTGGGTCAGTCTTGGGTCGGCTCTTTTTCACGGCGGCGTTAGCTTGCTCGTCTGGCTCATCGCCTATTGCATCTTTTTTGGAGCGCCGCACGCAACGGTTGTCTTGCTGCCGCTCGTGCTGATCCCCTTCATTCTTTTCACGATGGGACTGAGTTGGGCGCTGGCGTCGCTCGGCGTATTTTTGCGCGACGTTGCGCAGGTCATCGGCATCCTGACAACTGTCTTGATGTTTCTTTCGCCGATCTTCTATCCTGCAACAACGTTGCCTGAAAAATATCGTCCGCTGCTCTATCTCAATCCATTGACGCCCGTAATCGAGTCGGCGCGCGATGTACTGTACTGGGGCAAAGTTCCGNGCTTCGAAATGTTAGGAGTCTACTTGGTGATCAGCNCATTCATCGCCTGGCTGGGTTTCGCCTGGTTCCAGAAGACACGCACGGGATTTGCCGATGTCCTCTGAAATCGCGATCAANGTCGAGAACCTGAGCAAGCGCTATCAGATCTACGACCAGCCGAGAGATCGGCTCAAGCAATTCGTTTTGCCCCGCGTACGGAGAATGATCGGCGCTGCGCCTGCGCAGTACTTTCATGAATTCTGGGCGCTTCGCGACGTATCGTTCGAAGTGCGGCGCGGCGAGACCGTCGGAATCATTGGGCGTAACGGAAGCGGCAAATCGACCTTGCTGCAGATGATTTGCGGCACCCTCAATCCCACGCATGGAACGCTCGAAACGAAAGGCCGAATCGCTGCGTTGCTCGAACTGGGCTCCGGCTTCAACCCCGACTTCACGGGTCGCGAGAACGTGTTCCTTAACGCGGCAGTGTTGGGCCTCAGTCACCAGGAAGTGGAAGCGCGCTTCGACGACATCGTTGCGTTCGCAGATATCGGCCACTTTCTGGATCAGCCGGTCAAAACGTATTCGAGCGGCATGGTGGTCCGGCTCGCATTCGCGGTGCAGGCGATGATCGACCCGGACATTTTTGTCGTCGACGAAGCGCTCGCGGTGGGCGACGAGAAATTCCAGCGCAAATGCTTTGCGCGGCTGGAAGAACTGAAAAGCCGCGGCACGTCGATCCTCTTTGTCTCGCACTCGGCGGCCAGCGTCATCGAGTTGTGCGAACGGTCTCTGCTGCTCGACAGTGGCAGCCGCATCATGTATGCGCCGGCGGCGCAAGCCGTGCGCGCGTATCAGAAGCTGCTTTACGCGCCCAAAGCGGATCACGAATCACTGGTCCGCGAATTTCGCGCGGCGGACAGCAGTGCCGGCGCCGTTAATGGTGCCGCGGGTACCGCGGGTGCCGCAGGTGCCGCGGCAGACATCGTGCTTGCCGCTCAGGACGCAGCGAAGAACGCCGAGTCCACGTTCGATCCAGGACTCGTGCCGGAGACCACCACGGTCTATCCGGCGCAGGGCGCGGAGATTCAATCCATCGCATTTCGCAGCGAAGACGGGCGCGTGGTCAATGTGCTGCAGTCGGGTGAAACGTATTACCTGGAGATGCAGGGTGTGTTCACGCGGGACTTTGCCGGCGTGTTCTTTGGTAGCCATATCCGCAACATCCAGGGAGCGGAGATTACCGGCCAGCGTTATCCCGAAGAGGGCTCGTATGTGCCGGACGCTCGCGCAGGAACGCAATTCAAGGTGAGGTTCGCTTTCAATATGAACCTTATTCAGGGCGCGTATTTCGCTGGTGGCGGCGTGTGGTCGGCGGAGGAGCCGGCATGCGCACATCGAATTGTGGATGCCGTGATGTTCCGNATCACGCCCACCGAAAGGAAAAAGTCGTTCGGTTATGTGGATCTCGCCGCGAGTGAGCCGACGCTCGATCTGAGNGGCTGTGCGATCAATGCGGCGACCCCGACGATGTAATGCATTCGACAACGGATCTGCGCGATCCGCTGGCGCGTATCGAGCGATTGGAAAGGGTGGGAAATGAGTGACGTTGTTGATGGAAAGCTGGCGGCGCAGGAGAANCTGTTCCAGTTCCTGCGCTGGAACAGCTATCGTTCCGAACGGCACAAGCTGTTTTATATCGCCACGCCCAAGGTGGCGTGCACCTCGTTGAAGTGGTGGTTCGCGGCGCTGGAAGGCTATGCCGAGTCGCTGTACGACATTAACGATAGCTCCGAATCCGATCCCGAGCTCGTCGTTCACGAATCGCACAAGGTCGCGCCGCACGTCACGGGTCTGGAGAAAGACGCGCTGTATGAAGCGTTGACCTCGAACGAATACTTCCGCTTCGCGGTGGTGCGAAACCCGTATAAGCGCATCTTCTCCGCGTGGCAATCCAAGTTGCTGTTGCAGGAGCCGCTGCAGGTCGGACGCTATACGAAGTTCGAGTTTTTTCATCTGCCGGTCAACTCGAGGCAGGACATTGCGCCCGCGTTCGAAGCGTTTCTCGAACATCTCGCGAGCAACGAGGCACCGTCGTTCTGGGACCATCACTGGATGCCGCAGGCTTCGTTGCTGAGGCCGGACATCATCGAATATTCCCGGATCGCGAAAGTTGAAGACAATGCGCCTTTGAGCGCCGCACTGAAGGAGTGGCTCGGCGGCTACCTGCCTGATCCGTTCGCCGTGCATCGGGCGAACGAGAGCCTCATTCCTTTTCAGCCGGATTTCATCACCGAGCGAAGCGGCGAATTGCTGCGCGCGATGTATGCGGAAGACTTCGATGCATTCGGCTATGACCGAGCGTTGCCCGGGGCCAAGGAGAGCTTCTCCGAAGAGCAGGCCGATGTTGCGCTCAAGGCCGTGCATCTGCTGCGCGCCCGGCACACGCAGCTCGGCGAGCGCTCGGAGCGGTTGGCTGCACTTGCGCAAGCCGTCCGCGAACGTGACACAAGAATCGCAGTGCTTGGAAATGCTGCGTCTGAGCGCGACGCTACACGAGCGCAGCGCGACGCGTTGCAGATGGAGGTTGAGACGTTGCGGGCGCAGCGCGACGCCTTGCAAACCGATCGCGAAGCGGACATCGCCGCCCGCGACGCGGCTGTCGCAGGGCGTGACCAGATAATCGCGAATCTGAATCGCGCCATCGCGGGACGCGATGCGGAGGTTTCCAGGCTCAGTCGGCAAGCGATCCAGAGCAACGCGCAGGTGAAATCGCTGGAACGAACCATCGAGGCACGACAAGCGCGCATTGCGGAGTGCGAGGCGCACATGTGGCACCTCGAGCGCGCGCTCGCGGAACGCGATGCGCAAATTGCCGAAGGTGATCGCCAGATTGCAATGCTTCAGCAAGAAGCTGCGGAGAAAGGCGCGCAACTCGAATCGGAGCGCCAACGGCTCGCCGAAATTTTCGGATCTCACACGTGGCAACTCGCCACGCGCATTCGCAAGGGCGCCACAGCGTACCGCCGTGTATTGGGCCGCTCGCGACCGGACGAAATGCGCAGCGCATCGCCAATCGCGCGTGCGCGCCGCGCGTTGCAGACGCGTCTTGCGATCCGCGCCATTCGCGGCAATAACCTGTTCGACGGCTCGTTTTATCTCGCCAGCAATCCGGACGTGCGCGAGGCCGGGCTTGATCCTGTCAGGCACTATCTGACACATGGCTGGCGCGAGCGACGCGATCCATCGCCCGCCTTCAGCACCGCCCAATATCTGTCCGATAACCCGGACGTCGAGCGCGCNCTCGTCAATCCTCTGTTGCACTATCTGCGCTTTGGAAAGCGCGAAGGGCGCATCGTCCACGCAAGCGCGACGGCGGCATCCGTCGACGTCGCGCATTCGTCGCAAACCGACGTGGCCGCCGTCGACGCTCCTCATCACGAGGCCGCAGACGGCCAGGTGACAGCGCAGAGCGACGAACATGCAATCGCGAACAGTGCCCTCGATGCCGAGGTCGACGCCATCAGGCAGTCGGGATTGTTTGACGAGAGCTATTACGTTTCGGTGAATTCGGAGCTCAACCTGAGTCCGGGTGAGGCGATTCGCCACTATTGCGAATCTGGCTGGCGAGAAGGGCGCAATCCGTCGGACGACTTCGACACACGGTATTATCTCGATACGTATCGCGACATTCGCGAGGCCGGCATCAATCCGTTCTGGCACTACGCCATTGCTGGAGCGAGTGAGGCGCGGCGCGCGGCGCCTGCGGCCAGCAATCTGCATGAGAAAGACATCTGGTTCGGACCTATCGAATCGGACGTCAAGTTGATCGCTTTCTATAAAGCGCCCGACTGGTCTGTCGCGCGCGCCGGCCGTCCAATGTTCAAAGGGCATTTGCAGCCTTTTCTGCCGAGCACGCAGCCAGGATTTTATGATCCGCTGGACAAGGACGTCATGCGCTGGCAGGCGCAGGCGGCGCGACGTCATGGCGTGTACGCGTTCTGTTTCGACCTCGGCACAGACGCGGACGGTTCAGTACCGCCACAGCCGGTAGACAGCTTGCTCGCGACTGAAGACGCGGACATTCGTTTTTGCGTCCAGTTGCACGCAAAGTCCGACGAACAGTCGCGTGCAATCGCCGGCAAGCTCGCGCTTTGTTTCGCCGATCGTCGTTATATCCACATCGACGACAGGCCGGTCGTGCTGATGTCCGTAGCCGGAAACGCGCAGCAGATGGGCGAGTTCATCGCGAGCTTGCGTCAGCATCTTGCGCAACAGGGCGTGAACGCACCGAGGTTCATCGGAGCCTGGTCGGCGGATCACGACGACATGTCGCGCACGGAACTGACCGAGCTCTTCGAAGCGTCGCTGGATCTGTCCGTGGCCGGGGAAATCGGCACCTTCACGCCCCTGTCCAAAGGCGGTATCGATGTCGTTCCCTACAGCGTGGTTGCGGCCAACGGTGTGTCGCGGCTATCGCAAGACCGTACGCCTGACCGTTTCTCTTATCCTGCCGTCACGCTGGCTCGCGATAATTCCGCGGTCCGCGGCGTCGATTCGATCGTCTATTCCCGTTTCCATCCCAAGGCGTACCGGCGGTGGCTGGATGCGGCGATCAGCAATGCGAGAACGTCTCAACCCGCGGATCGGCGCATGGTTTTCATCAACGCGTGGAACGACTGGAACGAGGGCGTCGCGCTGGAGCCGGACCATAGAACGGGCTTTAACCGCCTGAACGAGACGGCGCGTGCGCTCACGGGACACGAGTCGGGCAAGAAGATGCCTAAGGTTTCCGTCATCGTTCCGAATTACCGGCACGAGCAGTTTCTCAGGCGCCGCCTCGACAGCGTGTACGGTCAGACCTACAAGAATATCGAGGTGCTGTTGCTCGACGATTGCTCGCCGGACGAAAGCCGCGCAGTAATGGATGAGTACGCAGCGGCCTATCCGGAAATCAGCCGGACGTTATACAACGACCGAAATTCCGGCGGCGTATTCCGTCAATGGGCCAGAGGGATTCAGGCCGCAACTGGCGATCTCGTCTGGATCGCCGAAAGCGACGACTTCTGTGACGCCTCGTTCCTCGAGACCCTTGTTTCGACCTTCAACGATGAAGCGGTGATGCTGGCGTATAGCTTCTCGCTATTCGTCGATCGCGATGAAAACCCCATCGACGGTAATTTCGAATGCTACGTAAGCGATCTCGACAACCCGGAAAGGTGGAATAGCAGTTACGTCGAAACGGCGCATAACGAAGTGAGAACGGCGCTCGGCATCAAGAACACCATCCCGAACGCGAGTAGCGTTGTCTTCAGGCGGCCGGTCGACATGCCGCTTCTTAACGACGAGTCGTGGCTGTCCATGCGCGTGGCGGGCGACTGGGTGTTCTATCTCCATCTTTTGCGCGGCGGGAAAATCGCCTTTTGCGCCGATGCAACCAACTTTTTCCGGCGCTACCCCGGCAGCACGGCCGACACGACCTATAAGCGCGAAGTGTTCTATCGCGAAGTCGGCATGGCGAGTCGTACCGTTGCAGAACTTTACGATGTGCCACTCGAAGTACTCGAACGTTGCCGCAAGGGGTACGAAGACTTCTATTTGCGCGTTGTCGGCGGCGATAGCGAAGAGTTCTTGCGTTGGTACGATTACTTTTCGATATTGCAGGCACGCCAGCGGCGCTTGCCGAACGTCATGGTCACGACCATGGGCTTTAGTCCGGGTGGTGCCGAGATCCTTCCCATCCGCATCGTGAACGAGCTGAAGCGGCAAGGTCATTCCGTGCTGCTCCTCAATACCGGCTTGATGGTGCACGACGACCGCATTCGTGAAATGGTCCGCAACGATGTTCCGGTCGTCGAGGTATCGGACGTGACGGCGACGAGAGAACTTATCCGTGCGTTCGGCATCGAGGCGTTGAACACGCATCAATGGCACTTGCAGAAGTATCCGTCGCAGGTCCCCGACGTTTACGACAGTTTGCGCGTGCACGTCGCGTCGTTGCACGGAATGATCGAGCACGGCGACGCATTCGGCGCGACGGAAGAGCAACTTCGTCTGGCCGACGAGAAAGTCACGACGTGGGTCTACACGGCGGACAAGAACCTGGGGCCGTTTATCGACTGCGGACTGTACGACGAGACTTCGACCCGCTTTGCGAAGATTCCGAACGGAATGATGCCGCCGACCATCGTGNCGGTGAGCCGGTCGAGCATGGGCATACCCGAAGATGCGTTCGTGTTGTGCTGTGTGAGCCGGGCGATTCCTGACAAGGGTTGGGCCGAGACCATCGAGGCCGTGGAGCGGGCCCGTGCACTGTCGAACCGCGACATTCGCCTGATTCTCGTGGGCAACGGTCCTGTGTACGACGAGTATTGCCAAAGCGGAGCGTTCGACTTCGTTCACTTCGCGGGTTTCTCGGAGAACTCCGTGGGCCATTACGCGGCGGCGGACATGGGCATCATGCTGACGAAGTTCAAGTCCGAAAGTTTTCCGTTGACGATCGTCGATTGCCTGTTTGCGGGCAGACCCTACATTGCGACGGACGTCGGGGATATCCGCAACATGCTCACCGAAGGCGACGAGGTTGCCGGCGCGGTCATCGAACTCGAAGACTGGGCCGTGCCGGTGGATGCGGTCTCGCAAATCATCGCAGCGTTTGCGTCGGACGAGCAGAAGTACCAGAGAACTCGCGCTCTCGTGCGCGAGGTCGCTAACCGCTACAAGATCGATATGGTGACGGCGAAGTACGTTGAGCTTTTCAAAATGTCGCACGGCAAACGACGGATAGGTTCCGAAGAGCGCCGGTGCGATCTCCTACAACTCAACTGACGGTGGACGAATATGCATAGCCATGCCAGTCGTGAGATTGCAGCCAGCACGAAGCGGTGTCTCGTCTTGGGGGGAGGAGGCTTTATCGGATCGCACTTGACGCGCGCGTTGCTCGAGCACGGTTATTACGTTCGCTGTTTCGAGCGTCCGCACACGGGCGCGCGCTGCGCACAGGCGATTGAGCATCCGAATTTCGAGCTTTTCCAGGGCGATTTCGTTAATCCGCTGGATCTTGCATGTGCGCTCGAAGGTGTCGACGTCTGCTTTCATCTCGTGTCGACCACGTTGCCGAAATCGTCGAATGCCGACCCTGCGTTCGATGTTGAAACCAACCTGCTCGGCACCGTTCGTCTGCTCACGCAGGCGGTCAAGTCGGGCGTGACCAAAGTGATTTTCGTGTCCTCCGGCGGGACCGTCTATGGCGTGCCGCAAGCGGTGCCCGTCCCCGAAACGCACCCGACGAATCCCGTGTGTTCGTACGGGATAGCCAAACTCGCAATCGAAAAATACCTCGCTTTGTTTCATCAGCAACACGGCCTGGATTACGCGGTATTGCGATTGGCCAATCCTTTTGGCGAAGGTCAGCGCGCGGAGTCGGGGCAAGGGGCCGTCGCCGTCTTCCTCGGCCGCATCCTTCGGGGCGAAACACTCGAAGTGTGGGGCGACGGTTCTGTCATCCGCGATTACATCTACATTGAAGACGTCGTGACTGCGCTGCTGCTCTCGATCGACCTGAAAGGCAGCGAACGCCTGTTCAACATCGGATCGGGTCGGGGACACAGTATCAACGAGGTGCTCGATGTGCTCGAGCGCACGGTCGGCCAGCCTGCTATTCGACGCTATCGGCCGGGCCGGTCGTTCGACGTACCGACGAGCGTGCTCTGCATCGAAAGTGCGCGCCGTTCGCTCGGCTGGTCACCGAAAGTCGATTTCGAGGAAGGCGTTGAACGCTTCGCCGCCTGGATGAAGCGCGAATTGGCGGCGCAGTCGTTGCAGGCAATCGGAGGATATTCTGGCTAGCAGCGCAAGCGGCGACGGGGCGTTGAAGCCGGTGTCCGGCGTGGCCGACTCCGCCCAGGGCGTCGCGACGACCATTGCGATCATCGGCGGCGGATTCAGTGGCGCGCTGACGGCAGTCGGCCTGCTGCGCAGCGCGCGGGCGAACACGCTTCGCGTCGTCCTGATCGACAACGGACCGGGTTTCGGGCGGGGGCTCGCTTATCGCACTGCACACCCCGAGCTTCTACTGAACGTGCCGGCCGGCAACATGAGCGCGTTCCCCGATCGGCCCGGAGACTTCGTCGAATACCTGGAGCGTCTCGATGCGCGGTTGAACGCCGGATCGTTCGTCCGCGCACGGTATATGGCGACTATCTGGAACACACGCTCGCGCAAGCAGAGCGAATGTGTCCCGATGTCCTTACGCGATACCGGGGGCAAGCTGTCGCTTTGCACCTGGAGCAAGAGCCCAGGCGGTATCGGATCGAATTCGAAGACGGGCAGATCCTGCACGCGCAGCGGGTCGTGCTTGCAACGGGGCACTTCGCACCGGATGTGCCGCAGTGCTTCTCCAGCGACGTCGCGCACAGAATCTTGCAGCCTTGGGACTTCGATGCAATCGACGCGTTAAATCCGGCAGCGCCCGTTGCTGTCATGGGCATGGGCCACACCGGTATCGACACTTTGCTGCGCCTGGTACGGCTCAGCCCCGAGCGCAAGGTGTTCATGTTCTCGCGCCGGGGTCTCGTGCCTCACACGCACCGTCCGAACCCCAGGTTGCCGGTCAAGGTCGGATACCCGGAGCGGTTCGCGTCATTACCTCCCACCATCAGGGCTTACGCGAAATCACTGCGCGACTGCGTCGCTCAACGCGTCGCTCGCGGAGAGGATTGGCGAGACGCGCTGAACGAGTTGCGCCCGCACACATCGACGCTATGGCGCAGTCTCCCGCCTGCGGAGCGCGCGCGCTTCCTCCGCACGCTTTTGCCCTATTGGGACATCCATCGGCACAGGCTTGCGCCGGCTATTGGACAGCGCCTCCAGTATCTGCTGAAGGCCGGGCACGTTGAACGTATCGCCGGAGCGGTTCGCAACGCGTATGAACAGGACGGCATGCTTCATGTCGCGCTGGGCACGCGCCCGTCCGGAGCGATCCGGCTGCTGACGGTCAGCGCCGTGATCAATTGCACCGGGCCGAACTACGACCTCGCGAAGGTGGGTTCGCCTCTGCTCAGGCAGCTCTTTCATGCGGGCCAGATTCGTCGCGATACGCTCCGCTTGGGGCTCGATGTCGACGATCGATACCGCGTGATCGATGCGAGCGGTCACCCGGCTGACAATCTCTTCTACGTCGGTCCCATGCTTCGGGCCATGTATTGGGAGGCGATTGCCGTGCCCGAATTGCGGCAACACGCGGCAGCACTGGCCGATCAGCTCCTGCATGATCTGGCTTCTGCGGTGCGCAGCGGAATCTGACCGGGACTGCCGTCCGCTCTCTATTTGCCGCGCCGCGCTCCGTCACGAGCTGACGGCTTCTCGCGCTGCCTTGGCGCCTGCCTGGTAATGAGATAATTGCGGGCCCGCCGATCACGAACGTAAAGCCGACTTGCCGGAACCGGCAAGCTTGAGCAAACTTTTGTTCGGCCAAACAACGGCATTTCGACCGACGTGCCCGCCACAAGACACGCAGTTACAACTCATGAAAGCTACAGCAGAGCCGCATTCCGGACTGGAAGGACTGTCCGTGTCGGTGGTGGTCTATCGCCCGAATATCGAACAACTGAACGCCACGCTTGCCGGCCTCGCGGCGGCGAGCGAGAGCTTGCGCGCCGGCCGGCCCGGGGTGCCGGTCAGCCTGTACCTGGTGGACAACGGCGGCCTGCCTGACATGCGGGCCACGCTCACTGAACTGGAACGGCACGGAGTTTCGACGACCGTCATTTCCGGACATGGCAACGTGGGCTACGGCCGCGGCCACAACCTCGCGATCGAACGCAGCGCGAACCGCTATCACCTTGTGCTGAACCCCGACATCGATCTGGCGCCCGACGCATTGTGCAAAGCCTTCGATTTCTTCGACGCCCATGCGCAGGCCGGACTTATCACGCCCTGGATAGGCGATGAGCACGGCCATCAACTATTCCTTTGCCGACGATACCCCACGCTTCTGGATCTATTCGCGCGCGGTTTTCTGCCTGCACGGTTGCGGCGATGGTTCGCGCGGCGCCTCGCACGGTATGAGATGCGCGACATGATCAACGCGCAGGACGTCGTTTGGGACCCGCCGATCGTCAGCGGCTGCTTCATGATGTTTCGCACGAGCGTATTGAAGCAACTGGCGGGCTTCGACGCCCGATACTTCCTTTATTTCGAGGACTACGATCTAAGCCTTCGCGCCCACGACGTCACGCGGGTCGTCTACGCGCCCTCGGTCCGGGTTCTGCACCACGGCGGCGGCGCGGCGAACAAAGGCTTCGCTCATATCCGCATGTTCATGGCTTCCGCCTACAAGTTCTTCAATCGCTTCGGATGGAAGTGGCTATGAGTCACATACTCGTTACTGGAGCCAACGGGTTTGTCGGTCGCGCGCTGTGCCGCGCCTTGTGCGGCGCGGGGCACACGGTCACCGGTCTGGTCCGGCGCGGCGGGGGCGTCGAGCCGGGTGTCAGCGAGTGGATCGAGCCGAGCGCGGACTTCGCGGCGCTCGAAGCGCAATGGCCGGCGGCGCTCGCTGCCGATTGTGTCGTCCACCTGGCGGCGCGCGTGCATGTCATGCACGAAGTTTCGGAAGATCCCGAGGCCGCTTTCCATGCGACGAATGTCGACGGCACGCTGCGCGTCGCGCGCGCTGCGCGGCGACATGGCGTACGGCGTTTCGTCTTTGTCAGCAGTATCAAGGCGATCGCGGAAGCCGACAACGGNCGTCCGCTGACNGAAGACGATGTGCCGGCTCCCGAAGACGCTTACGGCCGCTCGAAACTGGCCGCCGAGCNGGCGCTCGTTCGTTACGGTCGCGAGTCGGGGCTCGAGGTGGTGATCGTGCGTCCGCCGCTCGTCTATGGGCCCGAGGTGCGCGCCAACTTCCTGCGTCTGATGGACGGCATATGGCGCGGGATGCCACTGCCGCTCGGGGCCGTGCGCGGACGACGCAGTCTCGTCTATGTCGAAAATCTCGCCGATGCGCTGATGCGCTCTGCAATCGATCCACGCGCCGCGGGGCAATGCTTCCATGTCGCGGACACCGACGCGCCGACCGTGGCCGAATTGTGCCGCGCGCTGGGCCGTCA
>Ga0058694_1000988_pt1 | contig 11962 bp, 7 predicted proteins | sample AgamicOrSfrz_FD_55041 | JGI IMG/M metagenome (GOLD analysis project Ga0058694, IMG submission 55041) | Agave microbial communities from Guanajuato, Mexico - Or.Sf.rz | ecosystem: Host-associated > Plants > Phyllosphere > Phylloplane/Leaf | place: Guanajuato, Mexico | collected 2012-05-30 | reverse complement strand
GAAGCGCCTTTGCCCAGGTTGTCGAGCCGCGCGACGGTGACGAAGCGCTCCGGCGTGCCGAACACGAACAGATCGACGCGATTCGTGTCGTTGTTCGCCTGCACGTCGAAGAAGCCGCTGTCCAGATTCGCCTCCGAGTCGAACGGCGCGACGCGCACGAATGCTTCGCCTGCGTAGTACTCCGCGAGCAGCGCCTGCACTTCTTGCGGCGTGGTTTTCCGCGCCAACTGGCGCGGCGAGAAGTACGTGGTGACCGCGAGGCCCTTGTAAAAGCCGCCGACGATCGGCGTGAAGACCGGTGACGACTTCAGGCCCGTATGCGCCGCCATTTCCGGCAGATGCTTGTGCGTGAGAGCCAGCGCGTACGGACGCGGGCTCTTGAGCTTGTCGTTGCCGCCGGCTTCGTAGTCGGCGATCATTTTTTTGCCGCCGCCGCTGTANCCGGTGATCGAATAAGCATGAGCTTCGAACTCGGGCGCGACCACGCCGCTTTCCACGAGCGGGCGCATGGCCAGCACGAAAGCCGACGCGTGACAGCCCGGCACGGCGATGCGCTTGGCGGTGCGCAGGCGTTCGCGCTGCGAGCGAGCGAGTTCGGGCAGGCCATAAGCCCAGTCGGCCGACGTGCGAAACGCGGTGCTCGCGTCGATCAGCACCGTGCGCTCGTTCGCAACGAGCGCTGCCGACTCGCGCGATGCCACGTCGGGCAGGCACAGGAACGTGACGTCCGACGCGTTGATGAGACGACGGCGCTCCTCGATATCTTTTCGCTTCGCTTCGTCGATACGCAGGATCTCCACGTCGGCGCGCTGCGACAGGTATTCGAAAATCTTCAGGCCGGTCGTGCCTTCCTGTCCGTCGACAAAAACTTTCGTGCTCATCTCGATCTCACTGGCTATCTGGTTACAGCTTGGAAACAGCGCGCGACGCCGCGCGAAAACACCATTTTAAGACCTCATCGCCATGCGCGTGCGCAAGCGGGGGGAAACGGCGCGAAAAACGGCGGAAAAACCACGATGCCCGCGCGAAGTGACAGCCGCGTGACTTGTGGGACTTCACTGCGATCCGGGCGCCGGGCGGCGGGCGCGGGGCGGCCCGCCAAAGCGCGATATCACGGCAATCAAGCCGGCTTTTCAGGCGCAACACCGCGCGCGCCGGCAAGCGCGCCGCGCTAGCGCCCGTAATTCACCACCATCCTCGCGCTGCCGAGCGCCGCCGTGCCGATCTCGTGATCGAACATCAGCGCCGGGCGGCCTTGCGCGAGGCGCAGGTCGGCGGTGTTCAGCGCATACACGGTGATCACGTAGCGATGCGGTTTGCCGGGCGGCGGACAAGGACCGCCATAACCGTCGATGTCGAAGTCGTTGCGGGCTTCCACCGCGCCGAGCCGTCTCAGGAAACCCGACGCGCTCGCGTTCTCGGGCAGGCTTGCGACGCTCGCCGGAATGCCCGCCACGGCCCAATGCCACCAGCCGCGGCCGGGCGCATCGGGATCGAAGAGGGTGATCGCGAAGCTGCGCGTTCCGGGCGGCGCGTCGCGCCAGGTCAGTTGCGGCGAGCGGTTGCCGCCCTTGCAGTCGTCCTGATCGAAGACTTGCGGGGAATTCACTGTGCCGCCCGCGCGGAAGCTCGCGCTCGTGAGCGAGAACGCGTTCTCGGCCTGGGCGCGCGAGCCATGCGCGAGCCCGAGCGCGAGACCAAGCGTGGCGCAGACAACAAGCGGCATGCGGCGAAACGATGAAGCGTGCGAAACAACCAGGCAACGCAAGCGCATGTGCCGGTTCTCCTGTGTCGATCGGAGTCGGCGCCGGGCGCCTGCTCAGATCCCATGCAGCATCAAGGCGCTGCGAGGACGCGAGGCAATTGCCTCGCGGTGTTTATTGTCCCTATTTTGTACCTGAACGTCGAATCGAGTCTAAGCTTAGGTTTATGACGCATCATTGTTATGCCGCGTAAGCGGATTGCGAGCCTAAAATCGGCTATAGTCGAAAGAGTTTACGCGATGTGGCCCGTGTTCCTATTAGTCAAATTGAACATTAAGAATAAGAAGGCATGTCAGAGGTTTTGGAGAGGGGTTTTCCTGTCGAGGTACGGGCAATGCAAGACGTAGTCAAGGTTGTCATCGCTGACGATCATCCAGTTATTCTATTCGGCGCCGAACAGGCTTTACTCAAGTTCCCCGGCATCCAGGTGGTCGCGCGAGCGAGGCAGTCCACGGAACTCATCAAGGTCCTGCAAACCGCTGCGTGCGACGTGCTCGTCACAGACCTCGCCATGCCGGGCGGCCAGTACGGCGACGGCCTGCCGTTGGTCGGCTACCTGCGGCGCAATTTTCCGAACCTTCCCATCGTCGTGCTAACGATGCTCGAGAACGCCGCGTTGCTGCAACGGCTGCGGGAACTCGGCGTGACTTCGGTCGTGAATAAATCCGACGACCTGAGCCACATCGGGCTCGCGGTGCAGCACGTCAGCCGGCACCTCGAATATCTGAGNCCGTCGGTGAAGGCGTCGCTCGATGCGCTGCGGATGAATTCCGGCGGCAAGAGCGACGAAGTGATGCTGTCGAGGCGTGAACTCGAAGTGGTGCGCCTGTTCGTATCGGGAATGACCATCAAGGAAATTTCCGAGCAACTGAACCGCAGCATCAAGACAATCAGCACTCAGAAAAATACGGCGATGCGCAAGCTCGGCATCGACCGCGATTCGGAGCTGTTTCAATACGCGCAAAGCAATGGTTTGCTGAACCTGTCGTCGCATTCGGCGGAAGACACGGGCGACCTGGTTTAGCCGCGCGCCGCACTTCTTGTGCGGCATAGAAAAAGCCGCGTTAAAGTCGTCAAAGAAAAAGGCCGCCTGTCGCAAGACAGGCGGCCTTTGTGCTTCTGCTTCTGCGGCTGTTGCCGCGATGCGATGTAATGCGATGCTATGCGCTACCGCCGCGCTTATTGCGGCGTCGAAGTTGCGCCGCCGTGCGCGGCCGACCATTCAGCCGGCGAGTGCAGGAATTTTTCGACTTCGTCGAGCGTCTTCGTGTCGAAGTACTTGTTGTCCTTGGCGACGCGCAGCACGTCCCACCATGTCGCGAGCGCGTGCAGATCGACGTCGATGTCTTTCAGCACCGACACGCTTTCCTTGAAGATGTTGTAGTGGAACAGCACGAAGCAGTGATTCACCGTCGCGCCGGCCGTGCGCAGCGCATTGATGAAGTTGATCTTGCTGCGGCTGTCGGTGGTCAGGTCTTCCACCAGCAGCACACGCTGACCTTCGGTCAGCAGACCCTCGATCTGCGCATTGCGGCCAAAGCCCTTCGGCTTCTTGCGCACGTATTGCATCGGCACCATCAGGCGGTCGGACAGCCATGCCGCGAACGGAATGCCTGCGGTTTCGCCGCCGGCCACGGCGTCGATCTGCTCATAGCCGACGTCGCGGAGAATGGTGGTTTCAGCCATTTCCATCAGGCCGCGGCGCACGCGCGGATAGGAAATCAGCTTGCGGCAATCGATATAAACCGGGCTCGCCCAGCCGGACGTGAAAATGTACGGTTTCTCCGCGTTGAAGTGCACTGCCTGCACTTCGAGCAGCATCTTGGCGGTGGTGTCGGAGATCGTCTGGCGATCGAAGCCTGTCATGGGCGGATCCTTGGGTATGAGCGGGAGAAGCGGGCGCTAAGCCCGGTGGCGCAGCAAGCGGGATATGCCGCGCCGTACTGGGCGGAATATGCAGCCAGCCAGTGGATGCCGGCCGGTTTTTGCTGCGCGCGTAGGCCGACATTTTACCCGAAACGGACCCTTCCGAGGAGGCCGTCGGCGCGGCCGTCCAGAACCGCAACGGCCACCGCGGCGCCAAAGCGCTGGGCAGGCGTTCAGCGGGAGGGCCTGGCGCGGCTTTCTACCTGACGTCACGGCGCGATCTCGCGCTTCACCGACTGGCTTTTTGGCTAGCTTGTGAGCGGCTTTGCGCGCCTTTACACTCACGCGAATTTCTCGGCCGCCGGCCGCCGCTGTCCTTACACCGAAATTCGGATCGCTTCCATGACGCCCGCCTCCTCTGCCGCCGACAGTCCCGCCACCGCCCGGAACGGTTACGCCGCCCGTGCGTTGATTGCATCGGTGCTCGGCTATGCGATGGACGGCTTCGATCTGCTGATCCTCGGTTTCATGCTGCCGGTGATCGCGGCGGACCTCCACCTCAGTTCTGCACAGGCCGGCTCACTCGTCACGTGGACGTTGATCGGCGCGGTAGCCGGCGGTTTGATCTTCGGCGTGCTGAGCGACTATTGGGGCCGTGTGCGCATGCTCACCTGGACCATCCTGGTGTTCGCGGTTTTCACGGGCCTCTGCGCACTCGCGCAAGGCTATACCGACTTGCTCGCTTACCGGACCATTGCGGGCATCGGACTTGGCGGAGAGTTCGGCATCGGCATGACACTCGTGGCCGAAGCGTGGCCGGCGTCGCAGCGCGCGCGAGTGTCGTCGTATGTGGGCCTTGGTTGGCAACTCGGCGTACTGGCGGCCGCATTGCTGACGCCGCTTCTGTTGCCGCTTATCGGCTGGCGCGGCATGTTCGCGCTCGGGCTGCTGCCTGCCGTGGTGTCGTTCTTCGTGCGGCGGCGCGTCGAGGAACCGGCGCTCTTCACCGAGCGGGTCGCACGCGGCATGCGCAAGCTGCCGCTGAAACTGCTGATAGCCGACGCACGCACGGCGCGCGCGAGCCTCGGTGTGGCGATCCTATGCTCGGTGCAGAACTTCGGCTATTACGGGCTGATGATCTGGCTGCCGAGCTATCTGTCGAAGACCTTTGGCTATTCGCTGACGAAATCGGGCGTGTGGACGGCGGCCACGGTGATCGGCATGGCGTGCGGCATCTGGCTGTTCGGCATCGCCGCCGATCGTTTCGGTCGCAAGCCTGCGTTTCTGTTCTATCAGGCAGGGGCGGTCGTCATGGTTTTTGTCTACGCGCATCTCACAACGCCAGCGGCACTGCTGATCGGCGGCGCGGCGATGGGCGTGTTCGTCAACGGAATGATTGGCGGCTACGGCGCGTTGATCTCCGAGCTTTATCCCACCGATGCGCGTGCGACCGCGCAGAACGTGCTCTTCAATGTCGGCCGGGCGGTTGGCGGCTTTGGCCCGGTCGCGGTGGGCGCTCTGGCCGCGCGCTATTCGTTTGGCGCCGCGCTGCTGTCGCTCGCGTCGATCTATCTACTCGATGTGCTCGCAACTTTGTTCCTGATCCCCGAACGGCGCGGCGCCGAGCTCGAATAGCCGGCTGCCGCGTCTGCGCAAATGCGGCGCCGCAGCATGACTGGCGGGCGTTTCGCCAATGGCGAGCGGTGTTAACCAGTCAGTGCATCGACACCTGCGGGGTGTACACTAACCGACCCGCGTAGCACTCCGCACCGTCCTGCCCTCCGCCGAGGACCGACGCCGCGCCTAACCGGCGCACGCGAAAATCGCCTCGGTCGATTATCCATTCGATAGATCCAAGCGACGCCAACGTTGCGGTGTGCCGGCCCAATTTCTTACGTCTCGCAGGCAAAAAATGGACGAACAACTGAAGCAAAGCGCCCTCGCATATCACCAGAACCCGAAGCCCGGCAAGATTTCGGTCACGCCGACCAAGCCGCTATCCAATCAGCTCGACCTGTCGCTCGCATACTCGCCGGGCGTGGCCGCAGCCTGTATGGCAATTTACGACGAGCCGCTCGACGCGCAGAAGTACACCTCGCGCGGCAACCTGGTCGGTGTGATCACGAACGGCACAGCCGTGCTCGGTCTTGGCAACATCGGTCCGCTCGCCGCGAAGCCGGTCATGGAAGGCAAGGGCTGCCTCTTCAAGAAGTTCGCCGGGATTGACGTGTTCGATATCGAACTCGCCGAGTCCGATCCGGACAAGCTGGTGGAAGCCATCGCGATGCTCGAGCCGACGCTCGGCGGCATCAACCTGGAAGACATCAAGGCGCCCGAGTGCTTCTACATCGAGAAGAAGCTGCGCGAGCGTATGAAGATTCCGGTCTTCCACGACGATCAGCACGGCACGGCGATCATCGCGTCCGCGGCGATTCTGAACGGCCTGAAGGTAGTCGGCAAAAAGCTCGACGAAGTGAAACTGGTGTGTTCCGGTGCGGGCGCCGCGGCGATCGCGTGTCTGGATCTGCTGGTGAACCTCGGGTTGTCGAAGCAGAACATTCTCGTCGTCGACTCGAAGGGCGTGATCTACGAAGGTCGCGGCAATCTCGATCCGTCTAAGGAACGTTATGCCGCGAGCACCGAAGCACGCACGCTGGCTGACGCCATTCGCGGCGCGGACGTGTTCCTCGGCTGCTCGAGCGCGGGCGTGCTGAAGCCGGAGATGGTCGCTGAAATGGGCACGCAGCCGCTGATCCTCGCGCTGGCCAATCCCGAGCCGGAAATCCGCCCGGAAGAGGCGAAGAAAGTGCGTCCGGACTGCATCATCGCGACGGGCCGTTCGGACTATCCGAACCAGGTCAACAACGTGCTGTGCTTCCCGTTCATTTTCCGCGGCGCGCTCGATGTAGGCGCGACCACGATCACGGAAGAAATGAAGCTCGCGTGCGTGCGCGCGATTGCCGAACTCGCCGAAGAAACCGATCAGGGCGATGAAGTCGCAAAGGCGTACGAAGGCCACTCGCTCGAATTCGGTCCCGAGTATCTGATTCCCAAGCCGTTCGATCCGCGTCTGATCATCAAGATCGCGCCGGCCGTCGCGCAAGCGGCAATGGATTCGGGCGTCGCGACCCGTCCGATCAAGGACATGGACGCATATCGCGAAGAACTCGGCACCACCGTTTACCGCACGGGCATGGTGATGCGTCCGGTGTTCGCGGCGGCGAAGTCGGAGCCGGCTCGCATCGTGTTCGCCGAAGGTGAAGACGAGCGCGTGCTGCGCGCCGCGCAATTCGTGTTGCTGGAAAAGATCGCCAAGCCGATTCTCGTCGGCCGTCCGTCGGTGATCGAGATGCGTCTGAAGAAGATGGGTTCGAAGCTCCGGTGTGGCGAAGACTTCGAGATCGTCGATCCGGAAGACGATCCGCGCTATCAGCAATGCTGGCAGGCGTACCACGAGTTGGGTGCGCGCGAAGGCGTAACGCCGGACGTCGCGAAAGCCGCGATGCGCAAGTTCAACACGCTGATCGGCGCGATCCTCGTGCGCCTCGGCGAAGCCGACGGCATGATCTGCGGGATGATCGGCCAGTACCACACGCATCTGAAGTTCATCGAGCAGGTGCTGGGCAAGGCGGATAACGTGCAGAACTTCGCCGCCATGAATCTGCTGATGCTGCCGGGCCGCAATCTGTTCATCTGCGATACGTACGTGAACGAAACGCCCACGGCCGAGCAACTCGCCGACATGACCATGCTGGCTTCGCGCGAAATCGAGAAGTTCGGCATCACGCCGAAGGTCGCGCTGCTGTCGAACTCGAACTTCGGCAGCGCGCCGTCTGCGTCGTCGCAACGCATGGCCGCGGCTCGCAAGCTGATCGTGGAACGTGCGCCTACGCTCGAAATCGACGGCGAAATGCACGGCGACGCGGCGCTGTCGGAAATGGTCCGCAAGGCTGCGTTCCCCGGCACGACGCTCTCGGGCGAAGCCAACCTGCTGATCATGCCGAACGTGGAAGCGGCGAACATCGCGTACAACCTGTCTGAAGATGGTCGGCGGCGACGGCGTGACGGTCGGCCCGTTCCTGCTTGGAGCTGAGAAGCCGGTGCATGTGCTGACGCCGGCCGCAACCGTGCGTCGGATCATCAACATGACGGCGGTGGCTTCGGCAAACGCGCGCAAGTCGGTGAACAGCAAGTAAGCGAAGCGGCGCCCGTTGGGGCGCTCCCTTCTCGCGAGCGTGTGGGTGACTAGCGCCGCGAAAATAAAAACGCCACGGAAAGAGATTCCGTGGCGTTTTTTTATGCGTGCAGCGCGAGCGCGGCGGCGGCCGCGGTCGCCGCAGTCAACGCGGCGATCAGGCTGCGTGCTGCGTCGTTCCGGCTTGCGGTGAGCGCCAGCGCGTCAGCAACTCGTTCCACTTCACGCGCACACCCTTCAGGTTGTTCTCCTTGATGTGCCCGAAGCCGCGGATGCCGTCCGGCAGATTCGCAAGTTCCACCGCCAGGTCGCGATTCTGCACGGTCAGCCCGCCGATCAGTTCCCGCACCAGGGCTTCGTACTCGCCGATCAGCGCGCGTTCGGTGCGACGCTCCTCTGTCTTGCCGAACACATCGAGCGCGGTGCCGCGCAGGAACTTGAACTTCGCCAGCACGTGCATCGCGCTGAACACCCAGGGACCATACTTCTTCTTGATCAGATGACCGTGGGCGTCCTTTTTGGAGAACATCGGCGGCGCGAGGTGGATATGCAGCTTCCACTCGCCTTCGAAGCTGGCCTTGAGTTTTTCGATGAACGCAGGATCGCTGTACAGGCGCGCGACCTCGTATTCGTCCTTGTAGGCCATCAGCTTGTGCAGATTCTTCGCGACCGTTTCGGTCAGAGGCAACTGGCCGTCGATCGAATCGAGCGCCGACTCGGCCACCCGCACCTGCGATACGAGCGCGCGGTAACGGTCTGCGTACGCGTCGTTTTGCCATGCGGCAAGGTAAGTCGCGCGTTTGTCGATCAGCGTGTCGAGCGCCTTCGGCGTATGCAGCGAAATGATCTTGCCGCTCGGCGTGTCGGACGCGCCCGCCTGACCTTGCGATTGCGCGTACTTGCGCAGTGCTACCGGATCGTGCGCCGCGCGCCGGCCCCATTCGAATGCCGCGCGGTTCTTCTCGACCTGCACGTTGTTCAGCTCGATAGCTCGCATCAGCGACTGATAGGTCAACGGCACCCAGCCACGTTGCCATGCGTAACCGAGCACGAACGGGTTCGTGTAGATCGCGTCGCCGAGCAAGGCCACTGCGAAGTGATTGGCGTCGACCGTATCGACGCATTCGTCGCCCGCGCCCGCGCGAACGTCGGCTTCGGTGCTGCTGCCCGGAAAGCGCCAGTTGGGGTTCTTGATGAGTTCGGCGGTCGGCGTGTGTGCGCTGTTCAGCACGACACGGGTTCGGCCGGCTTGCATCCGCGACACGCATTCGTCGCTGGCGGTGACGATTGCATCGCAACCGATCACGAGACTCGCTTCGCCCATTGCAATGCGCGTGGCGTGGATGTCGCCCGGGTTGTTCGCGATCTGCACGTGGCTCATCACGGCGCCGCCTTTCTGCGCGAGGCCCGTGACATCGAGCACGGTGACACCTTTGTTCTCCAGATGCGCGGCCATGCCGAGAAGTGCGCCGATTGTCACGACGCCGGTGCCGCCCACGCCTGTCACGAGCACGCCGTAGGGACGTGCGATCGACGGGAGTGTGGGCTCCGGCACTGGCGGCATAGCGTCAGCGACGATGCCCGACGCGGCTTTCGGCTTGCGCAACTGACCGCCTTCCACGGAAACGAAGCTTGGGCAAAAGCCGTTCACGCAGGAGAAGTCCTTGTTGCACGTGGACTGATTGATCTGGCGCTTCGTGCCGTATTCGGTGTCGAGCGGCTCGACTGACAGGCAGTTCGATTTCACGGAGCAGTCGCCGCAACCTTCGCACACCGCTTCGTTGATCACCACGCGGCGTGCCGGGTCCGGATACGCGCCGCGTTTCCTGCGGCGGCGTTTCTCGGTTGCGCAGGTCTGGTCGTAGATCAGAATCGTGGTGCCCGGAATCTCGCGCAGTTGGCGCTGCACTTCGTCGAGCTGGTCGCGATGGTGGATGTCGATGCCCGGCGCGAGGCCCACGTTGCCCGAGTATTTTTCAGGCTCGTCCGTCACGATCGCGATTTTCGTCGCACCTTCGGCGGCCAGCTGATGGGTGATCTGCGGCACGGTCAGCACGCCGTCGACCGGTTGACCGCCCGTCATCGCTACGGCGTCGTTATAGAGCAGCTTGTAAGTAATGTTCGCTTTCGAAGCGATCGCCGCGCGAATTGCCAGCAGGCCGGAGTGGAAATAGGTTCCGTCGCCGAGATTGGCGAACACGTGCTTGTCGTTCGTGAAAGGCGCCTGGCCGATCCACGCGACGCCTTCGCCGCCCATCTGACTGAAGGTGCTCGTGCTGCGGTCCATCCACACCGTCATGTAGTGGCAGCCGATGCCGGCCATTGCCCGCGAGCCTTCCGGGACATTGGTCGACGTGTTGTGCGGGCAGCCGGAGCAGAACCACGGCTTGCGCTCGACTTCGACCCGCGGGCGCGCGAGCGCTTTTTCCTTCGCTTCGATCACTGCAATGCGCGCGGCAATCCGGGCGCGGACGTCGGAGGGCAGGTCGAATTTGTCGAGCCGCGTGGCGATCGCCTTTGCGATGATCGCGGGCGATAGCTCGTAATGCGCCGGCAGCAGCCAGTTGCCCATCGGCACTGACCATTCGCCGCCCGCGCCGTCTTTCTCGTCGAACTTGCCGAACACACGCGGACGCTGCGCGTCAGGCCAGTTGTAAAGCTCTTCCTTGATTGCGTATTCGAGAATCTGGCGCTTTTCCTCGACCACGAGAATTTCGTCGAGGCCGCGAGCGAAGGCTTGCGCGCCTTGGGCTTCGAGCGGCCAGACGCAACCCACTTTGTATAGCCGTATGCCGATGCGCGAGCACGTTTCGTCGTCGAGACCCAGGTCGGTCAGCGCTTGGCGCACGTCCAGATACGCTTTGCCGCCGGTCATGATGCCAAAGCGCGCATGCGGCGAATCGATTTCGACGCGGTCCAGCTTGTTTGCACGCACGTAGGCGAGCGCCGCGTACCACTTGTAGTCGAGCAGACGCGCTTCCTGCACGAGCGGTGGATCGGGCCAGCGGATGTTCAGACCGCCCTCGGGCATCGCGAAGTCTTCCGGCAGAATGATCTGCGTGCGGTGCGGATCGATGTCGACCGAAGCCGACGACTCGACGACGTCGGTCACGCACTTCATCGCGACCCACAGACCGGAGTAGCGGCTCATCGCCCAGCCATGCAGGCCGAAGTCCAGATATTCCTGAACGTTCGACGGGAACAGCACCGGCAGGCCGCAGGCCTTGAAGATGTGTTCCGACTGATGCGCGAGCGTTGAAGATTTGGCCGCGTGATCGTCGCCGGCCAGCACCAGCACACCGCCGTGCCGCGACGATCCCGCCGAGTTGCCGTGCTTGAAGACGTCACCTGAACGGTCGACGCCCGGGCCTTTGCCGTACCACATCGAAAACACGCCGTCGTATTTGGCGCTTGGGTACAGATTCACCTGCTGCGAACCCCAGACGGCGGTCGCCGCGAGGTCTTCGTTGACGCCGGGCTGGAACACGACCTGATGTGAGGCGAGATGCTGTTTCGCCTTCCACAGAGATTGGTCGAGTCCGCCGAGCGGCGATCCACGGTAGCCGGAGATGAACCCGGCCGTATTGAGTCCGGCGGCGCGGTCGCGTTCCTGCTGCAGCATCGGCAGACGCACCAGCGCCTGGATGCCGCTCATGTACGCGCGGCCGCGTTCGAGGGTGTATTTGTCGTCGAGCGTGACGGAAGATAGAGCGGCTTCGAGCGAGGCTCGCTGACCTGCGTCTAGCGGGGCATTCATTATGTGTACTCCTCCACCCAGTTTGGGATCGCCAAAACTTATGGGCCGCGGCATCTTGTGAATGCGTAGGGCCGGGGTCGCCATATTGACTTGTTTTAAGTGATGGTAGCACTGGTAAAAACCCGCCGCAGCGGTCGATCGCGGTGCTGCGACTCGCGACATTGCGCCCGCTTGCGCGAACTTCACCTGACGCTTGAGGGAACCGGTGTAACAAGCTGTAAAAGCTACAATTTCGCGGAACCGCAGCCGACAAGTCTGTCTAACAGCGCACCTGTGAGCAATGTCTGTGTAACGCGCTGCATGTTGTGGCGCTTCAGGACAACAGGGCAGTTAGAAAAGGAGTACGCATGAACACTAGAAATATCCAGACCTTCCTGATGG
>Ga0058694_1000981_pt1 | contig 12067 bp, 12 predicted proteins | sample AgamicOrSfrz_FD_55041 | JGI IMG/M metagenome (GOLD analysis project Ga0058694, IMG submission 55041) | Agave microbial communities from Guanajuato, Mexico - Or.Sf.rz | ecosystem: Host-associated > Plants > Phyllosphere > Phylloplane/Leaf | place: Guanajuato, Mexico | collected 2012-05-30 | reverse complement strand
CTCGGCCTTCCGCAATCCGCGGCCTGGCTTGCAACGGGCTGCAACGATGCCGCGATCATCCAGGTGGCAGACGAAGCGGCCGTGCTCGCAATCGACCCGGACTTCGCGGCACTGAAGGCCATCCGTCGCATGGCGGTGGTGACCGCTTGCGGCAGCTCCGAGGACATCGCGAGCCGGGTCTTCGTCCCCTATCTCGGCATCGACGAGGATCCGGTGACGGGCTCGGCCCATGCGGCCCTGGCGCCTTACTGGGCGCAGCGTCTCGGCCGCAATGAGTTCACCGCGCTCCAGGCCAGCAAGCGCACCGGTGTGCTTAACTGCCGGCTCGATGGCGACCGGGTCCTGCTCGGCGGGCGCTGCCACACCGTCATCGTCGGTCAGTTCCAGCTTTGAAGGCGCTGCTCGCCTTCGCGCTGCTGTTCGCCGCTCCATCTGCCGCGGCGAGCCTGAAGGCCGAACGCGCCGCAATCCTCGCGACGATCCAACAGATGGAGCAGGCGTGGAACCGCGGCGACTTCCGCGGCTACATGGCCGGTTTCAAGAACCCGGACGTGGTGTTCATTTCCGGTGGCAAGTTCCAGCAGGGCTGGCAGGGCACGCTCGATCATTATGTCCGCGACTATGGCGGCTCAGCGGAGCGGCGCGGCCAGCTGCACTTCTACAATATGAAAGTCGACCTGCTGGCACCCGACGCCGCGATGCTCGTCGGCCAGTATCGGCTGGTCCGCGGCAGCCGGGTGACGGAAGGCGTCAACACGCGCCTGTTCCGGAAGGTGAAGGGCAAGTGGCTCATCACGATGAACCATGTTTCGGCTTACGACGTCGCTCCGACCGCGCCAGAAGCTCGCTGAGGTCCTTCTTCCAGAACTTGGCCCAGGTATGCGTGCCGTGTCCGTGCGTGTCGCTGCTTTCGGGGATCAGCCGGAAGCGCGCCTTCTTCATCCGCTTCACCGCCTCCTGCGGCACCGGCAGGTTGCGTGGATTGATGAAATCGTCGGCGGAATTGATCCACGTCAGCGGTACCGTGATCTTCTCCAGGCCGGGCCACGGATTGTAGTTCCGGGATGACTCGAACTGGTAGATGACGTCATTGGCATCGAGACCGCCGATGCCCTTGTCGACGCTCTCCCCGACAAACCTGCTCGCCGCCTCTCGCGTCGGATAGCTTTTCTGCAGGAACAGCGGCGCGCCGCCGGCAATGAACAGGATCGACTGTGCGGTACGCAGCCCCTGCTCCGGCTCCTTCACGTAGTTGCCGCCGTTCCAGGCCGGGTCCTTCTGGATGCCGTCAATCACCAGCTGGCGCCACATGCGATTGAGCCCGGCGATTTCGACCGGCTGGCACGCGAGCGGCATCAGCGCGCTCATGAAGGTCGGATGCGTCTCGCCCCAGATGAAGCTGTGCATGCATCCCATCGACGTGCCCATGATCAGGCGCATGTGCCTGATGCCGAGTGACTCGAGCATCCGGTACTGCGCCTCGACCATGTCTTCATAATCATACTTCGGGAACTTCATCCGAAGGCCGTCCGACGGCTTCGACGATTTGCCGTGACCGATATTGTCCGGAAGGATGATCCAATATTTGCGGATGTCGAGCGGCTCGCCCGGCCCGTAGAGCTCGTCGGCGAATTGCGGCCGCAGGAACTGCTTTCCGTCGCCTCCCGTGCCGTGGAGGACCATCACCGCATTATCGATCTCGCCGGCGGCATTGCGGTGCGGCTGGCCAAGCGTCGAATAGTGGATCCTGAGCTCGGCGAGCGTCTCGCCGGAGCGGAAGCGAAAGTCCTTGAGCAGGACATCACCTTCGCGGGTCGGCCAAGTCCTGGCAGCAGACGCGACCGCAGCGGGTGCCACGGGGGCGGGCCGAGGCGCCGCAGTGGCGGCGGCAAGAAACAGCAACAGGCTCATTGCTTCAACTTCTCCTCGAGCGCGTCGATCAGAGGCAACTGGCTCGGCAGCATCATCCTGCGCGCCTCGGCCATGGACATCCAGCGCGCCTCGACCACTTCCGGATAGGATTGCACGCGGCCGCTCCGCGGCGGCCATTCGAGCTGGAACTCGTTCGACGTGACGGTCGCGCAATCGAGGTCGCCCTCCGCCGCAAAGGCCTCGACATATTTGCCTCCTGCCTGGCGGATGCGGGCCAGCGGAAAAGGCACGGTCGTCAAGCGCGTGCCCGTCTCCTCCTCGAACTCGCGCAGCGCAGCCTCGGCGGCACGCTCGCCAGCCTCGACGGCGCCCTTCGGGATCATCCAGGCGCCGACATCCTTGTTCTTCCAATAGGGACCGCCCGGCCTGATCAGCAGGACTTCGGTCGCGCCATTGCGCTCGCGAAAAAGCAGCACGCCCGCGCTAAGCGGCGACGGCATTCATTTCGCTTTGCGCCGTCGAGACTGNCTCGGCAATCCAGCCGCCACCGAGCAGCCGCGTCCCTTCGTAAAGCACCGCCGCCTGNCCGGGAGCGACGCCATATTCGGGAGCCTGGAAGCGGATCCAATCGCCNTCGCGAACCGCGGGCACGGGCGGCGCAAGCGAGCGCACCTTGGCGCTGACGTCACGTTGCTGCTCGCCGATCCAATTCCACTCTCCGACCCGCATCGCCTCGACAGCGAGCGCGCGACGCGGCCCGACGACGATGCGGGCGTGTTCGGGCTCGATGCGAACGACGTAGAGCGGCTCCTTCTGGCCGCCGATCTCGATTCCGCGGCGCTGGCCGACCGTGAAGTGAACAACGCCCCGGTGACTACCGAGCAGCCGTCCGTCGAGATCGACGATGTCGCCTGCCGCTTCGGTTTCCGGCCGCAGCTTCTTCACGAGACGAGCATAATCGCCGTCCGGAACGAAGCAGATGTCCTGGCTGTCGGGCTTTGCCGCTACCTCCAGGCCAAGCTCGGCAGCGATCTTGCGGACCTCGTCCTTGGGCAGGTCGCCGAGCGGGAAGCGGACGAAGTCCAACTGCTCGCGCGTGGTGCCATAAAGGAAATAGCTCTGGTCGCGACGCGGGTCCGCGCCCTTGTGAAGCTCGACGCGGCCGTCGTCGACGACGCGGCGAACATAATGACCGGTCGCCAGGCAGTCGGCGCCAAGCTCGCGCGCGAACGCGACGAGGTCGACGAACTTCACGCCCTGGTTGCAGCTCGCACACGGCACCGGCGTACGGCCCCGCGCATATTCATCGACAAAGCGATCGATCACGCCTTCGCGAAAGCGGCTTTCGTAATCGAGCACATAATGCGCGATGCCGAGGCGGTCGGCGACCTGCTTTGCGTCGTAGATGTCCTGACCGGCGCAGCAGGCGCCGGACCGGCGCAACGCTTCGCCGTAATCGTAGAGTTGCAGGGTGACGCCGATCACTTGGGCGCCCGAGCGTGCTGCGAGCGCGGCCGTGACGGAACTGTCGACGCCGCCCGACATGGCGACGACGATCCTTGCCTGACCCGGAGGGCGGCCGAGCTGAAAATCGATCCGCATTGGATTGTCTATTGCTCCGGTCTTTACCCGAATTTCACTCCTCGCGCCTAGAGCGACGGGAGGAATTACGAACGAGGGGGCAGGTTTGGCGCGTCACGAGAGGGACTTTCGCACAGATGCGGAAGCGCCGCTCAGCCTGGAGGAGCTGCTTTCACTGCTCGGCTCGGGCAGTGAGGCGGACGACCGTTCGAGGCAGGACGCGATCGCCTGCTACCTCTCGGGAAGCGAAGGCTGGCGCGACGCCGTGAAGACGCTTGGCGGAGCGTTTGCCGACGAAGGGACAGGGTTAAAGGAACGTAAGGCTGATTGACCGGGCAGTTAACCAGCGCGTTTCAGAATATTTTCAATCGCGGCCGATTAAACGGTGGGCATTGGCAATGATTAAGCAGGTGTGACGGAATGCTCGAGAACCAGAAGATTCGTCCGGCCCAGGTCATCGGTCCGCTCGGCGAGCCGCTGACGCTCGACAGCTTGCCGCCTGCTACCACGACCCGCTGGGTCGTGCGCCGCAAGGCCGAGGTCGTTGCAGCGGTCGCCGGCGGGCTCCTGAGCGTGGATGATGCGTGCAAGCGCTACTCGCTGAGCCTCGAGGAATTCACCAGCTGGCAGCGCGCGGTGGATCGCAGCGGCATGCCGGGCCTTAGGGTCACGCGCATCAAGCAGTATCGCGACCAGTACGAGAAGCAGCAGCGCTACTGATCAGCCTCGTTACGGATCGCTATCGATCCAGCTTTCCCGCGGCTGGCTCACCGAATTTCTGGACAGACCCTTCCGAATCCGGAACAACTGGCGCGCATCACGCGTCTGTGGTGCCGGAAAAGGCCGCTGTGTGACTGACGGGCGGCTGACAACAGGAGGGAACGCTCATGGGAATCATCATCTGGCTCATCGTCGGCGGTATNTGCGGTTGGCTCGCCAGCCTGATCATGCGCACGGACGCCCAGCAGGGCATCATCCTCAACATCATCGTCGGCATCGTCGGCGCAGTCATTGCGGGCCTCCTGTTCGGCGGCGGCGCATCGCTGAATAACGGCATCACCATCGAGACATTTCTTTATTCGCTTCTGGGGGCAGTCATCCTGCTCGCGATCGTGAATCTCATTCGTCGCGGCACCGTTCGCTAGACCCGCGACTCCGAAGCATTGAGGCCGCGCGGCACTAAGCCGCGCGGCCTTTTTTTCACTGCAGCTCGAACGTCATGGCGAGATTGACCTGAAGCTTCTGCTCGCCCGGGTCGATCTTGCTGTCCGCCGCCTCGGCGCGGACCTGCGCCATCACCGGCATCGGCGGCGGCACCGGATAGGAGCCGCCGCTCTCGCTCACCGCGACGATTCGAACCACGCGCAAGCCCATGGCGCGCGCATAAAGCTCGGCCCTGCTCCGCCCCGCCGCGACCGCCTTCGCTCGCGCCTCGTCCAGTGCCGCTTCCGGCTTGTCGATGGTGAGGGTCGGTCCGTTGATCTGGTTCGCGCCCTCGGCGACCAGAGCGTCGATCACCTTGCCGGCATTGGCGATGTCGCGGAACCTTACGTTCACCGTGTTCGAGGCCGAATAGCCGGTCAGCCGCGGCGGCTGGTTATTGTCGTAGCGATATTCCGGGTTGAGGCTGATGTTGCTGGTCTGGATATCGCGGTCTTCAATCCCGGCGGCCTTCAGCGCGGCGCGGACTCGGGCCATGCGCGCCGCCGCCTGTGACAGCGCGCTTCCGGCAGTCGCCGCTCGTGTCACGACGCCCGCGCTGATGACCGCGAGGTCGGGCACGCGAGTCACCTCGCCGGTCGCGTTGACGTCGAGGCGGGTGCCGCCGATCGCCTGAGTGATCGTCGCTTGCTGCGCGCCGGCCGGCACGGCAGCAGCCGCGGCCAGAAGGCCGGCCGCAAAGATTGCGCTTCTGATCATGTTCCCCTCGCTCCTCATNGCACATGCGAGAAAGNTCTCGCGAGTGCCATGGACCGTTGCTGAACGGCTGTGCCGCNTTAGCGCCGCCCGGCGACGAGCCTGTAGATGAACAGCAGGATGAAGGCGCCGACGATCGCGGCGATNAACCCTGCGCCCTCGCCGGTGTCGTACCAGCCGATGGCATGCCCGAGCCAGCCGGCGACGAGAGCGCCGGCGATGCCGAGAAGGACCGTGATGATGCAGCCGCCGGGGTCCCTCCCCGGCATCAGCAGCTTGGCGATTGCGCCGGCCAGCCCGCCGATGACGATCCAGCCGATGATCCCATAGTGTTCCATCCCGCGACCCCTTGCCTTCCTGTGTCGTTCAACCGACCTTCACATGCACTGCGGCAACGCGCGCTTGTCAAACTAGTGCCACCTTTGGTCGAAAAGGCATGGCGGCATTGGGCAGCGGGGGGTCTGTTGCCTCNGGTGACTTATTAAGGTAACACAGCTGCCATAGGGCGTGCAGAGTCGCGCCAGGGGGCGATTGGGCAGGACAGAATGAACCGCGAAACTTCAATCCATTCTTCGGACACTCTGGTGGTGGTGGACAATTCGGCGCGCAAGCGCCGGCTGATCATCATCGGGGCGATNGCCGCACTGGCGCTGTTCGTTCTCGGCCTCGCCGTGATCATGGGCCGCAGCGCTGCGGACAAGGGCGCCGCTGGCGCAGGCGGCGGCCAGGCTGCAGCGAACCAGGCGCCGACCGTCACGGTTGTGGTCCCCGGGCGCAGCTCGGTCGGCCGGGTGGTCAGCGCAAGTGGCCCGCTCAGCGCCAAGCGCGACCAGCCCGTCGGCATTGCCGGGCAGGGCGGACGCGTGGTTCGCGTGCTGGTCGATGCCGGCAGCTGGGTGCGCGCCGGCCAGGTCCTGGCGGTCGTCGACCGTTCGGTCCAGGCCCAGCAGGCGGCGCAGCTTGCAGCGCAAGTCGAATCGGCGCGCGCCGAGGCGGCGCTTGCCCAGTCCAACTATGAACGGGCCATCGCGCTGCAGGGGCGCGGCTTCGTGTCAAAGGCGGAGATCGACGCCAAGAAGTCGACCCGCGACGCCGCTTATGCGCAAGTCCGCGTCGCCCAGGCTCAGCTCGCCGCGACGCGTGCGCAGATCGGCCAGCTCAACGTCACCGCGCCGAGCGGCGGCCTGGTTCTCCAGCGCAGCGTCGAGCTTGGGCAGATCGTCAGCCCAGGCTCCGGAGCTCTTTTCCGAATCGCCGAGGGCGGCTCGATGGAAATGCGGGCGCAGCTTGCGCAGCAGGACCTTGCCTATGTCCACGTCGGCATGCCCGCGCAGGTGACCCCGGTCGGCGCCAGCCGGAGCTTCGCCGGNTCGGTCTGGCAGGTGTCCCCGATCATCGATCCGCAGTCGCGTCTNGGCGAAGTGCGGATTGCCGTGCCCTACGATGCCTCGATGCGCCCGGGCGGCTTTGCCGAAGCGAAAATCACCGCCGGGACCACCGCCGCGCCGCTTCTCCCGCAAAGCGCGGTGCTCAGCGATGACAAGGGCAATTACGTCTACATCATCAACGGCAAGAAAGAGGTCGAACGGCGCAACATCACCATCGGCGGAGTCGACGATCGAGGCGTGACCATCACGTCCGGCCTGTCAGGCAACGAAGCCGTGGTGCTGTCGGCAGGACCGTTCCTCAACCCGGGCCAGAAGGTGAACCCGCGCCGCGAGGCTGCGGCGCGCTAAGACGCCAGGAAAGAAGCAAAGCATATGAACTTCCGCAACGTTTCGTCCTGGTGCATCCGCAACCCGGTCTTCCCGATCGTGCTCTTCGTCGGGCTGATGCTGGCGGGCCTGATTTCGTTCGCCCGGATGCAGGTCAACAACTCGCCTGACATCGACTTCCCGGCGGCGACAGTCTCGGTGAGCCAGCCGGGCGCGGCGCCGAACGAGATGGAGACGCAGATCACCCAGCGCGTCGAATCGGCGATCCGCGGAGTCAACGGCGTCGAGGAGATCAACAGCAGCGTCAGCGAAGGGAACAGCTTCACCTTCGTCACCTTCCAGATCGGAACGCCGACCGACCGCGCCGTCAACGACGTCCGCAACGTCATCGCGCAAATCCGCGGCTCGCTTCCGGAGGGGATCCTCGAGCCTCAGGTGACGCGCGTCGACGCCAATGACGAGCCGATCTCCTACGTCGGCGCCCAGGCGACCGACATGACGCTCGAGCAATTGAGCTGGTACATCGACAATACGGTGGCCAAGCGCCTGCTCGGAGTGACCGGGGTTGCCGCCGTCCAGCGCGTCGGCGGCGTCGACCGCACGATCCGCGTGATCCTCAATCCGGCCGCGCTGCAGTCGCAGGGCATCACCGCCGCCCAGGTCAACGGGCAGCTGCGGCAGAGCAACCTCAACGGCGCCGGAGGCCGCGCCGAGATCGCGGGCTCGGAGCAGTCCGTCCGCGTTCTTGGAAATGCCCCTGACGCCTATCAATTGTCGCAGACGCAAATCGCTCTTCCGGGCGGCCGAATGGTCAAGCTCGCCGACCTCGGCGAGGTCCGCGACAGCAATTCGGAGCAGCGCTCGATCGCCAAGCAGAACGGCCGTCAGGTCGTCACCTTCATGGTCCAGCGTTCGAAGGGTTCGTCGGAAGTCACTGCCTACCAGGGCATGTGGGAAGAGCTGAACAAGCTCCAGAAGGAAAACCCGAAGGTCAAATTCTCGGAAGTGTTCACCAGCGTCGACTACACCAAGGCGCAGTACCATTCCGCAATGGAAGGCCTTGTCGAGGGCGCCGTCCTCGCGGTGCTCGTGGTGCTTCTCTTCCTCCGCGACATCCGCGCCACCGCCATCTCGGCAGTGTCGATCCCGCTCTCGGCGATCCCGTCCTTCTGGTTCATGAGCATGATGGGGATCACCCTCAACTTCATGTCGACCATGGCGATGGGTCTCGTCGCCGGCGTGCTCGTCGACGACGCGATCGTGGAGATCGAGAACATCGTTCGCCACATGCGCATGGGCAAATCGGGNTATCAGGCCGCGCTCGACGCGGCCGACGAGATCGGTCTCGCCGTGCTCGCCACCACCATGGCGATCGTCGCGGTCTTCTTCCCGGTCGCATTGATGCCCGGCATCGCCGGCCAGTATTTCAAGGCGTTCGGCTTCACCGTCGTTTTGTCTGTGCTGATGAGCTTGTTCGTCGCGCGTATGATCACGCCGCTGATCGCCGCTTATTTCCTTCGCTCGCACGGGCAGCAGCCGCACGCCAACTGGCGCTGGATGGACATTTACCTGAAGGTCCTGAACTGGAGCCTCGACACGTCCAAGGCTGACGCGCTGTTGGCGCGGCTTCCAAAGCCGGCGCGCGAGTGGCGTTATTATGCCATCGGCGCCGTGCTCCTCGTCCTCGTCCTCGCCGCGTTCCTCGCCGGAACGGGCGGCGCCATGGCCGTCATTGGCAAGGCGGGATGGAATGGCGGGCTCGCATTCGTCCTGTCGCTCTGCATCGGCGCCTTCGTCGCTTATCTCGCCGGCAAGGCGATCGGCTTCGCAGTGGGAAGTATCGGCGGAGCGTTCGGCAACTGGCATGCGCTGGTCGCCGCGCGGTGGAACGCGCGCCTCCAGGATCATCGCCTGGTCATGGTTGGAGCCGGCGTCGCGACTTTGCTCGCAAGCATCGTTCTCTTCGGCACGCTGTCGATGTCCTTCTTCCCGCCGCAGAACAGCGATTATTCGCGCGTCAACATCACCATGGCGCCCGGCAGCACCCTCAAGGAGACGGAGGCGGTCGTCGACCGCGTCTCCGACGTNGTCAGCAAGGATCCCGCGGTCGACCGCGTGTTCGAGCGCATCAACGTCGGCGAAGGGCACCTCAACATCGTCCTCAAGAAGGACCGCGACGTCACCAGCAACGAGTTCGAGCGGCATCTGTCGCCGACCCTCGCGGCGATGCCGGACGCGCGCGTCAGCTTCCAGAGCCAGCAGGGCGGTGGCCCCGATCCGGATTCGCGCGACATCATGCTCTACCTCGGCGGCGACGACCCCGAGCAGCTGACCGCGGTCGCCAACAAGATCGCCAAGGAGATGGAGGGCGTCGCCGGCCTCCGGGCGCCGCGCGTGGGCAGCCAGCTGGCCCAGCCGGAAATCACCATCAAACCGCGCTTCGACCTTGCGGCCGACCTCGGCGTTACGACCGCCGCGCTCAGCCAGACGATCCGCATCGCGACCCTCGGCGAGATCGAGCAGAACAGCGCCAAATTCTCGCTCAGCGACCGCCAGGTCCCGATCCAGGTGTCCCTGTCGGAAAATTCGCGGCGCGACCTCGCGACCCTCGAGAACCTGCCGGTTCCGACAGCCAGCGGCGGCTCCGTCCCGCTGAAGGCCGTGGCCGACATCGGCTTCGGCTCGGGCCCGACGACCATCCAGCGTTCGAACCAGCTTCGTCGCCTGTCGATCGGCGCCGACCTGGCGCCGGGTGCCGCCCAGGGCGACGTGTTCGCCAAGGTCAATCAGCTGCCGACGGTAAAGAACCTGCCGCAAGGCGTGCAGAAGATGAACCTCGGTGACCAGAAGTGGCAGTCGGAGCTTCTGTTCAACTTCGCCGTCGCGCTGATCGCCGGCATCCTGCTGGTGTTCGCGGTGCTGGTGCTGCTGTACCGCCGCTTCCTGGCGCCGTTCGTGAACATGGGCTCGCTCATCCTGGCGCCGCTCGGCGCCGCGATCGCNCTGCACATCGCCGGCCAGCCAATCTCGCTGTTCGTGCTCATCGGCGTCCTCATGCTGTTCGGAATCGTCGCGAAGAACTCGATCCTTCTTGTCGACTTCGCGGTCGAGATGATGAACCACGGCATGGCGAAGAACGAGGCGATTTGGGAAGCCGGACACAAGCGCGCCCAGCCGATCGTCATGACCACGGTCGCCATGGTCGCCGGCATGCTTCCGACCGCCATCTCGATCAGTGGCGACAACAGCTGGCGAGCGCCGATGGGCATCACGGTGATCGGCGGCCTGATCTTCTCGACCCTGCTCACCCTGGTGTTGGTCCCGGCCTATTTCTCTATCGCGATTTCGCTGGAAAGCCGCATCGGCAAGATCTTCCACCGCTTCGTCGGTGCCGAAGCTCACCGCGAAGGCCCAGGCGACGCGCGGCCCGTTCCTGCGGAGTGATGAACCTGAATGCCGGCTCAGCTATTGAGCCGGCATGAGGGTGGCTAACGGCGCACTGTCCCGCTTCAACCCCGTGCAGCCGGGAGCGCGCGGGATGAAGATCGTGGCGACGGGTCTGCTGGTCGTCATGGCGGCCGTGTTCATCGCGACCAGGGCGCTTCAGCCGCAATATCCGTGGCTCGGTTACGTGAAGGCTTTTGCCGAAGCCGCGATGGTCGGCGGCCTTGCCGACTGGTTCGCCGTCACCGCCCTCTTTCGCCACCCGCTCGGACTGCCGATCCCGCACACCGCGATCATCCCGCGCAACAAGGACCGCATCGGCGAAGCGCTCGCCAGCTTCATTCGCGAGAATTTCCTCATCCCGTCGGTGGTCGCGCGGCGGATGCAGCGCCTCGATGTCGCCGCGGCAGCCGGTCGCTTCCTCCAGACCCCCGCAAGCGAAGGAAACAGGATCCGCGCCGGCGCGTCGCGCCTCATCGCCGACATTTTCGAAAGCCTCGACGACGAGCGGCTCGGCGGCATCGTCAAGGGCGCGATCAGCACCCGGCTTCGCAAGACCGAGGTTTCGCCGCTGCTCGGCCATGCGCTTGCCTCCGCNATCAACGAGGATCGCCACGTTCCCATGCTCGAAGCGGCGATCCGCTGGACGGCCCGCGCGCTCGACGCCAACGAGCAGCTGATCCGCGACATGGTGCACAAGAAGGCGAACTGGGTGCTGAAGCTCGCCGGCCTCGAAACCAAGCTCGCCGATTCAGTCGTGGACGGTCTTCGCAAGCTCACCGCCGAAATGTCGACCGACCCCGCGCATCCGGTGCGTCAGAAAGTCGAAGAAGCCTTGGCGCAGCTCGCCAACGACCTGCAGACCCGGCCCGAGACGCGGGAGAAGGTCGAGGCGATCAAGGAGCAACTGCTCGACAACAAGTCGGTGAGCCTGTGGCTCGACGCCATCTGGCAGCGCGGTCGCGAAGCGATCATCCGCGCCGCCCGCAATCCCGACGCGGTGATGGCCGGCAAGCTTGGCGAGATCATGAAATCGATGGGCGGCACGCTTGAACAGGATGTCCGCATCCGCTCCGCCATCAACCAGTTCGCCCGCCGCACCGTGGTCGGGCTTGCCGCCAGCTACGGCGGGTCGATGGTCAAGCTGGTCTCGGAAACGATCCGCGGCTGGGACGCGCGGACGGTCACGGCGCGCCTCGAAGCGGCGGTCGGCCGGGACCTTCAATATATCCGCATCAACGGCACCATCGTTGGCGGTCTTGTCGGGCTGGTCCTCTACGTCGTGGACTCGCTGTGAGCGACGTCGATCTCGACCAGCTCGCGGAAGCCGCGCGCAACCGCGGGCTGAAGCTTGTTCGCTCGCGGGTGCGGACGCCGGGAAAGCGCCGCTTCGGCAAGGTCGGGCTCACCGACGGCGGCGGCAAGGCCGTCTTCGGCATGGATGCGAAGGGGCCAACCAGCAAGGCCGAGGAAGTCCAGGCCTATCTGCGAAGGCTCGACGTCAAGGATTGGGGCGCGTCACTCGATGTCGCTGCTCC
>Ga0058694_1000978_pt1 | contig 12103 bp, 12 predicted proteins | sample AgamicOrSfrz_FD_55041 | JGI IMG/M metagenome (GOLD analysis project Ga0058694, IMG submission 55041) | Agave microbial communities from Guanajuato, Mexico - Or.Sf.rz | ecosystem: Host-associated > Plants > Phyllosphere > Phylloplane/Leaf | place: Guanajuato, Mexico | collected 2012-05-30 | reverse complement strand
ACCCCCGGACGGTCGTCGACCAGCGCCAGGCGCTTACCGACGAGCCGGTTGAACAGGGTGGATTTGCCGACGTTGGGCCGGCCCACGATCGCGACTGTTGGACGAGCCATTGCCGCGCCTCTAGCTGAAGGCGGCGATTAGCGGAACGCGCTCAGCCGTGCGCTGTCGTCGAGGACGTAGAGCGTCGAGTTGGCGACGATCGGCGGGACGCTGATTCCGGCACCGACGTTGGTCTGGCTCTGGTACGAACCTGTTGCCGGGTCGATGTTGATCAGCGTGCCGTTCGATCCGGCGACGATCAGCCGGCCGCCGGCAAGCACCGGACCGACATAGTCGATCTCGCCCTTCTTCGACTTNGCTTTGAGGAATTGCGGCAGCTGGCTGATCCAGCGGATGTGGCCGTTCTGACGATAGATGCACATCAGCTTCGCATCGCTCGTGACGGCGAAGATCCAGTCGCCGGCGACCCACGGAGTCGAAATGCCGGAGAGGTTGAGCTCCCACAGACGCTGACCGGACACGAGGTCGAGCGCGACCATGCGGCCGCCGGCGCCGATGGCGAACACCTGCCCGTTGTCGATGACCGGGTCCGCGTCGATGTCGGAAAGTGAAGAGACGCTGGTGCTGATGCTGGTCCGCTGCAGCGTGTCCTGCCACACCTGGCGGCCGTTCTCATAGCGGTAGGCGTTGAGCTCTCCGGACGAGAAGCCGGCCACGACCGTACCCTGCGCAACGGCCGGCGAAGCGGCGCCGAAAATGCCGGCAATCTCGAGCGAGGCGGCTTCAGACCAATTGGTCGCGCCGTCATCTTCCTTGAGGGAATAGATCTGGTTGTCCTGGCTCATCACATAGACGGTGCCATTGGCGACCGTCGGAGCGCCGCGCAGCGGTCCGCCCGGACGCACGCGCCAGACGATGCCGCCAGTCTGCTCGCTGAGCGCCGCAACATAGCCGAGGCCGTTGGTCGCGAAGATGCGCCCGTTGTCGTAGGCGATCCCGCCGCCGTAGAGCGCCGCCTCGCTGCCGCGGTCGTTCGGCGTCTGGCTAGCCCACATCAGCGCGCCGGTGCGACCGTTGAAGGCGCGCACTGCGCCAAGGGTGTCGACCGTGTAGACACGTCCGTTCGCGGCGATCGGCGGGGCAGCAAGACGGGCGGTGAGGCTGCTCCCGCGGCCGGCCTGGACAGTGAAAGCACGCTGCAGCGCGGTGCCGAGGGCGAGCTGGCCCATCGAGTTGCTCGCGTTGCCGCCGGACTCCGTCCAATCGGAATTTTCGGTGGCCTGGGGCAAGGTGAAGGGCAGCGCCTGCGTCGCCGGATCGACCTGGACATCGCTCTCGCTGGTCAGCACCGGAATGCGCTCGCCGAGGATCGGCGTCTTCGGGCGAGAGCCCTTCTTGAAGACGCCGCAGCTGCTCGAAGCCAGCGCGGCCGCGATAAGCAGTGCGACGCGGAAATTGCGTGATTTGATCATTGTGGTCCTACTGAGCCTGCGGTCCGAGAGCGGCGCTTGCGTCAGCGCCGAGGCTCCCCGCGATCTGAATGGAGCGGTCGCGGACCGTGTCCGGGACGCTCTTGTCCTTGGCGATGCTGGCGAACAGCTGCCCCGCCTGCTTCGTCTTGCCCTGCTTGATCATCGCGAGCGCCGTCATCTCGCCTGCCGAACCGAACCACGGTTCGCCGGGCTTCGTGAGCGGCTCCAGCCGGGCGATCACCTGCTGCGGCTGCAGCTGGTCGAACTCCAGCGCCGTCTGCCGGATCAGCGCGGCGTCGCGATAGGGCTGCGGAAACGAGCTGTCGTCCGCGATCTTCTTGTAGGTAGCGACCGCCAGCTTGGTGTCGCTCTGCTGGATGGCAAGCGCGGCGCGCGTGAACATCGCCGTCGCACGGACGCCTTCGCTCGAGCTCTGCGCGAGATCGTTGAGCTGGGCCGGAGCCTTGGTCGTGTTGCCAAGGCCGATGTCCTTGTAGATCTGCGCCAGCTCCTCGACGTGCCCTTCGGCGCGATGCTGCTTGTGCTGCTGGTACCAGATGAATCCGCCCGAAGCGGCGAGGAACAGGATGACGGCCGCGGCGATCAGGCCGCCATGCTCCTTGAAGAAGTCACGGAGGCGGTCGCGACGGATGTTCTCGTCGACTTCGCGAACGAAGGTTTCGCTAATGTCCGGGGGTTGCGCCAAAGACGTTCCTCAGTCCGCTTGCTCGGGGAAATCCTTTGCCCTGCTCCCCTTCCCCACCCGAGATGAACGGAAGCTGGCGGCGGTTCGTCTAGCGGCTGCGGACGGAAAGGCAAAGAGGCGACCTTATGGGCCTTGCGTGAGCTCCTGCTTCAGCCGCGCGGCTTGTGAGCGAGGCGGCCGCATGGCACCAAGCGGTTCGAGCCGCATCGGAGAAACGTGCCTCCAAAGTCGACCTGGTATCGCGGATTTCCGCAGCACGTCCTCTTCTGGGCCGCGACGGCTGTTTTTTTCCTTCTGGACGATCGCGCCGATACGTCGCTTCGGGCGCCGTTCGGAATGGCTGCGGGACTTGCGCTGGTCGCCAGCCTCGCCGCCGTTGCCGCCAGCTCGCAAGGCCCGCGTCAAAAGCTTCGCAGGCGCGCCTATTTCACCGTTTCCACATTGCTGCTGGGTCTGCTGTCGCTTCACGGCGCCTATCTGCGCACCGTCGGAGAGCTTCGGCCGCAGGCGATCGAAGCCGTCCTCCAGACCGACTGGCGAGAGGCCGTAAGCTATGTCTCCGGCAACCTCTTCGTGCTGTGGTTCCTCTTTTGGTCGCTGGCGCTTGTGGGGCTGTGGCTGACATTTCCGGCCGCGCGCCCGCAATGGCTCGGCCGCCGCCTTGTGACTCCGCTGCTCGCGGTGGCCTCGCTCGGCCTGCTGTGGGTCGGGCGAACCATCGTCACCGAGCCGGCGGAAACGGTCATGAGCTACCGCGACACGGTGCGGGAGCTGCGCGAATCCACGGCTTGGTGGCGCACTCATCCATTGCCCGCAGCCTCCAGCGACTTCGACGGAACGGTGATCGTCGTGCTCGGCGAAAGCATGACCCGTCACCACATGGGACTGTACGGCTATCCGCGAAACACGACTCCCGCGCTCGATGCGCGGCGCCCCGAGATGGCGGTCTTCAGGGATGTCATCTCCAATCATTCGTCGACCATCGAATCGGTCAGTGACGCATTCACCTTTCCGGCGACAGTCGGGAGCAGCGCAACGGGGCGTCATCCCCTGACCATCCTGCAGCTCGCGCGAGCAGCGGGTTTCCGAACGACGTGGCTCAGCAATCAAAACGAGTTCGGAGTGTGGGACAGCCCGGTCAGAATCATCGCGCAACAGGCAGACGCCGTCCGCTATCACGACCAAACGAGCGGCAAGGTTCAATCGCGCCGCGTCTTCGATGCGGCGATGTTGCCGAGCCTCGACGGTGTCCTCGCCCAGCCCGGCAAGCGCAAGCTCATCGTCATGCACATGATGAGCACGCATCTTCCTTACTGCGCGACCAAGCCCGCGGACTTCAATCCGCTCCCCAAGGAACCGTTCTCCAAGCGCTTCTTCGGCAAGCGGGAAACGACTTGGCGAAAGCTCCAGCGCGCAATTCACCGGCGGGGGTCGCACCTCTACTGCTATGACAATGGCGTTCGCTACGTCGACACCGTCCTTGGCGCGATCATCGCCCGCGCGGCGCGCCTCAATGAGCCGGCGGCGGTCCTCTTTCTCAGCGACCATGGCGAGGCGCCGCTGCTCGGCACCAATCACGACAGCGCCGACCATTCGGCCTACCAGATCGAGATCCCTTTCCTGCTGTGGGGCAACGCCGCATTCCGCTCGCAGCGCTCCTCCACCTGGAACGTTGCGCTTGCTCACCAGGGAACCGCTTTTTCGCTATCGCTGATGCCCGGAACTCTGGCGGACCTGCTCGCAATCCGCAGCCCGCTCATCAATCCTGAGGACAGCCTGCTCGATGCGCGCTTCCGTCCGCGCCCACGCCAGGCCATCGACGGTCTCATCCACTATGACGACCAGTGGAAAGACAATGACTATCGTGAGAACAGCCGGGTGCTGGTGCAGCGGCTCGGAAGGGCCCGCGGGGTCGTGTGGGCACACCGGGTCAATACGATCGGCCACCTTTTGGAGGCGAAGCGCACCTTTTCCGGAGTCGAGTTCGACGTCCGCTTCGACGAAAAGACGAGGCGCTTTCGAGTGCAGCACGAATATCCGGATATCGGAGTGCGCCTCACCGACATGCTCGAGGCCAGCCGCGATCGGCCGGACCTCAAAATGTGGCTCGACTGGAAGAACGCCACCCCCGCAAATGTGAAAGCCGCGATCGCCGAACTGTCGAGGCTGGACGCGGCGTACAAGATCAAGTCGCGAGTGCTTATCGAGACCGATTACGACGCAGTTTCGCCAGCCCTTTCGCTGATCTCGCGGGCAGGCTTCAAGCACGGCTACTATCTTCCCATCGAGCGCATCGAGGCCGCGACATCGGAGGGCGGCCCCGCGCTGGATCGCGTGGCGGCTGAGGTCAGGCAGGTCGTTCTTCAAGGTCGGTTTGACGCCATCACTTATGACGCGACGCTTCACCCGTTCGTGCTCTCCAGGCTCGAACGCTTTCTCGACGAGCATAGGGTGGAGCGGTTCAGTTGGGACCTTTCGGTCAATGCCGGCGATCCAGCGACCGACCCGGCGGCGCTGCAGAGGCGCGTTCGTGACTGGAAGCTCAGTGCACTTCTGGTGCGCTTCCCATCGGACTTCAGGATCTGAGAACCGCGAGGTCCTATTTCGGCCGATAGGTCTGGTCGGCGGTGGGGAAGCTCCGCGAACGGACTTCATCGGCATAGGCCCGCGCCGCTTCGGCGATCCGCGACGCGAGGTCGTCGTAACGCTTTACGAACCGCGGCGTCCGCTCGAACATGCCGAGCATATCGTCGGTGACGAGCACTTGGCCGTCGCAATCGGCTGACGCTCCGATGCCGATGATGGGAACGCCGACGCTCTCGGCAACTTGCGTCGCGATATCCTCGATCACACCCTCGACGACGATGCAGAAGGCGCCGGCGCTCGCGACTGCCTTGGCGTCGGCGATGATCTTGTCGGCTTCGCGCTGCTCGCGGCCGCGAGCTCCATAGCCGCCGAGCACGTTCACCGCCTGCGGCGTCAGCCCGACGTGGCCGATCACCGGAATCCCACGGTGCGTGAGCAGGTCGACGGTCGGCGCCATCGCCTCCCCGCCCTCGAGCTTCACCGCAGCACAGCCGGTCTCTTTCATGATCCGGGCAGCGGACTCGAAGGCCTGGCTCGGCGACGCCTCATAGCTTCCGAACGGCATGTCGACGCCGACCAGCGCGTGCCAGCTGCCGCGCACGACGGCGGCGCCATGGGCGCACATCATCTCCATCGTGACCGGGATGGTCGAGGGCAGCCCGTAGATGACCTGGCCGAGGCTGTCGCCGACCAGCAGCATGTCGCAATGCGGGTCGAGCAGTTGCGCGACGCGCATCGTGTATGCGGTCAGCATCACGATCGGCTGTTCGGTTCGGTAGCTCCCGTCCGCTTCCACCTTGCGCGCGCGGATCGACGGAGCGGTCATGCGCTTCCCCGGGACGGGCGACGGCGTCGCCCGGCTCGTGCTCGTGTCGATGGTGAAGGTCGACATGGGGTCGGCTTCTAGCCGCCGCCTCCGGAGTTCGCCAGTGCAGCAAAGTTTCGCCATCGTAACGCTTGGAACTTCCGCTGCTTGCAAGCGTCGAATGGGCAAGTGCGTGGGGCAAACCCCGCGTGAGAATGGAATTGGAGTTTGGTCATGTTCGATCGCCATCTGCTTGGCGATGTCGCGCTCGCCGTGCTGATTGCCATCCCGGCCTCGGCGCTTGCTCGCCCCGCCCCCGTCGCTCCGGTCAAGCAGGCCGTCACCTCGGCGCCAACGGAGAAGCCAATCGTCGCCTTGGCCTCGGCTTCCGAGCGCCAGATCGGCCTGTTCCGCTAGGAGCTACTTCCCGGAACCGAGGCGCTCTTCCCACTGGGCGCCTTCCGCCAGTGAGATTGAATCGAGCACCGCCGTGCTCTGGTCGCGAAGGACCGCGAAGGCGCGGCGGATCGCGCAGGTCGCCTCGTCATGGCAGTCGCCGCACGGAGCGTAGAAATTGACGCTCGCACAGGACACCAGCGCAATCGGACCCTCCATCGAACGGACGATCTCGCCGAACGAAATCTGCTCCGCGGGGCGAGCGAGCGTGTAGCCGCCCTTCGGCCCGCGCGCGCTCTTCACCAGTCCCGCCTTCTTGAGGTCGAGCATGATGAGCTCGAGATATTTTGGCGGCACCCGCTGCGTCTCGGCGATCCGCGCAAGCTGGACGGGCCCGCCGGCGCCCTCCTCAGCCAGGAACAGCAGCGAACGGAGCGCGTAACGTGTCTTCTGTGCGATCATCGGCGACGAAGACTAACGCGGCCCGCGCCGCGTGGCAAAGCGGTACGACAGAGGCGATGAACAAGCTTTAATTCCGGTGAAACGAGGCTGAGAAATCGTCGCGGCTACCTGCCGTTTCGCTCGACCTCCGAGCTGAACTGCATTGGAGAGTGGAAACATGAACCGTAGCCTCATCGCCTCTTTCGCGGTCCTCAGCATGATCGCTGCCCCGGCTATCGCCGCCGGCGCCACCAAGGCTCAGCCCGCCGCCGCCGCTGCGAAGCCGGTCAAGGCAGCCAAGGCCGCGGCCAAGCCGGCAGCGAAGCCCGCCACGACGGCCAAGAAGAAGTAACCGCAACAAACTTTTCGAAAGACCGGTCGCCCGGCGTGAGCTTTGGCTCGCGCCGGGCGCAGTCGCATCTGCATGAACGCCATTTAATGTTGCTTACACCGGCCTGAGACTTGCTCCGGAATATCAGCCACTTCGTCGGCGCTCGGCGCCGTAGGACGAGGAGACTGGAGATGAAAAAGCTGATTAGCTCCGTGGCCGCGCTGGCGATTATCGCTACGCCGGCCGTAGCCGCTCAGAAAGCTTCGGGGTCGACGAAGACCGTTACGACGAAGTCGGGCAACACCAAGGCTACGACGACCGTCTCGACGAAGGGCAACACCACGACCGCCAAGACGACGGTTACGAAGGCCCCGGCGAAGCATGCGAAGAAGCACGCGAAAAAGCATGCCAAGAAGCACCACAAGATGGTGAAGGCCAGCAAGGCGCACGCGACTGCCAAGAAGAGCACGGCATCGACCGCCAGCAAGTAAAATTCGGACCTACCGAATTGCCGCGCGGCGACCGGGGCGACTCCCCCCCGGCGCCGCGCGGAGCCGCGAGCGGTCCGACGATTGTGGAGTGAATTAATGGGACGGAAAATCCTGCTGGTCGAAGACGATCGGGAAACCGCGTCCTATCTCGCCAAGGGGCTCGGCCAGGAAGGACATACTGTCGAACTGGCGACGAACGGCCAGGACGGCCTGTTTCGCGCAACCGACGGAACCTTCGACCTCGTTATTCTCGACCGGATGCTTCCGGTCCTCGACGGCATTTCCGTGCTTCGTGCGCTGCGCGCCGCGCACATCGAAACGCCTGTCCTCATCTTGTCCGCACTCGCCTCCGTGGGCGACCGCATCGAAGGCCTCGAATGCGGGTCGGACGATTATCTCGTAAAGCCATTCTCCTTCGCCGAGCTGCTGGCTCGCGTGAATGCGCTGCTGCGCCGCCGGGAAGCGCGCATCGACCCCGCCGAACATCGCCTGACCGTCGGCGATCTCGAGATCGATCCGCTGTCGCGCTCGGTGAAGCGGGCGGGCAAGAAGCTCGACCTCAAGCCGCGCGAATATCTGTTGCTCGAATATTTCGCGCGCAATGAAGGCCGCGTCGTCACCCGCACCATGCTTCTGGAGCAGGTGTGGGACTATCATTTCGACCCAGGCACCAACGTCATCGACGTCCATGTGAGCCGGCTTCGCCGCAAGCTCGAGGAAGGTTTCGAAAAGCCCCTGCTGCACACCGTAAGGGGCGCGGGCTATATGCTCGCGGCCTGACGCCGCTTAGGCGCAAGCCGTGCCCACGACCCTCCGAATCGCCCTGCTCGCGGGGCTTCTCGCCCTGCTGTCGAACTTCGCCGTCATCGGCTTCATCTATGCGCGCACCCACGACGAAGCGGTCGCGAGCCTGCACCGACAGGTCACCGAGCAGGCGCGAGTGCTTACCGACGTCTATCGCTCGGGCGGCCCGGGCGCGCTCAACGATGCCATCGACGATACCCTTCAATATGCCGATCCGCAGACAGCAATCGCGCTGATCGACCGCGACGGACGGCAGCTCAAAGGGAACATCGCAGCAGCGCCGCCCGTCCAGTCGATGCAGCAGGGCTATCGAAACGCCGTCATTCGCCTCGCCGGCCAGCCGAGCCCGCACACCGCGCAAATCGTGCTCACGCGCCTGCCGGACCAGCACTGGCTGATGAGCGGGCGCTTGGTCGGCCAGGGCGTCGCCTTCCGCGCCACGGTTGAACGCTCCCTTCTCCTGGCACTTGCCGTCGCCTGCCTGTTCGGGCTGATCTGCGGCGTCATCCTTGCCCATTATGTCGCTCGCCGGGTCGGCAACATCGCGGCGGTCGCCAACCGCATCAGCGCCCGCGACCTCACGCAGCGGGTGCCGGTGTCGGGGTCCGGCGATTCCTTCGACCGGCTCGGTATGCAGATCAACGCGATGCTCGACCGAATCAGCGGCCTGATGGAGGAGCTGCGGCTGCTCACCGACACCTTGGCGCACGACCTCCGCTCGCCGGTGAGCCGGCTGCGGGCAGCAGCACATGCAGCGGCGACGACCAGCAACCCCAATGAGCAGGAAGAGCTGCTCAACAGCGTCGTCCGCAACGCCGACGCCCTGATCCGCATTCTCACGACCGTCCTTGAAATCAGCCGCTCGGAGGCGCTCACCGGCCGCAAGCAATTCGCCTGGTTCGATGCTGGCGAGCTCGCGGCGGAGCTTGCCGAAATGTACGATCCGCTGGCGGAGGAGCGAAACGCCTCGCTTCAGCTTGATGAGCCGAGCCGGCCAGTGCCCCTGTTCGGCCACCGCCAGCTGCTCGCCCAGGCGATCAGCAACCTGCTCGAAAATGCGATCCGCTACGGCTCTTCGGGCGGCGAGATCCAAGTGCGGGTTCGTAATGGCGAGGGGCGGATCGCCATCGAAGTCGCCGATCGTGGCCCCGGGATCCCCGCGGAGCGTCGCGACGAGGCGCGGCGCCGCTTTGGCCGCCTCGATTCGAGCCGGTCCGATGAAGGCGCCGGCCTCGGCCTTGCGCTGGCCGATTCCATCGCTCGCATGCATGAAGGCGAGCTGGTCCTGTCGGACAATGCGCCGGGCTTGGTGACGACGATCCTGCTGCCGCTCCACGGCGCGCCCGCGGCATCGGCAGCCTGAACGAGGCTCCCGTGCGACCAACAGCCGCCGCCGGCGGTCAGGCGCGCAGCCGATGCCTCCCTTCGTTCGTTTGTTCAGCGGGAGAGACCCACTGTTCTTACGAGAGGGAGGTCATTGGCATGGCACAGCACGGCTATCTGCATGACACGTACGACCGCGACGATTTCGGCCGTGGCGACGACCGCGACCGCGAGCGCGAAAACGAGCGAGGCTGGAGCGGGCGCGACAGCGAATGGCGCGATCGCGATCGGGAACGCGGATCGATGTTCGGCTGGAGCGACGAGGATCGCGGCGACGATGATCGCGGCTTCTTCGATCGCGCACGAGACGCGTTTCGTGACGATGACGATCGCGGCTTCCAGCGAAGCCGCGGCGAAAATCGGTCCAGCGGTGATCGCGGCATGAGCCGTTACGGCCGCGAGCACGGCTTCGGCGGCCAGGCTGACTACAGCCAAGGGCGCCAAAGCTTCAGCGCCCATCCCGACGACCATTACCGCAGCTGGCGTCAAAAGCAGATCGAAGCGCTCGACCGCGATTATCAGGAATATTGCCAGGAATGCGAGCAGCGCTTCCACCAGGACTTCGACAGCTGGCGCCAGAGCCGCCAGGGCCAGTCACAGGGCCAGTCACACGGCGCGACCGGCCAGTCTCAGTCGCAGCAATCCGGTTCGTCGACCGACGTCATGGATCTTGATAATCCCGCGACCACCCACGGCGGTGAGATCCAGGGCGCAACGACCAGCCCGATGGGCGCCGGCACGCTCGGGACGAATAATTCGGAAAATACCGATACGGCTCCGACGGCGACCGGCCGCGGTCGTCGCTAGGCAGGCTTAGGATGGGCGGGGCTGTGTGCCTCGCCCGTCAGCCTTCGATCACGACTTTCGAGCCGACCTTCGTGATGCCGTAGAGCTTTTCGGCGAACTTCATCGGCAGGCGGATACAGCCGTGGCTCGCCGGATATCCGGGATTGGCGCCGCCGTGCAGCGCGATCCCATATTCGTCGATCCGCTCCATCCACGGCATGGGCGCATTGTCGTACTTCTTTGAGCGATAGAATGGCCGCTTCTCGAGGATCTTCCATTCGCCAAGCGGCGTGATCCGCCCCTTGGCGGCGGTGGACACGCTTGCGGCGCCGACCAGCTGCGCACCTTTGTACGCGTAAGCCATCTGGGTCAGGCGATCGATCACGACACGAGCGTCGCCGTCCGCCGGAGTCGCCTTCGCCCACAGATATTCCCCGGGCTTGAGCCCTACCCGGCCGAAGGTCGAGACCATGTCCTTGTGGGCCTGCGGCGCATTGCCCAGCGTCCACAGATAAGGCAGCTCATTCTTTGCCGGCTTGGCCGCGGCGGCTCCCGCAAGCTTCGGAGCGGGCGCGGTCGCGCAGCCGGCAAGCACGGCTGCGGCGGCAAGGATCGAGAATTTGAATGCGTTTCGCATGAGCCACCAGACAGCGGAACCGGGAAGCGTCGTCAATCCGTTGGTAAACAGCAGGTTAGCGGTTAACCGGTAGCGAGGCCCGAAGGCTGCTTCCTGGTTTCCACGCGGGCCCTTGCTGTTGATCGGCCACGCGCTCGACGAGCTTGTAGAAGAAGCGATTGAAATCGGCGGCCGCTTTCCAGTCCATGGGCTGTTTCAAGTCGTCCTGCGGCTTGTGGTAGCCGGTCCTGTACCACTGCCGATAAATCTGCTCGCTTCTCGATCCGGGGCGATAACCGAACACGAAGTTCACGCCAGGAACGCCTGCCTGGATGAATGGCCAATGGTCCGTCCGTCGCAGCAGGTTGCGCTCCGGCTCGGGATCGGACTGGACTTCGATGCCGAGGCCGTTCGCGACCGCGCGCGCGTCGTCGCCCAGGGTCGTGTCGTTCAGCGCGTGGACCGTCAGAAGCTTCAGCGGGAAGATCGGCCGCAGCTGATCCAGATTGATCACGCCCGCGATCCTGCCGAGCGGCGTCGTCGGATGTGCGACGAACCATCGCGATCCGAGCAGGCCCTTCTCCTCACCGGTCCATGCAGCGAACAGAAGCGGACGGCGAAAGGCATGGTCCTTCCGGCGTTCGGCAAGGCGGATAAGCAAGGCAACATAGGCCGCATCATCGAGCGTGCCGTTATAGATGCGATCGCCATTCACGGGCTCGCCGTGACCGTATCCGTCGAGGTGCGCGGACAGGAGGATCGCCTGGCTCCGAATACCCGGATCCGTTCCTGGCAGATAGGCGAGCACATTGGGTGCGCTGATGTCTCGTTCGCTAATCGTGAACTGGCCGCGAAGCCGACTGGGGATCGCGAAGCTGGGCAGCGGCCTACCGCGGCTACCGGCGGCGATCAGGGTGGTGGCGTTCTTGCCGCTCCCGGCCACGAACTTGCCCAAAGCGGCTGCGTTGAGCGTCATCCGCAGGAACGGGTCCGGCTTCCGCGGTTCGGTCGCGAGGGTGACGGTCCGCGCATAGGCATATGGCCAGCGCGGCGGTTCAACGGTGAAGCCGGGGTCGGCGATTGTCAGCATGCCAAGCGCCCCGGCGGCGCGCACTGCCGCCTCCCGCGCTGCAGCATCCGGGAGCCCGGCGCGATGCGTGCCGTGACAGATGACGATCTTCCCGCGCACGTCGCCAAGGGTCGCGGCAGCGCAATAGCCGCCATAGGCCACCGGCGCGTCGATCCTGGCCGGCATCGCCGAAGCCGGAGTGACCGTGAGGTCGTGA
>Ga0058694_1000972_pt1 | contig 12155 bp, 14 predicted proteins | sample AgamicOrSfrz_FD_55041 | JGI IMG/M metagenome (GOLD analysis project Ga0058694, IMG submission 55041) | Agave microbial communities from Guanajuato, Mexico - Or.Sf.rz | ecosystem: Host-associated > Plants > Phyllosphere > Phylloplane/Leaf | place: Guanajuato, Mexico | collected 2012-05-30 | reverse complement strand
TTTGTCTTGCTTGAGCAGCTTCACGACATGTGGACGGGAAACGAATAGCAGCTTCGCGGCTTCGGCGGTGGACATGAAATCGTTGGCGTCAGGCGGCGGTGGAATCTTCGCGTTCGTTGACATTGTGGCTCACCGGTTAGATTGCGGCGGCTGGCTACGCACGCAGGTACCACTCGCCAGAGCCGTAAATCCGGTTCCGTGTATCAATGTCACGCTTGTAGCCGAGCTCCTTCACGAAGCCCAGCGACTGCAGCACTTCGCGGGCGCGCATGAGGTCCTGCCTATCGGCCCAGTCGCGCGTGTAGACGCAGATGACGTGCCCATCGCGACCCATGCTGCGCAGCGCGGTGGACACCTTCGCAGACATCAGCTGGTTGTTGTCGATAGCGCCGCTGATTTTGCCCCACGCCTCGTCCACGTCTGTGGGGCTCACAAAGATGCACCATTTCCCAGATACGTCTGTAGACGCGAAGTCGTTGTAGTTCGGGGTTTTCTTGGAGTGCCAGTTGCAACTCAAGTCCTCCGAAGGCTTGTCCGATTTCCTGAACAATCGCTCTCCCACACCAATCGCTTCTTTCATGAAGCCTCCTCACGTCTGGCGCTGCTTTAATATCAATCCGCTTTACTGAACCTTGAGTGACATTGTTCGAGCTCTTCACTAAGCGCGTCGATTCGTGCTTGCATGCCAGCAGCTCATTTGAGTAGCTGTCCGACTTCATACCGGTAGCCATATCCGAAGTCCCCGCCCTCCAAACCGAACTGGTGCAACTCCTTCCATGGCCTCCGCCGTGGTAAAGGTGTCGCGGCCAATCGCCGACGACAGATTCCTCATTGCTTGGCGAATTTCGCAGCGACGCGCAACACTTTTTTCCTATCGCCATAGAAGAGCGCTTGCAATGGTGTCAGGTCATCCAGCCAGCTATTGGGCATTGTGAAAAAGCCCCACTTGTCCCAGCCTGTCAAATCACCAAGCGTTCGCACAACCTTCGCTAGGTCCTTTCGTCGAATCTGTTCGACCAGGAAGAATGCGGGGAAATACGGCTCATCGTTGACGTCGACACTGAAGATGCGCTGAGAGGCGAGGTCTTTTCTGACCCGTTGAGGGGTGAGGCCGATGACGGCACAGAAATGAGAAAAGTGTATTAGTTTCGCGGCGGCGACTAGGCGTGCCGGCATCGAGTCTCCTTGATTCGCACCAAGTTCCATCCGCCGTTGCGCGCTTTCTTCACGAATCGAACGTTGTTCTATGTTCAACACTGTGGCTAGCCCCGCAACTCTCACAAGCGCACGTTTGAACCGCCTCCCGAGCTCGGCATCTGGAATTTTAAGAAGCGCTCGAGCTCCGATGGGGTCGAACAAGGTCACTGCAACCGCGGCGCTCTGCAGAAGCTCTAATACGTGCGCATCAGGGAAAGACGGCTCGCTTGTTGGATTGTTTCGACCGGGCGGCATGGTCATCCTCGCTCGAAAAGCTATTCGTCAGTCCGCGTCGCGAACAAAGGAACGACGCGAGCGCACGCTGTCCGTTCGTCAGTCCCCCCGACTGTCGGCTGGGCCCAGATTTGCGGAAGTGCGCTCGCTGACACAGCGAGGTCGACATCCGATGGGTAGTGCCGCAGCAGATTTCTCGCGATTGTTTGAATAAGCCCAGGCACGTCGACTGTATTCGGCTCAGTGAGCACCTGAAGCAGCTCGCGCGTCTCCCTAACGGCTTTAGTCCGCTCTGCTGGAGTCGTCATTTGTGTCTCCGTCGAACATATCTCTTGTGACGTCCCAGTAGGAAGTCACGTTGTTCACCGCGCAGAAGCGCTCCCAGAGGTATTGCGCGTTGTCCGACCAGCCATTTGGGCCAACGAGTTGGTACACGCGACCTGACTGAGTCGTACCGCGCTTTAACGCCGGGTCAAACTCTAAAATGGGCGTGCTAACACGTCCTGTGAGGTCGCGCACGTCTTGACCCGCGAAATGGCGGGCCCCTACTTGCGTCTCCAGAATTTTCCAGTGAACCAGCGACAACTGTGGTTCATCGTTGACAGATGCGACTCGCCAGACTGGCATCGCTATCTCCTGGCATCTCAGGCCAATACAAGCGTTGAATTCGCTGAAGTGACCGCTCCGCGCACACTTCGTGGAACGCGAACGCTCCACGGAATCGCTCGAATGCCCGTGTGAATGCTACGTAAGACGAGATGTATCTTTAATTTTTTCTTACGCATTTGCGTGGGCTGACCCACGCAACCTAAGCTACAGGGAAATATAGGACGGCCACGCAAAAGAGCAAGGAGTTTTGCGGAGACTCGGTGTCAGGTCGCGGAACCGCCGGCTAATGCAGCCTCGTTCAGGTCGAACTGGTCAAGAAAAAGGTGAATGCCTGCAAAACGACAGACAGTCGCGCATTGGAGGAACAGTGCGGTCGAGAAAGAGCCGTCTTCAATCTGCACACGTAATGTCTCGGGTTCCACACAAACGCCTATCTCTTCAAGACGGTTCGAGAGTTTCACCCAGTCTAGCCAAGGTTGAAGGGACAACTCCCCGCGCAATATGGCCGTAGCACGTTCCTCCCAGCTCATTTCGGATTGGAGTGCACCGGCCCATCGGTCGGGATACAAAGAACTCGAGGCCGTCAGAACTTGCAGGAAGAACGTGTGCCGGAACGTTCCACGATGGACTTTGCCCTCTATCGACCGCTCCGACTCTGCAACCCCAATCTGCGTCAATGCCTTCGCAAGTTGTGAATAGCTCACGTCTCGACGGGTCAGCATGACGCGTACGGCGCGCGAGGACAGCCTCTCCCACGGACCATCGATGAGTTCGCTAATTTTCGCTTGATTTCGCGTCGACATGAACTATGTTTTGTGTGTGGTAACCCACGTGAGTCGTCGAAAAGTCAAAGACCAAATTCCGACGAATCGTTCGCATCGACCGCTGCCCCATGCTCAGCATTTGACGTTGCTCAGGAGCATGAGTCGAGTTCGGTCCTCTGCCGTCGGACTTCACCATGAACTCTATTCTCTACTTGGGTGCCGACCGCCTTCTGCTTTCCAGGCTACTTGCTCCCCCGCTGCCCCGTCAACCAGCCCGAGAGTCTTCATCGCAAAGCATCCTACTTGCATGCCTGGGTGATGCCGTCCGTGACCGGGCCGACCTTGCGATTGTGCTCAATAGCTGGCTGGTTGCGGATTATGGATACTGTACGCTTCGCCGCCTGATGCCGCTCGAATTAGCGCAGAAGACCATCGGCGCGACCATGCGAGGCAACCGAGCGCATCGACGGTCGTATAGCACGCAACGCAAGGTTGACCTGTTGCGGTCGGACATAGCCCGTCGGAATCCCCAGCGCGTGACCATCATTGACGGAGACCCAATGACCATCCCGTTCGAGTACATCGAGAGGTCGATTACCGTCGGTACTGCTTCATCCAACAACCTCGACAACTTCCAGTCCGCGCTCCAGCAACTCCTGGATTTCGATTAGTTAGCCGACGCTATTGAGCCTCGCAAAGGGGATGACCGTGGATTTGTATCTCAACTTTGACGGTGTCCTGCACCCTGACCAAGTGCTCTACGTGGAAGGATGCGTTCCTTCGTTGACAGCGGTCGGAAGCAAGGCACTGGAACATGCAAATATCCTCGTGAAGATTCTAGGTGAACGCGAGAACATAAACATCGTGCTCAACACGTGGTGGACCTTCTATATCGGGGTTGCCGCCTGCATGGAGCTCCTTCCGAACGCGTTGGCGTCCCGCGTGACGGCAAGTATCCTGGAAGGTGCGTCGAGCTATCCCACGAGACCGGCGAGGCTTAACGAAGCAGCGCGGCACATCCTTAGTTGCCGAGAACGAGCGAGCATCATCCTCGACCACGCCGACGCTGTCTATTCGAGTGAATTTCTACCCAAATTGCTGCTCGTCCATCCACTTGAGGGACTGGGCAACCGAGCGGCGCAGAGAAGTCTCGAGAGACGAATAAAGCTGCTCGAACCTATCGCATCCCAATGCTCGAACTGATAAGTATTGCAGATTACTTTCAGCGCCATTCGACCGCGACGGCGTTCGATTCTGCGCTCCTCTTACATATACCGTAAAAAGCGAAAACGCCTTTGTATACGACATAAAACGCAAATCGCAAGTAATACCTTCTCTCGTCGTTAGCTTGAGAACAGTTACCACCATCGAGAGGAAATTTGGAAAAAAACGGCTTCTCTTGTAGTCGCCATCAGACTACAATTTTGCAGTCGACCGACCAACCTTAAGGAGTGCACGCCACGCAAAAACTGTCCCCTTGACCACCCTTCGATGGGACTACGGCCACGCCTGCTTTGTTGTGTGACGAATGCACAAAAAAGAAGAGGGCCGCTAAGTCCAAGCGAACTTGAACCGCGGCCCCCGGTGGCTCCCGTGAGGAAGACCACGCCTAAGCATCGTGATTTTCTCACGGGGGTCACTGAGCGTCAAAGCATTCTCACGCCTGTACTCAACGTGGAGTCTTTCGCAAAATGACACCGAAAATCGCGCTTCTCCGGTCAAATTCCCCTCAAAACGACCGACTCAAATCGCCGCCGCCATACTGGCAACACCCCAATCAGTGGCGAGAATATGACCCCGTTTTTTCCCGAAGCCCTACGCATCAAAATTTCCTCGCGTCACCTCCTCCGTTCGACCCCTTTTTCAGCCCCCCTGTCCCCCTGAGGGCCCCTGGCAAGTCTCCTTGTTCCAGGGTCTGGAGCTCGTGCATTAAGCCGCTCCTCCATTAGTTCGACTCGAGCGACCGGGCACTCGCAGAGCCAGCGTATCCGCCGGAGTTCACTGAACTTCGGCGTGTGAAGCTTTATCTATCGCACCGTCGCGTGAAGCGAGGAGCGAGGGGCCCAGTCGCGAGTTCACATTTCACAAACCGGAGAAATGTATGAATACGCGCCCCAATTGCACTACGTTCACAGACGAGTTAACTGACCTGGTAGCCCGCCTTAGCAGCTTTGGTAACTTAGCCGACGCAAACCGCTATTCACCGCCGTCTCGTGCGTCCAAACCCAAGAAATCGCATGGCGTGTTCACCATGGCGAACACAGGTCCAGTGGCCATGATGCACGACCGAGGTTCACCGGCTCAGTGTCCACTTAGCATCCGCAGACTCTGTGCTCCCGTTGCTAGCGCCCAGACAAAAAAGGAAATCGAAGGTCCCGGCAACCCAAGTTGGTGTGTGGATGGCGAGGTCAATCTGGAGCAGGAAGCCACAGTCATTGTTTCCCGCAATGGTCGGCTACATGAAGTGAAGGTCCTCACTCCTGCGATTCTTTTGGAGCGGGACTGGAAGCAACCTGGCGATTTCATATGTAGCTGGTCTACCGTCTTCTCTCTCAAATACGTGTTTCAACCGGTCTCAACGAGGCAAGCATTCGAACATGCAGAGCACTCGCTCGCATCCCTACCCGCGTCGGTCATCAAGAGCTATAACGACGCCTACCTTGATTACCTACTCGCGCCATGTATCGAGCACGACCGCACGAAAGAAGCAAAGAGGCTGCGCGAAGCGCTGAAAGTCTCAACCGTCTGGACGGAGTTGCGCGTGAGAGTGCGGCCCTCATCGCATGTCCGTGAGTGCCTGTCGCCGCCCCTAGACCAATACTTCCCAGGACATACGAGCCGAGTGCAAATCCTGGACATGGCGGTTCCGCACCACGCTGAAAATCCCTGCTCGGAGGATGTGCTCATTAGACATCGTCCACCTTTCCGTCCAAGACCGACACCGCAAAATACGCACGACCGCGAGGCGCAGTCACCAGCACCAGCAAGCACTCCTGGCGCATGACCGGAGACCATCATGAGCCTCGAACATGTGCACTGTGTAACCACCGTCTATCCGTTGCCGGCAACTGAAACGGCCGACATGTTGGTAGTGACTTCAGAGGACATATTCATCGAAAAACGAAAAGACCAAGCGGAGCTTGAAGAACTCGTCGAGGGACATGCTGGTCGTCCAACGGCAGGGCCAGGCGCGATGTCATCTCCGCCCATCAGGAGTCGCCCATGACTATCAACCTTCCTACTACCGTCCCCCAGAAATCTCAGTGGCAAATGATGGAAAGCCGCTGGTTCTGGGACAGTCCCCTTGGAACGGCACTGTCCCCTTACTCCGATGCAGAACTGCGGACCGAACTCGAACGGCTGGGCACGCCGCCTGAAGGTCAACGGTACATCTGGGAAGCCCGTGCTAAGTCACCGTCACGAAAAGTCCAATCACGAACAGGCAACGTCATCTCACGTTACACCTCCCGCAAGATGGGGTGCAGGATGGCGACGGAGAGTAGGAAGGCCGAGTTCGGTGCGGTCGTTCGATACGATTGCGATGGGACAACGCGTGAATTCTATTGCCAGCCGCCACAGGTCAGAATCAGCGTTGAAACCGAGCGAAAACGGTCTGACGGCACATTCACGGTCTATCAGGCTCCCACACCCTATACACCAGACATCCTCAGACTGACGCCGTATGGCGTCTACATCGATGAATGGAAAACTGAGCGAGACCTTGAGAAGCTCGCCGAAGACTATCCGCGTCGATTCTTCAAGGATGACGAGGGAACATGGAGATGCCCAGAGCGCGAACGGCATTTCGCTGCGATGGGCATCACATTTTGTCTACGCTCGGGAAATGAGAACGGTGCGATATTTGTTTCGAATCTCGAGTTTCTTGACGACTACCTGTGTGACAAGAGCGCACCTTTAACCGACAGCGCGTGGCGGGCAATCGAAAAAATAACAAGCGCCTCCTGTCCGATGACATTGGGTCTGCTTTTAACGTACGCCTATCCTGAGCAGACACCGTGGAACGAACCACTCCTCGTTGAAACGCCTCCCGACGCATTCCTCGTTGACGATGTCTATAAAGCGATAGCTGACCAACGCATTTTCGTCGACCTCGAATTTGATGACCTGAGCGAGCCACAAGACGTTGTACTCTGTAACTCCCGCGCGCAACTCGACGCGCTCCAATTCAATCGACCGGCTCCGAAGGCAGTCAGCGAGGAGGTTGCCCTCAGCGTCGATATGGGCACCGAGTTCATGTTTAAAGGCCGCCCCGACGTATTCGAGGTTTCGTTCGTCAGTTCAGACTCAGTTCACTACTTCGACCAGCAGAGCCACAACGGCGGCCTGATGCCAGGGTCTGATTTTGAGCGTGCGCTGTTCAACCGAGAGATATTTCTCCTTTCATCTCAACCGTCCACCGATAAACGCCTCTCGCAAATCGACGGTCTCACTGACTATCAGATAGTTGAGGGAAAAAAACGGTTCCTCATCGTTCGCGACCTTGAAGCAGGCAAGAAGGTACGGTGTAACCTGGGCACGAGACAGATACAGCGAATACGAAGGGAGGTGCGGGCGGCAGGCGAGTCTCTGCCAGCTCAGCGACGAGCCGCGACACCAAAGCGCCGGAGCGGCGGACGATGTCAGATAACGCAGCAGCAGCTGGACCTGATTCGCGAGGCTACCGAGAGGGGTAACAATCCAACAAATCCGAGCGGCGCTGCTTCATATCGACTCTATACAGAGCTCAGCAAAGCTGCGGGAGTAGACCTAGTCTCCAAGAAGACATTCTACTTCCACCGAACGAAATTCCTCGATGTAAAGGCAAGACAAGGCAGCAGGGTCGCTTACAACGAGGAGCCAGCGATATGGTACCTGCATGTTGAAGACAAGATACACGGCGGACGTCCATTCCATCGAGTCCATATCGACCACACCAAGTTGGATGTCTTCGTCAAAATCCGCGGTAAAGGCGGGAGAATCTTTCGAAAGCGCCCGTGGCTCACAATCGTGATGGATGCTGAGACGCGAATGGTGCTGGCCTTCTATCTCTCAATCCATGCGCCGAGCAAGATAAGTTGCATGATGGCTATTCGGGCAATGGTCAGAGTCTTCCGGCGCACGCCGTCAATCATCGTTGTCGACAACGGAAAAGAATTTCACTCTTTCGCATTCGACAAACTTTGCGACCTTCTCCACATCACATTGCAGTTCCGTCCGGCGCACAAGTCTCGTTTTGGTGGAGTGATGGAGCGGCTGTTCGGAGTGACCAACACCAAGCTCATTCACTACCTGGTTGGCAATTCCAAAGCGTTACGCAACGTCCGTACGGTGACGCGGTCCGTAGACCCGATAAGGGCGGATTTAATGAGCTTCCCTGAACTACATGGACTTCTCGATGAATACTTTTTCCGTGAATACAACCTCCAAGTTCACCCTGCTCACGACCACTCTCCCCTCGAATACATGCACCTTCGGTTTGCAGCCACCGGCCGTCGTCTGAGCCGACTGACGCCCTACGATTCTTACTTTTACATCCTGACATGCGTGCCACCGTCCAAGGGAGGTACCCGGATGCTGGACAAGCAGATGGGAGTCAAGATTGGCCATGTCTGGTACAACGCCGATGAATTTGCTGACAAATTAGTGCGGCCGCAGAATCTTCCAGTGCTCGTCGACATGTGGGACGTGAGCATCGTGTATGCATTGCTCAACGGCAAATGGATTCGCTGCGTGTCAAAGCTGCTCATGAAATACCGAAAGCTGACGTATGTTGAGTGGGGATATGTGATGCATGAGGTACGGATGCGCATGTGCGGCGAGCCCGATGAATCCTTGGAGGCCGCACTCTACGCGGTACTCGAAGGTCACTCTCTTCCAGATGTGGCTGCCCTTACCGAGGCTACGCGCCAAGTGTACGGTAACGCACGTCTTATTGAAGACCACAGCCTGGCCCAGAAAGAAGCATGCATTGAATTACCTATCACTACGCCAGTAGAACTCGGACCGCCGGATGATGACAGCATCATGCGCATACCATTACCCAAGGCCCAGAAAGGCCGTTTCAAAATGAACTACGACTCCATTCCCACTTCGCGCCCCATCTAGTCGAGGAGGTTTCACGATGTCAATCACTTATGAACAGGCTCTTCACGGAAGTCCTAGCGACAAGGGCGAATACGTCAAGTCGCTTCGTTTTATGCATCGAAACCTTGAAAGGGTTCTTCGCGAGGTCGAGAGGCACATGATTCCTGGCGCTGGCCTCTCTCTCACGGTTGTCGTCGGTCCAGCCGGAGTTGGCAAGACAACATTTGCGGCACTCCAGACAGAGGCGCTACTCAAGCTTTATGAAGTGGAGATTCGCGAGAATCCGGGAGTGATACCCGTGGTGTTGAATAGTATTGACGCCGCAGACGGTAAGGAAATGAACTGGCAGCTGTTTTATCAGCATCTCCTAGACGACCTCCACACCTTGGCTCCAGAGATTCCGACGCAGCCAGGCAACGGCCGGAGGCTCGGCGACATTGTGAAAGGCTACCGATTTGCGTTTGAGGAAGCTCTTCGCAATCGCAAAACTCGCAACCTCCTGCTGGACGAAGCGGTGCACCTGACCGATTCGAAATCGAACCCGCTTCAATACGGCAATCTTCTCAAGTCTATCTGCAACCGGGGTGGGACAAACTTGTTGTTGTTGGGCGCCTACGGGTCGGAAATGTTAGTCCGCGCGAGTGGACAAATCGCGCGACGCATCGGCGTCGTGCACTTCCCACGGTACTACGACAATCAGGACGACTTCGACGCCTTCACGCAGTTCATCAAGGGTCTTGCGGAGCATTTTCCTTTGCCGTTCGAAGTGGACCTTGGGAAGTATGTTGAGAAGCTCTTTGATGCTCATCTTGGCATTCCTGGATATGCCGTGAAGACGCTGGTTAGGGCAGTTATTGCGTGCGCTTATGATGGTTGCAACTCGTGGAAAGATGAGTATGTCTGGAACTCGTTGCCCTCTGAAGCAGAATACGAAACGATTGCCGCGGAAACCTTGGAGGGTGAACAGAATATCAAGCCTTACCTAACGTCGCCCCATCCAGTTGCCTACCCGAGCCAAGCAGAAATACTTGCTCGCCTAGCGGCGGCACGTGCACGAAGGTCAGGTGATGGTTCGGGAGGTCTCCGCCGATGAGGAGTCCATTCCGCAATTCGTTGCCTGGTGGATGGCCTGAAGACGCGCCGGCGCGTTCGGTTCTCTTCAGCCTTCCACCGTATGGAAGCTCGGGCGAAGACCGCGAGTGCCTGGGAAGCTATGTCACTCGCATGAGCATTGCCTACAATGTTTCGCGCGGGACGTTGGCGAATCGAATCATAGGTCCCGCCGCGCGGGAGCTATTTGGCGTGGACTCGGACCGAATGGCTCGCGACATCGGACGGGCTGACTACGCAGCCAATCTGTCGAACCTGACAGAATTAGCATGTCAGTGGGCTCAAACGTTGAACGAGCTCACACTGCGCACCAACCTGCAGCTTTGTACGCTGCTTCCTCTGAGAGACCTCATCTCTCCCCTTAAATTGATGTCAGGTAAGAGGCGATTTTGCCCGGCATGCCACAGAGAGGACAAAAAGCTTGGGCGTGACCGGTATGACCGCCTGCTTTGGTTTATTGATTCGGTCGTTGCCTGTCCGTTGCACGGGACGCGGCTCGTCGAGCTCACAGAGCAAAAACGTAAACCCGGCTCCAACAACGAGTCCGACGCGATGAGTGCTGAAGTTGATGCGACGATGGCGGACTCAGACTCCCCCGCGTCTGCTTATGAAATCGAGAGTGCACAGCTCGTAGCAGAGCTTCTGGATGACGCTGTCTTCTTTTCCGGCCGTCGCTATGAGCCGTCCGCGCAGTCCGCGTTTCTAATCCACGCCATCGACACCTTGTTCGCCGGCAAGTCAGCTCACTTCGCGGCGCACCTTCGCGTAGGCAAATCGCAAATGCATGGATGGGCAGAGGGAGCGGTACGCATGAGCCTTCCGCGCCTTGCGCTGACCGCCTACTGCTGCGGCTGCGCAATCGCAGACATATTGCTCGGCAACCGTGTGATGCTTTCGCTGCGCCCGGCGCCACACTGTCAAGACCGTCGATTGATACAAATGGGCGGCACCGGCGCCAAGCGGCCGAAAGGTGAACTTCAGTCGGAGCTTGCAGAAATGATGCGCGGCGCCGGTGTGAAAAGTGCGGCCGACGTGGCAAAGGCCATTGGAATATCGATGAAGTTTTTTCGAAACGAATTTCCGCAAGAACATGCCGCTGCGGTTCAGCAGGGTCGTGACCTTACGACGACTCTTCGGGATGAAGCCAGGGCTTCGTATGACCAGCTTTACCTAGCCGAGCATATCGCGCTTCAAGAAGCGGGAATCTATCCTGCCAGAAGACGGGTCGTCGAAAGCATGCGAGGGAAGGCGAAGACCTTGGGAAGGCACCAAGACGCGCAGAGGGCTCAACTGAACGCTCATGCGCTTTCTGGAGTGCCCATCGCTCGACGTGGAGGCAGAATGCCGGGGCGCCCAAGCAGTGGACAACCGCAGAACAGAATGTGATGGTGGTCTTTTGCGGCCGCTCGTATTACCTACAGATGTCGTTTACGACATTAGTAGGGTAACGACACAAACAGGTAGATCGTCGCAACCCTCGGGAGGGTTGGTGCGCCCGGCTGGGATCGAACCAGCAACCCCTGCCTTCGGAGGGCAGTACTCTATCCATTGAGCTACGGGCGCTTCGACTTGACAGCGCGGCAACCAGAAGAACGGCTGCGGCGCCAAAGCGAGACCGAAAGGATACCCGGTTTCGGCCATACCGTCCACCGGACGGCCTCCGCGGCCGTTTCTCGCGCCATCCGCGGCAGATTCACGCGCCACCCCAACGCGTCCGCTCCAGTTCGCACGATGCGGGTAAACGCCTGCTGAACAGCGCGCCGCGCCTCTCGCCGCCGTCGAAAGCTTCCGTCTATAATCGTCCGTGGCTGATCAAGAACAAGAAGTTGCCGTCGCGCTGTACCGCTCACATACCCACGGAGACGAGACAAGCATGAGCGAAGCACCACACGGAGCCCCGATTAAAACCCCAGGACAGCTCATCGCCGCGGTCATCGCCGGGTTTGCTGTGCCGATCATCATCATCGTTCTGCTGGCTTACTACGTCGACAATTCGACGCGCACCGGCGCCGGCACCGACAGTCTCTCCGAAGCCGAAGTCACCGCCCGCATCAAACCACTCGCCCAGGTCGACGTTCGCGACGCCAACGCGCCGCGCGTCTACAAGACGGGCGAGGAAGTCTACAAGGCGGTCTGCTCGGCGTGTCACGCGTCGGG
>Ga0058694_1000969_pt1 | contig 12194 bp, 12 predicted proteins | sample AgamicOrSfrz_FD_55041 | JGI IMG/M metagenome (GOLD analysis project Ga0058694, IMG submission 55041) | Agave microbial communities from Guanajuato, Mexico - Or.Sf.rz | ecosystem: Host-associated > Plants > Phyllosphere > Phylloplane/Leaf | place: Guanajuato, Mexico | collected 2012-05-30 | reverse complement strand
GGATGATCGTGGACCCGCTGCACCTGCTCGACTGCTGCCAGGAGTCCGACGGTGCCGTCGCGCTCGTCGTCACCTCCGTCGAGCGGGCGCGCGACCTGCCGCAGCCGCCCGCCGTCATCACGGCAGCGGCCCAGGGGAGCGGTCGCGACCAGTTCGTGATGACCTCCTACTACCGCGACGACATCGGCATCCCTGAGATGGGGGTGGTCGGCCGCGAGCTGTGGCGTCAGTCCGGGCTCGGCCCCTCCGACATCGCCACGGCCGTGCTCTACGACCACTTCACTCCCTACGTGCTGATGCAGCTGGAGGAGCTCGGCTTCTGCGGCCGTGGCGAGGCAGCGGCGTTCGTCGCGGACGGCGCGATCGAGCTCGGTGGCCGCCTGCCGATCAACACCCACGGCGGGCAGCTGGGCGAGGCCTACATCCACGGCATGAACGGCATCGCCGAGGCGGTCCGGCAGGTCCGCGGAACCGCGGTGAACCAGGTGCCGGAGGCCGCCAACGTGGTCGTGACGGCCGGCACCGGGGTACCGACCAGCGGCCTCATCCTCACGCGAGGCGCATGAGTGGCCGCGGAATCAACCGGTGCCCCGACGCGTTGCCCCCTGCCGTGACCAGTTCCCTCTTCGAGTCCCTGTCCGTCGGCGCGGTGACGCTGCCGAACCGTGTCGTGATGGCGCCTCTGACCCGCATGCGGGCGACGCCGCCCGACGACGTACCGAACGCGCTCATCGCGGAGTACTACCGCCAACGGGCCTCGGCCGGGCTGATCGTCTCCGAGGGCACCCAGATCTCGCCCATCGGCAAGGGCTACATGGACACACCGGGCATCTACAGCGATGCGCAGGTCGAGGGCTGGCGCCGGGTCACCGACGCGGTCCACGCCGAGGGCGGACTCATCGCCGCGCAGCTGTGGCACGTCGGCCGGGTCTCGCACGAGTCGTTCCACGACGGCGCCCTGCCCGTCTCCGCCTCGGCGCTGCCCTACCGCAACCGGACCACGATCAAGGGCGCTGACGGCCTGCCTCAGCGTGCCGACTGCCCCACGCCGCGTGCGCTGAGCGTGGAGGAGATCGCGGCCACCGTCGAGGACTACGCCCGCGCCGCCCGCAACGCCCGCGAGGCCGGCTTCGACCTCGTCGAGATCCACGGCGCCCACGGCTACCTCATCCACCAGTTCCTCGGCCGCGCCAGCAACCACCGCGAGGACGAGTACGGCGGCTCGCAGGAGAACCGCGCCCGCTTCGCACTCGAGGTCGTCGACGCGGTGACGGCTGCCTGGTCGGCCGACCGCACCGGCATCCGGATCTCGCCCCAGGGCTCGTTCAACGGCCTGGAGGAGGACGACCTGCCGATGGCCCTGTACCTCGCCGGCGAGTTCAGCGCCCGCGGCCTGGCGTTCCTGCACCTCTCCGAGCCGGACTGGGCCGGCGGCCCGGTGCTCGAGGACGGCTTCCGCAAGGAGCTGCGCGCGGCCTTCGACGGCACCATCATCGGCGCCGGCAGCTACACCGTGGCGAAGGCCGAGCGCCTGCTCGACCTCGACCTCATCGACGCCGCGGCCTTCGGCCGGACCTTCATCGCCAACCCGGACCTGCCCGAGCGGCTGCGCACCGGCGCGCCGCTCAACGAGCCGGTGCCGGCGACGTTCTACGGCGGGGACGCGGTCGGGTACACCGACTACCCGGCGCTGGGCGCCTGACGCGCAACGGGGAACGCCGCGGTCCGTGCGCCAAGTGTCACGGTGATCGTTGGCGGCACGGGTGAAACGTGCGTCCTGTCACTCGCGCCGCAAAGTGTCACAGTGACAGTTTGGCGGTGCGTTGGCGGTGCGCGCGCGGCGGCTGGCGGCGAGGGCTGCAGCGCTCACGAAAGCGCCCGTGGCATCACCCGTTACCCCGCGGGGTACCTGCTGCTCAGTCGGAGGCGCGACCGAGCGCCTCCTGGAAGGAGTCGGGTCATGATCATCCTGGGTCTGATCCTGCTGATCCTCGGCGCGGTGCTGCACGTCGCGATCCTGTGGACCATCGGGATCATCCTGATCATCGTCGGAGCGGTGCTCTGGATCCTCGGTGCCGCAGGTCGTCAGGTCGGTCCACGCGCCCACTATTGGTGACGCGCGGCCCCTGACGTCTCACCTTCGGGCGGCGTGCCGACCGGCACGCCGCCCGAAGTATGAGCGGTCCGAGCGCTAGGCGCCCAGGAGCCGCGCCAGCGCGATGCGGGCCGCCTCCGACGTTCTGGCCTGCTCGGCAAGACGCTCGGCGAGGGTGTGGCACCACTCCTCGATGCTGACCTCGCGTCGGGAGATCACCACGCCGCCCACTTCGGTGATGATGCGCGTCCGCGGAGGCTGTCCAGGGACCGGTTCCAGCTCCAGCACCGCGCCCTCGACGTGGGCTCGCACGAGCGCCACGGCTCCTTGCTCGCCTCGCAGCCGATTCGCCAGGGAGCGCCGACGCTCGAGCTCGACGGCGCCGGGTGGCAGCGTCTCACCGAGCGTCGCGGCGAGCACCTCGGCGTAGGTCGCAAGGTCCCGGGTGTCGGCGCGGAGGGCAGCGGCGAGCATCGCGACGTCNGGTTCGGGTGCGTTCGGCGACTGCTCCACAGGTTCCTCCTTCGGTCGATGANTCAGTCGGTGAGCGGGAGTACGAGCGTCGGCTTGAGGATNNTGTGATCCTCCTTGAGGGCACGCACGGCCGTTCCGATGGCGAAGAACTCGGTGGTGTGACCGCCCCAACGATGGGGCAGGCCGAGCAACTGGACCCCCACGACGCCCTCGGCGTCGAGCCGCTCGGCCTCGGCCTGCATGCGACCCATCGCCAGCTCTCGAGCGTCATAGAGCGCCTCGGTGAACTGCGGGATCTCCACGTTCGCGCCGGCGTTGGTCATCGCCTGCCACATCCGCTGATGCCCGATGTGGTAGACGCACGTGCCCATCGTCATCCCGAGAGGTGCATAGCCGGCTTGCAGCAGCGTCCAGAAGTCCTGCCCGCTGAGGTCGGAGGTGAACGGCTGCCCCAGCTTGTTCCGCCACGAGTGGCCTGGTGGCGCGAGCGGATGATCCGGATCGGCCTTGACAGCGGTTCCGACCGCGATGAACTCAGCGATGCTCTCGCCGAACTCCTTGAACTCGATCTCCAGGCGCACGCCCACGATGCCGTCCGCACCGAGGGCGGCAGCCTCGGCCTCCATCCGCGTCATCGCCAGCTCCCGAGCGTGATACATCGCCTCCGAGAGCGTCGTGAGCTCCTGGTTCTTGCTCCACCGGGCGAGCTGGAGTCCGACATGGTAGACGCTCGACCCGAGCACCAGCCCGACCGGCCGGAAGCCTGCCTCTCGGACGAGAAGGAACTCGTTCACGCTCAGGTCCGAGGTGAAGAGTCCCCGGCTCTCGCCCTCGCGCATGGCATTGAGGCGAGCGATCGCGTCGCGCGGCAGGGAGAGGTCGGCGTCGGTCATCGTGGATCGCCCTTCGAGTGGAGTGGCAGGATGCTGAGGCTCGGCGCCGCCTCGGACGCTCCGCGACGGAATGCGGTGGCAGCGGTGCCCATGACCGTCGCCTGGGCGACGCGGTCCCGATGCCCCTCGTTGGGCTCTCGCTCCCAGATCTTGAGGCGCATGCCGGACAGCAGCGCCACCTCCCCGCCGCTCGCTCGGGCACGACGGTCGAACTGGGTGCGAGCGTCGTGGCGGGCGACGTTGACCAGGTCGGTGTAGCCGTCGACCTCGGTGTTCGCGGCCATGCCGTAGGTCTGGCGGCGGATACCGTAGTCATCGTGGCGGACCGCGGCGGCGATGCCGATCGCCAAGCCGGTAGGCACCCAGCCCGCATGCAGCAGCTTCGCGACGTGCGTGCCGGAGAGGTCGGTGGTGAAGGGCTTGGTAGCACGTGGCCCCGTACCGCGCACCGCGGTGCCCAGCGCCAGGAACTCGCGGTTGTCGCTGCCCAGGTGCTGCTGGCTCAGCTGGATCCCGACCACGCCGTCCGCGCCGAGCGCGGCTGCCTCCTGCAGCAGTCGGCGCAGTGCGGTGTCCCAGCCGCGATAGAAGGCCTCCATGAACGGGGCCAGCCCGGACCACCGATTGCTGCGGTCACCGGAGCTGATGGTTCGCGCGTCGTTCCGGCCGTACGTGTAGCCGCAGCCGAGGCCGGTCCACCCGATGTGCTGGACCATGCAGCCCATCACCTCGCCGACCGCGTGGAAGCCCACCCCGGCCAGCGCGGTCGTCTCGGCAGCGCTCAGGAGCGATCCCGCGGCCGCCGACTCGGCGGCGCGCGCGATCCGCGTGCGGGCGGCCGGCGGCAGGCCGACACCGTCCCAGGCGGTCGGGTCGCTCAGTGGCACGGGAGCCATCGTGCCTCAGTTCGCGCATGATGCGGCGCTGCGACGCGTCAGGAGAGCCCGCGTCTCACCTTCGGGCGGCGTGCCGACCGGCACGCCGCCCGAAGTAGGAGCCCTCACCCAGCTGCGTACCCGAGGCATAGCCCTTGGCGTCCTGGGCGATGTTGGCGGCGCAGGCGCCGGCCGCATACAGACCCGGTACGACGGAGCCGTCGTCGCGGCGTACTTCACCGTCGACGGTGACCGAGAGCCCGCCCATCGTGAAGCCGGCGTAGGTGGCGCGACCCAGCGACAGGTCGAACGCGCCCCAGGGGCCGGTAGTCTGCGGGGCCAGCCACTCGGGCGCCTTGTGGAAGTCGGGGTCCTCCCCGCGGGCGGCGTACTCGTTGTAGCGCTCAAGCGTCGAGCGCAGGGTCTCGCGCGGGAGGTCGAGCGCGTCGGCCATCTCCTCGACCGTCTCCCAGCCGTCCACGAAGGGGCACAGCGGGAAGGCGGGATGCTCGATGTGCTCGGAGTCGACGATGAGATAGGCGCGCGCCTCGGGCTGCTCGAGCACGAACGCCGACGTGCGGGAGTGGTAGGAGTCCTCGGCGACGAACCGGGTCCCGTCCCGGTTCACGATCAGCCCGGTGACGAGCACCGCCGGCGGATAGAACGGGGCCGTCTGGAAGGCCTGGTCCATGAACCGCCACGCACCGCCCATCGATGCGCCGAGGCGCAGCCCCAGGCCGTCGTCGTACGTCGAGGCCAGCGGGAACAGCTTCTCCCGCATCTGCGGCACATGGGCGGCGACCATGGCGTCGTTGCCGACGAACCCGCCGGCCGCGATCACGACCGCACCGGCCCGGAGGTGGCCGCGCTCCTCGAAGCGCCGCCATGCCAGCCCGACGACCTCCTCGCCCGAGCGCACCAGCGCCGTCGCGCCGGTCTCATAGCGCACCTCGACGCCCGCGTCGGCGAGCTGCTTGGCGAGCAGGTCGAGCACGAGCTTCGCGCCGCCGGTGTCGCCTGCCACGGGCACCTTGTGCCCGCGTGGTGCCGGCCGCGCGATGTCGCGGAACGGCCAGACCTTCTCGTTGCCGGTGTACATCAGGCCCTCGGTGCCCGGCTGGATCACCGCCTTGCCGGCGAAGAGCGAGCGCTCGAAGGTGAAGCCGAGCGCCTCGAGCCAGTCGAAGTGCTCCACCGAGTCCAGCGCATACGCGTGGATCTTGTCCTCCTCCGGCTCGCGCGAGACGGCCATGAGGTAGGCGGCCATGTCCTCGGCGGTGTCCCGCACGCCGACCGCACGCTGCACAGCTGTGCCGCCGCCGAGGTAGAAGTGGCCGCCCGCCATGGCGCTGGTGCCGCCGTACGTCGCGGCGCGCTCCAGCAGCAGCACCTTCGCACCCGACCGCGCCGCCTCCAGAGCCGCGCAGCCGCCGGCGATGCCGAAGCCGACGACCACCACATCGACCTCGTCCGACCAGCGCTCGACCGACGCCGCCTCGACGGGCACCGGGATCTCCTCGCTGCTCACCTGACCTCCACCACGCAGTCCGACAGCGCNGGCGCGCCGTCCCGCTCACCGCCGGCGATCGTCGCGCTCGCGAGGATCCGGTCGTCCTCGCCGCTGCGCCAGGCGGACACCCGNAGCGTCTCGCCGGGGTAGACGACNCCGGAGAACCGGGCGCGGAAGCCGGCGATCCGTCCGGCCTCGCCGTCGAGCAGCCCGTCGGTGATCTCGCGCAGCGCGATGCCCCAGGTGCACAGCCCGTGCAGGATCGGGGCCGGGAACCCGGCCCGGCGCGCGAACACCGGATCGGCGTGCAGCGGGTTCCGGTCGCCGCACAGTCGGTAGAGGAGTGCCTGCTGCGGCGTGACGGTGTACGTCGAGACCAGGTCCGGCTCACGCTCCGGGACCACCACCGGGTCGGAGCTGCCGCGTGCGCCGCCGAAGCCGCCCTCGCCGCGCACGAAGATCGAGGACCGCACCGTCCACAGCTTCGTGCCGTCCTCGCCGACCGCCTCGCCCTCCTGCCAGATCACCGCGGCGCTGCCCTTGTCCCACACCTCGGTGATGCGCGTGCAGAGGGTGGCGGAGCCGTCCGCTGGCACAGGTGCGTGGACCAGGATCTCCTGCGACCCGTGCACCACCTGCGCCAGGTCGATCCGGCAGCCGGGCAGGTCCAGCGGCGGCGGGTCGGTCTCATGGAAGCTCGGCGCCACCACGCCGAAGGACGGCAGCACCTGCAGCCGGTCGGAGTCGAGCGTGTAGCGCAGCGCGGCGGGGGAGAGGTTGTCGCCCGGGCGGGAGCCGGCGCCGATCGCAAGGTGGTAGAGCAGGACNTCGGAGGCGGTCCAGGAGAAGGTCCGGTCGGGCAGCGCGGCACCGACGGCCTGCGCGGGATCGATCGGCATCAGAGGTCCCCGTCGGTCGAGGTGCGAGCCTCGAGACCCGCGACAGACTCAGCCGCCAGGTAGCCGAACACCATCGCCGGACCGATCGTGGCGCCGGGGCCGGCATAGGTCCGTCCCATGACAGCGGCGGAGGCGTTGCCCGCGGCGTACAGGCCCTCGATCACGCTTCCGTCGGGACGCAGCACCCGAGCCTGCTCGTCGGTGACGAGGCCGCCCTTCGTGCCGAGGTCGCCGGGCACCAGCTTGACGGCGTAGAAGGGTGCCTGGTCGACGCGGTGCAGTGACGGGTTCGGCGTGACCGTCGGGTCGGAGTAGTAGCGGTCGTAGGCGCTCTCCCCGCGGTGGAAGTCCTCGTCGACGCCACGCTCGGCGAAGCCGTTGAAGCGCTCGACCGTCTCGGCCAACGCCTCCGGCGGGCAGCCGATCCGCTCGGCCAGATGCGCGAGGGTGTCGGCCTTCACGACCACGCCCTCCTTGAGCCACCTGCCGGGGAACGGCTGCCGCGGTCCGAGGCCGGCGAACAGGTAGCGGTTGCGATAGCGCTGGTCGAAGACCAACCACGCCGGCACATGGGACACGCCGGTCGCCTCGCCGCGCTGGATCTCGTGGACGGCCTCGACGTAGGGGAGCGCCTCGTTCATGAACCGGCGGCCGGCGGCGTTGGCGATGAAGGAGCCGGGCAGGTTGCGCTCGGCGAGGCAGAACCATGGCCGCCCGGGCAACGGGATCGTCGGACCCCACCACGCCTCGTCCATCAGGGCCGTGGACGCACCCGCGGCGATGCCGGCCATGATGCCCCCACCGGTATTGCCCTCGGCGCCGGTGGTCCAGCCGATGTCGACGGGTGCGGGCTGATGCTTCTCGCGCAGCTCCTGGTTGCGCTCGAAGCCGCCGCTGCCGAGGATGACGCCGCGCCGGGCCCCGATCGTCTCGCGTCGCCCGTCCCGCTCCACCACGACGCCGACCACCCGGCCGTCCTCGACGACCAGATCGGTCAGCTCGGTCTCGTAGAGCACCGGCACGCCGGCCTCGACGAGCCCCTGTCGCAGCCCGATCGCGAGCGCGGCGCCCATCGCATACATCCGCCGTCCGCGCAGGCCGGCCAGGAAGCGGTGGAGTGCCACCCTGATCATCGTGANCGGACCGCGCACCGTGCGCAGGCCGAGGCTGATCCTGCGGAAGTCGGCCTGGGTGACGATGAGGTTCGCCGGTGCCTTCGTGTACGGCGGATGCAGACGCTCGAGCTCCTCGCCGAGGAAGCGCGCATCCAGCGGCACCGGCTCGACGCTGCGGCCCCGCGCCCGGCCGCCGGGCTGCTCGGGCTGATAGTCGGCGTAGTCGGGCACCCAGCGCAGGCGCACGGGGGTGTGGTCCCTGACGAAGTCGAGCACCTCCGGACCGCGGTCCAGGAAGGTGTCACGGCTGCGCTTGGGCACCACGTCCCCGACGATCGCGTCGAGGTACTCCTTGGCCCGGGCAGCGTCGTCGGGGTCCACCTGGCCGGCCTCGCGCAACGCGTAGTTGCCCGGCACCCAGACCCCGCCACCGGAGCGCGAGGTGGAGCCGCCGAACCACGCGGTCTTCTCGATCGCGACCGTCTCGAGGCCGTGCCGCGCCGCCGCCGCGAGCGCAGCGGTCATCCCGGCGCCGCCCGCTCCCACGACCACGACGTCGTACACACGCTCCATGGAAGTAGGTTCTAGCAGAAAAGTAGAACCTGTTCTAGTCTGGACGCATGACGGAGTCACAGACGGTGCTGGACGGGGTCCGCGACCTGCTGCCCACCTTCCGGGAACGCGCCGACGAGACCGAGCGCCTGCGCGCGGTCCCGGAGGCGTCGGTCAAGGAGCTGGAGGAGATCGGGTTCTTCCGGATGCTGCAGCCCAGGCGGTACGGCGGCCTCGAGGCCGACCCGGTCGACTTCTACACCGCGGTGCGTGACATCGCCTCCGCCTGCGGGTCGACCGGCTGGGTCTCCAGCGTGCTCGGCGTGCACCCGTGGCAGATCGGGCTCTTCGCCGACGAGGCACAGCAGGCGGTCTGGGGTGAGGACAGCACCGTGCGGGCGTCCTCGTCGTACGCACCGATGGGCAGGGCCGTGATCACCGACGGCGGCTTCACGCTCTCGGGCCGGTGGAGCTTCTCCTCCGGCTGCGCCCACGCCACCTGGGTGCTTCTCGGCGGGCTGGTGCAGAACACGGAGGGCCAGATCGTCGACTTCCGCACGTTCCTGGTGCCGCGGGAGAAGTACGAGATCCTCGACGTCTGGAACGTCGTCGGCCTGGCCGGCACCGGCTCCAACGACATCGTCGTGGAGGAGATCTTCGTCCCCGAGGCGTTCACGCTGTCGATGGGTGAGACCGGGCGGTGCAAGGGCCCCGGCCAGGAGGTGAACACCAGCGACCTGTACAAGCTGCAGTTCCACTCGCTGTTCACCACCACCATCACCACCCCCATCATCGGGATGGCGATGGGCGCCTACGCCGAGCACGTCAGCATGCAGCAGAACCGGGTGCGCGCCTCGTACGGCGAGAAGGCATCGCTCGACCCCTTCGCCGCCGTCCGGGTCGCGCGAGCGGCCTCGGAGATCGACGCGGCCTGGGCGCTCCTGATCAACAACATCCGCGAGGAGCAGGCCTACGTCGCGCGGGGCGAGCGGATCCCGATCCCGGTGCGGCTCAAGGTGCGCCGCGACCAGGTGCTCGGCACCCAGCGGGCCATCGACGCGATCGACTCGCTCTTCGAGGCCTCCGGCGGCCGTGCCCTGGCCAGCGGCACGCCGCTGCAGCGGGCCTGGCGCGACGCACACGCCGGCCGGGTCCACGCGGCCAACGACCCGGAGCGGGCGCTGCAGATGTACGGCGCCAGCGAGTTCGGGCACAACGTCGATCCGGGGATGTACTGATGGGTCCGTCGCGGGAGGAGTGCCGGCGTTCGGCCAAGGCCGGCGACATCACGCTCAACTACTACGACACCGGTGCGGGTGAGGGGCTGCCACTGGTGATGCTGCACGGGGGCGGCCCAGGTGCCTCGGCGTGGTCGAACTTCGGCCGCGCGCTGCCCCACTTCGCCGGCTCCTTCCGCACGCTGCTCGTCGATCAGCCCGGCTTCGGCGCCTCGGAGAAGCCGCCCGTGGTCGGCAACTACTACCGCTTCGCCGCCGATCACGTCGCCGCGCTCTTGGACGAGCTCGGCATCGAGCGCATCCATCTGCTGGGCAACTCCCTCGGCGGTGGCACCGCGATGCGGTTCGCGCTCACCTACCCCGACCGCGTCGGTCGGCTCGTGCTGATGGGCCCCGGCGGGCTCTCGCTCAACCTCTTCCACGCCGACCCCACCGAGGGCGTCCAGCGCCTCATGGACTTCTCGATGAACCCGTCGCGCGAGGCGCTGCGCGCGTTCATCTCCACGATGGTGGTGGACCAGTCGCTGGTCACCGACGAGCTCGTCGAGGAGCGGTACGNCGACGCCACCGCGCCGGGTTCGATGGAGGCGATGCGCTCCATGGGCATGTCCTTCTACGANCCCGCGACGGCCGAGGACGGGATGCTCTGGCGCGAGGCGCACCGGCTGCGCCACCACACCCTGCTGACCTGGGGNCGGGAGGACCGGGTCAACCCGCTCGACGGCGCCATCGCCGCGCTCAAGCTCATCCCGAAGGCGCAGCTGCACGTGTTCCCACGNTGCGGACACTGGGCCCAGATCGAGGCGGCCGAGGAGTTCGCCGAGATCACCACGGCCTTCCTCGCCCGACACCAGGAGCGGTCATGACCATCGACATCAGGTCCCTGGGCTACGTACGGGTCTGCGCCACCGACGTCGAGGCGTGGCGGACCTTCGCCGGCAAGGTCCTCGGCCTGGCCGAGACCCGCGGCCCGGTGGAGGGGCAGCTGTGCTTCCGGATCGACCAGGTGTGGGCGCGGCTTGTCGTCGTACCGGCCTCGGAGGACCGCCTGGAGTGCGCCGGCTGGGAGCTGGCCGACCACCAGGCACTGCAGGACGCGCGCGAGCACCTCGCCAAGGCCGGGGTGGACTTCGAGGAGGGCACCGCCGCCGAGCTGGAGGAGCGGCGCGTCCAGGAGCTGATCCGCTTCACCGACCCGTGGGACAACGTCTTCGAGCTCTTCCACGGCATCGCCTATGAGCGGCGGCCGGTGGTGACGCCGTACGCCGCCCGCTTCGTCACCGGTGAGCAGGGGATGGGCCATCTGGTCATCCCGGTGCTCGACGACGTGGAGGCGCTGCGGTTCTACACCGAGGTCCTCGGCTTCCGGCTGCGCGACTCGATGAGCATGCCGGGGGAGTTCGTGGGAAAGGAGCCGGGCTCGAAGGTGTGGCTCCGCTTCCTGGGCGTGAACCCGCGTCATCACAGCCTGGCGTTCCTGCCGATGCCGAACCCGAGCCGGTGCGTCCACATCATGCTCGAGGTCAGCGAGCTCGACGACGTCGGGCGGGCGCTCGAGCGCGTCCGGCGTCACCACGCGCCGCTGTCGGCCACGCTCGGGCGGCACATGAACGACGAGATGGTCTCGTTCTACGTCCGATCGCCCGGCGGCTTCGACGTGGAGTTCGGCACCGACGGGCTGACGGTCGACGACGCGCGCTGGGTCGCCCGCGAGTCGACCGCGGTCTCCTACTGGGGACACGAGTTCGGACAGTCGGGCTGAGGTGGCCGTGAGCGTGGAGATCCCGCAGGGCGTGTCCGAGGACGCGGAGAGCACCTGGCCGCCGCGCGAGCTCATCGACTCCTTCCTCGGCAGCTTCGACTTCTCCGCCGTCGCCACCGACGACGCCGGCGACCTGGCGGTGACGGCCGAGGAGGCGCGCGAGTTCCGCAGCGTGCTCGGCCGCTTCGCCTCCGGGGTCACCATCGTCACGGCGATGACCGTGGCGGGACCCGTGGGGATGACGTGTCAGTCGTTCTCCTCGGTGTCGCTGCGGCCGCCGCTGGTGATGTTCGTGCCGGCCAAGACCTCGCGCGCGTGGCCGGCCATGCGCACCGCGGGACACTTCACCGTCAACCTCCTGGCGGCGTCGCAGGAGGACCTGTCGAACCAGTTCGCCGCGTCCGGGGCGGACAAGTTCGCCGGTGTGCGATGGGCGCCGGCCCCCGGCACGGGCGCGCCGCGGCTGGAGGACTGCGTCGCCTGGATCGACTGCACCATCCACGCCGTCCACGAGGCCGGGGACCACCACCTCGTCCTCGGGCGGGTCCAGGAGTTCGTCGCCGGGGCAGCCGCAGACCCGCTGGTGTTCTACCGGTCGGCGTACCGCCGGCTGGGGTGACGCGGGCCGCGTGGGGTGCCGGCCCAAACTGTCACGGTGACAGTCCGCGCGGTGCGTGATAGGGCGGTCTCAGATGGTCGGTGCAACACGGCTGTTGGGGGTTGTGTTGCGCTATCCAGACTCGGTTCGCGATGAGGCGTTTGGTCTGCTGTTGATGGGGGC
>Ga0058694_1000966_pt1 | contig 12227 bp, 9 predicted proteins | sample AgamicOrSfrz_FD_55041 | JGI IMG/M metagenome (GOLD analysis project Ga0058694, IMG submission 55041) | Agave microbial communities from Guanajuato, Mexico - Or.Sf.rz | ecosystem: Host-associated > Plants > Phyllosphere > Phylloplane/Leaf | place: Guanajuato, Mexico | collected 2012-05-30 | reverse complement strand
CGGCTGCATGTTTCCTCGCCAGCACGGGTCATCCGGCTGTGAAAGCAATTGCGCCGCTCTTCGGTGTGTCGGACATCTACAGCGAGCAGTTGTACCCAGGCGGCCTGCTATCAAAGGTCTGGACGCAGGCCTATTCAGACCTGATGGTGGCAATGGACCATGACCGTCGCGACCTCATCAGCAAGTTCTCGTACTACGAGGACCCCGGCCTCCAGGGGCCGCACCGTGTCGATGAGGACGCTGACGGCGCCCTGCTCGCTTCGGCAATCCGCGAGCATCGCAGCAACTTCTCGCTGGCAGAAGCTGCACCTGAATTCTCCTTCCGGGACGAAGGGATGCTGCACAACCCCGAGTTCAACCTGGCCGTGTGCAGCCCCTATCACTACCTCGACCAGATTTCGAAGGACGTTCCCATCTATTCGGTCTCTGGCTGGTACGACGGCGGTGGCTACGCCAACGGCGCCATCACGCGATTCCTGACTCGCTCGAATCCCAATGACCGCTTGCTTCTTGGCTCGTGGGACCACGGTGCGCGGACTTTTGTTTCGCCGTGGCGAGAGCAAGCAGCTCCGGCATTCAACCTGCTCGCAGAGCTGCTGCGGTTCTTCGACACACATTTGCTGGGGCAAAAGACGGGTCAAGCGGACGAAGCGCCGATTCACTATTACAACGTCCACGCGGAGCAGTGGCAATCTGCGACCACATGGCCGCCCGTTCCGGAAACCACGCGGCTGAGCCTGTCTACCGGAAACTCACTGACCCAATCGCCGGGCGAATCTCAAGTGAATGTATTCAAGGTCGACTTCGAGACGACCAGCGGCTTCCAAACGCGATACGAGCGGCTCGGTGCGGCGAGCATCGTGGACTACTACCGCGATTGGCAGGAGCGGTCGGCCTCAATGTTGCATTACGACACTGAGCCGCTGACTGCTCCAGCATCCCTCGAAGGACATGCTGTTGCAAACCTTCGCCTTGCAATCGACCAGGGCGATGCGTCGATATTCGTCTACCTGTCGGAGGTCGACGTTGAAGGAAACGCGTTTTACATGACCGAGGGTCTGCTTCGGGCAATTCACCGAAAGACGTCCGACGCGCCAGCGAACTATGTGACGGCATGGCCGTTCCGCTCCTATTATCGCGCGCATGCAGCGCGCGTTGAGGCTGGCGTTGTAACCGAGTTCGTTATCCCGCTTCTGCCCGTAGCCTGGACTTTGAACAAAGGTAGCAAGCTGCGTGTCTCAATTTCCGGCGCAGATGCTGGGCATTTTGTACCGATGCCATATGGCCGGCCGCCCGTCTTCTCGGTTCACACGGGTCGAGGCGGCAGCTTCATCGAGTTACCGCTCCAAAGGTCCGGTAACTAAACAAAATCCCTCGCCTCCACGTCACAAAGACCCGCCGAAAGGCGGGCAATTTCATCATGACGACTCCCGCCGAAGCTTTGCAGCCGACTTCCTTCCGCCCGCCGGTAACCGGACCGTTCAGCCGGTTCACGGCTGAATTGGTGCCGCAGTCTCGTCTGCTGGACTTCGTCGCTTCGTAATGTCGACGGTTGGGCCGTCGCGTTCTGGCCGGAGCGCCAGCCGTTGAACCGTCACTACCTTCTTTTACATTGGCGAGACCGTGAGGTCACCGAGCGTCACACCGGCGAAAGCCCAAGGGCATCGGGCTCATTTTAGCTAGACGCGTAGCCTCGTTGAACACAAAGCGGTTTAGCCGGGGCAGAACCTCAATGGGCTGGCGCCATTCAGACACTTAGCGAGCCCATGGTCTGTGACGCCACCAGCTTTGGAAGCGGCTGGCATTTGCACTGGCACAAATCGTTCTCGAGCGCGACCTGCTTACCCATAACGTTCACGTTGTGAGGCGAGCCATCGCTGATGATGATGCCTTCGAAGTTGCACGTGTGGCACATCACAGGCGCCCCAAGATAAGCCAACGGCCGGCCTTCGAAAGAGGAACCTATGATGCCGTCGAGCACCACGCCGTTATGGTCAGTCTTGTCGTCTTTCAGAATGAATCTGCGGCTCATGGTAAGCCTCCCCTTTTCGCCACAACAAATATCACATGGCGTCAACGTTGCATCGGTAATGTCGCGATGCCGTGACAATTAGCTGTTTGACGACGCACCAGGCCTAGCTGCCGCTCTGCGCCGATTTGCGAAGCGCCTTCGCATTTTCGACGTCCTTCTTTTCCAGCGCACGCAGCCCCGTTACGACGGCGTTGTCGGGGCCAAGATGGCTCTCGAGCACACCGATGGACATCACGTGTGTGGCGCAGTCATGCAGCCTCGCCTTGAGCGTGCTCTCATTCAGCGCGTCTTTGCCATTATCGGTCTTCGCGTCCGACCATACCTCGCCTGACGACCAGGAGCCACTTGCCCCATCCTGTTGGATGCGAGCATGAATAGCGTACTGCCCCGGCTTGAGCCCGATGCGAGCGGTCCATGGGTGGTCTGTGTCCGGGAACTTGATGGCACATTCTTGCACGGCTGCGTCACTGCTATCGAGCTGGACCCACTGTGCATCATGCGGAGCCTCCGTCTTTGCAAGCGTAGCGGCTGCGCGAGCGAGTGGGCTGTCTGATGCGCGGTGGCAGGCGGCGAGGAGAATCAGCGTTGTGGCACAGAAGAGAAGGCCGTATTTCTTTTGCATCGGATATATGGTGAAAAGTTGAACGTTGAGGTGTTTGCCCGCGTGCCAACGACACGGGTTGACGTGCTGACTTTACCTGCGACGCAGGCTCTGGCAGTTCACTCATGCGAATCCGGGCGAGACAGTAGAAGCGCATTCAGAAAGCAAAGGAAGCGCGCAACCTCAGGCTTGAGCCATTGCGGGCGACGCTGAGTTGCCGCAGGCGGCCTCCACTTCGGTTGGCCATACTGGCTCCCGGCTTGTCAATTGCGCGATGTAGTGCAGTATCGACAGCAGGAACATTGGCCCCGAAAGCAGTATGGTAAGAACGCGCATGGCACCGTTGGCGCTACCGACAGCTCCGATGCCGTAGAACCAGACGCTCATTGAGGCGCGCAGCGAGGGGCCCCGCGGCAGATACCGCTCCACCTTCGGTAGCGCGCCCGGGCCCTGTTCCATGTACCGCCGGATGAACTCGAAGTTGGCCTGAACCTGATAGAGGACCTGTTTGCCAATTGGAGTGGACTCGTCTGCGCCGTTGACCGTACGCGCACCGAAGCTGAACGTGTTGACGATTTCCTTTCCGGCATCGTCGAGCACAAAGCAGCGCATCAGGGTTGGCGCTCCCCCGGCCAGCCCGTTGGACGGCAGCCGGTGCGGGTAGAAAAACGCCTTGTCCCAAGGTACCGCGATTACTCCACCCGGCCCGTTGTGCCGGAAGGCATACACCATGCGTGTCCGGCGGTTGAAGCGCACCGCCTTGTGCCGATAGTTGAAGCAGTCACGCAGCAGCACTGCGACGGTGAGCGCGCAGCAAAGCAGGTTGATAATGGCAAGGACCCACATGCCGGCGCTGAACATCCCCTGCTGTCCGTTCCTGACCATGGCCGGCGTATCGACGACCGCGCTTTCGACAGAGAAGGCCGTCAGGACAACAAATGCCGGGAAACAAAGCAAAAAACCTAGAAGGCCCCAGCCAACCTGCGGGTAGGAACTATCGCAGACCTCGAGATAGACATCGTTCATCCCGAAGACGGTGTACGCGTCGGCGGCTTCATCGACGACTGGCTTGTGAACATCAATCCGCCGCCCGACCTCTTTCTCGGTTAGTGGACGGTTGATTTGAATCTTTGTCAGGTAATCGTACGCCATCGTGTCTCGCTTATGATGTCAGCGCTTCGAACTGCTTGCGTTCGTCGAGTTCTGAGAACTTTTCCGCTGCCGTACCGAAGATGCATTTGCTGAGCCATTCCTCGATTTCCCGGTGCTTCTGCCATGCTATCAAAATGCCGATGACGACCAGCACGGCCATAAGCGCAAAAACCAGGATGGTCGCACTGGCAATTACGGCAAGGCAAAGCAGGACGTTTGCCCCAGCCGACCCGAGGTACAGCCAGGAAAGAATTGCGTGTCCAGATTGTCTCTCGGCTTTGGCCTGCTGGAAGTCATACCAAGCCCCAACCACTCCTGCTACGGCGCCCACAACACGGAAGGCAAATTCAATAACGGTGCCCCATTTCAGCAACACCTGTGAATAACGTCCCCCTAACTCGCCAAACGCCTTCATGCCGTGACCAGCCGTCTGGAAGGTCGCCGCGCACGTTGAGACGATAGCAGCAACGAACTTATCGTGGGTTTCCTCGCGATTCAACGCACTGGACTTTGCCAACTCCTTGCTCGCTATCATCCAGTTCACCGCATTGAAGATAACCCCGACGACGCCATATCCGACTTCACCCTGTGTCGCAGCCCGAAATTTTGGAAGAAAGCTCGCATTGATGTTCTCTTCCGTCAATACCGCGCGCACTCCCGGCGCAAAAATTGCCGCCCCCCTGCCACGGAGAGAATTAGCGCTCGCTGATGCCTGGACAGCCTCTTCGGCGTTGAAGACAATAAACTGCGGGACCTTGATGGGACCATCCTTGGGAGACGAGCTCTGAAAAGTTTTGCGGAGATTCGCGTTCAACGAACCCAGACTTGGACGTTTATTCGCGGGCATCTGTTCGTACATCTGGCGCGCCATATAGGAAATCCACTGGTTGACGGTTCCTTCGACGGGCTTGTAGATGACGGTGGTTCGCGAACGCAGACTCATGCACGCTGTGAGAACCCGGACACTCGCTGTATCGCCAGTCTTGGCGATAAAGCCGGCAATCGGGCCACCCAGCTCGTGCAGCATGCCAGCGACTGCCTTGTCGGCCCGCACAATCAGGCCCTGACCTTTCTGCTCGAGAACCTCGTTGGCAGCGTGGTTCAGTTCAATGAGCTTCGCGGCCGGCTCCCGCACTTCAAGCATAGGGAATCCTGCCGCTTCCTTCAGTTTTTCAGCCGACGGGTCGTGGTTCAGAATCATCGAACGCAGAAGCGGATTGTGACGGTCCTTCAAGTCTCCCTTGGCCCATTCGAGGACCAGGTCATAGACCACCCTGCGGTCAGCCGACCCATATATACATGCGTAGAAGAGTTCGGCGTATTCGACGCCCTTTGCTACGTCGAGTTCATGGAAGTCCCACGCAAACACCGTCCTCAGCTGCGTGCCCTTTAGCCAGGCGACATAGTCGTTTGCGAGCGGGTTGAGCACCGTGTCTTCTATCTGTTGCATCTGAGTCTTCATGTCATTGCGGAACTGCGTCACCGCATTCTGACTGTAGGATTCGGTGTACGGCTTCCAGGCAGCTGCCTTCACCGAATCCATCTCCCGTTCCTTCTGCTCGTCGATGGACTTGACCTCCTTCTCGTAGGCCTTCCCGCCATCAAACAGGGAGTAAAGGGCGTACGTTTCAGCCGATTGTCCCTTGAGCTGCTCGGCGGCCGCGTTCTCGTCCTCCTCTGCACTTTCTTCGATGGAGGACTTCATTCCGTCAATCGCGCTCGCCGTCCACATCTTCCTCTGATACGGCTTCATGGCCGCACCCATCGCTACAAACTGCTCGGCATTGAGCTCCTGCGTGACGCCAACTGGGTCCCAAAGTGCGAAGAAGACGCCATTGCCCTTGTCGTGTGCGTCCGTAAATTGCTTGAGCCCGCTCGCTTCGCTTGCGCGGTCCTTGAAGGCAAACGGCGAGCAAGATACTGCGACGTCCACGCCGCCCTTGTACTCGAGCACATAGTCGGTAACGTGCGCGATGGTCTGGGCATGCTTCTGCGAATGGTTGCCGTTCGCCCATCCCGCTGCATCGAAGAGCTGCATCCGGTGGTCCCTGCAACCACTTTCGTTGGCTTCATAACGTTTGCGCACAGGGGCCGTCCAGCGTACGTCGCTGAAAGCCAGATAGACCTTGCCTGCCTTCTGCGGATGGTCGATGCTGATGCACTGCGCGAGTTCCTTGTGCCCGGTCTGCTTACAGTTGAATCCTTTCTCCTGCGTTTCGGGAAGGTCGACGTCAAGCGGGCAGTTGAAGACATACCCTTCGGACGTCACGCCATAGATTTGCCACTTGCTTTGGGACGGGTAATAGACGTGGATGAACCCTTTGCGCACCGAGCGCAAGAAGTAGGTCGCCTTCTTGGCACCTACGCCTGTGACGCCGTCACCAAACGGTCCCTTCGGCAACGCAAGCGCCGTGGCCGTACCGAGATTGTGAGCATTGGTCGCGGCAGCAGCCGCATACCGTACCGGCAGAATCAGAAGACCCGTCTTTTCACACATGTTGCAGGACTTCTGGCACGCTGCATTGGCTTTGGCGTTTGCCGATGCGGCTTGGACCTTCGGAATGGTACCCATAGTTACTCTCTCTGCCTTGCGTTATGTGTTGTTGCGTTACGCGTACAGCGCCGCTTCCTGCGCAATCTGCGCCCAGTGTTCATCGGTCCACAAAGCGGTGATTTCCGAGTACGACGACGTCTGCCCCGGCTGAAGCGCCGCGGCCACGTCGGGATGTCGGTCGAGATTCGATGAAACCAGCAAGCCCTGCACCGCAAACACCACCAGGTCCTCGCCCGCGAGGCTATATCGGCCCCCCTTCGTGAACATGGCGTCGAGCTGGCGAGGGGTNCGCTCATCAACGGGCTCGCCGGCGTCGCGTATGGACTTCAGCGCCTGCTCGATGAGATGCAGGCGGCGCAGCGTTGCCCACTGGTCAATCGATGGCGACAGGTGTTCAGCGGGAGCAACTACCGGGCGCTCCATCGTCAGCCACCCACTGCCTGAGAAATAACGCCAGCGCTGCACCGGTCCGAACATGAGCGATAGCTGCTCCGGTCGAAGCACCCATCCAAGGTTGCCAACCACCCGGGGGTCGTAGAACCGGAATACCGAGTAGCCCTCGGGTTCGCGAGGCAGCGCAATCATGTCGCTAACGTGCCGCATCAATGTCTCGGCGTTTGCATCAGTCTCAATCAGCGCACAGACGCGCGGTGGGAGGCCCTCCTGCAGGTCCCGAGCCGCAATGGTCTCGATAGCCGGAAGTTGCTGTTCAGGGTGCTCCACTGCGTAAAGCATCGGCATCACCCCTTTGAGTTCCGGCATCGCAATTGGGACAATCTCGCCGACTTCGTACATCCGCGGTGCCGTGCCAAGGTCGACGTGGCCGTTGTCGGGCTCGACAATCAGGTAGTAGTCCATGGGAGGGGCTTAGTCGACAATGGCCGCACCGGCCTGCGAGGCGGAAGCGAATTTCTGCGCGCACGCCTCGGTCACGGGTAGCTGTGCCGCGGCGTTCTCGCTTGCGGGCCCCTGGAATGAATGCTGTGTACCTTTGATTTCGACCAGACCCGGCGCATGTACATAGATGTTGCCCCCAGCTAGTCGAATCGTCGCGCCACCCCCCATCAGTTTGATTTCCTTTTCTGCCATCACATTGACAGCATCGGAAGTCGATACAACTTTCACCGTCCGGTCAGCGGTCAGTTCGATATTGTCCGACTGCGCCTGCAACTCAATCTTGCCCTTGCCTGCGAATAGCTTCATGCCCGCGTTCTGCACGAAGAGACTGAGTTTTTCGCCCACGCTCGCGATGAGCGACTTAGTCGCGGCAATGTGCGTGCTGGCGCCACTCACGATGTTCACGTGCTCTGTCGCCGCGGCCTGGATGGATTTCTGCGTCGAAAGGCCGATACCGGAGGGGCTGGCGAGCAGCATCACAGGTTGAGCGAATCCGTTCGCCTCGCCAGTTCCGCCACCGGCCGTGTTGCCTCCGCCCGAGTTTGCCTGTCGCGCGCTCTGAGTCGCGGCGGCGAAGTCGTTAATGGTGTCCTGTGCGTCCTGCAGGCCTTCGGCCTGACCGCCTGTTGCGACTTCGGAGCGCCGCTCAACGACACCGCCTGAGTCGACGAGGTGCTGGTGTGCCTCCTTGACATCGAGCGGCTGGCTCGACGTGCCGACCTTCGCGTACGTCGACAGATACATACCCTGCGAAGCGCGCACAGCGCCGTACGAATCGGTCTTCAGGTCGAAGCCAGTCCCGAGATAGCTGCCGCGCGTATTGCCTTGCTGGTCGATGAGATAGCCAAGATGCAAGTAGCTCTGAGCCGTGCTGCTGAAAAGCTGGGCGCGGTTCTGGCCCGTCGAATCGTCCATCACGAGCTGGTTGTAGCCCGTGCCCTGAAATTCCTTCGACTTGTAACCCGACAGCAGGCCGTTGGAATGCCATTGCGGCGTCTGGTGTCCGTTGAACAGACTGCCGCTGACGACCGGCCGGTCACAATCGCCGTCCAGGTAGACGATTCCCACTTCATGTCCCACACGCGGGACAAAAACCCCGCCGAGCGTCCCGCCGGCATTGGGTGACATGACGCGCAGCCAGCAGGAAGCCTTTTCGTCACCGCCGTTCCGCCGGTCCCAGTGCATCAGCACCTTGACCCGGTTGAGGCTGTCCGTGAATACTTCCTCCTGATTCGGGCCGACNACTGTCGCGGTCTGGGTATGCATGAGGGGCTTACGGTGTTCGAAGGGGCTGCGAAACGGAACCGTGCGTCGCTGCGTTTCCATTTCCACGAGGAAGAAACCTTCGCCACCCAACGCGTCCTTGACATTGAAGACGTCGGACGAACCCGCATGATATGAGCGAGCTTCAGCTAGTTGTGACTGGAGGCTGTGGCGGAACTGTGTTCCCGTCGAAACGGGCAGGTTGTTCTCGATGTACCAGGTGACGGCCAGAATCGCAAACTGCCGGTTTTCAGCGCTGTCGGATGCGAGAGCGGTAGCNCCCTCGAGCTGGAACCAGCGTCCCACATCGGCTCGCCGTACGCTGCCCGCCGCGAAGAAACGCTTCGCGCGGGACTCCCATTCTTCCATGCGCGTCTTGGACAACGCGTCGCCACGAGCACTGTCGCCGTAGGTGTAGGCGCCCGTGTACTCGTAGACCTCGGCCTGGTCGGGCAGGTCGCCTTGCTTGTCGACCGTCGGCGTAGACAGCTCTTTCTTGAAGGTCGGATTTTTATAGTCGAATGTGCGCGTGGTGTAGCTCACGCTCTGCAATGTGCGTGCTCCGCCCCACTGGACTATCGCATCCGTTTCACTTCCNGCGCCCGCTTTATAAAACGAGACATCTTGCGGAAGAAGGGCCTTGACGGTGTACAGGTCGTCCGTGATGACCAACGTGTGCGCTTTGCCGTCATCCGCCTGTTCGAAATAGCCGAAGAGGCCTTCCGCTTCCATAATCCGGTGCACGAAGTTCCAGTCGTCTTCATATTGAACACAGAACGACCGCGGAGGTAGCTGATTACGGAGTTCAAAGCGATATGCGCCGCGTGACTGGGGGTGCTCATCGAATACCGACGAAATAATGTCCTCCGCCGTCTTGTCCTGAAATATCCGCGCGTCGCTGCGAAATTTCAGGAAATGCAACCACGACGAAAAGCTAATCTGGTAAAGCTGAAGGCTGCCGTCCGAGCCCAAGTGCCGCGCAGTGTGAACGTACCCGTGACGAGGCAGATATGACAGGTCTGTCTGTTGCGTCCATAGCGTCACCGGTTTCGTGATGAGCGACTTGAGTTCAATGGAATCTTTCTGCGAGGCGACATCGACAATAAAGTCGTAATTTCGCCCAATGCGGGAAGTACCGACGACACGGACTGGCACCAAGGCACTTACACCCAATGGAGTGTCCAATTTTAACAGGCGTCGAGATTGGTCTATCCCCGCGCCGAGTACCGCCGCCAAGTCATTTATCGTCATTTGAAGTCCCGCCGATTGCCACGCGAGATAATATGACGAAAATGGTGAGGCAACAATTTTTGTTAATTGAATATCGCAGCCAGCTTACATTTCTGGAAACATTTTCTCGGCGTAGATATAAAAGGTAATTTTTTCTCAAACTGTGCTTCAAGCGGAAGCCCATATGAGTAAGTGATGTCTGCCGGCGTATCGGCCGGATAAGCCAGAGGCGGCCGTTTGACAGGTGCACGGCTTCGCAGGCCGGCAAAACCGTGCACAAAGGGGACATGCTGTGGGAATANCGAGGGGTAGCTTTTCGGCACAAAAACGAGCAAACGCACGAGGCCGTCGGGTAATCAGCGCCTCATTGACCCTGGACGTTGTAATGCGGACAAGCGGTAACTGTTTGGAAGGCATACTGTTCCAGCCCTCGTATGACGTTGACGGCAATCACTGCAGTCGACTGTAAGTGAATAACGCGCGCCAACTAACACGGGAATTTCAGCGCCCTTCGATAACAGTTTTATGCGAAATGAATAGAGACACGCGAAAGACCCGGCCGACATTCAGAACGCCATCGTCTAAAGCCACGCTTCTTCCCGGAACATTAGAATCCGTGCGGTCGGTTTCGCTGCGCAATCACCTTGCGTTCACAGCGTTGCGCACTGGTAATGGGAACGGGCACTTGCTCAGCGACCTCATACATGTGCTCTACATGGCTTGGTATCTGCTCGAGGCCGGCTTTGGAATGGCGGACCACACCCTGTTTCGCGAAGCTGCCGAGGCGCTTGAGCGCAGCGCAGCCGGGGCAACAACGACCGACGTCTGGAAGGTAAGCCCAGATGACGCTGCAGTTCTAGAGCGGCTGCTGGCACTTCACGACGAACAACTTGCTAGTACGCCGGTCGGCGTCATGCATGGCGCGCAGAAACGGATAGCGCGATTTGCGAGAAGCGACCGAAAGGTGCCTTGGCGGGAAACAGGCCCTTGACCAGGAAAGACGGCTGGGTCGCGTTCTCGCGTGCAATGCCGACGCGGTCGCGACAGTCGGTAAAATCGGCGCATCGGGAGTGACGGGGAGAATCACCATGCTTGCAAGAGGCGCCTCCGGCGCGATGACGCTGATTACCGAATACGACGCCGCTGGCAACCGCATTCGCTGGCTGCGACTGGAACCCGCGACCGATGGACGAGCCGTCGTGCTCGTGGAAGTCGATGAGCGCAAGCCCGGCATACACCGCGAAATGCGCTATGAGATAACGCCTTCAGAGCTGATTGCCGTAATTCGTGCGCACGGTGAGGTGCTGCCAGCAAAGCCACATGCTGACACGGCCGTAGCGGACCCGGGTTGAGCACCGCCAAGACGCCCCTTTCCCGTCGACGAGGCCGGTTGCGGCCTTAGACTGCCGTGTTCTTCGTTCCTTGGATGGCCGCCCTGAAAGCCCCCGTGCATGCTTGCCGCACGATAAACGGCCGACGCTCCGTAAAAGCTACGTCGCAGGCTCGGGCAGACATGGCCTTCCGGGCGGCCCACCATTCCAAGAGGACCGCTTGCCTGCGCAATGCGCGGCGACAGAGAGCAACGCGTGTCGGCCGAGGTGTTCCGCGGAAGCAATCCGAAGCCACTCACTGTGCACTGGAGGCCGCGGTATCGGATGCGCCTTTGGCCTGCGAGTCCTTTTGCGGCTTTCGCGTGGGCGGCATGGTTGCATGTGAACCCTTTGACATCGATGTCGCACCGCCAGTACCTCCCGAATTCGGCGCATTCATCCCTGCACCGCCCTGGCCAGCACCGTTCGCGCCACCAACGCCAGCCCCGCCAGCACCCACGCTCGTACCACCGCCACCACCACTGCCACCACCGCCGGCGCCCTGAGCGAACGCGGCACTGACAGACGCCAGCGCCAGAGCTGAGCAAAGTACTGCTGCTTTCATCGTCTTCATGATTGCATCCTCGATAAGACGAACGCCGGCTCTGTGCGCGCGGAGCCGGCGTCCATGAGAACCGTCTTCAGATGTCGCTCGGCGGCAGGTCTTCTACGCTACGCGTCGATGACCAGTACGGTTCGCGGTTGTAATACTGATGAACCGTGGTGCCCCAAGTCGTATCCGCCATTGACGGCCAGTGGTCCTTGTCAAAGCCCGGGTCGTCCTTGATGCGCTGAGCATCAATGCTGACCCGAAAACACTTCGCGTCGGTATCCAGCGTGAGGGCGTTCCACGGTATTGCGTGCAGGTTCGTGCCCATGCCGAGGAAGCCGCCTTCGGACAGCACTGCGTATGCAATCCGGCCGCTACGTACGTCAAGCATGATGTCGGAAATCTTGCCGACGTCCTCCCCATCTGACGAAATTACCTGGGTATCGTCGAGCGTCGCTGCGGCCATCACCTCCGGCCCCGGGCCCTCTCCCGTCCCGCTGCCTACGATGTCCGCGCCGCCGGTTCCCGGGGTGGTGCCTTGCGGGTTCAATGTGCCCATGATGTCCTCCTTATGTAAT
>Ga0058694_1000963_pt1 | contig 12254 bp, 7 predicted proteins | sample AgamicOrSfrz_FD_55041 | JGI IMG/M metagenome (GOLD analysis project Ga0058694, IMG submission 55041) | Agave microbial communities from Guanajuato, Mexico - Or.Sf.rz | ecosystem: Host-associated > Plants > Phyllosphere > Phylloplane/Leaf | place: Guanajuato, Mexico | collected 2012-05-30 | reverse complement strand
GACACTGCCGTCACCGTTTCAGGAACGTCCCAGCCGCCGCCCAGCGAACGATATAAGGCAACGGCGGCAAGCGCATGCTCGCGCCTTGCCTGGTTCAGCGATTCGGCGTCGCGCAAGTACGCCTCCTGCGCAGCGAGGACATCGAGGAAACTGGACGCACCGCCTTTGTAAAGGTCACTCGACAAACGCAACGCCTGATTCGACGCATCCAGCGCGCCGCCGAGGCGCTCGACTTGTACAGAGCCATTCACCAGTTCGCTGCGCGTGTCTTCGATCTCTTTTAGCGCTTGCAGCATCGTCTGCTGCAGGCCAAGTTGCGATTCGCGCATGCGGCTCTCGCTCGCGTCGATATTCGCGGTGATTCGGCCGGCGTTGAAAATCGGGCTCGTCGCGCTCAATGCGGCGCTAAACAGGTTATCGGTCAGCGTGGGCAGTCCAAGGTACGAAGAGGCCAGCAAACCATCGGCGAGATTCAACCTGAACTTGGGGTAGCGCTCGGCTTTCGAAACGCCCACTTCTGCGGCGCGCCGCTCGACGGTGGCATACGCGGTGCGCACGTCGGGCCGCTGCAACAATGCTTCTGATGGCAGCACTTGCGGCACTCGTTGTGCAGGCACGGGAATGTCGCGCGCATCGGCGAGCAACAGGCTATCCACGCTCTCCGGTGTGCGTCCCGAGTAAACAGCGATCAAACTCAGTTGATGCTGCACGGCCGTCTGCATGCGTGGAATCTGCGCCTGCAAGTCCTGCAACTGGTTCTGCGCGCGCGCAACGTCGAGTTGTGACGACAGGCCGTAATGCAGACGCTGCTGCGTGAGCTTCAGCGCACGAGCGCGTATCTGCTCGTTCTCGTTGAGAATCTGCAACTGCGCCTGAGCCCAACGCAGATCGATATAGGCTGCTGCCGCATTGGCGGCGAGCGCAAGCCGTACCTCGTTCAACGCCGACTGCCGGCCCGACACTTGTGCTTGCGCCGCCAGAACGGCCAGACGCTCGCCGCCGAATACATCGGGCGCCCAGCTGGCCGTGAGGCCGGCACCCGCCTGGCGCACGTATCCGAGCGGCGGCGGCGTGTTTTGACGCGAATACGAGGCGTTGGCGCCGGCATTCAACTCAGGGAGCAAGGCAGCGCGATTCTGCGTGACCAGGTCCTGCGCCTGCCTGACGCGCTCCACTGCCGCCTGCACATCGAGATTGCCGGTCAATACCGACTCGACCAGCCGATGCATGACAGGGTCGCCAAACTGGTCCCACCACACGTTGGCACTCACGCTGTCTTGCGGCGCGTCGACGCTCCACGCTTGCGGCGCGAGCGCGCTCACCGTCTGCGGCAGATCCGCGTGCGTCGCCGGCTGCACGGCGCACGCGGCAAGCGCCAACGTTAGAGCGCTTGTCAGTACTTTGAGAGCGGTCGTTTTCATCATCAGGTCCTCAATGAGCATCGGGCGGGGGCGCGGCATTTCCGAATGGGCGCGAGAAAAACACGCTCAGCAAGCCCACGACAAAACACAGCGACACGGCGAGAAAAGTGTCGGAGAAAGTGAGCACCAAGGCTTCTCGCATCAGAACCGCATGCAATGCGCCGAGTCCTGCATTGGCTGCATTCAACGCGTTTCCACCGAGTGCCGCGAAATGCGCGGCTTGCTGTTGCAAGATCGATTCGACTACCGGACGACCCGCCGTCAAGTGTTCGTCGAGCCGCTCGTAGTGCAAATTGAGCCGGTCGTTCAGCATCGTGCTGCTCACTGCAATGCCGATTGCGCCGCCCAGATTACGCATCAGATTGAAGAGGCCGCTCGCGGACCGAAGTCGAGACGGCGGTAGTGAGCCGAGCGCCATCGTGACGATTGGGGGAATGCAGAACTGTTGACCGATGCCCCGCAGCGCCTGCGGAATCAGCAACTCCTGCCAGCCCCATTCATGAGTGAGCGGCACATACAGATAGCAACCAAGGCCGAACAACACGAGACCAAACACCATCAGGAGGCGCATATCGACAAAGCGCGCGAGCGTCGAGTACGCGACGAGCGCCAGCAACTGGAAACAGCCTACCGACAACAACGCAAGGCCGATCTGCAGCGAGTCGAAACCGCGAACGCGCGACAGGAATACCGGCGTCAGGAAAACGGTGCAGAAGATCCCAATGCCCGTGATAAACGACAGCAAACTGCCGATGCCGAAATTGCGAACCGCCAACGCGCGCAAATCGACAATCGGTTCCTTTGCGGTAAACGCATGCACCAGGAAAAGAAATCCGCAAATAGCCGATATCCATGTACACAGAACGATTACGTCGTCGCCGAACCAGTTCTTGCGCGGCCCTTCTTCGAGCACATATTCGAGGCAGCCGAGAAAGCCGGACATGAGCGCTATGCCCAGGTAGTCGCCTTTTTTCAACAGCGACAAATCGGCTTTGTCGACATGCACGTACTTCGGCACCGTCAACGCGACGACAAGACCCGGCGCCAGGTTCAAATAGAACAGCCAATGCCACGACCATTGCGACGTTATCCATCCGCCGATTACAGGCCCCACGGTCGGCGCGAGCGACGCAAGCGCGCCGATCGTGGTCGACGCGATCAGGCGTTGCTTGCCCGGAAACAACACGAACGCCGTCGTGAATACGGTCGGAATCATCGCTGCGCCGAGCGCACCTTGCAGGCCGCGAAACAGGATCATCGAATTGATGTCCCATGCGAGTCCGCACAACATGCTCGTGACGGTGAAGCCAAGTGCCGAGAACGCGAACAGCCAGCGCGTGGAAAACACGCGCGTAAGCCAGCCGGACATCGGAATCACGAGAATTTCAGCGATCAGATACGACGTCTGCACCCACGACAGCTCGTCCTGACTAGCGGACAAGCCGCCGCCGATATCTTTGAGCGACGACGCGACGATCTGGATATCGAGCGTCGCCATGAAAAAGCCGAGGCACATCAGCGCGAACGCAAAAACCTTCGTGCGCGTCGGCTGGTCGGCGGGATTCGCGAAAGCGTCGGTCATGATGGTTTATCCGCGAGCCGGTGCGNTNTGAGCNCCGGCGTGATCGAGGTGGTCCACGTGGTCGAGGTGAACCTTTACCGTCGCCGANAGACCGGGACGCAGCACGCCTTGCATGTTCTGCGGCACGACCAGGCGCACTCTCACCGGCACGCGCTGCACGATCTTCGTGAAGTTGCCGGTCGCATTCTCGGCGGGCAGCACACTGAACGTTGCGCCGGTTGCCGGAGCGAGGCTCTCCACCACGCCGCGAATGCGTGTGCTGGAAGCATCCAGATCGACATCGACCGTGTCGCCGACGCTCATCTTCTTCAGCTGGTCTTCCTTGAAGTTCGCGTCGATCCACAATCCGCTCGCGGGCACCACCGTCAGCAGCGAAACGCCGGTGTTTGCGAGCAGTCCGACGCGCGCGGTGCGGTTGCCCACATAGCCGTCGATCGGGGAACGAATGTGGTGTACTCGACGTTCAACGCCGCCACGCGCTGCGCTGCCTCCGCGGTGGCAATGCGGGCCAGTGCGTCGCCGATCTGCGCGTCGAGCACGGCTATTTGCCGCTGCGCCGCGATCAACGACGCGCCGCTGCGATCCACCGCGGCATGCGCCTTGGTGAGATCCGCATTAGCACGCTCCACCACCTGATTCGATACCGCGTCGTCTTTCACGAGTTCGCGATAGCGAGCCTGATCCGCTGCGCTGCGTGTCAGTTCTGCACCGTTGGCGCGAACTTCCGCCTTCTGTTCGTCGATCGTTGGCAAGCTGCAAGGATTTCTTCGCCTGCAGCTCGGTCACGGCGGCCTGGGCGCTGCGGACCTCTGCCGTGGCTTGCGCGAGGCGTGCGTCGTAGTCCCGCGAGTCCAGCTTGACGAGCACTTGCCCCGCATGCACGAACTGGTTGTCCTTCACCAGCACGTCAGCCACGAAGCCATTCACCTTCGGCGCCATGACCGTGACGTCGCCGCCCACGTAGGCATCGTCCGTCGTTTCGACGAAGCGTCCCACGAAGAACCAGTACGACGCGGCGAGCGCCAGCACGGCAAGCACCGTGATGATCGCGAGCAGCATCCACGGAACGCGCCTGGCCGGTTTGCCGGCCTGCGCGGCGCCCGCTGGCGCAACAGTCGAAGGTGTAGTGGACATGATGGTTATATGTGTGCGTATGCACTGGTGAAGTTGAAAAAATAGCGCCGATTGATGGCGCCCGTTCATTGCGTTGATTGCTACCGGCCGGTCATGGCTCTGTGCTCAATTCACAAGTGGCCGGTGATCGCGAACAATTCGCCGCGCAACGCTTGCGCACGTTGCCCGCCAAAGCTGTGCTCGAATTCAGCCTGCGCGGCGTGCCAGTGCTTACGCCCCGCCTCGAGCCGCGCCTCACCTTCTGGTGTGAGCGTGACCGACAGCGCTCGTGCATCCGGGCCGTGTGCCTCGCTCAACAGCAGCCCGCTGCGGCGCAGCGGCTGGATCGTGCGGACCAGCGTGGTGCGCTGCATCCGCATGGCTTCAGCCAGTTGCTTCATCGTCATTGGGCCAGTGCGCTTGAGGCGGCCAAGCAAGGAGAACTGTGTGATCGTCAAGCCCACGCTTGCCAGATGGCGGTCGTAGATCTGCGAGACATAACGCGCCGCCTGGCGGATCGCGAAACAATCGTCGTCGAATGGCTCTTCCATCGCTGCAACTCCGATGAGTGCATACGCACACACGTAGATATAAAAAAGCTCGCAAACGACAACTATTTGCGAGCCATGCGCCGGCCTTAGCCGGTAATTGTGAACAACTCGGCGCGTAATGCCTTGGCGCGATCGCGTCCGAACTTCTCTTCGAACTCACTTTGCGCGGCACGCCATGCGATAGCCGCCTGATCGAAAGTCTTCTCGCCTTTCTCCGTCAGGCTGAACAGATACGTTCTGCCGTCGTGTTCAGCCGATTCAGCAACCACCAGCCCGTCTCGTTGCAGCGGTTTCATGGCGCGCACGAGCGTGGTGCGCTCCATCACCATTGCGTCTGCCAGATCCAGGATCGGCAAGTTCGGCGTGCGCGCGAGTTTCGCGAGAATGGTGAATTGCGCTGCCGTGACCCCCACCGTGCTGAGATGGCGCTCGTACAGCTGCGTGATGTGCCGCGCCGCCTGGCGCAGCGCAAAGCAATTGCATTCGTCGTAAGAGAGAGGACGGTTCATGCTTCGCAGTCTAGGTGTGCATATGCACTTCGTCAAGTACTTTTATGCAGCAGAGGCTTGGTGTTAAAGCGCAAGAACCGTCACGCCCACTTCGACGCGATGCGCGCCCCCACCGAGGATCATGCCGCGCAATAACGACACGTCGCTGTAATCGCGGCCAATAGCGAGCGTGACGTGGTCGGTATCGGCGAGCACGTCGTTGGTTGGGTCAAGGTCGATCCAGCCGCTGCCGGGACAATGCACCGACACCCAGGCATGCGACGCATCCGCGCCGATCAGCCGCGGCTGCCCCGCTGGCGGATCATTACGCAGATAGCCGCTCACGTAGCGCGCGGGCAAACCAAGCGAGCGCAGACAGCCGATCATCACCTGCGCGAAGTCCTGGCACACGCCGCTCTTCAATTCGAACGCACGCTCGGCCGGCGTATCGAACATGGTCGCCGAAGGCTTGTACGCGAAGTCCTTGTGAATGCGGTGCATCAGATCGATCGCACCAGCGGCAACCGGCGTGCCGGGCGCAAAGCTCGGCAACGCATAATCGCGCAGCGACGGCCGCGGCACGATATTGGGCGACGCGAAACAGAACTCCGCCTCGGCCCGAAACTCTCCGCCCACGCGAAATTCGAGCGCGTCGGCCACTTCTTCCCACGCCGGTGTGGCCTGAGGATCGAGATCGGCCCAGCGCGGCGTGAGCGCCACGGTCGTTTCGCTGACGAGTTGCAGCCGCTCATGCGGCGTGTCGAGCGCGAAATAGAGAACGTCGTTGCCGAACGCATCGATACGGCTATTCAGATACGAAGGCCGCGGTTCGATGCGTTCGTCGTGCGACACGACCCGCTGCCAGGCGCAGACAATAGGCCGGATAGTCGCAAGATGCTGCGCGGTCTCGACATAGGTCGAGTAGTGGTACGTGGTGCGGTGCGAAACCGACAGCACGACGGGCGCGTTTTTCATGACCACACCTGCGATGCGACCGTGCTGGCGTGGCTGAAATAGCGCGCGCTGATTTCATGCGCCGCCGCGCCGACGAACCCGCCGATCTGATCGCATACCGCAGTCAGACTGCAATATCCGCCTTCCCCGTCAACCTCGCACAGCGACGCAAGCGTAGGCAACGACGCGGCAGGCGGCATCAATTCCGCAAACGGACGATGCCGCGTGCTGCCCGCAGCCACCGCGATTTCGTCGAGCTTCTTGCGCAACCGCTCGTACACACCATAAATTCCGCGCGGATTGGTCGGCTCGATTACAAGCAGATCGAGCAGAGCCGGCACTTCGAAGCGTCCCGGATAAAGCGAGCGGTAGGTGAGCGTGCTGTCGAACAATTGCAGCAGCAGATCGAAACCGGCCGGCGTTGCAAGCTGGCCTTTGTCGGCGGCTACGCGCACAAACGTGCTCATGGCCGACACGCGTTCGATATGCCGCCCGACGAACAGGAGCCGCCACGCCTCGTCGCGTGTCATACGGTCGCCCTGCGCGCCGCTGATCGCCGACAATTGCACCGACAGCCGTTCGAGCGCGTTCATCAGCGTGACGCGGTCGTAACGGCTGCTGCCATTCGTAGCACGGCCGTTCAGCGCTGCCGGTGGAGAAGCGTCGCTGATACCGGCAGCCGGCATCAGCGTCTGCAATGCGTCGCGGAAGTCGTTGCGCGCGGCGAGAATGATGCGCCAATGATCGTTCGACAACCGCCCGCGCACTTCGCCGTTCGAGCGAGCCTGACAGTTCAGGTTCTGACCGATGCTCGCGGCGCCCGTGCTCTCGCTCAGATTGGCGACCAGCGCGCGCTCGAATGCTTGCGGCGTATGCGGCACGGAGATGTCGCCTGCCTGCAGAAGTCCGCAGTGCAGCGCAAGTTCGACGAGCGTCGGGAGCATCGTGTCGGCATCGCTGCCTTCGAGCGAGCCCAGAATGAAGCGCAGCAAACGCACGTTGTTTTCCGCGCGTTCGCCGTAACGTCCGGCCCAGAAGAGGTTCTCCGCAGCGCGGCTCGACACGGTGCGATGCTTGCGCGCGAGGTCCGCAGGCTGCATCGGCGAAGGCAGCAGCGTGAAGGTCGACGTGGGCTGGCTGGACAGCACCCACGTGTCGACGCTGCTGCCGCCGTACTGCATGGATACCGTGGCCTGCCGCTCGGCGCCCATGCGTGTGAAGCCGCCGGGCATGACGTGCCAGCCGCCGTTTGCATCGGCGATCGCATACGCGCGCAACACGGAAGGACGCCCGCCAATCGTGCCGTCCTCGTAACGCGGCGTGCAGGAAAGACGCTGCGCCTGCTGGATCGTAAAGTTGCCGGGCGTCGCCTCGATACGCTCGCGCCACGCCGACAGCCGCTGTCTGCCCTGCTCGACGCCCGGCGGCGCATCGCGGGCCGCAACCGGCCATGTGGGCACGATAAAGGCTTCTTCGAGGTGCGCGAACGCGTGCTCGCGCGCCGCCTGTTCGCCGCACCACCAGGTCGCGACACTCGGTAAAACGAGGTCTTCGTCGAACAGCGTTTCGGCTATGCCGGGCAAAAATCCGTGCAAGGCGGGCGACTCGACAAAGCCGGAGCCCGGCACGTTCGAAACGATCACGTTGCCGGCACGCATGACCTGCAGCAGGCCCGGCACGCCGATGGTCGAGTCGGCTCGCAATTCCACGGGATCGCAGAACGCATCGTCCAGACGGCGCAGCACGACATGCACGCGTTCCAGACCGGCGAGCGTCTTCAGATAAAGCATGTCGCCGCGCACCGTGAGGTCCTTGCCTTCCACGAGTGTGACGCCCAGATAGCGCGCGAGAAACACGTGCTCGAAATAAGTCTCGCTGAAGGGCCCCGGCGTGAGCAACGCAATATGAGGCGAAGCATCGGCGCGAGGCGAATCGTGACGCATGGTCGCCTGCGCCGCCTGAACCAGCGTCGACATCAGCTGCGAATACGTGGGCGCGAGGCGGCTTACATGCATCGAACGGAAGGGATCGGCAAACAGCGCCGAAACGATCAGCCGGTTTTCCAGCGCATAGCCGAGGCCGGAGGGCGCTTCGGTGCGATGCGCCATCACCGTCCACTCGCCGTTGGGCGCGCGCGCGAGGTCCACTGCGACCACTTGCAGGAACTGCCCGCCAGGCGGCGCATAGCCCTTCACGGGGCGCAGATAGCCGGGATGACCGAACACCAGCGCGGGAGGCAACTGTCCGCGCTGGAGCAAGGTTTGCGACCCATAGATGTCGGCGACGATCGCATTGAGCAGATGCGCGCGCTGTATGACGCCTCGCTCGATATGCGCCCACTCGGCTTCGCTGATCAGGAACGGCAGCAGATCGAGCGCCCACGCGCGCGGCTCGCCGTTATCCGCGTACACGTTGTAGCTGATGTCGTTGTCGCGGATCTGCTGCGCGACCGAAGCGCGGTGACCTTCGAGCCGCGCGATGCCGTCTTCGCCGAGCCGCTCGAAGAACTGCCGCCACGGGGCGCGCAGCGCGCCGGACGCGTCGCGCAACTCGTCCCAGTGTCCCTCGTGAGCGGGTAAAAGCCGCAACAGGGACGAAGCGTCCGCGCGGGTCGCGGACGTTTCGAAGGGAAAAGTCGATTGAAAAGCCAAGGTCGTGTCGTTATTGAAGGTGAGCTGTCTTACCAGTAGCGCAGATCGAGCGTGAACGGAAATTCGAGGCTGCGTTGCGGCGCATCGACTGCAAGCGGCCCCGGCGTATGGCCCGACGCGAAGAACCGTGCGCGCCGCCGGCTTTCGGCTTCGTAGGCGTTCACGGGGAACGTCTCGTAGTTGCGCCCGCCCGGATGTGCGACATGATACTGGCATCCGCCCACCGAGCGGCCATTCCATGTATCGACCAGATCGAACGTGAGCGGCGCGTCCACGCCGATGGTCGGATGCAACGCCGAAGGCTGCGACCACGCGCGAAACCGCACGCCCGCCACATATTCGCTGACGCGGCCGGTCGGCTGCAACGGCACGGGCACGCCGTTGACCGTCAGCACATGGCGGTTCTCGTTAAGACCCAGCGCGCGCACCTCGAGACGCTCCACCGACGAATCCACATAACGCACGGTGCCGCCCGGCGAGCCCTCCTCGCCCATCACATGCCATGGTTCGAGCGCATTGCGAATGGTCAGCGATACGCCGCTCACCGTGGTCTCGCCGACCAGCGGAAAGCGGAACTCGAAATGCGGTGCGAACCAGCTGCTGTCGAACGCGAAACCCGCGCGGTTCAGTTCGTCCAGCACGTCGTCGAAATCCATCTTCACGAAGGTGCCGAGCAGGAACCGGTCATGCAGTTCCGTGCCCCAGCGCGTGAGCCGCTGCGTGTACGGCGTGTGCCAGAAACGGGCGACGAGCGCGCGCAGCAGCAACTGCTGCACGAGGCTCATGCGCGCGTGCGGCGGCATTTCGAAACCGCGCAATTCGAGCAGGCCGAGGCGCCCCGTGGGTCCATCGGGCGAGTACAGCTTGTCGATGCAAAATTCCGCGCGATGCGTATTGCCCGTTACGTCGATCAGAATGTTGCGCAACGAGCGGTCGATCATCCACGCGGGCAGATTCGCACTGTCGCGTCCGCCGAGCAGATCGATCTGCCGCTGCAATTCGCGCAACGCCACTTCGAGTTCATAGACCTGATCGTTGCGCGCTTCGTCGATGCGCGGCGCCTGGCTCGTCGGGCCAATAAAAAGCCCTGAAAACAGGTACGAAAGCGACGGATGGTTATGCCAGTACGCGATCAGACTCGCGAGCAGATCAGGACGCCGCAGGAACGGACTGTCGGCGGGCGTCGCGCCGCCGAGCACGAGGTGATTGCCGCCGCCGGTGCCGGTGTGGCGCCCGTCGGTCATGAACTTCTCGCTGCTCAGATAGCTCTGCGCCGCCGACTGATAGAGATACTCGGTGTGATCGACCAGTTGATCCCAGTCCGCTGCCGGATGAATGTTCACCTCGATCACGCCGGGGTCGGGCGTGACCTGCAACATCTTCAGGCGAGCATCGCGCGGCGGCGGATAGCCTTCGAGCACGACCTGCATGCGCAATTCGGAAGCCGTCGCTTCGACGGCGGCCAGCAGATCGAGATAGTCGTCCAGTTCGGTGAGCGGCGGCATGAACACGTGCAGGAGCGAGCGGCCGCTGCCGAGCCCATCGGCTTCCGCTTTGGGACCGGCCGCGCGCTTCGGATCGCGCGCCTCGACGCAAATCGCGGTGCGAAGCGTTTCCTTCGACGACTCGCCGCGCGCGGGCGCAACAGACGCGCCGGTATCGCCACGCTGCGGCGCATACGCGAGGACGGCACTGCCGGGCATGCCGCTCAACAGATCGCCCGCCGACGACGACAACGCCGCAGCGCGCCGCGCGTCAGCACCCGTCATTTCGTGCCGCTCGCCGTCGTACTGCATGCGCAACTGCGCGGCCGAACGCAACGGCACCGGCGGCGCGAACGGATCGTGTGCGTGCTGATACGGATAGTCGGTCTTCGACACCCACGGCAGCGAATCGAGCGGCAGGCGATAACCCATCGGCGAATCGCCCGGAATCAGATACATGCGTTCGTCGCGAAAGAACCAGCGGCCGCTGACCCACTTCGGCGCCTCGTGCGGCACATCGCGCTCGCGCGCAAGCGGCAGCACATAGCCGGTCGCGCCGCCGAGTCCCGCGTCGAACACGCGGCGCAAACGCACGCGCTCGAGTTCGTCGTCGAGTCGCGCATCGAGTGGATCGACATTGACGGGCAGACGCCGCTCGCGCCACAGGTAGTACCAGACGTCTTCGAAGCCGGGCAGGATGCAGTCTTCGTCGAGCGACAGCTTCGTGGCGAGGTGCGTGAGAAAGCGCTGCGCGTCGGCGGCCGTGTAGGTGCCGGGCTCGCGTTCGTCGGCGAACAGCTCGGGGTTCTGCCAGCACGGCTCGCCGTCGGCACGCCAGTACAACGACATGGCCCAGCGCGGCAACTGCTCGCCCGGATACCATTTGCCCTGGCCGATATGCAGGAAGCCGTTCGCGCCGTAGCGTGAGCGCAGCTTGTCCATCAGCGCGACGGCATAGCCGCGTTTGGTCGGGCCGAGCGCGTCCGTGTTCCATTCGGCGGCGTCGCGGTCACGCACCGACACGAACGTCGGCTCGCCGCCCATCGTGAGGCGCACGTCCATGTCCATGAGTCGGCGGTCGACGTGTGCGCCCATGGCGAGGACGTCGCTCCAGACTTCGTCGCTATAGGGCTTGGTCACGCGCGGCGTTTCGAGCACGCGGCTGATCGACATGGTGTGGCTGAACTCGACCTCGGATTCGTCCACCGCGCCCGAAATCGGCGCGGCGCTGCCGGGTTCCGGTGTGCAGGCGACCGGAATGTGGCCTTCGCCCGCAAGCAGGCCCGAAGTCGGGTCGAGCCCGATCCAGCCGGCGCCTGGCAGATAGACCTCGCACCATGCGTGCAGGTCGGTGAAGTCGACTTCAGTGCCGCTCGGGCCGTCGATCGATTTGATATCGGGCGCAAGCTGCAGCAGATAGCCCGACACGAAGCGCGCCGCAAGGCCCAACTGGCGCAACGTCTCGACTAGCAGCCAGCCCGAATCGCGGCACGATCCGGCGGCGCTCACGAGCGTTTCCTCGGGCGTCTGGACGCCGGGCTCCATCCGGATCAGGTAGCGGATTTCGCGTTGCAGCCGCTGATTCAACGCGACGAGGAAGTCCGCGGTCGCGGTCGGCGCGCGGTCGATACTTTCAACGAACTCAGCGAAGCGCGGCGTCATGGGGCGCTTCACGCGATACGGCGCGAGTTCGAGAGCGAGGTCAGGCGAATAGTCGAACGGAAATTTTTCGGCCGACGGCTCGAGAAAGAAATCGAACGGATTGTAGACGGCCATTTCGGCGACCAGATCGACAGTCACCTTGAACTCACGCGTCTTCTCCGGGAAGACGAGCCGTGCCTGATAGTTGGCGAACGCGTCCTGCTGCCAGTTGATGAAGTGTTGCGCCGGCTCGACCCGCATCGAATACGAAAGGATCGGAGTCCGGCAATGCGGCGCGGGCTTCAGACGCACGACCTGGGGCGACAGCGCAACCAGCCTGTCGTAACGGTAATGTGTGACGTGGTTCAA
>Ga0058694_1000938_pt1 | contig 12542 bp, 13 predicted proteins | sample AgamicOrSfrz_FD_55041 | JGI IMG/M metagenome (GOLD analysis project Ga0058694, IMG submission 55041) | Agave microbial communities from Guanajuato, Mexico - Or.Sf.rz | ecosystem: Host-associated > Plants > Phyllosphere > Phylloplane/Leaf | place: Guanajuato, Mexico | collected 2012-05-30 | reverse complement strand
TGACCGTGGCCGCGTTCGTCTACGTGCTTCTCGGCCTGGTTGAGCAACGCGATCGCGCCGGGAGCGTTCGCCGTCTCGTCGAAATCGAAGCGGCCGGTGTTGACGATCTGCTCGAGCGGCACGGCGCCGAAGCGGCTCACCACTTGCACCGCGCGCGGGTTGATACGCGCGAGGATGCGTTGCAGGCGCGTCAGCTCGTCGGCGGTCACGAGGTCGGCCTTGTTCACGACCAGCACGTCGCAGAACTCGACCTGCTCGATCAGCAGTTCCACGAGAGTCCGGTCGTCTTCGTCGCTCGCGGCGATGCCGCGTTCGGCGAGCGCATCCGCGGAGCCGTAGTCGTGCAGAAAATTGGACGCGTCGACCACCGTGACCATCGTATCGAGCCGCGCGAGCTCGGCGAGCGGCGCGCCGTCATCGTCATCGTCGGCGAAGGCAAAAGTCTCGGCGATCGGCATGGGTTCCGCCACACCGGCCGACTCGATCAGTATCGCGTCGAAGCGCTTTTCGGCGGCCAGCCGTTTCACCTGGGCGGGCAGATCGTCGCGCAGCGTGCAGCAGACACAGCCGTTCGACAGCTCGACCATGTTTTCTTCGCTATGCGACAGCGCGGCCGGATCGCGCAAAAGCGTCGCGTCGATCTTGACGGTGGCGAGATCGTCGACGATCGCGGCGACGCGCAAGCCGGCGCGATTCGCGAGGATGTGATTCAGGAGCGTGGTCTTGCCGGCGCCCAGAAAACCGGAGAGCACGGTGACGGGCAGTGGCGGCTGGTTCATCGCAGTACGGAAAATCGGGAGGAGTGGAAGGCGTGCCGGGCGCCGCATTGCTACGCGAGTCTAGCCGCGGTCCAGCGGACGCTCGAGCGCCGGCGGCAGCACGAAGCCGCATTGTGCATCAAATCGGAAACGGCGAGCGGTCGATCAGCGTGACGCCGGCATCAGGTTCCACTTGCGTAGAATCGCGGCGATTTGTTGAGCGTACTTGTCGCGCAGCGCGGGCGTCTCGGAGTGATAAGCGCCGATGGCTTGCCACGTATTGCCGTACTTGTTCATCTGCCGGCGCAGATGCCACGCGGCGATGTACACGTTCTTGCACGGCTCCATCAGCGTGCCTTGCGAGATCCCGTATTGCGCGAGCGTGGGCAGATGAATCGAGTTGATCTGCATTACGCCGTAGTCGGTCGAGCCGTTTGCGTTTTTGTGCTGCGCGTCCGGACGGTTATGCGACTCTTGCCAGGCGATCGCACGCAGAATCAGCGGGTTCACTTTCTGATATTTCGCGGCTTCGTCGAAGCAATCGGCGCGTGCCGTCCCGGCCGAAGCCAAGATGGTAATTCCTGCCAGAAAGGTGACGAAGCTTCGTTTCATCGGTCAAGACGACTGGGGCAAACCGCAAGGGTAAGGGATCGTAAGGGCTCGTATCAGCCATTGTTCAGCCGGGACNANCCNGTAAGCGCAATCTGGCCGGGGCATTGACGGAAGATGCGGGAAAACCCGTGTTCGCAACGGCGATCCGGCGGCTTGAACGGCTCGTATGATACCGGCAGGCCGTGACCCGTCAAGTTGGCTAACAGACATAAGAGCGCGGAAACACTAGGTTTTCTTGCCGCTTTCAGTCCGCAGTGCTTTCGCTTTCAAGGCCCGCCGAGCGGGCCCGAACGTTTAGGGAAACTCACTGAGGCTTTCCTTTTGTGACAAATCCGACATGAAAAACTGTTACTGTTCCTCTTTTCGGACATCGGATGGCCAGCATTTTAGGGCGGCTTTCGCCCACCTGGCCCGCCGGCAGACCGACCGACCGGCGGTTTGCTCCCGTGTCCGCGCTGCATGACCGCCGGCGGCCTGCGCTGCCGGCATCGACATTACATTCCATGAGAAGAAATCGTATGGCTTTGCGTCGCGTCGCAACGGCGTTGTTGTTGGCTGGCTTGATCACTGCGCAGACCGCACAGGCGCAGGTGACATTGAACTTCGTCAACGCCGATATCGACCAGGTCGCGAAGGCGATCGGCGCGGCGACCGGCAAGACAATCATCGTCGACCCACGAGTCAAAGGTCAGTTGAATCTCGTGTCGGAAAACGCGGTGCCCGAGGATCAGGCGCTGAAGACGTTGCAATCCGCGTTGCGCATGCAGGGCTTCGCGCTCGTCCAGGATCACGGCGTACTGAAGGTCGTGCCCGAGGCCGACGCCAAGCTGCAAGGCGTGCCGACCTACGTCGGCAATTCGCCGAGCGCGCGCGGCGACCAGGTGGTCACGCAAGTGTTCGTGCTGAAGAACGAATCGGCGAATAACCTGTTGCCGGTGCTGCGTCCGCTGATCTCGCCGAACAATACCGTGGCCGCTTATCCGGCCAACAACACGATTGTCGTCACCGACTACGCGGACAACGTGCGCCGTATCGCGCAGATCATCGCCGGTGTGGATACGGCGGCCGGTCAGTCGGTGTCCGTCGTACAACTGAAGAATGCAAACGCGCTCGACATTGCCACGCAACTGAACAAGATGCTCGACCCGGGCGCGATCGGCAGCACGGACGCCACGCTGAAAGTGTCGATCACCGCCGACCCGCGCACGAACTCGCTGCTCATCCGCGCGTCGAACGGCGCGCGTCTGGCCGCCGCGAGAACGCTCGCGCGCGAACTCGACGCGCCGACCAGCATGCCGGGCAACATGCACGTCGTGCCGCTGCGCAACGCCGAGGCAACCAAGCTCGCGAAGACCTTGCGCGGCATGCTCGGCAAGGGCGGCGAAGGCGGCTCGGCGGGCGGCGGCAACGAGGCCAACGCGTTCAACCAGAATGGCGGCGGTGGCGGAATTGGCGGCAACAATTCGACGGGCACTTCGGGCACGCCGCCGCTGCCCTCGGGCGGACTGAACAACAGTTCGTTGTCCTCGCCGATGGGTGGCGGCGGCGGCGCGGGCGGCTACGGCGCGAACGGCGGCGGTCAATCCGGCGGCCTGCTCGGCGGCGACAAGGACAAGAACGAGGACAATCAGCCGGGCGGCATGATCCAGGCGGACTCGGCGACGAACTCGCTGATCATCACAGCGTCGGAGCCGGTTTACCGCAATCTGCGCGCGGTGATCGACCAGCTCGACGCGCGCCGCGCGCAGGTCTACATCGAGGCGCTCATCGTCGAGCTGAACTCGAACACGAGCGGCAATCTCGGCATTCAATGGCAGGTCGCGAACAACTCGATTTTTGCCGGCACGAACCTCGCCACGGGTTCGAGCAACAGCATCATCAACCTGACGGCGCTGCTGCGGCGGCGGGCGCAGCGGGCGCGACCGGCGGTCTCGCCAACGCGCTCGGCTCAGGTGTTCAGCAGGGCTTGAACGTCGGCTGGATTCACAACATGTTCGGCGTGCAGGGACTCGGCGCGTTGCTTCAGGCGCTGTCGCAGACCGCGGACGCCAACGTGCTGTCCACGCCTAACCTGATCACGCTCGACAACGAGGAAGCGAAGATCGTCGTCGGTACGAACATACCGATTCAGACCGGTTCGTATTCGAATCTGACGAGCGGCAACGCGAGNTCGGCGTTCAACACGTACGACCGCGTGGANGTCGGCCTNACGCTGCACGTCAAACCGCAAATCACCGACGGCGGCATCCTCAAGCTTCAGCTTTACACTGAAGATTCCGCCATCGTGAACGGCACGACCAACGCGACGACCAACCCGGCCGGCCCGCAGTTCACCAAGCGCTCGATCCAGTCGACCGTGCTCGCCGACAACGGCGAAATCATCGTGCTCGGCGGCCTGATGCAGGACAACTACCAGGTCAGCAACAGCAAGGTGCCGCTGCTTGGCGACATCCCGTGGATCGGTCAGTTGTTCCGTTCCGAGCAGAAGAACCGCAACAAGACGAACCTGATGGTGTTCCTGCGTCCGGTCATCATCGGCGATCGCGATACCGCGCAGGCTGTCACGTCGAATCGCTACGACTATATTCAAGGTGTGCAGGGCGCGTATCGTCAGGACAACAATCTGATGAAGGACAACGACGATCCGGTGGTTCCGCCGAAGCCCGTCGGCCCGAGCCAGGGCGGTTCGACGTTGAACCTGTTCGACCTCGACCAGATGCGCCGTCAGCAGATGCAGCCGCCGCAGCAGCAAACTCAGCCGGGCTCGGCCGCGCCGACAACGCCGCCCGCCACGAACGGCGCTGTGCAAAGTAATCCGGTGCCGGTCGCACCGTCCACCGTATCGCCAGGAGCCAAGCCGTGAGTACGCCGTCCATGCCGCCGTCAGCCTCAACGTCGCCGGCATCGTCGCGAGCCGCCGAGATTGCCTCGGCGGCGATGACAGAGCATGCGGACCACGCCGAACGCGCGGCGCCGTCGGCGATTGCCGCGCGGCTCGTGCCGTACGGCTTCGCGCGCAGCGGCCAGATTCTGGTCGCGCATCAGCACGCCGACAGCCTCGAAGTCTGGATCAGCGAGCGCACCAGCGAGGCCGCGCTCGCCGAAGTCGCACGCAACTTCGGCGCGGTGTCGGTGGTGCGTCTTCCCGCCGACGAACTCGCGCAGGCGATCAACCAGGCTTACGCGCGCCAGGACGGCAGCGCGGCTCAGGTGGTCGGCGAAGTGGAAGGCGAAGTCGACCTCTCGCGTCTGATGCAGGACATTCCCGAAGTGGAAGACCTGCTGGAATCGGAAGACGACGCGCCGATCATCCGCATGATCAACGCGCTGCTCACGCAGGCCGCGCGCGAGCACGCGTCGGATATTCACATCGAGCCGTTCGAGACTTCTTCTGTGGTGCGTTTTCGCGTCGACGGCACGCTGCGCGATGTCGTGCGTCCGAAAAAAGCGCTGCATGGCGCGCTGATTTCGCGGATCAAGATCATGGCGCAGCTCGACATTGCCGAGAAACGTCTGCCGCAAGATGGCCGCATCACGCTGCGCGTGGGCGGTCGTCCGGTCGACGTGCGGGTGTCCACGCTGCCGACAGGTCACGGCGAGCGCGCCGTGCTGCGTCTGCTGGAAAAAGACGCGTCGCGCCTGAATCTCGAAGCGCTCGGCATGGGCGCGGACACGCTCGTCAAGTTCGACAAGCTGATCGGCCGGCCGCACGGCATCGTGCTCGTGACCGGCCCGACGGGTTCGGGCAAGACGACCACGCTGTATGCGTCGATGTCGCGGCTTGAAACCGCGACCACCAACATCATGACGGTCGAAGACCCGATCGAATACGACCTGTCGGGCATCGGCCAGACGCAGGTCAACGAGCGGATCGGCATGACCTTCGCGCGCGCGCTGCGCTCGATTCTGCGGCAGGACCCGGACATCATCATGATCGGTGAAATCCGCGACCTCGAAACCGCGCAGATCGCCGTGCAGGCTTCGCTCACCGGCCACCTCGTGCTCGCGACGCTGCATACCAACGACGCCGCCTCCGCCGTCACGCGTCTGACCGACATGGGCGTCGAGCCGTATCTGCTGGCGTCGTCGCTGCTCGGCGTGCTGGCGCAGCGGCTCGTGCGGCGGCTGTGTCCGGTATGCCGCGAAAAGCGCGTCGAGGAAGACGGGCGCGTGCATTGGCATCCGGTCGGCTGCGACAAGTGCGGTCAATCGGGCTATGCGGGCCGGCGCGGCGTGTATGAACTGCTGCTTATCGACGACGAAATCCGCGCGCTGATTCACCGCAATGCATCGGACGCCGAAATTCTCACGGCCGGCCGCGCGCAAGGCATGCGCACACTGCGCGAGGACGCGGATCGCTGGCTCGCTTCCGGGCTGACGTCGCTTGAAGAAGTGATTCGCGTGACGGGCGGAGCTTAAGCGCATGCCGGCATTTCGTTTCGAAGCGATCGACGCGGCGGGCAAGGCGCAAAAAGGCGTGCTCGACGCGGACAGCGCGCGCGGCGCGCGCACCAATCTGCGTTCGCAAGGACTCACGCCGCTCGTCGTCGAACCGGCCGCCACGCGCACGCGCGGCGAGCGCAATCAGCGTCTTTCGTTGGGACGGCGGCTGTCGCAGCGCGAGCAGGCCATTCTCACGCGGCAACTGGCGAGCCTGCTGATTGCCGGCTTGCCGCTCGACGAAGCGCTGCGGTTTTGACCGAGCAGTCGGAGCGCGACTACATCCGCGAATTGATGGCGGCGATTCGCGCCGAAGTGCTCGGCGGCCATTCGCTCGCGAATGCGCTCACGCAGCATCCGAAAGACTTTCCGGAGATCTATCGCGCGCTGGTCGCGGCCGGCGAACATACCGGCAAGCTCGGCCTTGTGCTGTCGCGGCTCGCGGACTACATCGAGCAACGCAACGCGCTCAAGCAGAAGATCGTGCTGGCGTTCACTTACCCGACCATCGTCACGATCATCGCGTTCGGCATCGTCACGTTTTTGCTGAGCTATGTGGTGCCGCAGGTGGTCAACGTGTTCGCGAGCACCAAGCAGCAACTGCCCTTCCTCACGATCATGATGATGGCGCTCTCCGGCTTCGTGCGGAACTGGTGGTGGGCCGTGCTGATCGCGGTCGCGGTGCTGTTCTATGTGGTGCGTTCGACGCTCAGGCAAGCGGGCCCGCGCTTCGCGTTCGACCGGTGGCTGCTCACCGCGCCGCTCCTCGGCAAACTCGTGCGCGGCTACAACACCGTGCGCTTCGCGAGCACGCTCGGCATTCTGACGGCGGCCGGCGTGCCGATTCTGCGCGCGCTGCAAGCCGCCGCTGAAACGCTCAGCAACACGGCGATGCGCGGCAACATTGACGATGCGATCGTGCGCGTGCGCGAAGGCACGTCGCTGTCACGCGCGCTCGGCAATACGAAGACGTTCCCGCCGGTGCTGGTTCACCTGATCCGTTCGGGCGAAGCGACCGGCGACGTCACGACCATGCTCGACCGAGCGGCCGACGGCGAAGCGCGCGAGCTCGAGCGCCGCACGATGTTTCTGACGAGTTTGCTGGAGCCGCTGCTTATTCTGGCGATGGGCGGCGTGGTGCTGGTGATCGTGCTGGCGGTGATGCTGCCGATCATCGAGTTGAACAATCTGGTGCAGTGAGGGCGGCGTGAGGGTGGCGTGGCGGCGCCTTTGTGCGGCGGCCGTGCTGCGGGCCGATGCGAAGCGGCGTGCGTGTCGCCCCGCTCTGCTCCGTTTTAGCGAACGTAGATCGTGGGACCCGCCGCGTTGGCCGGCAGGAATACTTCGGAATGCGCGCCATTGCGGTCGATAACGATCGAACGGGCGCGGACTTCGGAGAGTTTGGCGCCTTGCATCAGTGTGCTGCCGAGCGATACCGCACGCGGAGGTTCGCCGCCCACGCTGACGATGGCCGCGGCGCCTTCACGCAAAGCAAGAATGCCGAACAGATGCACGTCCTGGTTCGCGGTGCGCGTGAGCTGGCCGCCGAACAGCGTGGCGGCCTGGTCGGTCGAGACCTGCGCGTGCGCGGCGGCTGCGGGCAACGGTGCGCCCGACGTCGTGGTGAGCGTGATGATCCAGTAGGTCAGCGTCGCGCAGAACACGGCGAACAGCGCAAGCGACAGAAGGCGGATTTGGATGGCGTTCATGCGCATCATTGTACGGACTATTGTGAAAATTGCGTTGGGTTGAAACCCCGCGATTGCATGACATTAAAATGACCGGCCGGGCGTGTTCAATGGCACCGAAAGTGCTGGACGCGAATCCCGCCCAGTCGAAAATTCACCTGAAAAGAGGTAGCAAGCTATGCAACTGTCGACCACTCGCCGCACAGCAATCGCGGGTCCGCGCAGCCGTCGTCAACGCGGCTTTACGCTGATCGAAATCATGGTCGTGATCGCGATTCTCGGCATTCTGGCCGCGTTGATCGTGCCCAAAATCATGAGCCGTCCGGACGAAGCGCGGCGCGTTGCCGCGAAGCAGGACATCGGCACCGTGATGCAGGCGCTCAAGCTTTATCGTTTGGACAACGGCCGTTATCCGACTCAGGAGCAGGGCCTGCGCGCATTGATCGAAAAGCCGGCCACCGATCCGGTGCCGAACAACTGGAAAGACGGCGGCTACCTCGAACGTCTGCCGAACGATCCGTGGGGCAACGGCTACCAGTATCTGAATCCGGGCGTGCACGGCGAGATCGACGTGTTCAGCTACGGCGCGGACGGCAAGGCGGGCGGCGAAGGCAATGACGCCGATGTGGGCTCGTGGCAATAGACGACAGCAAAGCACGCGTGACGATCAGGCCGCCGCTCGCCGCGGCCGGCACGGCTACGCACGCGCGTGACTGCCGCCGTTCGGCTGCATGGAGCGCAAAAAGCGCAATGAGCGCAATGAGTGCGAGAGCCGGCCGTCGACGTGCGGCGGGTTTCACACTGCTGGAAATGATGGTGGTGCTGGTGATCGCAGGCTTGCTGGTGTCCTTGACCGCATTGACGATGACGCGCAATCCGCGCACCGATCTGAACGAAGAAGCGCAACGTCTCGCGTTGCTGTTCGAGTCGGCCGGCGACGAAGCGCAGGTGCGCGCGCGTCCCATCGCATGGCAACCACTGGACGGTGGCTTTCGTTTCGACATGCGTACCGAAGACGGCTGGCGTCCGCTGCGCGACGATCTGCTGAAGCCCCGTCAGTGGGAAGGCGGCGTGACCGGCGTGACGATCGACTATCCGGGTTCGAGTTCGCAAGCAAGCCGTGTTGTATTCGGCACCGAGGCGATCGACGTGCCGGTGCGCATCACGCTCTTCTCCGCTGCGGGGCGCGCGACGATCGTCGGCACCGGCAACGGCCGTTACGAGGTTCACTGACATGCGTCGTTGCAGCAGCACGGCGGCGCGCAAGGCCGCTAACCGCCAGCGCGGTTTCACGATGATCGAGGTGCTCGTCGCGCTTGCGATCATCGCGGTGGCTCTCGCCGCATCGTTGCGCGCGGTGGGCAGTCTCGCGAGCGGCGAAGCCGATCTTCACCGGCGCCTGCTGGCTGGCTGGAGCGCGGACAACACGCTCGCGCAATTGCGTCTTACGCATGCATGGCCGAACGTCGGCTCGACGAGCTTCGATTGTTCGCAGGGCAATCTGCAGTTGATCTGTACCGAGCATGTGACGTCGACGCCGAACCCGGTGTTTCGTCGCGTAGAAGTCATGGTGACGATGCCTGGGCGTTCCGGCAACCTCGCTCAGATGGTCACGGTGGTCGCGAATGAAAACAACCGTTCGCTCTGAGCGCCGCCGCCGTGCGGGCGCGCATGGCTTCACGCTGATCGAGCTGCTGGTCGCGATCGCGATCATGGCGGTGATCGCGGTGTTGTCGTGGCGTGGACTCGACCAGATCATTCGCGGCCGGCAGACCATCACGAATGCAATGGAAGACGAGCGGGTCTTCGCGCAGTTGTTCGACCAGATGCGTATCGACGCACGTCAGGCCGCCTCGGACGACGAATCCGGCCAACCCGCGGTGTCGCTCGCGGGCGGCGGCTTGCAGATCGTGCGGCAATTAACCTTGCCCGGCTCCGCGCCGCGTTTGCAGGTCGTGCGTTACCGCGTCACCGAAGGACGCGTGATTCGCTATGCGTCGCCGCCGCTTGCGAGCGTCGGCGATCTACGCTCGGCGCTGCGCGGCGGCGAAAGCGAAGGTTGGACCGGCTTGCCTTTGATGGGCGGCGTCGGCGCGATTTCCGCGCGCCTCTACGTGCCGAGAGTCGGCTGGACGACGCAGATGAAAGACGTGCAGGGCGCGATCACGGAGGCCGACAATAACCTGAAGGTGCCGCAGCTCGGCAATGCGCCGTTGCCGCGTTCGGTGACCGGACTTGAAGTGAGCGTGGGCGCGAAGTCGCTCGCGCGGCCCATCACTCGCGTTTTTCTGATTGGNGAATGACATGAGATTCTCCTCGCTTCATACGCGACGTTCTGCCGTTTGTTCAGCCTCGATCGATGGCTCGCGTGNCTTGGCGCAACATCGGNCGANGCGAGGCGGANAGGTCGGCCGCGGACGTGCACNACAACGTGCACAGCAGCGCGGCGCGGCCATTATCAGCGCGTTGCTGGTAGTGGCGCTGTCGGCGATTCTGGTCTCCGGCATGCTGTGGCGCCAGCAGGTTCAGGTTCGCCGAATCGAGAATCAGCGCCTGCTCGCGCAGGCCCAATGGGTCTCGCGCGGTGCGCTCGACTGGACGCGTCTGATTCTTCGCTCTGAAGGCGATACCTCCGCAGGCATCACGTATCTGGGCGGCGTGTGGGGCGTGCCGATCGCAAAGACGAGGCTCTCCGATTTCCTCGGCCAGATCGGCGAGGTCCGCGCTCAGCAGGGCGCCGCCACCTACCTGTCGGGATCCATTGAAGACGCTCAGGCCAAGTTCAATCTTCGCAACCTGGTTGCGAGCCCCGCGCCCGGGGTCATGCAACTGGACACGGAGCAGATCGGCGCATACCAGCGTCTGCTCGTGTCGCTCGGCTTGAGCGGCCAGCTCGCCAAGAACACCGCCGTGCAGGTGCGTGCGAGCCTCGCACAGTCGGCAACGCGTTTTCAGACTGTCACGTCGACGTCCGGCACGACAGCGACGGCGCCCATTCAAGGCGGCGCAACGAGCGGCGGCTTTACCGACAAGCCCGGTATCGAAGACGGCGACGACAGCGCGGCGCACGCGCCGTTGCAAATGACCAGCGTCGACTCGCTGCTCGACATTCCCGGCTATACGCCGGAGATGGTCGCGCGCTTGCGGCCGTTCGTCACCGTGCTGCCTACGGTGTCCGCGGTCAACATGAACACGGCCTCCGCGGAGGTCATCGCCGCGATTGTGCCGGGCATGAGTCTGTCGTCCGCGCAGGCATTCGTCGCGCGCCGGCAGACAGTGTTTTTCCATAATGCCGGCGACGTGCAGCTTGCTTTGCGCGGCGCGGGTGCGCAGACCGTCTCGGTCGATCCGAATCAGTACGACGTCAATACGAACTACTTCCTGATTCACGGGCGCGTGCAGCACGAGCGCGCCGAGGTGGATCGCACGACGCTCGTCTATCGCGATGCTTTGACTCACACTACGCGTATCGTGCGGGTGCAAGACCAACTATGAATAACGCCTTTCCCAAAGAGAGTGGCCTTTGAGCACGCTGATCGTCTTATTGCCGCCGCGTGATCCGGCGGTGCCGTCGCAGGAATGGCAACTGCCGGACTTGCCATTCGTGCTACTCGACAAGTCGGGACGCACGCAACGCGCCGGCCGCTCGGCGCTTGCGCTGCTGCCGCGCGCCACGTCGACGGTGCTGATGGTTGCCGCGCGCGACCTGCTGATGATGCCCGCCACGCTGCCGCCGTTGCGCGGCCCGAAGCTGCGCCAGGCATTGCCCAATATCGTCGAGGATCAGCTGATCCAGGACCCGCAAACCTGCCATATTGCCGTCGATTCGCAATCGGCCGCGGGCGGTCGTCAAATGCTGGCGATCATCGACCGTGGATGGTTCCGCTTCATCTACGAGGCTTTTTCCGCAGCCGGCCACCGGAGTCTGCGCGCCGTGCCGGTCACGCGTTGTCTGCCGGAAGCAACGTTGCCTGCCGTGCCGGCCGAAGTTGCCGAAACCGTGAGCGCGACCGAGCCGGCCATGGCGGGCGCGTCGCTCGCCGACGCTGCGCCGGTGCCGGTTGCGGCCGACACTGCGCCCCAAGTCGTGCCGATGGTGGCGGCGGTGCTCGGCACCGTGGTTCAGACTGCGCCCGCAATGCTGCTGGAAGGCGCCGTCGAAAGCGGCATGCCGCGCGTGGAGCTGGCGATTGCCCGCGGCGCGCAAGGCGAAGGCCTTGCCGTGCCTGCAAATGCGGTGAACGCGACACTTGCCGCGCTCGCCGGCGCAACGCCGGTTTCGCTCTATATGCTGACCGAGGTTCCGGGCAACGAGCCGAGTCTTGGTGCGAGCAGTCCGGCACGTCTCGGCGCACTCGTGCACGGCGCGAGTCCGCTGCCCTTCGAGCAGCTTGCGCGCCGCGCGCTCACATGCCGCTTCGATCTCTGCCAGTTCGAATTTGCGTCGCAGCCATGGCGGCTCGACCGCGCGACGCTGCGCCGTCTGCGCCTGCCGGTGCTGCTGGCGCTCGGCGCGCTGGTGGTCGCCATCGTCGGTGCAAATGTGCAGTGGTTGATGCTTTCGCGTCAGCGCGACGCGATCAGTACGCAGATGACCGAGCTTCTGCTGACCACCTTTCCGAAGACGACGGTCGTGCTCGATGCGCCCGATCAGATGTCGCGTCAGTTGCAGCAGCTGCGCGTGGCCGCCGGTGAGCTTTCGCCGGGCGATTTTCTGTCGCTCGCCGATGGCCTCGCAAGGTCGCTCCCGCCTGTGCCGGTCAACGGCATCGCCGCGCTGGATTATCACGACCGGCGTCTCGACGTTACCTTCAAACCCGAAGTGAAGCTCGACCCGGATTTCGCCAAACGCCTTGCGCGCAACGGACTGAGCGGCGCGATCGACAGCAACACCGGCAAGTGGACCATCAGGAACGGACAATGAAAGCTGAACTCGCGCAAACCTGGGCAGGCTTCTGGTACCAGCGAACCGACCGCGAAAAAGCGTTGCTGACGTGGGGCGGCGGCGTGCTCGCAGTGGTGATCGCGTGGTCGGTGCTGTGGG
>Ga0058694_1000937_pt1 | contig 12550 bp, 14 predicted proteins | sample AgamicOrSfrz_FD_55041 | JGI IMG/M metagenome (GOLD analysis project Ga0058694, IMG submission 55041) | Agave microbial communities from Guanajuato, Mexico - Or.Sf.rz | ecosystem: Host-associated > Plants > Phyllosphere > Phylloplane/Leaf | place: Guanajuato, Mexico | collected 2012-05-30 | reverse complement strand
TTTTTGCTTGGGCAGGGTTTGTGCTAGGTTGGGAACAGGCCATGTACTCGATCCTTACGTACTATATTGCTTCTAAAACAATCGATGCGATTATTCAGGGTCTTGATGAAACAAAAGCAGCCTTTATTGTTTCAAATCACTACGAAGAGCTGTCAGATGCTATTACACATCGTCTAGGACGCGGCGTTACAAAGCTTTACGGTAAAGGCGGATTTGAAGGTACAGAAAAAGAAGTCATATACGTAGTTGTGACGCGTTTAGAAATTACCAAGCTTAAAACCATTATTTCCGAAATAGATCCGCATGCATTTACAACCATTATGGATACCCAAGAAGCGCATGGCGGCAAATTCAAATCAGCCATCCACTAACTATACATAAGCGTGGATTTCTCTGAGCATGCTAATAGCTGACTACCCGTAAAGGAGCTCACCACAATGAAAGAACAAATGTCCAACTTATTTCACCAATTAAAACAGTCGGTTTCCGATGTATCTGATAAGTTATATGACAAAGTACATACGCTGCAATCATCACCAGGAGTGAGTGTGTTTGAACTGTATGAATGGATTAAAGAAAACCCAAGCACAAGCGTACAAAAGCAAACGCTGCTCGGGATTTCGTACTCTTTCTATACACTCCACGCAGACGGCGTTTTTTTCTATATGGAAACGAAATATGATTATTTACTTTACATGACTATTTATAGTCCAACACGTCATTATTTCACCTATCATTCTTACAGAGATTCTTTATCAACAGTGACTCCCTTGACGTTTCCTATTACTAAATAATAAAAAGCTCCTCAATCGAGGAGCTTTCTTTATATGGTTATCTTCCTTTTCGGACTTTAAAGATAAACAGCGCAAGTAAAAAACCGCTCGTCGCAGTTACTATTTTCCACGCGTTTAAGATTGGATTTTTTTTCAAGGTCCTGCTCCTTCCTTGCGGCTATACTAAAAATAGGATGGCCGCCTTTCAAACAGCTAGTCCAACTTCCCCCTACTATTGATACGATCATCTAACATATAGCCCACCGACATTTTCATCAATTTCACTTTTCATACTATAACATATTTTTGCCATTTAGTAGAAGTCTTAAAAGTAAAAGCTGCACTTCTCTTAAAAAAAACGGTATTGAACTCCTGCATTTTCTTTACCGTTCATTTTTTGATAAAGGTTTTGAGCCACTTTATTTTCACTGCTGCACTCAGCGGTCATCCCTGCAAACTCATACTTTTGAGAATAGGCCAGGCAGATCTTAAACAAACGTTCACCAATTTTATTTCCTCTGTTTAAAGGAGATACGTACAAGTCTTTTAAGATGGCTGTTTCTTTAAAATAATAGGTGCTCCACGATACGTACACCGTCGCAAAACCTACTAGTTTCCCTTCCAATTCAGCAACAAACTGGATACCATAGGAAGGATTATTCAATAAGCGCTTAATATGTAAAGTTAAAGCTTTCCGGGAAGGGGCAGGCTGCTCACAGAATTTTACTATATATTCTTGCATTAACGTAGCCAGTCGCTCTCGATCAGTTTCAACCGCCTGTCGAATGACAACCATTTAATCACTCCTTTTAGCTCAACGCTCTTAACATAATTCGATAGCCATACTCTTTTTCCTTTCGTTTTCGTGAAAAGCTCCCTACTTTTACACAAGGGGTATTTAAAGCAAACAACCTTATACGGCTTATGGTTGATGAGAGAAAATACGATGTTTTAAAAAAAGGTTGCAAATAGCAACCTTTTTTAGTTAGCAAGCGCATAATTTCGCAAGAATAAACCTACACAGCCGCTGATTATAATCAGTCCTCCTGCTGTTAGAAACGCCGCCGTTACATTTAGCGAAGCAACAGCTCCAAGCAGCAGCACCGAAAGCCCAAACGTCACATATGAAACGCTCAGCGTAGCGGAAAGTACCTTAGAAAGCTTTTCTAAAGGAACGGCCGTTTGTGTAAGCGTGTAAGAACACGTAGCGCTTATTTGAAGAGCAACGCCAATAGCAAAACTAAGTAAAAGTGAAAGAAAAGGAGAAGGCATCACTCCGAACAATAATGTAAAGAAACCTGATAAAAGACTGCCTAATGTTACGATATGATAAAGACTTTTCTCTTGTTCAACTGAAATCTTCAACAAAACGAAACCTCCAAGAACCGTTCCGACAAAAAAACTGCTGTTGATATATCCCCACCAAGCTTCATTTTTATTTAATATCTCTTTCACAAACACGTAGACAATTGCTGATGCCCAAACGCCGGCAGCCATCCCTTCTAAAACCTCCATGACTAATAAAACCCGCAGGCGCGGATAATGCCAAATTAGCTTCCATCCCTCTTTTAACCCTTGTTTTTGCTTCGTTTTAGAAGAATGAGCGTTAATGCGAATGGCCTGCATAAATACGATTGACAAACTGAATAACGAAAATGACAGCCATAAAAGGCCAGTAGCATCCCAGCTAATGATCAGAAAGCTTCCAAGCGGATAGGCTGCAATTTGAATCGTTTGATCGGTGACATTAAACATACTGTTCCATTTCAACAGCTTCTCTTTATCTACTAAATGAGGAAGCATAGAGCTTTGAACCGGAGCTGCCCACCCATCGAAAAAAGCAATAAGCGCCACGCAGCACAGCATGCTGATAAGCGACATATGCCACAAGAAAAACATAGACAAAACACTGGTTTTTAACAGCTGAGANACAACAAGAATACGCTTAGCCCTGTAGCGATCTATAAGAAAAGGCACANTAAAACTGCTCAAAAANTTAGCAGTCGTAATGGTAAACGGAATGCATGAAAGCAGCACAGGAGAACTATTTTGAGCATAAAGAATGCTGATTAACGCAACAATNTATAATACATCTGCTAAATTGGCTTGNCTTTGACCAAACCATAAAAAAAGTACGGAACGATTTTTCACGACAATCCCTCTTTCTTTTTAGTATGACTGAAAAGAAAGAGAATCCTACACGTAATCAACCCCTTTTATATAGCGGCGTGCTTTTATCGACTTATTACAATCGTATGCTTTTTGCAGAACGAAACTTTTTTATATAGTAAAAAATNCAAACAGTTAAACAGTATCGTAAAAAATCAAGAAATTGTCGTGAAAACGAAGTTAGATTAACTATAGAATATCAGAGTTATAGAATCAATACTTTTTACATAATTTTCTTTTTCTTCTTCTTCACTTCTAAATAACCTAAGCTTGCCATATACATAGAAGGACGAGTACTCCTATTAAAATTTAACGTATAGGGTGAGGAATATTTTTTCGAGAGTGGTTTCGATTTGCTGTGGCAGCTTATTAATTGGACTAGGGCTAAACGGATTTATTGCTCCGTATCACTTACTAGACGGTGGACTTATAGGATTTGGGCTTATCGTATATTATGTGTTTGGAACTCCTATCGGACTGTCCATTTTCTTTTTGAACGTACCTGTCTATTTATATGCTTTTTTTCGTCATCGTCAAAACTTTTTTTATGGAAGTATAGGTTTATTTGTTTCTTTTTTTATGACAGAATGGCTGTCTATTCTCGAAGGCACGCTGGAGCTTCCTTTGCTCTTTAGCTCACTGCTTGGAGGCGCACTCGTAGGAATGGGAATAGGACTGATGCTTCGCTACGGCATCAGTTCGGACGGGCTTGATTTAATTGCCATTATTGTATCGAAAAAATGGAAAATCAATATAGGAATAACCATTTTTATCTTAGACAGTACGATTATGATAGTGGGCTTACATATTATCGGATTTACTGCTTTTTGCTACTCCATGCTTGTTATTACGATGAGCAGCATAATGATTATGCTCTTTACTTCTCCGCGATGGCTGTCTTCATAAAAAAAACGCTGGAACTTCCAGCGTTTTTTTATCTGTTTCCGACTATCATATTGATGTGATTGTGGAGAACCGTAATCGTTGAAGGTGTCGTCGTTTCTTTTTCTCCATCACAATCTACCGTTTTTTCAGGAGTAGTTTCAATATGAACTTCTTTTGCACGAAAATGCATAAGGTTGCTTTCAGGGTTAAGCTGTTCCTCATCAGGGCTTGTTTGTAACCATGCCATAACCGGCTCGATTCCCATTTCTTTAATAACGAATACATCTAATAATCCGTCTTGAAATGAGCTGTTTCCTAGCATAGCGCGAGTTCCTCCTAAAAAAGGGCCGTTTCCAATTAACACCATAACAGCTTCTCCTTCATAGGAAGCTTTTTCGCTCGTCATTTTTAATTGAAAAGGCTCTGCTTGATTTAAAGTTCTACCTACGCTCATGTAGTAAGAGAGCTTACCAAATTTCTCTTTATTTTCTTCCAAAATATTTTCAGATACATCAGCTACGAGGCCGATTCCCCAAAAGTTTAAAAAATAATCTTCGCCATGTTTTCCAACATCCACTGCCTCCGTCTGCTTTTCTATAATTTGCTCCACCGCTTTTAAAGGATTTTGATTCATTCCAATTGCACGCGAAAAGTCGTTGCACGTTCCACCAGGTAAAATAGCAAATACAGGACGTTGCTGCAGCGGAGCAAGAGCGTTGATGAGCTCATAAATTGTCCCGTCTCCTCCTGCTCCAATAATGACATCCGCTTTGCCTTCCAATTTTCTTACCAGATCGGCACCATCTCCAGGTTGCTCTGTTTTATATAAAGTAACCGTCTCAAATGCAGTGTTTAACCGATCACATATAAAGTCAATTTCATTTACTAATTTTTTGTTTCCTGCGTTTGGATTCAAAATCACTGCTGCCTTCATCTTTCTCTCTCCTCTATTCATATCTTCCGTTTCACTTTTTTTCCCTTTCTTTTTAAAAAACAAACCTTTTCAAATATGAACGTTTTATGAAACCATTCCAATAGTACTTTTTTTACTTTCAAAACCTGCTATAATAATTTTCGGACTTGTATTAACAAAAGATGGTTATTGAGAGGAGCTTTCTATACGTGTCAATAAAATGCATGACGCAGCTATTTGCAAGTTGTTTTGTTTTTTTACTTTCCTCAGTCGCTACTTGGTATAACGGCTCTTCGATGCTTGAAGGACCTTTATCAGCTAGTTTGACCGGAGGGCTAACAAAGTCCTCGGCGGTTCATCACTATTCTCACATCGATTATTTGTTATATACAATTAAATTCCACCCTCAGTTTCCAATTATGATGATGGTGAGCGGAATTTATTTGATTGTATTACTATCTATTATTGGCTTCAAAAAGCGGTATGGATTGATTAGCTCCTGCTGTTTATGTATCACAGCTCTCTTATGCTACAGCAGCTATAAACTTTCACATACCCCTACCGAAGGTGAGCACGCCATGATTACCTCTAGCTTAGCTGCAGCAAGTTTATGCTTAGCAGTCGGATTATTCTATTTATTAAAGCGATTTTATTCTCAAAAAGAATATATTTAACCATATGAAAAAAACGTCGGATCTACCGACGTTTTTTATGTGAAATCAGTTTATTTATTGATTTTGTTCAACTGGCGTATAACCTATATACGCAGACTGAGGTCGGTAAATACGATTATTTTCTGACTGCTCTACGACATGAGCTGTCCAGCCAACTACACGGCTTGCTGTGAAGGTTGGGGTGAATAGTTCAGACGGAAGCTCAACCGCTTTCATAACCGCTGCAGCGAAATATTCTACATTAGTATAAATGCCTCTACCCGGCTTGTATTCATTGAGTAATTCAATGGTTTTATCTTCAATTTTAACAATTAAATCAAATAGCCCGTTGTCTCCTGAGATTTGTTTCGATACTTCTTTTAATGCTTCTGCTCTTGGATCATGTGTACGATAAACGCGATGACCAAATCCCATGATTTTCTCTTTATTATCTAATTTTTTACGAACCCAAGGCTCAATATTCTCTTCACTTCCAATTTCATCAAACATGGTAATAACACCAGAAGGAGCTCCTCCGTGAAGCGGACCTTTCATCGCGCCAATTGCTCCGCAAATAGCTGAAACCATGTCAGATTCGGTAGATGAAATAACGCGTGATGAGAAGGTTGAGGCGTTCATCCCATGCTCAATTGTCAAAACAAAATATGCGTTCAGCGCAGTAACCAAACTTTGATCTGGAATTTCTCCGTTAATCATATATAAATAGTTTGCTACATGATCCAAATGCTCGTTAGGCTCTACTACTTCTAAATCATTCATTTTACGATACCAATAGGCAATAATGGTAGGTGTTACCGCTGTAATCGCAAGCGCCTGCTCTTTTGTCGGAGGCCAGCTGTATGAAGGGTCTCCTAAAGCTGAGATACATGTGCGAAGCGCGCTCATCACTTCTGTATCTTTTGGCAAACAGTCCATTAATGCAACAATATTAGCCGGAAGCGTACGATGAGTCACCATTTTTTGTTTAAATGCTTTTAACTCATCATGATTTGGCAGCGTGCCGTTCCAAATTAAATAAGAAACTTCTTCAAAAGAATAATTGATCGCCAAATCTTTTGCCCAATATCCGCGATAAATCAGCTGACCTTTCTCTCCATCAACATGCCCTACTTTTGTTTCAGCTGCAACGATTCCTTCTAGTCCTTTAACATATGTCATCTCAACCACTCCCCCAATTATTTTTAACAAACCGGCCCTTTTTTCTATGTACGGCTCGTTTGCAGAATGAATAGACTCACCTTAGTGGTGCACTATACCATTTTATTCCTCTTTCTTAATTGTCAGAACAGTATACAAAATGAACATTTCAACACGTGTTATTTCTGCGCTCGCGGCTTTGTTTTACGGGAGAAAAAAATATTTTTCTAGGATTTTCTTCGAGGGTGCTTTTTTGTTAACGCTTACAAACATGCGGGTTTCTAACGTATTTAGAGGAATTTGATGTACTATTTTTAGATGAATCCCTATTCACTTCCTTATGTAAGAGTTTACATTTATTTGAATCATAAGTAAAATAGATAAATAGAATAAATAGTATGAAAACTAAGAATACTAGTGAGGAGAATTTATGGATATTCGAGAACTGCAACATTTCATGGAAGTAGTTAATCAAAAAAGTTTCACGAAAGCAGCAGCTGCAATTCACTTGTCTCAGCCAGCATTAAGTAAAATTGTAAAAAAACTAGAAGAAGAACTCGGCGTAGATCTTTTTGATCGCTCTACTCGAAAGCTGACGTTAACCGATGCAGGACAGATTGTGTATGGGCAAAGCCAAAAGCTGGTATCCACTCTTCACGAGCTGCATGCTCTGTTAGATGATTTACGNAATCTGCCTACAGGAGATATTAAAGTAGGAATTCCTCCTTTAGTAGGGACTGTTGTTTTCCCGATGATTGCAAAAAACTTTACATCAAAACATCCTCAGGTGAAATTAGAGCTTGTGGAGCTTGGCGCAAAGCGAATTGTCGAACTTGTAGAAAACGAACAAGTAGACCTTGGCATTATCGTGTTGCCTATTCAAAACCCTCTTTTTCACGTCTATCCGTTTATTGAAGAAGAGTTTAATTTATACATTCATCATGAGCATCCGCTGGCAGCTAAATCAATTGTTGCTTTGAGCGAGCTTAGAGAAGAAGCCGTTTGTCCTGTTCAGCAAAGATTTCTCTCTTCATGATCGCATTATTCATGAGTGCATTCAAGCGGGTTTTCATCCAAAAATAGCGTACGAAAGTTCTCAATGGGATTTGATTATTGAACTAGTCGCTTCTGAATTAGGTATTGCAATTTTACCAAAGTCCGTGTTTCCAAAGATCAATAACCCTTTTATTAAAAGTATTCCAATTGCCGCACCTACTCCAATGTGGGAGCTTGGCATCATTTTGAAAAAAGATCGCTATATGTCATATGCTACACGGGAGCTTTTATCCTTCCTAGTAGACCAAGATATCATTTTACCGTCTCATACGATGTCAGCAAACTCTTAACAAAAAAGCCTCTTCTTTCATTAGGAAGAGGCTTTTAGTCATCTTTTATATCTTTCTTCAATTTTTTTGTCTTGCGATCAACTAAAAACAAGTCAGCAAATGGCGACTTGTTTTACAGCTGCTTTTTGAATAGCACACTTTTTTTAAAATGTACTCCCAAAGCTTCACGATTGGCCATAAACACTCCTATTAAAATAAGAAGGCCTCCGCCAATAATAGAAGGCGTGATAGCTTCATTTAAGACTACATAGCCGATTAACATCGCGATTAAAGGAGATACATACAACCAAGTAGATGGAAAAACCGGATTTGTTTGGGCGATTAGCCAATAATATAAGCCGTGTCCAGCAATTGAACCAACAAAAATTAAATATACAATAGACCATACTGCGTTCCGAGGCATAATAGTTGAAACATGGATCTGCTCTGTACATAAAGATAGCACCAGCAGAAATATTCCCCCGTAAAACATTTGAATACCGTTAATTAAAAATGGTGACACTTCTTTTAGTTCATTTAACAAAGCTTTCGAATAATTGCTGCCTATACCGTAAAATACCTCTCCTATTATGATAATGATACACCCTAACGTCCACGAATAAGACATAGTGGCTGTCACATTTGGAAGTGAAATGCAAATAACACCGGTAAAAGCCAGAAGCAAAGCGAATAACTGCTCTTTTTTTAATTCCATTTTTCTTTGCATCACTTGAATAAGCAATATCATCATTGGGCCAGTAGCAGATAAAACAGCTGCAAGACCCGATGTCACATGTTGTTCTGCCCAATAGAGCGTTGAAAATGTCATAAAGGTCAAACAAAACCCTACCATCATCACTTTTTTTGAAAATAATAACGAGCGTCGAACGTCTTTTTTATATGCAAAGTACGAGATTACTAAGATTCCTGCTAAAAGAAACCGAGTTCCAGCTGAGAAAAGTGGAGGCATTCCTGCTTCAATCCCTAATTTAATAGTTAAAAATGTCGTGCCGAAAATAAAACAGATAAGTACGTAATTAATAATAATCATATATCTTCCTCCTTTAAATATGCCACGAGTATAAAAGAAAGGAAGTATAACAGTAAAACCTTGACTATAACAGTTGCTGTTTTTTCAGTTGCGCCCCTGCTTATTTTGAGGTTAACTAAAGAAAAAGAATAGTTAGGTGACACAATGAGATTTAATGTACATAAAAAATCTTCTACCCCCATTTATCAGCAAATCTATGAGCAGATTCGTTATCGCATCCAAACGAGCATGATAAAACCTGGTGATCAGCTCCCTTCTTTACGAAAGCTATCACAAGAGTTAGAAATAAGCTTATTAACGGTACGAAAATCGTATCAGCTCTTACAAAAATCAGGATTAATCGTAATACAGTCAGGAAAAGGAGCTTTTGTTAAAGGGGTTACTAAACGTTCTTCCAAGGTATTAAATAATTTTTCATGGCAAAGATGAATTAAACGTAAATATCACGCGCTCTCAGTATAGCTTAAATCGTGATCGTAAATATTATGATTTCTCTCAGGCTATTCTTTTCCCTCGTCTCCTTCCTAATCAGTTTTTAGCGCAAGAAATGCAAAGTCTGTTACGTACCAATGAGCTTGTTTTAGCCACATACGGTCCAATTCAAGGAGATCGTGAGCTTCGCATAGAGCTTTCTTCTTATTTACAGAGAGAGCAAGGAATAAAAGCTGATCCTCATGAAATTATGATTACAAGTGGCGCTCAGCAAGGTATTGATTTAATTGCTCAAACGCTTTTAAAGCCAGGGGATACGGTTATAGTAGAGAGTCCATGCTACGGAGCTGCAATTGATGTCTTCACCAATAAAGGTGTTAACGTCATTTCAATTGAACTAGATGAAGAAGGAATACAATCTGATTTAGTAGAAGAAGTCTGCCAAAAAATAAAACCTTCGCTTTTGTACGTGAACCCTTCTTTTCAAAACCCTACAGGTATACTAATGAGCAGACAGCGTCGCAAAGAACTAGTTGATTTGGCCGAATTGTATCACTTTTTTATTGTTGAAGATGATTCGTTTGGAGAGATTTATTTCGATGATATATCGGTGCCTCCACCGATCAAAACGTTTGATAAAAATGGGCATGTTTTGTTCTTGAAGGGGTTTAGTAAAACGTTGGCTCCAGGACTTCGAATAGGATTACTTTATGCACAAGGTTCTGTATTTGATTGGCTATATGCGGTTAAAGCACTGATGGATATTGGTAGTCCCTTACTAACTCAAAAAGCCGTGCTAGCTTTTTTACGCACTGAGCGAATGAAACATCACATGGAAAAACTGAGGACCGCTTTGCAACTGAGAAGAGATCATGCAAGCGACCTGCTTTCGTCTCTTTCCGAATCCGTTCAATTCCAAGTTCCTAAAGGAGGATTCAACTTATGGTTAAAACTGCCTCAAAAAGTAAACACATTTGGGTTATTAAAAAAAGCCCAGGAGCACAATATCTGCTTTTTACCTGGTGAAGCTTGTTTTGTTCACAAACCGCTTCATGCTTACATTCGAATAAGCTATTCCCTCCTTAGTGATACTGATTTGAACACAGGACTTCAACGTCTTAACACCATTCTTTCAGCTGAAATATAAAAAGATTCTTTAATAGATGTTTAATTATAAGAAGAGAAGTGTATACAGAAAGAGGAGAAGAATAACTTTCTTCTCCTCCACTCTTTTAACTTACATTCTTATTCACAGCAATAATTTCACTCAGGTTATTCATATAAATAATTTGGTCACCAAACGTTCTATTTTTCAAAGCAGCCGTATGGTGCGGCTTCATGCCAATAATATAGCATGTGATACCCATGAGATAGAAGGACTGCATAAAGCCTGCAAAAGCTTGAATTCCTTCGTTCGTTAATATATCGAGTCCCCCAAAGTCAAATAGAAGCGTGGTGTAATTTCCTTCATGCGCAAAGTTTTGCAAAATGCACGTATTTTCAGCTACAAGATCTGTATCCAAGTCTCCAAAAAGGGGTATAAGTCCTACTTTAGAGGATAGTTTAATAAAAGAAGCGGACAATTGCTTAATTTTTTGTAATGATTTTTCAAGACGTTCTTTTTGTTCAAGCAGTTCAAAATCTGTATCTGCTAATCGTTTCCGATGGTCTTGAACAAGGTTCGTTAGCTCTTGTATACGTTCATCTTGGCGAATACAAACTAAATGACCTATATCACTATCCCATTGAATTAAGCATTCAAACAGTGAATAAGGCGAATCATTGGTTTGCATCACAAGCTCTACTTTCTGAATAGCCTGGCCTCGGCTTTGGACAAGCGTTTGCTCATCATGGGGTTCGTCTACAGACAATTCTCGAGAATCTTTTTGGCGCAAGCTTAAAAACTTTCTCGCCTTTTCTTGACTAAATACGTCTACAAGGTCTAAAAAATTAGCTGAAGGCTTAAATAAATGACCTGATTGTTGCGACCATTCCAAAATATTAAATTCAGTATCCACTAAAAAGTAAGGAATTGGAACATATTCAAGCATCGACATTAACTTCCACTCCTTTGTGATAACTGANTAACCAGTTATTTAGTTGGTNAAGATCCGGAATTAGGCNTGTATGCTCAGAACAGTAAGAACGGAAATCAATTTGAGAAACTAANCGCCCTCCTACCATTACCGTTGGTCTTGGTTCTAATTTGTCCAAAGTTTTGGTATATTCAGCAAGCCTCTCAATATGATAAGGNATGCTGACAGATAATCCTACCATNTGCGGCTTCCATTCTATAGCCATTTTCTCAGCGTATTCCAGAGGNAGATTGGCCCCTAAAAAGCGAGTATTCCAACCATGTTCCTCAAACAATAAAGCCACCATCTTTAAACCAATNAAGTGCTGTTCTTGTTCCAAGCATAGAAGCAGTGCCCTTGGAGCGGTGTCTGAAGTCCCTGAATTTTTTTATAAAAGCGATAGCGAGTTAGCACATAATCACATGTCGTAGTTGCGACGTGCTCATCAGCTACAGAAATGATATTTTCTTCCCACATATCTCCAGTTACTCGCATTGCGGTTGTAATTAAATTTTCATAAATATCTAGGCTGTTCTTTCCTTGGTGGATTTCTTCCAGCACAACTTCCCAAGCGCTGTCTTGATCACCAGCTAATAAATAGCCTACAAATTTTTGTACTTGAGATTTCATTGTTTCACCTCAGTAAACGTAAAGCTTTTAAGAAACTTGAATAAAAGCTTCTCGTCTCTCTTTTTCAAGATCGCCTAAAATGTATACCACTTTCAGACTAACACATGTTGCCAATAGCAACAACCCAAAAATAGAATAATAACTTTTCATTTTACTACACTCAGTAAAATATGACTAGTATTTCTCTAAATATTCTCCCTTCCCTTTTATTTATGAAAAACACCTCGGCATTTTTTACCGAGGTGTTTTTCCAGTTGTTATCATTTCGGCTAAAAGAATGTAAGTTCGTCTCTTTCTCTTTTATGCATCTTTCCTTTTTTTCACTTTCAATAGACTTTCAAACATATGTATTTATGACTCTTCTGCTCCGACCATAATCATAATACTGATAAGATAGAGCGCTGCCATAACTGAGCCGATTGTATTGCATATCAAATGAATATATTGGCTGGTCGCCATAAACAAGTATAAGCTTAGCGACAGCAG
>Ga0058694_1000929_pt1 | contig 12608 bp, 8 predicted proteins | sample AgamicOrSfrz_FD_55041 | JGI IMG/M metagenome (GOLD analysis project Ga0058694, IMG submission 55041) | Agave microbial communities from Guanajuato, Mexico - Or.Sf.rz | ecosystem: Host-associated > Plants > Phyllosphere > Phylloplane/Leaf | place: Guanajuato, Mexico | collected 2012-05-30 | reverse complement strand
CCGGACGAGTACTGGAAGCGCGCGCAGGACGTGGTCGGCGACCTCGCCACCGTCACGCACTCCTCGACGTTCGCGCTCCTGGAGATCAGTGCGTACGGCGTCACCAAGGCCTCCACGCTCGCGCAGGTGTGCGACTCCCTCGGGGTCGGGGCCGAGGAGGTGATCGCGTTCGGCGACATGCCGAACGACCTGGCCATGCTCACCTGGGCGGGACAGTCCTTCGCGATGGCCAACGCACACCCCGAGGTGCTCGAATGCGCCGCAGCGGTCGCGCCCTCGCATCAGGACGACGGGGTCGCCCGGGTCCTGGCCGAGGTGTTCGACCTGTGAGGCGTCGCCNGCGGGACGCCTCGCTGCTCGCACCACCCATCTGGTTCGATGGGGGCATGCGTCGACCCGTCTGCGTGCTCCTCGGCGTCCTCGGGCTGCTCGGCTGCGCCCTGCTGGGACTGCCCTCGGGAGCCGTCGCGGCCAGTGCCTGCCCGACCCACGTGCTGGCCGCGCCCGACGCCGCGCAGCAGGCCCAAGCCGTCTTCACCGGCGTGGTGGGNACGCCGGAGAAGGTCCACCGATCCACCCAGCCCAAGACCTTCACCTACCCGGTGACGGTCCAGCAGAGCCTGAAGGGCGGCGCCACCGGCCAGACCCGCNTCACGACCGAGGGNGGCGCGTGTGGCCTCGGCCGNCTCCACACCGGCGCGACGTACCTGTTCCTCGTGTCCGCCCGTGGCCACGGCTGGCTNGCGCCGGGGAACCTCGGCAGCACCGACCAGGGGCTGGACACGCTCGTGCCGCAGGTGCAGGCGGCGATCACTCCGCCGACCGTGACCTTCGGTAAGCCCCTGACCGGCAGGCCTGCCTCGTTCAAGCGGGTAGCGGCGCCGGGCCTGGCCCTGTTCCTCATCGGCGTCCTGGGCCTGGTGTTCGTCCGCCGGCCCCGGCGCGCCTGAGGCTCTCCTCAGCCGTCGGTCTCGCCGGCCTCCTCCAGCAGTCGAGCAGCGCGCAGTGCCGCATCGACCGCCACCTCGAGCTCGTCGGGCTCCTCCACCCGCCGGGCCACCGTCTCGTCGTGACGTCGCCGCGGCCTCAGGTCGTCGCGGGAGATGCCGCGCAGCCGGAGCAGCACGAGCGGGTCGCGGTCGAGCAGATCGGTGACCTGGATCAGGACTGCCAGCGCGTGCTCACACATCCCGGCGTGGCGGCTGGCCCGCTGCCACGCGGGGCAGCTGCACGTCGCGGTCAGCTCCACGCCGTAGGGCACCAGCTCGACGCCGGCCTCCTCGGCGTGCTCGACGATCCCGTGCGGCAGATCACCTTCCAAGATGACCTCAGCGCGCCCGGTCACCACCTCTAGGAAGGCGGCACGCTCGTCCTCGCCGAGTGCCGGCACGGCGCCGGTCACCGTCCAGACCCCGGCCTCCTCGGCGACGGCGGCGGCGAACCGNCCGGTGTCGACCACGATGCCGCCCAGNCGACCTGATCGAGCGAGCGCGCGGGCATGGAGCAGCTGGGTCTCGTCGTACGCGAGCTCCTCGACGGTGCGCTGGAACGCCCGCCCCCACCAGGACTGCAGCTTGCGGGACGCGCGGCGGTAGGGCTGGCGTGGGAAGACCAGGGCGCTCACGACAGGCTCACCAGGTCACGCAGGTCGGCGTCGGAGAGCTCGGTGAGGGCCGCTTCACCGCTGCCCAGGACGGCGTCAGCGAGCGCTCGCTTGCGCGTGAGCAGCTCGGCGACCTTCTCCTCCACCGTGCCCCGGGTCACCAACCGATGCACCTGGACCGGCTTGGTCTGCCCGATGCGATAGGCGCGGTCGGTCGCCTGATCCTCGACGGCGGGGTTCCACCAGCGGTCGACGTGGATCACGTGGTCGGCGCGGGTGAGGTTCAACCCGACGCCCCCGGCCTGCAGCGAGAGCAGGAAGACCGGCGCCTCCCCGGCCTGGAAGCGCTCGACCATCCGCTCGCGCGCGCGCACCGGCGTGCCGCCGTGGAGGAACTGGTGGGGGACACCGGTCGCCGCCCAGTGCGCCTCCAGGAGGCGCGCCATCGCGACGTACTGGGTGAAGACGAGGGCGCCCCCGTCCTCGGCGAGCACTGTCTCGAGCAGCTCGTCGAGCAGGTCGATCTTCTGGCTGCGGCCCGCGATCCGGCCGCTCTGCTGCTTGAGGAACTGCGCCGGGTGGTTGCAGATCTGCTTCAGGCCGGTCAGCAGCATCAGCACCAGGCCGCGGCGCGTGATCGGGTCGGCCCGCTCGATCCTCTCCATCGAGTCGCGCACATACGCCTCGTAGAGCACCGCCTGCTCGCGGGTGAGCGCGAGCGGGTGATCGGTCTCGGTCTTGGGCGGCAGCTCGGGGGCGATCCCCGGGTCCGACTTGCGGCGGCGCAGCAGGAACGGCGCGATCAGGGCGGCGAAGCGCTGCGTCATCCGCTCGTCGATGCCGGCCTCGATGGGGCTCGCCCATGCCCGGCGGAAGGCCAGGCGGCTGCCCAGCAGTCCCGGCACGCACCAGTCGAGGATCGCCCACAGCTCGGTCAGGTTGTTCTCGACGGGCGTGCCGGTGAGCGCGATGCGCGCCCGGCTCGGGATGCTGCGGATCGCCTTGGCCGTGGCCGAGGCGGCGTTCTTCAGATGCTGTGCCTCGTCGGCGACCACCAGGTCCCAACCGACGTCGGCGAGTGCCTCGGCATCGCGGCGCATCGTGCCGTACGTCGTCAGCACGAAGCCCGCATCGCCCGGGCCGCGCAGACCGTCCAGGTCGCGGTCGGCACCGTGGAACCGGCGTACCGGCACACCGGGGGCGAACCGCGCGATCTCGGCCTCCCAGTTGCCCAGCAGGCTGGCCGGGCAGACCACGAGCGTGGGCCCGGCAGATCCGCCCGAGCCCGTCGAGCCCGTCGAGCCCGTCGAGACGCGGTGCAGGTGCAGCGCGATCAGCATGATCGTCTTGCCCAAGCCCATGTCGTCGGCCAGGCATCCGCCGAGCCCGAGGCCGGTGATGGCGGCCAGCCAGGTGAGCCCCCGGCGCTGGTAGTCGCGCAGGGTCGCCCGCAGCGCCGCCGGCACCGGCACCAGGGGNGCGTCGAGGACACCGACCACCTGGTCGCGGAGCCGNCCGATGCTGGCGCCGACGATGACCTGCTCGCCGGGTGCGTCGGCGGCGACCTGCTCGGCCACCTTCTCCGGCAGTNTGCCGGTCAGGGCGGTGGCGAGCGCCTCGACGCCGGTGACCTTGCGCANCAGCCGCTTGCGCGCCTTGCGGGTGAGACTGGGGTGGACGACGGTCCAGGAGCCGCGCAGCTTNAGCACCGGCGCCGCGGCGGAGGCGAGAGCCTCCATCTCGGCCTCGGTGAGCTCCTCGCCGTCGACCGCGAGCTGCCAGCGGAACGCGCACGTCTGCTCGACGCCGAAGAGGCCGTCCTGCATGAGGTCCTCGTGGGGGCCGCTCGCGCGGTCGACGACGACCCGGGCGGTCAGCTCCGCCGAGAGCGATCGGGGCCACAGCACGTCCACGCCACGTGCGCGCAGCGCACCGACGCCGTCCTCGAGGAGGCTGGCCAGCTCGTCACCGTCGAGGGTGATCTCGTCGGNGACCGGCAGATCGAGNAGGCGCTCGAGGNCGGGCCACGCCTCCGCGGCGCCACGCAGCGCCACCAGCGCGTGGGTCCGGGCGCGGTCGCCGAAGCCGTGCTCGTGCGACGACTCCTGCCACAGCCGTGCCGCGTCGACGACGTGCAGCGGATCGCTCTCGTCGTGCACCTGCGCCACCAGCCGGATGGCGCCTCCCACCAGCTCCTCCTCGTCGGCCTCCACCCGCAGGGACACCGAGACCAGGTGGGGGAGGTCGGAGCGCCCCGGCGCACTGGTATGCCGGGCCAGGCGCGCGCGCAGGCGCTCCTGGAACGTCGAGTCGAGCGCGGCGACCCGCGGACTGGCGGTCCGCCCAGAACCGCTCGGACCCGAACCGATCGCCCGAGGAGCCGCGCGCGGCATCGCATCCGCGACCGCGTCGAGGACGGCCCGCACGATCTGCTCGGCATCGGCCACGTCGACCTCGCCGTACGCCCGCGCTCGCGCGAGCTGGCCGACCCGGTCGACGTCGTCGCCCTCGATCACCGCCCGCCAGCAGGGCTCCGGCCCGTCGCCGGGCTCGATCCGCCCAGCGGCTACCAGCCGCAGGCCGAGCATCACCGCACCGCTGAGGAGCGCCACCGACGGATGCAGGTCATCGCGCCCGTGCGCCTTGCTCAGGACCGGGATCGCGGCCTTGATCGGTGCCGCGACGGTGCGCGCCCCGCCGAACTCGACCACGCCGTCACGTGGCGGCACGGCCGCGCGGAATGCGGCGGCGCCGGTGACGGAGTAGAGCGAGCTCATGGCGCCGACCTTAGGCCAGGGGTCCGACAGCTAGGCTCGACGCATGAGCATCCTCGACGCGCCCATCGCCCGCCTCGACGGAACCCCCGCCACGCTCGGTGAGCTGACCGGAGGCAGGCCCGCCTTGCTGGTCAACGTCGCGAGCAAGTGCGGCCTCACGCCGCAGTACGCCGGGCTCGAGAAGCTGGCCCAGTCCTACCCCGGGCTCGCGGTGGTCGGCTTCCCGTGCAACCAGTTCGCCGGCCAGGAGCCGGGCACCACCGAGGAGATCGCCGAGTTCTGCTCGGCCACCTACGGCGTGACGTTTCCGCTCACCGAGAAGATCGAGGTCAACGGCGAGGATCGCCACCCGATCTACGCCGAGCTCACCCAGGCGGCCGACGAGTCGGGCACCGACGGCGACGTCCAGTGGAACTTCGAGAAGTTCCTCATCGACGGCGACGGCAAGGTCGTGCAGCGGTTCAGCCCCCGCGTCGAGCCCGAGGACCCGCGCATCGTCCAGCAGATCGAGGCGCTGCTCGGCTGAGGCGGACCCTTCCAGGTCTCACCCAGGTGACGTCCAGGATGTGATCAGGACGTCGATCAGGTAGTGCTCAGGACAAAACCGCTCGGCCACTGTCGGTGATCGGTCCTAGGCTGGGTCAGGTGACCGCCCCCGCCCCCGATCTCATGTCCAGCACGCAGCCGCGCGACAAGCTCGACAAAGGCGTGTTCATCATCGCCGGCGTCGTCGTTCTCGGCGCCATCATGTCGATCCTCGACATCACCGTCGTCTCCGTCGGTCTGCGCACGTTCCAGAACACCTTCGATGCCACCACCGCGCAGGTCGCGTGGACGATGACCGGCTACACGTTGGCGCTGGCCACGGTCATCCCGCTCACCGGGTGGGCGGCCGACCGGTTCGGCACCAAGCGGCTCTACATGCTCGCTGTCTTCCTCTTCACCGCCGGCTCGGTGCTCTGCTCGACGGCAAGCTCGCTGGAGCTGCTGGTGACCTACCGCGTGCTGCAGGGTCTCGGCGGCGGCATGCTGATGCCGCTCGGCATGACCATCCTGACCCGCGCCGCCGGCCCGGACCGGGTGGGCCGCGTGATGGCGGTGCTCGGCATCCCGATGCTGCTCGGACCGATCTTCGGCCCCATCCTCGGCGGCTGGCTCATCGACATCGCCTCCTGGCACTGGATCTTCCTGATCAACCTGCCCATCGGCATCGCCGCGCTCATCTATGCGGGTCTCGTGCTGCCCAAGGACAACGTCAGCCCGTCGGAGAGCTTCGACTTCGTCGGCATGCTGCTGCTATCCCCCGGCCTGGCCCTCCTGCTGTACGGCGTCTCCTCGATCCCCGGCGCCCAGCAGGAGCACGGCACCATCTGGACCACGCAGGTGGTCCTCACCGCTGCGATCGGGCTGGTGCTGGTGGCGGCGTTCGTGCCCTGGGCGCTGCGCANGAAGAACATCCACCCNCTGGTCGAGTTGCGCCTGTTCAAGGACCGTCACATGACGGTGGCAGTGATCGCGATGGCCCTGTTCGCGATGGCGTTCTTCGGCGCCTCACTGCTGTTCACGCTCTACTTCCAGCAGGTCCGCGGATACAGCCCTGTCAACTCGGGCTGGGCGATCGCACCGCAGGGCTTCGGGGCGATGATCACGATGCCCATCGCCGGCACCCTCGCCGACCGGATGGGACCCGGCAAGGTCGTGCTCACCGGACTGGCCCTCGACACGATCGGCATGGCCATGCTGGCCTTCACCAACGCCCATACCGACTACTGGTACTTCCTGCTGTCCTTCGTCGTGATGGGCTTCGGCATGGGCTCCACGATGATGCCGATGTTCTCGGCGGCACTCGCCTCGCTCAGCGACCGCGACATCGCCCGTGGGTCGACGCTGATGAACATCACCCAGCAGGTCGCCGCCTCGGTCGGCACCGCCCTGTTCTCGGTGCTGCTCACGTCGTACAACAACAACAGCAGCGCCGTCACGACGGTCCTCAAGGCGCAGGCCAGCGGTCACAAGCCCGATGCCGGCCTGCTCGTCCGGGCGATCGACGACATGGGGCACTCCTTCGCCCACGTCTACCTCGTGGCGGCGATCCTGGTCGCGTGCTGTGTGATCCCAGCGCTGTTCCTGCCGCGAAGCAAGGCCGAGGCCGTGGAGCCGGCACCCATCCACGTCGCGCACTGACTTCGAAGAGGGAGTGACTCTGCGACCTACGGGTATCGGAAATCACTCACTTTTCACCGAAAGGCAGCAGCGATGGCATCCACGTCCCACGGCTTCGGCGACACCTCGCGGGCCGACGTCCCCCGCACGATCGCGCTGGTTGTCGCGATCGTCTTCCTCCTGGTCGGCATCGCCGGCTTCATCCCGGGACTGACCACGCACTATGGCGACCTCAAGTTCGCGGGCCACATGAGTGATGCGAAGCTGCTCGGCGTCTTCGAGGTGTCGGTCCTGCACAACATCGTGCACCTGCTGTTCGGCGTCGCAGGCATCCTGCTGGCGCGTGCCGGTCGCCCCGCCGAGTACCTCATCGGNGGCGGCATCGTCTACTTCGTCGTCTGGCTCTACGGCGTCCTCGTCGATCACGAGAGCTCGGCGAACTTCGTCCCGCTCAACACCGCCGACAACTGGCTGCACCTCATCCTCGCGGTCGGCATGGTCGCCCTCGGGCTCTATGCCCGCCGCTGGTACCGCGGCCCTGCGGCGACACCCGGCGGTCGCACCATCTGATCGAGACCGCCACGCACGTCTGGCGCTCGTCGGCGAGGGCTCAGCTCTCGACGGCGAGCGCCAGCGGCTGTACGGCGGACGCTCCGGCCCGGCGCAGCTCACGGGTCCCGATCGTCATCGTCCACCCGGTGACGATGCGGTCGTCCACGAGAAGGACTCGGGCACCTGCGGGCACGTCGGCGCGCAGGGCGAAGCGGCGGGAGACGGCGGCGACGCGTTGTGCGGAGTTCGCGGCACCCGCGCTCGGCGGCACGCCCCGATCCACCATGGCGAGCGTCCCCACGATGGGTCGCTGCAGGTAGCGGGAGAGCCCTGAGGCGAGGTCGCTGACCAGTGCAGGCCGCGTGGCCGACTCGACGTGCACGATCGCGTCCACCTGGGGCCGCCAGTCACCGAGCACCTCGATCATGGCCCGCGCCAGCGCGACCGGGACCGCCTCCGGGTCGCCCTCCAGGCGGAAGAGCTCCCGCAGCGCCTGGCCGTGACCGAGGTCGGTCAGGCGGGCGATGGCTCGTCCCGACTCGGCGGGCTCGGCGATCTTGCCCCGCAGGTCGACGCCGAGGTTGGGCAGCGCCTGTGGCCACATCTTGCGAGGCTCCACCACCACACCGGGCCGCGCGAGTCGCGCCCCTGCCTCGGCGACGGCCGCTTCGGAGACGCTCGTCGGGAGCCTCAGGCCACCGCAGTTGTCACAGCGCCCGCAGTCCACGGCTTCGGGATCGTCGAGCTGCTCGCGCAGATAGCGCATCCGACACTGCGACGTGGCCAGGTAGTCCACCATCGCCTGCTGCTCACCGGCCCGTGCCTGCGCCACGCGGGCGTAGCGCTCGGCGTCGTACTCCCATGGTCTTCCGGTCGCCTGCCACCCGCCCTGGACGCGGCGTACGGCGCCGTCCACGTCAAGGACCTTCAGCATCGTCTCCAGGCGCGAGCGGCCCAGCTCCACCTGCGACTCCAGCACCGGCGTGGAGAGCGGGCGGCCGGCTTCGGCGAGCACCTCCAGGGTGCGACGCACCAGCTCCTCGCGGGGGAACGCCAGCGATGAGAAGTACGCCCAGATGTCGCGGTCCTCCGCGCCTGGCAGCAAGACCACCGTGGCGTCCTCGATCGCGCCGCGCCCGGCACGACCGACCTGCTGGTAGTAGGCCACCGGCGAGGAGGGGGCGCCCAGATTGACCACGAACCCCAGGGGCGCGTCGAAGCCCATGCCGAGCGCGCTGGTCGCCACCAGCGCCTTGATCCGGCCGGCGGCGAGGTCGGCCTCCAGCGCCTGCCGCTCGGTCGTCTCGGTCTGACCGGAGTACGCCGCGACGTGATGGCCGCGGCTGCGCAGATAGTCGGCCACCTCCTGGGTTGCGGCCACGGTCAGGCAGTAGACGATCCCGGACCCGGACTGCTCGGCGAGGTGGTCGGCGAGCCAGGCGAGCCGCTGCCCGATCGTGGGCAACCTGACGACGCCCAGGCGCAGGGACTCGCGGTCCAGCGAGCCGCGCAGGACGAGGGTCTCGACAGGCTCGACCTCCGGGGCGACCGGTTCGACCTCCGGGGCGGCGCCATCGACCTCCGGGGCGACAGGCTCGACCTCCGGGGCGGCGGCGTCGACCGAGGAGCCTGCCAACTGCTCGGCGACATCGGCGGTGACGCGCGCGTTCGCGGTCGCGGTGGTCGCCAGCACGGGGATGCCCGCGGGCAGCTCGCCCAGCAGCGTGCGGATCCGGCGGTAGTCGGGCCGGAAGTCGTGTCCCCAGTCGGAGATGCAGTGCGCCTCGTCGACCACCAGTAGCCCGCAGGTCGCTGCCAGACGCGGCAGCACCGCGTCTCGGAACCCGGGGTTGTTGAGCCGTTCGGGCGAGACCAGCAGCACGTCGATCTCGCCGGCGCGCACGCCGCGCTCGATGACCGACCAGTCCTCGATGTTGGTGGAGTTGATGGTGGCGGCGCGGATGCCCGCACGCTGCGCCGCCTCGATCTGGTTGCGCATCAGGGCCAGCAGCGGCGAGATGATCACGGTGGGCCCCGCGCCCTGAGCACGTAGCAGCAGCGTCGCGACGAAGTAGACCGCCGACTTGCCCCAGCCGGTCTTCTGCACGACCAGCGCTCGCCGGCGATCGACCACCAGTGCCGCGATCGCGGCCCACTGGTCCTCGCGCAGCACCGCGTCGTCACGGCCGACCAGCGCGCGCAGGTGCGCCTCGGCCTGCTGCCTGACGTCGGTGGTGATCATGCGGCCTGTCTACCAGCGGGCTCCGACATGGTCGAACCGGCGTCGTTCAAGATCCGTGCGCCCCGGGCAGAGCGTCGGCTGGTCGCGGCGCACCGGGGGTGTCAGGTGACAGCTGCAACGTGTCACGGTGACAGTTCGCGCCGAGAGTGCACTTTTGAACTGTCACCCACGGGCGCCAGCTGTCACCGTGACACTTTGGGGTGCGCCCAGCGCCGCCCCAGCACTCACCAGATCCCGACCCGCTCCTCCGGCTCGACCCACAGCGCGTCACCAGGCTTGGTGCCGAACAGCTCGTGGAACTCGTCGAGGTTGCGCACGATGTTCGCCCGGAACTCCGCCGGCGAGTGCGGGTCGACGGCGAGCAGCTGCTGGAGCTGCTCGGGGCGGCGCTTGCCGCGCCACACGTAGGCCCAGTTGAGGAACAGGTCGCGCTTCTCCTCCTCGGTCGCGTCGGGGCACGCGATGAGGAAGGCCTTGTAGGCGATGGTGAGGCCGCCGAGGTCGCCGATGTTCTCNCCGACGGTCAGGGCGCCGTTGACCTTCTCACCGGGCAGGTCGCGCAGCTCGAAGCCGTCGTACTGCGCGATCAGGGCCTTGGTCTTGACCTCGAACGCGGCGCGGTCGGCGTCGGACCACCAGTTCTCCATGTTGCCGTCGCCGTCGTACTGCGAGCCCTGGTCGTCGAAGCCGTGGCCGATCTCGTGCCCGATCACCGCACCGATGCCGCCGTAGTTCTCCGGCAGCGTGGCGTCNGGGCTGAAGAACGGCTTCTGCAGGATGCCGGCGGGGAAGCAGATCTCGTTGGTGCCGGGGTTGTAGTAGGCGTTGACCGTCTGCGGCAGCATGTGCCACTCGTCGCGGTCGACCGGACCGCCGAGCTTGCCGAGCTGGCGGTCGGTCTCGAAGACCGAGGCCGCCTGCACGTTGNCGAGCAGGTCGTCGCGAGTGACGNGGAGCGCGGAGTAGTCGCGGAACTTCTTCGGGTAGCCGATCTTCGGCGTGAACTTGTCCAGCTTGGCGAACGCCCGCTGCTTGGTGTCCTCGCTCATCCAGTCCAGCTGCGCGATCGAGGAGCGGTAGGCCGCGAGCAGGTTCGCGACCAGCTCGTCCATCATCTGCTTGGAGCGCGGCGGGAAGTGCCGGGCGACGTACTGCTCGCCGACCTCCTCGCCCACGATGCCCTCGACCAGGGCGACGCCGCGCTTCCAGCGCTCGCGCAGCTCGGGGGTGCCGTTGAGCGTGCGGCCGTAGAAGTCGAAGTTGGTCTCGACGAAGTCGTCGGTGAGGTACGCCGCAGCCCAACGGAGCACGTGCGCGAGCAGCCACGAGCGCCACTCCTCGATCGGCGTCTCCTCCAGCACCGTCGACAGGTGGGAGAAGTACGACGGCTCCCGCACGATCACCTCGCCCAGCACCCGGTCGGTGGTGTGCTTGGCGCCGGAGAGGTTGGTGACGTAGGCGTCCCAGTCGAAGGCCGGAGCCAGCTGCTTGAGCTCGTCGAGCCCGAGCAGGTTGTAGGTCTTCTGCCGGTCGCGCGTCTCGGCGCGCTCCCAGTGCCCGGCGGCCAGCTTCGTGTCGATCGCCAGCACGGTTGCGGCGGCCTCGTCCGGCGATGCGACGCCGCCGAGCCTGAACAGCCGGGTGAGGTAGTCGACGTACTTCTCGCGGATCTCGGCGAACTTCTCGTCGCGGTAGTAGGACTCGTCCGGCAGCCCGAGGCCGCCCTGGAAGAGGTTGAAGACGTAGCGCGAGGAGTCCTTGTCGTCGGTGTTCACGTAGCCGCCGAAGAGCCCGTGGCCGCCGATGCGCTCGAACTCCCCGAGGAACGCCGCCAGGTCACCCACGTCGCGCAGCGCGCCGACGGCGGCGATCAGCGGCTCGATCGGCGTGGTGCCCGCGGCGGCGATCGCGTCGGTGTCCATGAAGGAGGCGTAGAGGTCCCCGATGCGCGAGCCCTCCGGGGCGCCCTCGATGATCTCGCGGACCTGCGCCTCCGCCTCGTCCACCAGCACCACGAACGCGCCGGCGCTGGCCTTGTCGGCCGGGATCTCGTAGTCGCGCAGCCAGGTGCCGTTGACGTGGCCGAAGAGGTCGTCCTGCGGACGGACGGAGAGGTCCATGCCCTCGCGGGCGTCATCGAGAGTCGTCACATCGTGCACTCTAAAGGGCTGGTGGTTCAGCGGGGCGTGACGATCTTGTTCATCTCGAAGTGCATGGGGTCGGTGTAGTGCCACACCCCGCCCCAGGTGAAGCCCCAGCGCTCGAAGATCGCCACCACCTGACGGTTCATCTGCCCAGGCGTGCCGCGCTGGTTCTCCGGCGCGTTGATGTCGATCGCCAGGCCGAAGGCGTGGTTGGACAGGGACGTCGTACCGGCGATGAAGCGGGGGAAGTAGCAGCCGGCGGTGGAGTGGATCGTCGAGGCGAGACCCTCCTGGACCACCTCGGCCAAGGCAGCCTTGAGCTGGGGGAACAGCAGCCGGTTGCACGTCACCGGGCCGAGGATCGGCACGGTCTCGGTGACGATGTGGGAGGCGACCCAGGCCGGGTCGGGGGCGATCATGCCGCCGCCGAGCACGCGGTAGGTGTAGTGCCCGACGGCCTCGGCGACGGTGCCGACGACGTTCGCGAACTGCGCCGCCTTCGGGTCGAGGCCGTAGCGGGCCACCACGTCGAGGCGCTGGACCGAGGCGGTGGAGCCGAGCATCGCCTTGAGCGGCTTGGTGACCTTCTCCGGTGAGGTGATGGCGGTGGAGATGATGACCGCGTTGTCCGGGACCATGCCCAGCGCCTTGCCCCAGGACGTGTTGACCACCGCGTCCACGAGACCGGGGATCTGGGGGGCCCACGCTCCGACGTGGATCTTCGGGGCGTCGCTGTTGGAGCCCATCCGCCAATAGCCCTGGGCGTCGGGCGGGAGCTGCTTGCGCAGGCCGGGGTCGATCGCCAGCTCGCCGCCGGCGACGCGGTCCCACACCTCGGTGGCGTCGGCGGAGGCGAGCGGGGTGTAGTTGCGGTAGGTGCCGGGGTCGACCGCGACCACGTTGAGGAGCCGGTCCTCGATGGAGACCTCACCGATGGACAGCTGCTCGGCGCCGGTGACGCCCTTGACGGCCTTGATCCTGGCGATCAGCGCGGGGCTCAGGGTCTTGTCCGAGCGCACCAGGATGTCGGCGGAGTGCAGGTCTCCCACGCGCGGCCCCGGGGCAGGTACGGCGTGGGCCGGGTCGGCGACCGGTACCTCGGACCCGCCGGTCGGCGTGGCCGTCGC
>Ga0058694_1000927_pt1 | contig 12616 bp, 8 predicted proteins | sample AgamicOrSfrz_FD_55041 | JGI IMG/M metagenome (GOLD analysis project Ga0058694, IMG submission 55041) | Agave microbial communities from Guanajuato, Mexico - Or.Sf.rz | ecosystem: Host-associated > Plants > Phyllosphere > Phylloplane/Leaf | place: Guanajuato, Mexico | collected 2012-05-30 | reverse complement strand
GGCCTCCGTATCACGCCACGCGACCGCCGGTTCGGCCGCGAAGCCGCCACTCCGAGACTGTGGCACGGTGGGCGCGTCGAGGCGACCGCTATCTACAACGCGCTGTCCACGACCTTTCCACGCGGTGAAGCCTTCTTCGTCGAGAGCGTGCGCGCGTTCCGAAAGGGCGCTCCGGCGCAGCTCGCCGAGGAGATCAAGGCCTTCACGACGCAGGAGGCGATCCACAGCCGCGAGCATGACGCGTTCAACAAGCGCGCCGAGCAGTCGGGATATGCGCTCCACAAGCTGGAGGCGCAGGTCGAAAAGCGCCTCGCCGTGACGCGCAGCAAGCCGCCCATCGTCAGCCTCGCGGCGACTATGGCGCTTGAGCATTTCACGGCCATCCTTGCGCACGAATTGCTTGCCGACCCGAGGCACCTCTCCGGCGCTGACAAGGAGACGGCGGATCTGTGGCGCTGGCATGCCGTCGAGGAGATCGAGCACAAGGGCGTCGCGTACGACACGTGGATGCACGCGACTGCGCACTGGCCGCGTTCCAAGCGCTGGAAGGTCAAGGCGAAGGTGATGCTCTACGTCACCCGCAATTTCCTGGTCGACCGGACTGCCGGGGCGTTGGAGCTGATGCGGCAGGACGGCGTCACGGGCCTCAAGGCCTGGTCGCTGCTGCTCTGGTACCTGTGGATTCGCCCTGGAATGTTCCGCAAGATCGCCGGCGCCTGGCTCAAATTCTTCCTGCCGGGCTTTCACCCATGGGACCTGGACGACCGGGCTCTTCTGAAAGCCTATCCAGCGCTCGTCGCGGGCGACGCTTCGACGCACAAGGTCCGCGGCGCCATTTGATCGCAATTGCCGGGAAGGCGTAGGGCCACTGCCGCTGCTAAGCTTAGCTCATGTCGATCGATGAACGAATTGCCGCGCTGGATTGGCGGAGCGTCCATACCCAGATTCACGAGCGCGGGTGGGCGACGACGGGACCGCTGCTGAACGGCGAGGAGCGGCGCAAGCTCATCGATCGATATGGCGATGACGGACTCTATCGCAGCACCATAACCATGGGGCGGCACGGCTTCGGAAGCGGCGAATACCGTTATTTCGCCTATCCGCTGCCGCCGCTGGTCCAGTCACTTCGCGAGCGTTTTTACGAACGGCTGCTTGCCGTAGCGAACGGCTGGCGCGAAGCACTCGGCGATACGCCCTTTCCGCAAAGCTACGGCGAGTTCCTCGCAGGCTGCCATGCCGCGGGGCAATTGCGTCCGACGCCGCTGATCCTCCGCTACGGCCCCGGCGACTACAACCGTCTGCACCAGGACCTCTACGGCGCCTGGGTGTTCCCGCTCCAGGCCACTTTCCTGCTCACCGATCCGAGCGACTTCGAGGGCGGCGAGTTCGTGCTCACCGAGCAGCGGCCGCGAATGCAGTCGCGCGCGCAGGTGGTGCCGCTGGCGGCGGGCGAAGCGGTGATCTTCGCCGTCAACCAGCGGCCCGTTCGCGGCAGCCGCGGCACTTATCGGGTGGCGATGCGCCACGGCGTCAGCGAGCTGCGCAGCGGCAGCCGGCACACGCTCGGCATCATCCTCCACGACGCTGCCTAGGCGGCAAGGGCAGCCTTCTCTTCCGCGCCGGCGCTGGCGAGGCGAAGCCGCATCAGCCGGGCGGGCACTTCTTCGCCCCGCGCGCAGCTCATGCGGGGCGCAATGATCCCCACCGGCTCGAACCCGAGCTTGTCGAGCACCCGCGCCGAAGCCGGATTGTCGATGAAGTGGGACCCTTCGAGGGTGGAGAGGCCGAGCGTCCTCGCGATGTCAATCAGCGCTTGGCAGGCTTCGGTGGCGAACCCGCGCCCCCAATAGGGCCGTGCAATCCAATAGCCCATTTCGACGGCACCCGACGGACGGCGGCCGAGGCCGCAGGCGCCGATGAGGCGCGGCGCCGCCTGTGTCCGCTCGAACAGCAGGAGAGAGGGAAGGACAGGGTCGCGCGGGGCGGCGAGAAAGGCCTCTGCGTCGCGCATGCGGAACGGCCACGGAACCGCGGCCAGGTTGCGGGCGATCGCCTCGTCGGCAATCGCGCCTGCAAGCGCCGGCGCATCCTCCGGGAAACCCGGCCTCAGCAGCAGTCTTGGCGTTCTCGCGAACATCTCGTCTTCTCCTCGCGAGGCCGCCTAGCGGCGGCCCGTGACAGTTTCGGGAGAAGATTCGCGCCCTTCAGAAACAAAGAAGGGAGAGGAGGGGGCTTCCCTCTTCTCCCTTTTGGTCTCGATCTGTCTTGAAGATCTCGTCCGGGCCGCCCCCTCGTGGGGACGGTCCCTTTCTGACCGTCCCTATTTCGTCGCTTCCGTAATCGGCATCACATGCACGTATTGACGGCCGAGCTTGCCTGCTCGGAACGCGACCTGGCCGTTACAAAGCGCAAAAAGCGTATGGTCCTTGCCCAGGCCGACGTTGTCGCCCGGGTGCCACTTCGTGCCGCGCTGACGCACGATGATGTTGCCGGCGAGGACTGCCTGTCCGCCGAACTTCTTCACGCCGAGGCGCTTGCTCTCACTGTCGCGGCCGTTGCGGGACGAACCGCCTGCCTTTTTATGTGCCATGACGAAAAACGATCCTGATTACTTGGCCTTCGGGGCCTTCTTGGCGCCGCCCTTAGCAGGTGCAGCATTTTCTGTCGACGGGGTTTCGGCGGTTGCCTTGCCCTTCTTGGCGCCGCCCTTCGGAGCGTTCGCCGCCTTGGGGTTGTCCGGCGCCGGATTCTCCGTGGGCTTCGAGTCCACCTCGGCCGGCGCAGCCGCTGGCTTGGCCGCCTTCGGCGCCTTCGCCGGAGCTTCAGCCGCGGGCGCGGCCTCGGCCTTCGGAGCGGCCTTCTTCTGCTCCTTCTGGTCGCCGATCGCGACGATCTTCAGGATCGTGTGCTGCTGGCGATGCCCCTTCTTGCGGCGATAATTGTGCCGGCGGCGCTTCTTGAAGACGGTGACCTTTTCGCCCTTCGCCTGGGCAACGATCTCGGCGGCGACGGTGAGGCCGTCGGTCGACTTGAGATTGCCGCCGTCGCCGGCGAGCAGGACGTCGCCGAGCGTGACCTTGTCACCGGCGTTGCCGTCGACCTTCTCGACGACGATCTTGTCTCCGGGGTGCACGCGGTACTGCTTCCCACCCGTGCGGACGACTGCGAACATGACTTTTCTTCCTCGCGAATCCGATGATCCCGCGCGCGCTGCCGCTAGAGCGAAACAGGTGCCGCGTCCGGGAAAGCAGGCCGCCTATGGCAGGGGGCGGCGGGTGTCAACCGTAGCTAGTGGCGGAGTTCCGTGCGGAGCTTGTAGCGGCCGCCGTCCAGCGCCTCGAACATCGTCGCGATCGCGGGGTGCTCGATCGGCTCGTCGCTGTCGTCCGGCACCAGGTTCTGCTGGCTGACATAGGCAATGTAGCTGCTCTCGGCATTTTCGGCGAGCAGGTGATAGAAGGGCTGGTCCTTGGAAGGCCGCAGCGCCTCCGGAATCGCTTCGTACCATTCATCGCTGTTGGCGAAGACGGGATCGACGTCGAAGATGACTCCGCGGAAGTCGAACATCTTGTGGCGAACGACTTCGCCGATCGCGAAACGTGCGCTTGGAATGTCAATCTTCTGCGCCATGGGGCCGGAACGCCCCAGCGGTTCAATCGGGCTCATGGGTTCCTATCTAGGCAACCGCAAAGGCCGCTGCTAGAGCGCCGCCCGCGACCGATGGCCCGCTGGGCCGGCAGCATCTCGAATCTTCGCGGAGAGGTGGCTGAGTGGTCGAAAGCACCGCACTCGAAATGCGGCGTGCGGGCAACCGTACCGTGGGTTCGAATCCCACCCTCTCCGCCACTTCGTACATTAAATCCGCTGCGCGATTCTCGACTCTGCAAAGTTTTTCGCACAAATAGAGCAGCATAGGGGCCGCACGAGGGGCGTGCGGCGGGGAAGAANTGGCACAGCTGCGGGGAACGAACGGCTGCCAGCCGGCGACGGCGGCAGACGCGATGGCAATGAAGATCGCAGGAACTCAGATCCCTCCGGTTATCGCCGGAGCGCTCGCGCAATGTCGCCGACACTTTGTCGCCGCGGCAGGTTTCAGCCTGCTCATCAACCTGCTGTTCCTGGCGCCGACCTTGTACATGCTCCAGGTCTACGACCGGGTCGTTCCGACCGGCGGCAAGACGACGTTGCTCTTCATCACGCTCGCGCTGGCTCTTGCATTGGTCACGCTGTCGCTGCTCGACATGGTCCGCAATCGGCTGTTCCTCCGCGCCGGCGAGCGGGTCGACGCNCTGATCGCCCCGAGGATCCTGCGCCAGATGATGGCGACGGACTCCACTTCCGCGGCGCAGGCGATGCGCGATTTCGATTCCATACGCACCGCGCTCAGCAGCCCCGCCATCGCGGCCCTGTTCGATGCCCCGTGGACGCCGGTTTTCCTGGCGGTCGCGTTCCTGCTCCACTTCTGGATCGGCGTCCTGGCGGTTGTCGCCGCCGCCCTGTTGCTGACCTTGGCGTGGGCGAACCAGCGCGCGACGGCGAAGAATATGGATGTCGCCACGTCCGCGCTTGCNGCGGCCCATAGCTCCCAGCAGGCGGTGGCGATGCACGGGTCGACCGTGCGCGCACTCGGAATGACGGGCGCCATGATCGACCGGCAGCTTGGCCACCGGCGGACGGCACTGGCGAGCATGGTCCGTGCTCAATTCGCTGGAGGGCGGCTTTCGGCTGCGAGCCGCTTCCTGCGGCTGTTCGTCCAATCGGCCGCGCTCGGCCTCGGCGCACTGCTTGCGATCAACGGCGACATTTCCGGCGGAGCGATCATTGCGTCCTCGGTCCTGCTCAGCCGCGCGCTTCAGCCGATCGAGAGCATCATCGGTGCCTGGTCGTCGCTCGGCGCCGCGCGGGCCGCTGCCCACCGCCTTTCTGAAACGCTGGCCGACGCGGAGGATCTGCGCAGCTACACCGCCCTGCCCGAGCCCNAAGGCCGCATCGAGGTCGAGGATGTCGGCCTGCGCGGTCGCGACGGCAGGCCGATCCTGCTCGGCGTCAGCTTCGACCTTGGCGCCGGTACCGTGCTCGGGATTATCGGGCCGAGCGGGTCGGGCAAGACGACCCTCGGCAAGATCATCGTCGGCGCGCTGCAGCCGACGATCGGCACCGTCCGCGTCGATGGCGCGCGGCTCGCGGACTGGGAACCCGACGTGCTTGGCAGGCATGTCGGCTACATGCCGCAAGAGCCGTCCCTGTTCGAAGGAACGGTCAAGGAAAATATTGCGCGCTTCTCGATCGGACGAACGGGCGAGGAACGGAGCGCGATCGACGCGGCAGTCATCGCAGCGGCCAAGGACGCAGGCGTCCACGACCTCATCCTGCAGCTTCCGCAAGGCTATGACACACCGCTTGGGCCGCTGGGCACGGGCCTTTCCGCAGGGCAGTCGCAGCGCATCGCGCTCGCACGGGCGCTATACGGACAGCCAATAGTGCTCGTGCTCGATGAGCCTAACGCCTTCCTCGACCAGACTGGCGAGGCCGCGCTGGTGGCGGCGATCGCCCGGGCGCGAGGCCGTGGCGCAACTGTCATTCTCATCGCCCACCGGCGCGGCGTTCTCGAGACGGCGAACCGGCTGCTGGTGCTGGAGCAGGGGCGGGTCAAACTTGCCGGCCCGGCGATCGAGGTCATCGGCCGGCTGGCCTCTCAAGGCGATGCAGAGGACGCCGCGTGAACGAAGCGATCGCAATCGACAGCTCAGAGTTGCTCGCTGGGGAGCCCAAGCGGGAAATCCGCACCGGCATCGCCGTCGCCGGCGGATTCTTCCTGCTGTTCCTCGGCTGGGCCGCGCTGGTGCCGCTCGACGCCGGAGTGACCGCGCCGGGCATTATCGCGGTCTCCGGCAACCGCCAGGCGGTGCAGCACCGCGACGGCGGCGTCGTCACCGCGATCCATGTTCGGGAAGGCCAGCACGTCATCAAAGGCGAAGTGCTGGTCGAGCTTGGCGCCCCGGAGCTTCGCGCTTCCGAGCGGGCGCTGACGAGCGACTATCTGCTCGCTCTTGCGCAGCGAGCGCGCCTGCTTGCCGAGCGCAGCGGCCAGCGCGATTTCGCGGCGCCAACGGAGTTCGCGTCCCTCTCCGCCGAGGACCGTCCAATTGCGGCGGAGGTAATGGCAATGCAGCGATCCGAGATGCGGGCCCGGTCAGGAGCCCTGTCGGCCCAGCAGTCGGTGCTGTCGGAGCGCGGCCAACAGTTGGCGCAACAGCAATCGGGCTATTCGCAGCAGCGCGTCGCGATTGTCGAGCAGCAGCGGCTGATCGCCGAAGAGTTGGCCGGGCTGAGAAGTGTCGCCGACAAGGGCTTCGCATCGATGAACCGCGTCCGTGCGCTCGAGCGTGCCCAAGCCGACCTCAAGGGTCAGGAAGCGGCGATGCGCTCCGAATATGCGCGAGCTGGCGAAGGCATCGGCGAAACGCAGATGCAGTCGCTGAGCGTTGGCCGCGATCGGCTGCAACAGATCGAAGCCGATCTCAAGGAGACGCAGAGCAAGCTTTCGGAAGTGCTTCCGAAGCTGGTCGCAACGCGGGAGCAGCTGGAGCACGCCCTGGTGCGCGCTCCGGCGACTGGGCAGGTCGTCGGCCTCACCGTCTTCACCGTCGGCGGAGTCGTCACGCCCGGCGAAAAGCTGATGGACGTCGTGCCCGACGGAGAGCGGCTGGTGATCCAGGCGCAACTCGCGCCATCGGATGCCGACGACGTCTACCCGGGACAGCGCGCGCAGGTTCGATTCTCGAGCATCCACAACCGGTCGCTGCCGCTGTTCACCGGCACTGTGCGCACCATCTCTGCCGACAGCCTGACCGACGAAAAGAGCGGACGGTCGTTCTTCCGCGCTGAGATCGACGTGCCGCCCGCCGAGATGCGGGAAGTTCGCTCCACCCTTGGCCAGGGCGAGCTCCGGCCGGGTCTTCCGGTCGAAACGGTGCTGACGGTGAGGAAGCGGACGGCGCTTCAATATCTGCTCGAGCCGCTGACCGGCGCTCTCTGGCGCTCCGGCCACGAGAATTGAGCCGCGGCAGCGCGGCCCGAACCGCGCCGCCGCAGCCTTTCATTCCCTAGAAGACGTAATCCGAAGCGTCGATGTGGGTGACGCCCGTCAAGGTGATGGTGAAGTCAGCGCGGCCGTCGTGGTTGACGTCGACCTTCACCAACGTGTTGCCGTTGCTGACGGTCGCGGTGACGTTGGCGCTGGTGATCCCAAGCAGGTGGAAGTCGAGCTTGTCGACGCCTGACTGGAAGTCGGTGATCTTGTCGTTGCCGCCGCTTTTTTCGAACTGGAACAGGTCCGCTCCAGCGCCGCCTGTCAGCGTATCGGCTCCAAGTCCGCCGCGAAGCGTGTCGTTGCCACCGCCGCCGATCAGGATGTCGTTGCCGGCCATTCCGTACAGGAAGTTGTCGCCGTCATTCCCCTGTAGCCTGTTGACGAGCGAATTGCCGGTGAGATCGATGGACGCTGTCCCGTCCAGGATCCCGTTCTCGACATTCGTGCCGAGTGTGTAGCTGATCGTCGAATGGACGGTGTCGGTCCCCTGCCGCGCGCCCTCGGTGACGACGTCGCCGGCGGAATCGACATAATAAGTGTCATTGCCCGCGCCGCCGATCATCGTGTCGTTGCCGCGGCCGCCGTCGAGCACGTCATTGCCGCCGAGGCCCGACAGCTTGTCGTTGCCGCTGCCGCCAATCAGCGTGTCCGCGCCGGCCGTTCCCGTCAGGTTCATCGGCGGCTGGACGTCGAATTGAAGGCCGGACTGGACGGTCGCCACGTTGGTATTCTGGAAGGTGATCTGGTCGCCAGTTCCAAGCACCAGCACCACGTCGTTGCCGACCTGCGTGATCGATTGCGCCGATCCATAGTCGCCGATCTTGACGATGTCGCCCGCGGCGAAATCGGTGATGATGTCGCTGCCGTCACCGGCGGCAAACTTGAACGTGTCGTTCCCGGCGCCACCCGTGAGCGTGTCGTTGCCCGCGCCGCCGCTGATCGTGTCATTGCCCGCACCGCCATCGATGACATTGGCAACAATGCTACCCGTGATCGTGTCGTCGAAGGCGGTGCCTTTCACATTCTCGATACTGTCGAGATTGTCCCCGCCGAGGCCGCCAAACGCGCTTGCNGATAGATCGATGACGCCGCCGGCGCTCGCGTTGGAATAGTCGACGGTGTCACTGCCATCCCCGCCCTGCAGATAATGGCCGCTTCCGAGGCTGACGAACGTATCGTCGCCTGCGCCGCCACTCGCATTTACGCGCGACGTTCCAAGCACGATCGTGTCGTTGCCGTCATCGCCCGAGATCATCCCCGACTGGCCGGTGAACGTGATCAGATCATCTCCGGCGCCGCCGAATATGTAGGATCCCCAACCGGACACGTTGATCGTGTCGGATCCGTCGCCACCGTGGACGAACGATTGCCCGCCAGCCACGCTGATGGTGTCGTCGCCGGCGCCCCCACTGATGTCGGCATCGCTCGCGGTCGAGACGATCGTGTCATTTCCGCCGGCCGCATCGAGCGTGATCCCGGTTCCGTTGGTTCCAAGCGTGATCGTGTCTGCGAATTCGCTTCCTCGGAGATCGACGATCCCTTCGACATTCTGGATCGTGCCACCGCCATTGGCGATCGGCCCAGTTGCGTCGGTGTCGAACGACACTGCCGATGTCGCGCCCGCAAAGCTCAAATGCAGCGTGTCATATCCGTCGCCGCCGTCGACATCGTCGCCGTAGCCTGCCCAGATGACGTCGTCGTCCGCGCCGGCGGTGACCACGTCATGGTCGGCCCCATTGTCGTGACCGCCTGGCTCGCCCGTATAGATCGTGTCGTTGCCGGAGCCCCCGTCGAGAGTGTCCGCGCCGGCCCCGCCGGAGACCGTGTCATCTCCGGCCCCGCCATGAAGCACGTCGTTCCCGGCGAAGCCTTTGATGATGTCGTTGCCCCCGAGGCCGTCGATGTTATCGTCGCCCGGAGTCCCGATCAGCGTTTCATTGCCTTCGGTCGGCTGGGTGACAGTCCCCGAATCGACCTTCAGAAAGCCATCCTCCGTGAGGATCACGAAGTAGCTTGAGTCCGGCGACACCAGCAGTCCGTTTCCGAACTGGCTGTCGATGGCGGTGATGTCGGCTCCTACCGCGATCTCGCCAACGATGCTCCAGTCCGCCGTCGACACTTTGTAGATCGCATCGTCCTGCATATTCAGGACGAACAGATATTGGCCGCTGTCGTCGAAGGCCAAGCCGGCGACGCCGCCCGCGGTCACCTGCGGGTCGAGCTGACCGAGGTCGACCTGGTACTGGAGGTCGCTGTTGTAGATGTAGATGTGGGTGCCAAGCGACTGCGCAGCGAGCCCGGTCTCGGCGCTATAGGCCTGAACGCCGGTGTTGAAGCCTTGTACGCCATCCGCGTAATTCTGGTGAACGGCTGTAATCCCGCTGCCGCCGGTGAAGATATCCATGCGCGCGTCCGAGATGTTGCTCTCGCCAATCAGGGTGTGCGACCCATCGCCGGTAAGAACCGAATTCTGGCTAATGTTATCGGATGCCTGGGCGAATTGACCCGTTGAGAGGTCAAGAGTCCGCATCGGCACCCACCCGCTCCAACCCGGCAGGATCTGCTCGCTGAGCAAAACCTGGCCATTGTCGAGGATGTCGGCGTCGTAGAACGCGTATTCGTCACCGTTCAACGTCGTCGTGTAGGTCGTCACCTCACCGCTCGCGAGGTCGATCTTGTAAACTGCCGCGGTGAACTGGTTGTCCGACCACGGATCCGCGACGTGCGATTCAACCGGCTGAAGCTCCGTCACGACCGCGAAGCTGCCGTCCGGCGAGATATCCATGCCTCCCAGATCGGTGCCGACGTGGATCGCCCGGATCAGCTCTCCGGTGTGGCCGTCATATTCATAGAGGTTGCCGTCTTTGCCGGACGCATAGATCATCGACCCGTCGGGGCTTATCGCGACATCGTTGATGTTCGCCTTTAGGGCGGCGGTGATCGTCGCGACGTCGGTATTTTGGAAGGTCAGCTTATCGCCATTTGCGAGGGAGATGACGACATCGCTCCCTGCCTGCGTGATTCCATCGGCAGCAAAGCTGGCGTGGATCTCCACGTGATCGCCGGCCGTGAAGTCGGTGATTACGTCATTGCCCTCCCCGACTACGAACACATCATTGCCGTCACCGCCGGTAAGCACGTCGTCGCCCGCGCCGCCGTCCAGATGATCGATGCCGTTGCTGCCGTAGATGGTGTCGTTGCCCTCGTCTCCAGCCGCCTCTTTGGGCGCCCAGCCGCCCTCGCCCAGGTGGATGACGTCGTCGCCGGCTCCGCCATGAGCCTGACCCTGCGCGTAGATCAGATCATTGCCATCCCCGCCGCTGACCACTGCGAAGCCGTTGGTGTCGCCGTATAAGGTGTCGTCGCCGGCACCGCCATTCAGTTCGACGAGTGTGCTGCTACCGCGTCCGTCGACAACGTCATTGCCGTCGCCGCCGTCGAGCACCCTCGTATTCCACCCGGCAGTGAGCGTATCGTTGCCCCCCATGCCGAGCACGACCGATGCCGCGCTGCCGCTGTTGCCCACCATGCTGATGACGTCGTCGAAATTGCTGCCCTGGATCCAGGCGATGCTCTCGATCCCGGTGATGGTGCCGCCTCCAATCACTTGCGTTCCAAGGCCCAGATCGAAGGTGATTCCGCTGGTCGCGGCCTGGAAACTGATCGCGAGGGTGTCGGTACCGTCACCGCCGTCCACATTGTCGCCGTAGCCCGCGAAGATGAGGTCATCTCCCGCGCCACCCTTCAGCGTGTCCACCTCCGCCCCCGTGTCAAGCAACGGCGCTACACCTGCGGATCCATAATAAGGGACGACCCATGCCGGCGATGCGTCGCCGGAGTAGAGCGTGTCATTGCCGTCGCCGCCGTCGATCGTGTCCGCGCCGGAATTTCCCGCCAGCACGTCATTGCCGCCGAGGCCGCTGATCGCGTCGTTGCCGCCAAGGCCATTGATCGTGTCGTCGCCGGACGTGCCGGTCAGGGTATCCGCGCCCGACGTTGGCGTTCCGCCGCCCGTGCCGCCTGTGCCTCCTGTGCCGCCGCCGAAGCCGGCCGGAGTAAGTCCGCCGAGGATGCCAGCAGGCGCGAGCGCGCTCAGTGCCGAAGAGGCGAGCAGGTCCCGACTGCCCTCCAAGCCACCGAATTCGGGCAGGTGCTGCAAGGGCTGGAAGCCCGCCGGCACATGCAGGCCGTTAGAGGCGAGCAGATCGTTGATCTCGGTCGCGAGCGCGCCATGGCGCAGTGACAAATCGCGCGCGAACGCCACGCGCGGAAAACCCATTGCAGACATTTTTTCCCCTGTCCGAACGCAAACAAAACCTGTCCAAGCAGATCTTCGGCCAGAAGAAACAAAGGTGCGGCGGCGAATGCCTGCACGCGCCCCTTAGAGACGACCCCCCGAAGTCCAGCTCATGCAAGGCCCCCGCCCGCATGAGCAGAGACAAAGGTATACGCCTCAATCGATTATGCAAATTACAACTTTGCCGCAGCCTCAGGCGAATATGCGGAGCTGCTGGCCGCCGTGGCGGACAGCGGCGTTTCGTCGAGCCCATGACGCTGTCGCTCTCGAGCGATGATCCTGTCGAAGCGCGGATCGTCGCGAAGCGAGTCCAGGTCNGGGTCGGTCTCCGCGACCTTCAGCATCATCTCGCCGGCGGACATCAGGGCGCGGTCGAGCAGGCTCAACGCCTCGGCCTTGTCACCGACGTAAGCGGCGAGGATGCAGGCGAAGTTGAACTTCATGTTGGCATTGTCCGGGTCGATCAGCATGGCCCGTTCGATCCATTCGCGTGCGCGATCGACGTCCCCGAGGATCGCATAGCCGCCGGCGACGATGCCGAGCGCGGAGCCGTTGCTTGGGTCCTGGCGAAGCGCCCTTTCCGCCTCGGACACCATCTTGTCGGCCGCGTGGAGGATCTTCTGCCGCTCGCCCCGCGCCTGGTAGCAGGTGACGAGCAAAGCCCAGGCGTGGAAGTCGCTGTCCATGACCTCGACGACCTTCTCATAATGCTCGGTCGCGCGGTCGATGTCGCGGCGGAGCTTCCGGACCCGCCCTGCCTCCTTGTTGACCTCCCAGGAGTCGGGCGACAGGCGGAGCGCCTTCTCGATCTCGATGTCCGCCTCGTCATGGCGGCCAAGCTCGTCGAACCTGCGGACCCGCGCGCAATGAGCCTCNGCCACCGTCGGATCGATCGACAATGCNGTGTGCGCTGCAGCGAAGCCGTCGTCGATCTCGCTACGGCCGAAGTCATAGCGCAGGCTGGACTGGGCCAGCGCCAGCAGCGCCCATGCCTGCGCGTAATAAGGATCGATCTGCACGGCGCGGCTGCAGATGCGCATCACCCGCTCCTGCCGCCGCGGATCGCCATAGTTGCCGGTCGCCCAATATTGGCGCGCGAGAAGGTAGAGGTTGTAGGCTTCCGCGCTACTTGTGCCGCGCTGCTCGATCGCCTTCTTTTCCTCTGGCAGCAGCTTTACCTTCAGCGCCTCCACGATCGCTTTCGAGATTTCGTCCTGGATCGCGAA
>Ga0058694_1000925_pt1 | contig 12667 bp, 11 predicted proteins | sample AgamicOrSfrz_FD_55041 | JGI IMG/M metagenome (GOLD analysis project Ga0058694, IMG submission 55041) | Agave microbial communities from Guanajuato, Mexico - Or.Sf.rz | ecosystem: Host-associated > Plants > Phyllosphere > Phylloplane/Leaf | place: Guanajuato, Mexico | collected 2012-05-30 | reverse complement strand
GCGCCTGCTCAACATCCGCCCACGCCAGACCCTCGACTGGCACACCCCCGCCGATAGGCTCAACCAACTACTCACTGTTGCAGCGACCGGCTGAGACCGCCTAGTTCAAACGTTCACTCGTGGCGCAAAGTGTCACGGTGACAGGTGCGCCGAGGCGGGCCCAAACTGTCACGGTGACAGGTGCGCCGAGGCGGGCGCCCAAACTGTCACGGTGACAGTCTGAGGCGTGCGTGACAGTTCAAACGTTCACCCACGGCCCGAACTGTCACCGTGACAGTTTGGAGTGTCACCGTGACACTTTGGCTCCCAGCGCCTCCCGCCGGAGCAGGTGCGCCGGGCCGGCGAGCTGGGCGAGGGCGTGAGCCCGCTTGAACACCAGGTGGGCGTCGTGCTCCCAGGTGATCGCGATGCCCCCGTGGAGCTGGATGGTCTCGGCGGCCACGCGGGCCGCCGCGTCGGTGCAGTACGCCGCCGCTGCGGCTGCCGCCAGCTCGCCCGCGGCCGCGGCTCGCGCCGCCGAGCGTGAGGTCTCCACGAGCACCAACATGTCGGCCATCCGGTGCTTGAGCGCCTGGAAGCTGCCGATCGGGCGACCGAACTGGTGGCGCTCCTTGGCGTACGACACCGTCATCTCGAGCCCGCGCTGGGCACACCCGACCGCGAGGGCGCTGAGCCCGACGAGCAGGGCCTGCCGTGCCAGGCCCGCGTCGCCGACGATCGGGGTCGAGCGGTGGATCTGGACGCGACCGAGGCGCAGGTTCGGGTCGAGGGCGGGGACCGGTGTGACAGTCGCGTCCTCGACGAGCGCGGTGCGTTCGGTGCTCACCGCGAGGACGAAACTCGCCTCGGCGGCATCGGGCACCGGGCCCGGCTCCGCGACGGACGCTCCACCTCGGTCGAAGACGACCGCGGCGACCTCCCCGGCGGCGATCCGCTCCAGCAGCGCTGGATCCTGGGTCGCGCGGGCGGCGACGAGGCTGGAGAGCAACGGCACCGCGACGAGCGCGCGCCCGACCTCCTCCAACACGAGCGCGGACTCGATCAGGCCGGCCCCGGCGCCGCCGTACTCCTCCGGGATCGGCAGCGCTGCCACCCCGATCTGGTCCGCGAGGGTTCGCCAGAGGTCGGCGCTGTCGGCGTGCCTGGCCAGGACGCCGCGGACCGACCCGACCAGGGCCTCCTGCTCGGCCGAGAGGCTCATCGCGCCACCAGGCTCTCGAGCACCCGGGCACGATGCCAGCCGGGGGTGCCCCACGCCGAGCGCAGGGCACGGATGCGCAGGATCCACAGGCCGAGGTCGAGCTCGCGGGTGTAGCCCACCGCGCCGTGGACCTGGAGCGCCGCCCGCGCGGCCTGCCAAGCGGCGTCGGCGGCGAAGGCCTTCGCGGCGCTCACGCTCCGCGGGTGCGGGTCGGGGCCCGCTCCGGCGGCAGCCCCGTAGATCAGCGGGCGGGCGAAGTCCAGGGCGATGCGGACGTCCGCCAGCCGGTGCTTGACCGCCTGGAACGATCCGATCGGGCGACCGAACTGCTGCCGCTGTTGCACGTAGCCGACGGCCTCGGTGAGGACCCGCTCTCCGGCCCCCAGGAGCTGGGCAGCGGCCGCCAGCGCGGCGATGTCGAACGCCGCCCCCTCAGCGACCGCGCCCGTCGAGACCCGGTAGAGCCGCCGCGTCGGATCGATCGACTCCACGCGCTCACCCGGCGTTCCGCCGACAAGGTCGGCGACATCGGCGTCGAGGGCGTACGGCGCCGCCACCGTCAGCAGCTCACCCTGGGCCACCCGGCCGCGGTGTTCGGGCAGCACGGCGAGGTAGGCACTCGACTCGATCCACGGCCCGACGGCGAGGTGATGGCCGAGCGCCTCGTGGGCGACCACGAGATCGACGAGCGAGCCGCCGAGGCCGCCGTCCTCCTCAGGAACGATCAGGCCGGTGACGCCCAGCTCGTGCAGTCGCTTCCAGAGCCCCAGACCGGGCGCGTGGTCGCCGTCGGCCCAGGCCCGGGCGGCGCCGACCGTGTCGGAGCAGCCGAGCAGGTCCTCGAGCGCGGCCCGGAAGTCGCGCTGGTCGGAGGTGAGCGCGAAGTGCATCAGCCGCGCACCTCCTTGGGCAGCGCGAGGATGCGCTCGGCGACGATGTTGCGCTGGATCTCGTTGGTGCCGGCGTAGATGGGCCCGGCGAGGGAGAACAGGTGCCCGTCGGTCCACGCCGAGGCCACCTCCGCATCGGCGCCGAGCAGGTCGAGCGCGGTCTCGTGCAGGTCGACGTCGAGCTCGGACCAGAACACCTTGTTCACCGACCCGGCCGCGCCGATGTCACCGCCCTGGGCGAGGCGAGTCACCGTGCCCCAGGTGTAGAGCCGGTAGGCCTCCGCGCGGATCCACGCGTCCGCGACGCGGTCGGTGAGGCGTGGATCGGGCGCCCGGCGATAGAGCTCGACCAGCCGGTCGGCAGCCGCGCAGAAGCGGCCGGGCGAGCGCAGGGAGAGGCCACGTTCGTTGCCCGCCGTACTCATCGCGACGCGCCAGCCGTCCCCGACACCACCGAGGACGTCGGCATCGGGGACGAAGACGTCGTCGAAGAAGATCTCGGCGAAGCCGGGCTCGCCGTCGAGCTGGGGGATCGGGCGGACGGTGACACCGTCGGCGTCGAGGGGGAAGAGGAAGTAGGTGAGCCCGCGGTGGCGCTCCTGGGTCGGGTCGGTGCGGAAGAGTCCGAAGCCCCGATGCGCGTACGCCGCCCGCGAGGACCAGGTCTTCTGCCCGTTGAGGACCCACCCGGCCCCGTCGGCCGTCTCGACCCGGGTCGCGGTCGACCTCAGCGCGGCCAGGTCGGATCCTGCGCCGGGCTCGGACCACGCCTGCGCCCAGATCTCCGCACCGGTGGCCATCGGCGGCAGGTATCGCTCGCGCTGCTCGGTGGTGCCGTGCTCGAACAGCACCGGGGCGAGCAGGAAGATGCCGTTCTGAGATACGCGGCCCGGCGCCCCGGCGCGGTAGTACTCCTCCTCGAAGATCACCCACTCGACCAGGGAGGCGCCGCGGCCGCCGTACTCGCGCGGCCAGGAGACGACCGAGAGACTGGCCGCGGCGAGCTCGGCCTCCCAGGACCGGTGTGCCTCGAAGCCCTCGGAGGTGTCCATCGACGGCAGCGGCCGCGCGGGCACGTGCTCGGCCAGCCAGGCCCGGACCTCGTCGCGGAAGGCCAGCTCGTCGGGGGAGAGGTCGAGGTTCATTGCCGGTTCCTCTCCGCCATCGCCTTCGCGTCGAGCCCGGCGAGGGAGTCGGTCGAGGTCTCGGCATTGTGTGCGTGGGCGAAGTGGTGCAGCCCGAAGACCGAGTCCATGCCGGCGCGCATGCCCTGGAGGTCCTCGGCCTGGTTGATCGCCTTCTTGGTCAGGGCGAGCCCGAAGCGGGGCATCTGCGCGATCCGGCCGGCGATGCCGGTGACCGTCTCCTCGAGCTCCTCGCGCGGCACGACCTGGTTGACCATCCCGAGCTCGAGTGCCCGCCGGGCGGAGAACCGGTCGCCGGTGAAGAGGAACTCCTTGGCCGCGCGGGGATTCATCACCCACGGGTGGGCGAAGTACTCCACGCCCGGGATGCCCATCCGCACCACCGGGTCGGAGAAGAAGGCGTCCTCGCTGGCCACGATGAAGTCGCACGCCCACGCCAGCATCAGGCCGCCGGCGATGCAGGCCCCGTGCACCATCGCGATCATCGGCTTGGGGATCTCGCGCCAGCGGCGGCACATGCCCAGGTAGACCTCCGACTCGCGCGCCCAGCGCAGGTCGCCGCCCTCCTTGCCGACGTGGCTCCAGTGCAGGACGGCCTTGCGCTCGAACTCCACGTCGACGTCGCGGCCCGGCGTACCGATGTCGTGGCCGGCGCAGAAGTGGTCGCCGGCTCCGCGCAGCACGATCACCGCGACCTCGTCGTCGTCGACGGCGCGGGTGAACGCCTCGTCGAGCGCGTAGGTCATCGCGGAGTTCTGCGCGTTGCGGTACTCCGGCCGGTCGAGGGTGACCCACGCGATCCGGTCGCGGACCTCGTAGCGCACCGGCGCCTGCCCACGGCTGGTCGGGGATTCGGTCATGCGGGGCTCCTCAGCTCGTTCTTCAGCACCTTGCCCGAAGGATTGCGGGGGAGGACGTCGACGTACGCCACCGAGCGGGGGATCTTGAAGTTGGCCAGGTGCTCGCGGGCATGGGCGAGGATCGCCGCCTCGCTCGCCGTCCCGACCACGAACGCCCGGCCGACCTCGCCCAGCCGCTCGTCGGGTACGCCGACCACGGCGACGTCCTGCACACCCTCGAGCCGCATCAGCACCTGCTCGACCTCGGCGGGGTAGACGTTGAACCCGCCGCAGATGTACATGTCCTTGAGCCGGTCGGTGATCCGCAGGTTCCCGTGCTCGTCGAGGGTGCCCACATCACCGGTGTGCAGCCAACCGTCAGCGTCGATCGCCTCCGCGGTGGCCTCGGGGTCGTCGAGGTAGCCCAGCATCACGTAGTCACCGCGCAGCAGCAGCTCACCCTCGCCGGTGTTCGGGCCGGGCCCGGTGATCGAGCCTGTCGAGATCCGTGCCTCCATCCCCGGCACCGCCCGCCCGCACGTGGTGGCGACGACCTCGGCGCTGTCGCCCGCGCGGCACATCGTCGCCACCACGGCCTCGGTCATCCCGAAGGCGGTCACCACGGTGTCGATCCCGAGCCCCTCCGGCGCCGGCTGGCGCATGCGCTCGATGAGCACCACCGGCACTACGGCCGCACCCGTCACCGCGAGCCGTAGCGAGCCGAGGTCGCGCTCGGCACGGCCGGCCGCGGAGAGCAGGGACTGGAAGATGGTCGGCGCTCCGGGCAGGACCGTGATCCGCTCCTGTTCGATCAGCCGCAGGGTCGCCTCGGCGTCGAAGGTCGCCAACGGAAAGAGCGTCGCGCCGGTGAGCAGGCCGGTGACGATGCCGACCTTGTAGCCGAAGGAGTGGAAGAACGGGTTGATCACCAGGTAGCGGTCCTCCGATGTCACCCCGCCGAGCTCACCCCAGGCGCGTGCGGCGCCGACGGTCTGGCGGTGCGCACTCATCACGCCCTTGGGGCGACCGGTGGTGCCCGAGGTGAAGAGGATGTCGGCGACGTCGTCGGGGGAGGTGCTCGGTGTCGGAAGCGGTACGTCGGACGTCGGCAGGTCGGNGACNTCCNCGCAGCGACCGGACCATCCGGCGTCGGCCAGCTCGGCGGCNTGGTCGCGCCCGAGGAAGCCGCGCGCGACCACGACGAGGCCGGCGTGGGTGCGCTCGACGATGTCGAGCGCCTCGTGGGCGGTGTAGCGGGTGTTGATCGGGACCAGCGTGCCGCCCGCCCAGCTCACGGCGAGGGCGGCGACCACCCAGTCGATGCTGTTGGGCGCCCAGACGCACACCCGGTCGCCGGGTCGGACACCGAGGGAGGCGTAGCCGGCGGCAACCGATGCCACCCGGTCGCGCAGGTCGGCGAAGGAGAGGCTGCGCCCGGGGTCGACGTACGCCGCCTTCGGGCCGAATGCCGCGGCGGCGGCCTCGAGCACGCCCGGGATCGTGTCTGTCCCCGCGAATCCGCTCACCCGACCTCCTCTGCCCAAGCAAGTGCTTGGTAGGCTACTGTAGCGGCATCCCACGCGGAGCGGAACGACCCCGGAGGAACCAGCGATGAGCGCGGAGACCAGCGCGGAGACGAGCGCCGAGACCAGCGCCGACGCTGCGGTCCGGCGCGAGATCCGCACCTGGCTCGCGTCCCACCTGACCGGAGACTTCGCCCACCTGCGGGGTGCGGGGGGCCCGGGCCGCGAGCACGAGCGGTTCGCCGAACGGCTGGCCTGGAACCGCCACCTCGCCGAGCACGGCTGGACCTGCGTGGGCTGGCCGGAGGAGTACGGCGGCCGCGGGCTCAGCATCGCCCAGCAGGTGATCTTCCACGAGGAGTACGCGCGCGCCGGGGCGCCCGCCCGCGTCAACCATCTCGGTGAGGAGCTCCTCGGCCCGACCCTGATCGCGTTCGGCACCGAGGAGCAGAAGCAGCGGTTCCTGCCCCGCATCCGCGACGTGAGCGAGCTGTGGTGCCAGGGCTACTCCGAGCCCGGCGCCGGCTCCGACCTCGCGGCCGTGACGACCCGCGCCCGTCTCGACGAGGGCGCTGGCGAGTGGGTCCTCGACGGTCAGAAGATCTGGACGTCGCTGGCGCACGAGGCGCAGTGGATCTTCGTCCTGTGCCGCACCGAGCCCGGCAGCACCCGGCACCAGGGCCTGTCGTTCCTACTGGTGCCGCTCGACCAGCCCGGCATCGAGGTGCGGCCGATCGAGCAGTTGACGGGCGGGTCGGAGTTCAACGAGGTGTTCTTCACCGGCGCCCGCACCAGCGCCGACCTGGTCGTCGGCTCGCCCGGCGACGGGTGGCGGGTGGCGATGGCGCTGCTCGGCTTCGAGCGGGGCGTCTCCACCCTCGGCCAGCAGGTCGGCTTCGCGCGCGAGTTCGACGACCTGCTCGATCTCGCGCGGCGCACCGGTGCGGCCGAGGATCCGATCCTCGCCGACCGGCTGGCAGCGGCGTACGTCGACCTCCAGGTGATGCGGGCCAACGCGGTCCGCGCGCTCGCCGAGGACCAGCCGCCCTCGATCGGGAAGCTGGTCTGGGCGACCTGGCACCAGCGGCTCGGCGAGCTGGCCATGGACCTCCTCGGTCGCGCCGGCCTCGCCACGGGCGGCGACCTCGACGTCGACCGCTGGCAGCGGCTGTTCCTGTTCTCGCGCGCCGACACGATCTACGGCGGAAGCAACGAGATCCAGCGCACCATCCTGGCCGAGCGCGTGCTCGGCCTGCCCCGCGAGCCGAGAGGCGCCCGATGACAGCAGCACCTACCGCCGTTCCGGAGTACGTGGCCGGTCACGGTCTGCTCACCGACAAGGTCGTCGTGGTGACGGCGGGCGCCGGCGCCGGCATCGGCGCCTCCGTCGTGCGGCGCGTCCTGGAGGAGGGCGCCCGGGGCGTCGTCGTGGGCGACACCCACGAGCGGCGGCTCGCCGAGGCGCAGGCCGAGCTGGCCGAGGAGTACGGCGCCGACCGGGTCGCCACCGTCGTCAGCGACGTGACCCGGCAGTCCGACGTGGAGGCGCTGCTCGACGCCGCCGAGCCGTTCGGCGGGGTCGAGGTGATGATCAACAACGCCGGCCTCGGCGGCACCGCGAGCGTGCTCGACCTGAGCGACGAGCAGTGGTCCCGGGTGATCGACATCAGCCTCACCGGCACGTTTCGCTGCCTGCGTGCCGCCGGGCAGCGGATGCGCGATGCAGGCCGGGGCGGCGTCATCGTCAACAACGCCTCGGTGATCGGCTGGCGGGCTCAGGAGGGCCAGGCCCACTACGCCGCCGCGAAGGCCGGAGTGATGGCCCTGACCCGATGCGCCGCGATGGACCTGGCGCCGTACCGCATCCGGGTCAACGCGGTGGCACCGTCGCTGGCGATGCACCCGTTCCTGGCCAAGGTCACCTCCGAGGACCTGCTCGAGGAGCTCACCGGCCGGGAGGCGTTCGGGCGGGCCGCCGAGCCGTGGGAGGTGGCGAACGTGATGGTGTTCCTGGCGAGTGCGTACTCGTCCTACATGACCGGGGAGGTCGTCAGTGTCAGCAGCCAGCACGCCTGAGGCCTCGACAGGCTCGACCACCGGAGCGGGCTCGACCAGCGGAGCGGGCTCGACCACCGGAGCGGGCTCGACCAGCGGCCGCCGGGAGGAGCTGCTGCGGATCGCCGCGCGCCTCTTCGCGGAGCGCGGCTACCGCAACACCACCGTGCGTGACATCGCCGACGCCGCGGGGATCCTGTCGGGCAGCCTCTACCACCACTTCGACTCCAAGGAGGCGATGGTCGACGAGGTGCTGTCGTCCTTCCANGCCGAGCTCTTCGCCGGNTACGACGCCATCCTCGCCTCCGACGTACCCGCGCGCGAGAAGATCGAGGACGCGGTGCGGCTCTCGTTCGAGGCGATCGACCAGCACCACCACGAGGTCGCGATCTTCCAGAACGAGGCCGATCAGCTGGGCCGGATGGAGCGCTTCGGCTACCTCGCCGAGCGCAACGAGCAGTCCCGCGAGGTGTGGATGACGCTGTTGCGCGAGGGCGTTGCCGCGGGAGCCCTGCGCTCTGATCTGGACGTCGAGCTGGTCTACCGGTTCATCCGCGACACCGTCTGGGTCGCCGTGCGCTGGTATCGGCCCGGCGGCGAGCTGACGCACGACCAGGTCGCGTCGCAGTACCTCGCGATCCTGCTCGACGGGATAGCGGCATGAGCGGCGCTCGGATCAACGCCGGCGTCAGCGGCGGGCCGGCGTACATCGTGGACGCGGTCCGCACCCCCGTCGGCAGGCGTGGTGGCTCCCTGGCGTCGATGCACCCCGCCGACCTCGGTGGCGTCGTGCTGTCAGCACTGGTACGCCGCACCGGCATCGACCCGGTCGCCGTCGACGACGTGATCATGGGCTGCTGCGACACGATCGGCGGCCAGGCGGGCGATGTCGCGCGGACCGCCTGGCTGGTGGCCGGGCTGCCCGACGAGGTGCCGGGGGTGACGATCGACCGCCAGTGCGGCTCCTCGCAGCAGGCGGTGCACTTCGCGGCGCAGGGCGTCATGTCCGGCACCCAGGACCTCGTCGTGGCCGGGGGCCTGCAGAACATGAGTGCGATCCCGATCTCGGCGGCGATGCTCGTAGCTGACCGCTACGGCTTCACGACGCCGTTCGCCCAGTCGCCCGGCTGGCTGGCGCGGTACGGCGACGTCGAGGTCTCGCAGTTCCGCTCCGCGGAGATGATCGCTGAGAAATGGGACATCTCGCGCGAGCGGATGGAGGAGTTCGCGCTGCTCTCACACCAGCGGGCGCGCACCGCGATCGCCGAGGGGCGGTTCGCGGGCGAGATCGAGCCGGTCACCGTGGCCTCCGGCGAGGTCGTCGCGGTCGACGAGTGTCCCCGCGAGACGTCGCTGGAGACGATGACGGCATTGCAGCCCCTCGCGCCGGGCGGTCGGATCACCGCGGCCGTGGCCTCGCAGATCTCCGACGCCGCCTCGGCCGTGCTCGTCGCCTCCGAGGCCGCGGTGTCGCGGTTCGGCCTGACGCCGCGGGCGCGGGTGCACCATCTGTCGGTGCGCGCCGACGACCCGATCTGGATGCTGACCGGGCCGATCCGTGCCACGCAGCATGCGCTCGAGCGCTGCGGCATGTCGGTGGAGGACATCGACCTGTTCGAGTGCAACGAGGCGTTCGCCTCGGTGGTGCTGGCCTGGATGGACGAGCTGCACGTGCCGCACGAGAAGGTCAACGTCAACGGCGGCGGCATCGCGCTGGGTCACCCGATCGGCGCCACCGGGACCCGCCTGATGACGACCATGCTCACCGAGCTCGAGCGCACCGGCGGCCGGTTCGGCCTGCAGACGATGTGCGAAGGCGGCGGTCAGGCGAACGTGACGATCATCGAGCGGCTCTGAGCGCGCTCGCCGACGCGCTGCGGGTGACACTTCCAAACTGTCACGGTGACAGTTCGGCGACCGCGTGACAGGTCTGAAATGGCACCGACGCCGCACATTGTCACGGTGACACGTTGCGGCGTACGGCGAGCGATCAGCGGCGGCCGGAGCTGAAGGACGCCGCGCTGTGCGGCCGACCGCCCGAGCTCGATGCGGCCGACGACCCGGCGGAGCCGCCACGTCGGCGGGCGCTGCCCGAGCCGTTCGAGGTTGACTTCTGCTGGGTGCCGGACTGCCCGCCGGACTTGGCCGGGCCGCCCTGACGCGACCCGCCCTGCCGGGGGCCGCCCTGACGCGACCCGCCCTGTGCCGGAGCGCTGCCGTCGCCGGCCTGGCGCTTGCGCGCCCGGCTGCCCGGGCGGCTCTTGCGCGCGCCGGTGCCCTCGCCGGCGGGCCGGCGCTCGGGCTGTACGACGACGGGCTCGAAGGCCCCGGGCGTCGAGCGCTGACCCGGCGCGAGCTCGACCAGGATCGGGTGCGAGGCGCCGGGAAGGCGGGTCGTGGTCGGCTTGATGCCGGCCGCGCGGGTGAGGTCGCGTACGTCGCGGACCTGGTCGGTCGTCATCAGCGTGACGACGGTGCCCTCGTTGCCGGCGCGGGCGGTGCGGCCCGAGCGGTGCAGGTAGGCCTTGTGCTCGGTCGGCGGGTCGGCGTGGACGACCAGCGCGACGTCGTCGACGTGGATGCCGCGGGCGGCGATGTCGGTGGCCACGAGTGCCGTCGCCTCCCCGGAGTGGAAGGCGTCCATGTTGCGGGTGCGGGCGTTCTGCGACAGGTTGCCGTGCAGCTCCACGGCCGGTACGCCGCTCTTGTTGAGCTGGCGCGCCAGTGCCTTGGCGCCGTGCTTGGTGCGGGTGAAGACGACGGTGCGTCCCGGGGCGCTGGTGAGGTCGACCAGGATCGGGATGCGGTGCTCGCGCTCGATGTGGAGCACGTGGTGGGTCATCGCGGCGACCGGCGACTGCGCCGAGTCGGCCTCGTGGGTGACCGGGTTGGTGAGGAACTGCTTGACCAGCGCGTCGATGGCCTTGTCGAGCGTCGCGGAGAAGAGCAGCCGCTGGCTGTTCCTCGGCGTGGCGGCGAGCAGGCGGCGTACGCCGGGCAGGAACCCGAGGTCGGCCATGTGGTCAGCCTCGTCGAGCACGGTGATCTCGACCTCGGCCAGGGTGCAGTGACGCTGGCCGATCAGGTCCTCGAGGCGACCGGGGCAGGCGATGACGATGTCGACGCCGCGCTGGAGCGCGTTGACCTGGGGGCCCTGTCCGACGCCGCCGAAGACGGTGCGGGTGGTGAGGCCGGCGGCCTTGGCGAGCGGCGCGAGGGCGGCCTCGATCTGGGCCACGAGCTCACGTGTGGGGGCGAGGATGAGCGCGCGGGGCGCGCCCGGGCGGGCCTTGCGCGGCGCGGCGGCGAGGCGGGCGACGACCGGCAGCGCGAAGGCGTAGGTCTTGCCCGAGCCGGTGCGGCCGCGGCCGAGGACGTCGCGACCCGCGAGCGAGTCGGGGAGGGTGGCGGCCTGGATCGGGGTCGGCACCTCGATGCCGAGGCCGGTCAGGACGTGGGACAGCTGCTCGGGCAGGCCGAGCTGGGCGAACGTGGAAATGAGGATGCTCCTGTGCTGGGTGTCTCGCCGACAGCCGGGGAACCGAGGGTCTCGGGCGGCTAACGCACGGAGCAGAGGTGAGGCTACGACGTGCGGACAACTCGCGGCGAGAGCCGGACGAGCCGATGCGTTCACCTTAGCCGACGTCGGGCTGGCTCGCTGCATCCACGAGGTACGCCGCGCCGTGCCGCAGCCGCTCAGCCGCCTCGCGCACCACTCGGTCGAGGAGCTCCTCGCAGGTGGGGAGGTCGTCGAGCAGTCCGACCACCTGGCCTGCGGCCAGCACCCCGGCCGACGTGTCGCCCTCGACGAGTCCGGCGCGCAGCATGGTCGGGGTGTTGGCCGCCAGTGCCAGCTGCGCCAGCGAGCGACCTTGGGCGTGCTTCATCGCCCGTCCGTCGGCGGCCAGTCGGCGCCAGGTGAGTCCGGCCGATCGCTTGAACTCCAGCGTGCGCCGCAGCGTCGGCACCGCACGGCGGGCCAGCGAGGCCTGCTCGAGCTCCTGCACGAGCGAGGTCCGCAGCATCCGGTGGGGCATGCCGTCGACCTTGTCCGTGACGACGGTGCCGTCCAGGCCGTGGGAGAGGTAGAGCTCCTTGACCGCCTGGGGCACGCGGGAGTCGGCGGTGAGCAGGAAGCGGGTGCCCATCCCGACGCCCGCGGCGCCGTAGGACAGCGCGGCGGCGAGGCCGCGTCCGTCGAAGAAGCCACCGGCGGCGATCACCGGGATCGCGCTGCCTGCGTCGTGGAGCGCGTCGAGCACCGCGGGCAGCAGCAGCGTGGTCGGGACCGCGCCGGTGTGGCCGCCCCCCTCACCGCCCTGGATCATCACCGCGTCGGCACCCCACGACGCCACCTTGACGGCGTGCTTGGGCGCCCCGATCGAGGGGATCACGACGATGCCGTGCTCCTTCAGCAGTGCGATCAGCTCCGGCTTGGGCGCGAGCGCGAAGGAGACGACCCTCACCCCGTGCTCGATCAGCAGCCGGCAGCGGTCCTGGGCATCGCCCGCATCCGCGCGCAGGTTGACCCCGAACGGCTGGTCGGTGCGGTCCTTCACCTCGGCGATGGCCCTGTCGAGCTCGGCGAGCGACATGGTCGCCGACGCGAGGATGCCGAGGCCGCCGGCGTTCGCCGTACCGCTGACCAGGCTCGGGCCCGCGACCCAGCCCATGCCCGTCTGGACGACCGGGTGCCGCACGTCGACCAGCTCGGTGAGGGCGGTGCGCAGGAGCTGCGGGGTCACGCCGGGACCTCCTTCTCGCGCAGCCGGTGTGGGTCGAGGACCTCGCGGATCAGCATCAGCTCGGTGGGCGAGGGCGCGCGCGTGGTGGCCACCGCGTCCGGTACGTCGAGAGCGAAGCCGGTCGCCGTCACGACGTCCTCGACCGTGACGCCCGGGTGGACCGAGACCAGCCGGAGCGTGCTGCCGGGACCGCCGAAGTCGAGCACCGCCAGATCGGTGACGACCCGATGCAGGTCGTGGAAGCGGGTCGCGGCCGGTCCGGCCTGCTC
>Ga0058694_1000914_pt1 | contig 12787 bp, 5 predicted proteins | sample AgamicOrSfrz_FD_55041 | JGI IMG/M metagenome (GOLD analysis project Ga0058694, IMG submission 55041) | Agave microbial communities from Guanajuato, Mexico - Or.Sf.rz | ecosystem: Host-associated > Plants > Phyllosphere > Phylloplane/Leaf | place: Guanajuato, Mexico | collected 2012-05-30 | reverse complement strand
GTTCAGGCCGCGCTGAATATTCTGTACGGCATTCCCAAGCAGACCCGCGCCGAAAAGATTTCCGGCGTTTATGAACACCATATTCTGCATCCACACGCCTTACTGACCCGCGGTTTCGACGACTCTTTTCTGGCCCCGCACTCACGCTATGCTGATTTTCCGGCGGGACTTATCCGCGATTACACCGATCTCGAGATCCTCGCGGAGACGGAAGAGGGCGATGCGTATTTGTTTGCCAGCAAAGATAAGCGCATCGCCTTTGTTACCGGCCACCCGGAGTACGATGCCAATACCCTGGCAAGCGAATATTTCCGCGATGTGGAAGCCGGTTTGAATCCAGAGGTTCCTTACAACTATTTTCCGCAAAACGACCCGCAGAACAAACCGCGCGCCACCTGGCGGAGCCACGGCAATCTGCTGTTTGCTAACTGGCTTAACTATTATGTCTACCAGATTACACCATACGATCTGCGCCATATGAATCCTACACTGGAGTAATACTCTACACGAAACGATCCTAAAGCGTTTCAGCACTTTGCCTCTGGCACCTTCGGGTGCCTTTTTTATTTCCGAAATTCACTTCATGCTCAATGATAACTTTAATTCCATTGTTATCAATGTGTTAAAGCTATTTTAAAATTAAAATGGAAATTGTTTTTGATTTTGAAAATTAATTGAGTAGTCTTAATTGTGCTGAGCGAAAACTACACAACGATCTCTCGCTCGCTTCCAGCGGATCAACCAAGAGGAACAGCACAATGACGCAGCAGGCGACAATCACCGATGAACTGGCCTTTAGTCAGCCCTATGGCGAGCAGGAGAAGCAGATCTTAACGCCTGAGGCGGTAGAATTTCTGACGGAACTGGTGAGCCGCTTTGCGCCGGCGCGTAATAAGCTACTGGCCGCGCGTCAGCAGCAGCAGAAGGCCATTGATCAAGGTGTACTTCCTGACTTTATTTCGGAAACCGCTTCCATTAGAAATGGAAACTGGACCATCCGCGGTATCCCGGCGGATTTGCAGGATCGCCGTGTTGAAATCACCGGTCCCGTTGAACGCAAAATGGTCATTAACGCGATGAATGCCAACGTCAAAGTCTTTATGGCGGACTTTGAGGATTCGCTGGCGCCTGACTGGCGTAAAGTCATTGATGGCCAAATTAACCTGCGTGATGCCGTGAACGGGACTATTAGCTACACCAACGAGGCCGGCAAAATCTACCAGCTGCAGCCCAATCCCGCTGTGCTGGTATGCCGTGTGCGCGGCCTGCACCTGCCGGAAAAGCACGTCACCTGGCGTAATGAGGCCATCCCCGGCAGTCTGTTCGATTTTGCGCTCTATTTTTTTCATAACTACCAGGCGCTGCTGGCGAAGGGGAGCGGTCCCTACTTCTATCTGCCAAAAACCCAGGCCTGGCAGGAGGCGGCATGGTGGAACGATGTCTTTAGCTTTACGGAAGATCGCTTTGACCTGCCGCGCGGCACCATCAAGGCCACGCTGCTGATTGAGACGCTGCCAGCGGTGTTCCAGATGGATGAGATCCTGCATGCGCTGCGCGACCATATTGTTGGCCTGAACTGCGGCCGTTGGGACTACATCTTCAGCTATATCAAAACGCTGAAAAACCATCCGGACCGCGTGTTGCCTGACCGTCAGGTGGTGACGATGGATAAACCGTTCCTCAGCGCCTACTCACGGTTGTTGATTAAGACCTGCCACAAACGCGGTGCGTTTGCGATGGGCGGCATGGCGGCGTTTATCCCGAGCAAAGATGCCGAACGTAACCGTCAGGTGCTGAGCAAAGTCACCGCCGATAAAGAGCTGGAGGCGAACAATGGTCACGATGGCACCTGGATTGCCCACCCGGGGCTGGCGGATACCGCTATGGCGGTGTTTAACCGCGTACTGGGCGATAAGCCGAATCAGCTCTCGGTCACCCGGAGCGCGGATGCGCCAATTACCGCCGAACAGCTGCTGGCCCCCTGCGAGGGCGAGCGCACGGAAGCCGGGATGCGCGCCAACATTCGCGTGGCGGTGCAGTACATCGAAGCCTGGATCTCCGGCAACGGTTGCGTCCCGATTTATGGCCTGATGGAAGACGCCGCGACGGCCGAGATCTCGCGCACCTCTATCTGGCAGTGGATCCATCATCAGAAAACCCTGAACGACGGCACCCCGGTCACGAAGGCGCTGTTCCGCCAGTGGCTGGCGGAAGAGCTGATGGTGATTCAGGAGGAGCTGGGAGAGCACCGTTTCAGCCACGGCCGCTTTGACGATGCGGCGCGACTGATGGAGCAGATCACCACCTCCGACGAGCTAATTGATTTTCTGACATTACCGGGCTACCGCCTGCTGGCCTGATCGCCAGATGGTGTGGTTCGCCATTTAGTCCTTCACCAATGCGCCTGGGGAGCCAGGAAATTATATGGAGCATCTGCACATGAAAACCCGTACCCAACAAATCGAAGAATTAAATAAAGAGTGGACGAACCCGCGCTGGGAAGGCATTACCCGCCCGTACAGCGCGGAAGAGGTGGTGAAGTTACGCGGCTCGGTGAATCCGGAATGCACGCTGGCGCAGCTTGGCGCGGCGAAAATGTGGCGTCTGCTGCACGGTGAGGCGAAAAAAGGGTACGTCAACAGTCTCGGCGCGCTGACCGGCGGCCAGGCCTTGCAGCAGGCGAAGGCGGGTATCGAAGCCATTTATCTCTCCGGCTGGCAGGTGGCGGCGGATGCTAACCTGGCGTCCAGCATGTATCCGGATCAATCGCTGTATCCGGCCAACTCGGTACCGGCGGTGGTGGATCGGATCAACAACACTTTCCGTCGTGCCGATCAGATCCAGTGGTCGGTCGGGATTGAACCGAACGATCCGCGTTATATCGACTACTTCCTGCCGATCGTGGCGGATGCGGAGGCCGGTTTTGGCGGCGTCCTTAACGCCTTTGAGCTGATGAAATCGATGATTGAAGCCGGTGCAGCGGCGGTTCACTTCGAAGATCAGCTGGCGTCAGTGAAGAAGTGCGGTCATATGGGCGGTAAAGTGTTGGTCCCGACCCAGGAGGCGATTCAGAAGCTGGTGGCGGCGCGTCTGGCAGCCGACGTGATGGGGGTCCCGACGCTGGTGATCGCCCGTACCGATGCCGATGCGGCCGATTTAATTACCTCTGACTGCGATCCGTACGATCGTGAGTTTATTACCGGGGATCGCACCAGCGAAGGGTTCTTCCGCACCCACGCCGGGATCGAGCAGGCGATCAGTCGCGGGCTGGCTTATGCGCCGTATGCGGATCTGGTGTGGTGCGAAACGTCGAAACCGGATCTTGAGCAGGCGCGCCGCTTTGCTGAGGCTATCCATGCGCGTTTCCCTGGCAAACTGCTGGCCTATAACTGCTCGCCGTCGTTTAACTGGAAGAAAAATCTCGATGATAAAACCATCGCCAGCTTCCAGCAGCAGCTGTCGGACATGGGATACAAATACCAGTTTATTACCCTCGCCGGGATCCACAGCATGTGGTTCAACATGTTCGACCTCGCCCATGCCTACGCTCAGGGTGAGGGGATGCGCCACTATGTTGAGAAAGTGCAGCAGCCGGAATTCGCTGCCGCGCCGGAAGGCTATAGCTTCGTCTCGCACCAGCAGGAGGTGGGCACTGGCTACTTCGACAAAGTCACTACCATTATCCAGGGCGGCGCCTCATCGGTGACGGCGCTGACCGGCTCGACCGAAGAAGATCAGTTTTGAGCCATGCCCGGCGGCGCGACGCTGACCGGGCCTGGGAAGGGATGCAGGCCGGATAAGCGAGCGCGCCATCCGGCATGACGTGGTGCCGGATGGGGGAAAGCGATGACGCGTGGCCTGGAACTACTGATTGCCCAAACCATTTTACAGGGATTCGACGCCCAGTACGGGCGTTTCCTGGAGGTGACCTCCGGCGCGCAGCAGCGCTTTGAACAGGCTGACTGGCACGCCGTACAGCAGGCGATGAAGCAGCGTATCCATCTCTACGATCACCACGTTGGCCTGGTGGTAGAGCAGCTGCGCTGCATTACCGAAGGGAAAAGTACCGACGTCGATTTTCTTTTGCGGGTGAAACAGCAGTACACCCAACTGTTGCCGGATTACCCTCGCTTTGAAATTGCCGAGAGCTTTTTCAATTCGGTCTACTGCCGACTGTTTGACCACCGCTCGCTGACCCCCGAGCGGCTCTTTATTTTCAGTTCGCAGCCCGAGCGTCCCTTTCGCACCCTACCGCGACCGCTGGCGAAAGATTTCTTTCCGGAACGCGGCTGGTCGCACCTGCTGGGCAAAGTACTGTCCGATTTGCCGCTGCGGCTGCCGTGGCAGAACAAAGCGCGGGACATCGGCTATATCATTGCCAGTCTGCAGGAGGCGCTGGGGGAGGAACTGCTCGCCACCTGTCATCTGCAGGTCGCCAATGAGCTGTTCTACCGGAATAAAGCCGCCTGGCTGGTGGGCAAACTGGTCATGCCGATGGCGACGCTGCCTTTTTTGCTGCCGATCCACCGCAGCGATGAGGGTGAGCTGTTTGTTGACACCTGCCTGACCACCCATGCCGAAGCAAGCATCGTTTTTGGCTTCGCGCGTTCCTATTTTATGGTTTATGCGCCGTTGCCCGGCGCTCTGGTGGAATGGCTGCGTGAGATCCTGCCGGGCAAAACGACGGCCGAGCTGTACATGGCGATTGGCTGTCAGAAGCACGCCAAAACCGAAAGCTATCGCGAATATCTACACTACATTACTCGCTGCGATGAGCAGTTTATTGAAGCGCCGGGCATTCGCGGGATGGTGATGCTGGTGTTTACCCTGCCGGGGTTTGACCGGGTGTTTAAGGTGATCAAAGACCGCTTCGCGCCGCAGAAAGAGGTGACCGCCGCCCACGTGCGCGCCTGCTATCAGCTGGTAAAGGAACACGACCGCGTCGGGCGGATGGCGGATACCCAGGAGTTTGAAAATTTCGTGCTGGATAAACGGCAAATCGCGCCGGGGCTGCTGGCGCTGTTGCAGGCGGAAGCGGGGAACAAACTTACCGATCTCGGCGACCGCATCGTCATCAGTCATCTGTATATTGAACGGCGAATGGTGCCGCTCAACCTGTGGCTGGAGCAGGTTAACGGCCAGGCATTGCGTGATGCGGTAGAAGAGTATGGCAATGCTATCCGCCAGCTGGCCGCCGCCAACATCTTTCCCGGCGATATGCTGTTTAAAAACTTCGGCGTCACCCGCCACGGCCGGGTGGTGTTCTACGACTATGACGAAATTTGCTATATGACAGAGGTGAATTTCCGCCAGATCCCGCCGCCGCGCTATCCGGAAGATGAGCTGGCCAGCGAGCCGTGGTACAGCGTTTCGCCGGGGGATGTGTTTCCGGAGGAGTTCCGCCACTGGCTGTGCGCCGACCCGCGCGTTGGGCCGCTGTTTGAGGAGATGCATGCCGACCTGCTGCGCGCGGACTACTGGCGCGAGCTGCAGACGCGGATTAAAAACGGCCATGTGGAAGATGTTTACGCCTACCGGCGCAAGCAGCGTTTTAGCGTGCGCTATGGCGCTGACAGTAGGCCGGATAAGGTGTTTACGCCGCCATCCGGCAGGGTGCGCCGATCTGCCTGATGGCGCTACGCTTATCAGGCCTACTTAAAATGCCCCAGTGGGGCATTTTTTTATTTAACCCCGCCATACGCCAGCGTCACTTCCTTCGCCGCTTTGATCACCAGCGCGCCCAGCTCGGTCACCCGGTCATCGGTCATGCGTGAAATCGGCCCGGAGATGGAGATTGCCGCGAACGGTTCGCGATGTTCATCATAAATGCAGGCGGCGACGCAGCGCAGGCCGAGCGCGTGCTCCTCGTCATCGAAAGAGTAGCCCCGCTTGCGGGTCTGCGCTAAATCTTCCTTCAGATGCAGCGGCGAGACCAGCGTGGCATGCGTATAGGCATGCAGCCCTTTACGGTGCAGCAGGCTGGTGACCTGCTCTTCGCTTAATTGCGAGAGAAACGCCTTCCCGGCGCCGGAGGCGTGCATCGGCAGCTTACCGCCGATCGGCGCCGACATACGCATCAGCTGGGTGCACTGCACCTGGTCGATAATGATCGCCTGGTGGTCGCTCTGGTCAAGCACCGCCAGATTCACCGTTTCACCGGAATCTTCCATCAGCTGGCGCAGGATCGGGTGGACAATCGCCAGCAGATTGCGGCTTTGCAGAAAGCTGCTGCCCACCACGAAGGCATGCGCCCCGACGGCCCAGTGGCCCAGCTCGCCCACCTGGCGGACGAAACCCAGCTGCTGCATGGTGGTCAGCAGGCGGTGAGTGGTGGAGTTGGGCAGACCCGCCTGCTGCGCCAGCTCGGTCAGCGCGACGCTGCTGTGGGACTCGGCAATCCATTCGAGCAATTTCAGGCCGCGGGTCAGCGACTGAACCTGACCGCCAGCCTGCTGGGCGGTGGCAGCCGCGGGTTTTCTGCCGCGTTTCGCGGGAACGGGGGTAGTGGCCATCGCGGACTCCTTTTTCTGTATCGTGGAAATGATTTTCGTTTTATTTGGCGATAATGCAATCACAACCGGACTCATCGGAGGAGTGAAGCTGAACATGTCTCATATTGCCTGTTGTTGTCTTTTCCGCTCCGGTGGTTTATGCCAGTATGGTTTGTTGGCTATTTGGCCTGAGTTGAGCGTTGTCGGGAGCAAGTGTGAGCAGCAAAGTTGAGCAACTGCATCAGCAGTTAAAAGAACGTATTCTGGTTCTGGATGGGGGCATGGGCACCATGATCCAGGGCTATCGTCTGAGTGAGCAGGACTTTCGCGGTGAGCGCTTTGCTGACTGGCCGTGTGACCTGAAAGGCAACAACGACCTGCTGGTGCTCAGCAAGCCCGAGGTGATCCGCGAGATCCACGACGCCTACTTCGAGGCCGGTGCGGATATCATTGAGACCAACACCTTTAACTCGACGACCATCGCGATGGCGGATTACCAGATGGAATCCCTGTCGGCCGAGATCAACTTTGCCGCGGCGAAGCTGGCCCGCGCCAGCGCCGACGCCTGGACGGCCCGCACGCCGGAAAAACCGCGCTACGTCGCGGGCGTGCTTGGCCCGACCAACCGTACCGCCTCTATCTCGCCTGATGTGAACGATCCGGCGTTCCGTAATATTACCTTTGACCAGCTGGTGGCCGCCTATCGCGAATCCACCCGGGCGCTGGTGGAAGGTGGCGTGGATCTGATCCTGATTGAAACGGTATTTGATACTCTGAACGCCAAGGCGGCCATCTATGCGGTGAAAGAGGAGCTGGAGGCGCTGGGCGTTGACCTGCCGCTGATGATCTCCGGCACCATCACCGATGCGTCCGGCCGCACGCTTTCCGGACAGACCACCGAAGCCTTTTATAACTCGCTGCGTCACGCCGAAGCCTTATCGTTTGGTCTGAACTGCGCCCTCGGGCCGGACGAACTGCGGCAGTATGTCCAGGAGCTGTCGCGCATCGCCGAATGCTACGTTACCGCGCACCCGAACGCCGGTCTGCCCAACGCCTTCGGTGAATACGATCTGGATGCCGACACCATGGCGACGCAAATTCGCGAATGGGCGGAAGCCGGTTTCCTCAATATCGTCGGCGGCTGCTGCGGTACGACCCCGGAGCATATTGCCGCTATGAGCCGGGCGGTGGCCGGTTTACCGCCGCGCCAGTTGCCGGAACTGCCGGTGGCCTGCCGCCTCGCNGGCCTGGAGCCGCTGAACATCGGCGACGACAGCCTGTTCGTTAACGTCGGCGAACGTACCAACGTCACCGGCTCGGCGAAATTTAAGCGCTTGATCAAAGAAGAGAAGTACAGCGAAGCGCTGGACGTTGCCCGTCAGCAGGTCGAAAGCGGCGCGCAGATTATCGATATCAACATGGATGAGGGGATGCTCGACGCGGAAGCGGCGATGGTGCGCTTCCTCAACCTGATTGCCGGCGAGCCGGACATTGCCCGCGTGCCGATCATGATCGACTCCTCCAAGTGGGAAGTCATTGAAAAGGGTTTGAAATGCATTCAGGGCAAAGGCATTGTTAACTCGATTTCGATGAAAGAGGGCGTCGAACCCTTTATCCACCATGCGAAGCGGGTTCGCCGTTATGGCGCCGCGGTAGTGGTGATGGCCTTTGACGAAGTGGGTCAGGCCGACACTCGCGAACGCAAAATTGAGATTTGCCGTCGCGCTTACAAAATTCTCACTGAAGAGGTCGGCTTCCCGCCAGAAGATATCATCTTTGATCCCAATATCTTTGCGGTAGCGACCGGTATCGAAGAGCATAACAACTATGCGCAGGACTTTATCGGCGCCTGCGAAGACATCAAACGCGAGCTGCCGCATGCGCTGATCTCCGGCGGCGTCTCCAACGTGTCGTTCTCGTTCCGCGGTAATGACCCGGTACGTGAGGCGATCCACGCCGTGTTCCTCTACTACGCGATCCGTAACGGCATGGATATGGGGATCGTCAACGCCGGCCAGCTGGCGATTTACGACGATCTGCCGGGCGAGCTGCGCGACGCGGTCGAAGATGTGATCCTTAACCGCCGCGATGACAGTACCGAACGGTTACTTGAGCTGGCGGAAAAATATCGCGGCAGCAAAGCGGACGACGGCGCGAATGCTCAGCAGGCGGAATGGCGCAGTTGGGACGTGAAAAAGCGTCTCGAATATTCGCTGGTGAAGGGCATTACCGAATTTATCGAACAGGACACCGAAGAAGCGCGTCAGCAGGCTGCCCGCCCGATTGAGGTGATTGAAGGGCCGCTGATGGACGGCATGAACGTGGTCGGCGACCTGTTCGGCGAAGGTAAAATGTTCCTGCCGCAGGTGGTGAAATCCGCTCGCGTGATGAAACAGGCGGTGGCCTACCTCGAACCTTATATCGAAGCCAGCAAAGAACAGGGCTCCAGTAACGGCAAAATGGTGATTGCCACCGTAAAAGGCGACGTTCACGACATCGGTAAAAATATCGTCGGCGTGGTGCTGCAGTGCAATAACTACGAAATTATCGATCTTGGCGTGATGGTCCCGGCGGATAAAATTCTCAAAACCGCCAAAGAGGTCAATGCGGATCTGATCGGCCTTTCCGGGCTGATTACTCCGTCACTGGACGAGATGGTTAACGTGGCGAAAGAGATGGAGCGCCAGGGCTTTACCATCCCGCTGCTGATCGGTGGCGCGACTACCTCGAAAGCGCATACGGCGGTGAAAATCGAGCAGAACTACAGCGGCCCGACCGTTTACGTACAGAACGCCTCGCGCACCGTCGGGGTGGTGGCTGCGCTGCTCTCGGATACGCAGCGCGATGATTTTGTCGCCCGTACGCGTAAAGAGTATGAGACCGTGCGTATCCAGCATGGGCGTAAAAAACCGCGCACGCCGCCGGTGACCCTGGCCGCCGCGCGGGAAAACGATCTGGCCTTCGACTGGGAGAGCTACACGCCGCCGGTGGCCCATCGCCTGGGGGTACAGGAGGTGGAAGCGAGCATCGAGACGCTGCGCAACTACATCGACTGGACGCCGTTCTTCATGACCTGGTCGCTGGCGGGCAAATACCCGCGGATTCTGGAGGATGAAGTGGTGGGCGAAGAGGCACAGCGCCTGTTCAAAGACGCCAACGATTTGTTAGATAAACTCAGCGCAGAGAAAACCCTGAACCCGCGCGGCGTGGTCGGGTTGTTCCCGGCCAACCGCATTGGCGACGATATTGAAATTTATCGCGATGAAACCCGCACCCATGTGCTGACGGTGAGCCATCACCTGCGCCAGCAGACGGAAAAGGTCGGCTTCGCGAACTACTGCCTCGCCGATTTTGTCGCGCCGAAGCTGAGCGGCAAGGCGGACTACATCGGCGCCTTTGCCGTGACCGGCGGCCTGGAAGAGGACGCGCTGGCGGACGCCTATGAAGCGCAGCATGATGACTATAACAAGATCATGATCAAGGCCATCGCCGATCGTCTGGCGGAAGCCTTCGCCGAGTATCTGCACGAGAAAGTGCGTAAGGTCTACTGGGGGTATGCGGCCAATGAGAACCTCAGCAATGAGGAGCTTATCCGCGAGAACTACCAGGGGATCCGTCCGGCGCCGGGGTATCCGGCCTGTCCGGAGCACACCGAAAAAGGCACCATCTGGCAGCTGCTGGACGTCGAAGCCCATACCGGCATGAAGCTGACCGAATCGTTCGCCATGTGGCCGGGGGCATCGGTTTCCGGCTGGTACTTCAGCCATCCGGACAGCAAGTACTTCGCCGTGGCGCAGATCCAGCGCGACCAGGTCGAAGACTACGCGCTGCGTAAAGGGATGACCCCGGCGGAAGTCGAGCGCTGGTTAGCGCCTAATCTGGGCTATGATGCCGACTAAATCGTCACCTTTCCTTACAACAAACAAGGCGCTCTGTGAGCGCCTTGTCTCTTTATTGAGGTTAACCCCTTATACTGAGAGAGGTTCCTGATCTTCGGAAAACCTATAACGATAAGGAGAAGCTGATTCCGTGTTAACTCTGCTACACCTGTTGTCCGCGGTTGCTCTGCTGGTGTGGGGCACGCATATTGTGCGTACCGGGGTGATGCGCGTCTATGGCGCTCGCCTGCGTACCGTTCTCAGTAGCAGCGTAGAGAAAAAGCCGCTCGCCTTCTGCGCGGGTCTTGGCGTCACTGCGCTGGTGCAAAGCAGCAATGCCACCACCATGCTGGTGACCTCGTTTGTCGCCCAGGATCTGGTGGGCCTGACGCCAGCGCTGGTAATGGTGCTGGGGGCCGACGTCGGGACGGCGCTGATGGCGAGGGTGCTGACCTTCGACCTGTCGTGGCTATCGCCGCTACTCATTTTTATCGGGGTGATCTTCTTCCTTGGCCGCAAGCAAACCCGCGCCGGGCAGCTGGGGCGGGTGGGGATTGGTCTGGGGCTGATCCTGCTGGCCCTGGAGCTGATTGTGCAGGCCGTGAACCCCATCACCCAGGCCAACGGTGTGCAGGTGATTTTCGCCTCGCTGACCGGCGATATCATGCTGGATGCCTTAATTGGCGCCGTATTCGCGATCATCAGCTACTCCAGCCTGGCGGCGGTGCTGCTGACGGCGACGCTGACCGCGGCGGGAGCAATCTCCTTCCCGGTGGCGCTGTGCCTGGTAATTGGCGCCAACCTGGGCTCCGGGCTGTTGGCGATGCTCAACAACAGCGCGGCAAACGCGGCGGCGCGCCGCGTGGCGCTGGGTAGCCTGCTGTTTAAGCTGGTGGGGAGCCTGATTATTCTGCCATTCGTCCATCCGCTGGCCGCGGCGATGCACAAGCTGCCGTTGGCGGAGTCTGAGCTGGTTATCTACTTCCACGTCTTTTATAACCTGCTGCGCTGCATCGCGATGGTGCCCTTTGCCGGACCGATGGCGAAGCTGTGCCAGCGTATGATCCGCGATGAGCCCGAGCTGGATAACCAGCTGAAACCCAAGCATCTTGACCCGTCGGCGCTGGATACGCCAGCGCTGGCGCTGGCCAATGCCGCGCGCGAGACGCTGCGCATTGGAGATGCGATGGAGCAGATGCTGGGGAGCCTGCATAAAGTGATGCATGGCGAACCGCGTCAGGAGAAAGAGCTACGTCGTATGGCGGACGATATCAACGTGCTCTACACCGCCATTAAGCTCTATCTGGCGCGAATGCCAAAGGATGAGCTGGCGGAGGAGGAGTCCCGGCGCTGGGCGGAAATCATTGAGATGTCGCTAAACCTCGAGCAGGCGTCCGATATCGTCGAGCGGATGGGCAGCGAGATCGCCGATAAATCGCTGGCGGCGCGGCGCGCCTTCTCGGTGGAAGGGTTAAAGGAGCTGGATGCGCTGTACGATCTGCTGCTCAGCAATCTGCAGCTGGCGATGTCGGTCTTCTTCTCCAGCGATGTACCCAGCGCCCGCCGTCTGCGGCGCAGCAAACACCGGTTCCGCATTCTTAACCGCCGTTACTCGCATGCGCACGTTGACCGTCTGCATCAGCAGAACGTGCAGAGTATCGAAACCAGTACGTTGCACCTGGCGCTGCTGGGGGATATGAAGCGTCTGAACAGCCTGTTCTGCTCGGTGGCCTACAGCGTGATGGAGCAGCCGGATGAAGACGACGAACGAGATGACTACTGAGACGGATTATTTTTCCGTTTATGTCGCTTCTTTTCTGGCGAGGTAGCCCTCCCGGGACGTGGCTGACGCCTTCCCGGGAGGGACATCCTAGCTTCTGGCAAACGCCGAGGCCTCTGCCACCAGCGCGCTATCCGGCCGTACGCCGGTATAAAGGGCAAACTGCTCGACGGCTTGCAGGGCAATAACTTCCGCACCGCTGATGGTTTGCTTACCCCGTTGTTGCGCCAGGCGGATCAGCGGAGTTTCCGCCGGCAACGCGACCACGTCAAACACGACGCTGGCCTGGGCCACCATGGCCTCGCTGAACGCCAGCGTGTTGCTTTCCGCTCTCCCTGCCATGCCCAGCGGTGTGACATTGACCAGAATCTCGGCTGCGATCCCTTCGGGCAGGGGCTGCCACTGAAAGCCATACTGTTTTGCCAGCGCCAGGCCGCGCTGGCGATTGCGGGCCGCAATGATCACGTCGCGGAAACCGGCATCACGGAAGGCGGCAATGACGGCTTTCCCCATGCCGCCGCTACCCTGAATCATCACTCTGGCGTTGGTATCGAGCCGATGGCTGGCGATCAGACTTTTGACCGCGATGTAATCGGTGTTTAGCCCGGTTAACTTCCCGTCGTCGTTGACGATGGTGT
>Ga0058694_1000911_pt1 | contig 12826 bp, 18 predicted proteins | sample AgamicOrSfrz_FD_55041 | JGI IMG/M metagenome (GOLD analysis project Ga0058694, IMG submission 55041) | Agave microbial communities from Guanajuato, Mexico - Or.Sf.rz | ecosystem: Host-associated > Plants > Phyllosphere > Phylloplane/Leaf | place: Guanajuato, Mexico | collected 2012-05-30 | reverse complement strand
GACCTATCAGACGCCCCTTACGCGTCCACCGAGCGATGCAAAACTGGCAATTGAACCGCTCGAACGTGCTTCGGCGATCAGCGCACGCACGAGCGACAGGAAGGCCTCGTACACGTGGACATACCGTTCGTAAACGACTCTTCAAGCACCCAAAGAAATGAAGCCAGTCAAACCTGCGCGCCGCGCGTCAGTCAAGCTGAGAACCGCGCGTCAATCAGGATGAGAATGCAGGCGCAGCCCAGGGGGGCGGTGACGGGCGGAGCCCCGAAACGGCGACGCAACGCCGTGCCGGAAGCGCTCGCATTTAGCACAGAGCCTTGCCGGTGGTCGCGGTGGATAGGATATGAACGAGTCTATCTTGCAACGGAGGCCGCCGTGCCCGGACGACACGTCAACGACCACAGATGACGCTTTACATGAAATACAAACGCACAGAAAGGCCGTCCACGGCGGCCGCACGCGCTGGATTCAGCGTTGCCACGGCCTATCGCATAGAAAAAAATCCGAATTTGCCTTCGAGCAAGAAAGCGCCGCACGAGCGGCGGCACTCTTATCTTCTGGCAGAGATCTTCGAAGCGGAGATCGTCCCGCTGCAGCAGTCTGGCCCGTGCCTTGTTTGGGGAGATGCTTCGCGACACCTGCAGGACACTATCCGACCCACGCGACCATTAAATCTCAAGCCACAGATCCATCCTGGCCGCGACAATAGTTTATTCGACCCAGATTGCGCTCCTGATGCGCCCCCCACTGGGCACGCAAACAACGCGGAATCTCATCCGCAAGTCAGCTTGCTTGATACGTGACTTTAGCTAGTATGGGAAGCAACCGCCGCGCACAGCAGCGCAAGCGCTACCGGAATGCCCTGAGGCCACGCGACGTGGAGCACGCGCAATATCCCTCTTAAGAGCCTGAATGAGAAAACAAAAACGATCCAAGCCTCTTCCTAATGAGACGTCCGAGCAGCTTCGTGCACGGTTGAGACAATTCGCGCTGGCGACGCGGGAAGAGGCCCTGCAGACGGTCACAGTTCCCTTCCCGGAACACGTCAGCGTGCTCGCTGGCCCGTTGAGGGTTCGGAAACGTGAGAATGAATCACCCGACGACCCGGGCCGAGCCCCCACCTGCAAAGCGNAATCGGACGTTAACCGTTAGTGCTTAGTCGAAGCCGCTCTTCTGCTGTTCCGTGCAGAGCTGACCTTTCTCGAGCATCGTACGGTGACGGTCAACTTGTAGCTGGAAGCTCTGCAGCCTCCAATGCATAGGTGCCAGGGGTACCGGTGCGCGAGCCCGGGAACGGCAAGACGCGTACCGCCGGCTCTGAACGTACGTTCGCGAGGTTCGGCCAGTTGACTCCGAGGAGGCCGAATGCGGTCTGCTTTGCTCACAGTCCGACGAAGGTTGATGAATATCCAAAGGCGATCTGAAGGCCTTCAGGTGAGCAGCGGCGAGTAGTGCGGCGAGTGAACCGTAACGGGGTAGGGCCGCGTCATCGGGGCTACAGCCACGATCGACAAAAGCGCGTTCAGGGACATTATTTATCCGGCGCAAAACCGGGCGCCGCGGGCCACCCGATACTGCATCGTGCCGACCAGAATTTCCTGCCTCTTGCGTACAGTGGTGTACTTTCTCGCAGAGGATTCGCGCAGCCCCAGCGCACCGACCTGCTCACGGCGCTCGACGTCATTCTCGACCGCATTATCGAGGTCGCGGGGATCGGCGGGCGCCGCGACTGCATCCAGCCCGTAGGCCAGGACAGGGCGCAGACGATCGCGTATGCGATACGTATAAGGCGCGGGAGGTGAGGTGCCGCGGCCGTGCCACGCCCCGACCGCCAGCTTCTGCCGACCAGCCGTTTTATATCCACTCGCTCGATGTCGTCGGCGGTGAGCTCGCGTTCTGCGTGGAGCGTGACCGTGGCAAAGCTCTCACAGGACAGTATTGCGAAGATGCTTGAATGAGCGCCCCACTGCATCGGTCGTCGGGAGTCCTTGGAAGTCGTTGTTGGCGAGTGATCCGTAGCCGTCGCACCGGGCTCGCATAGACCTTCCCGCAAGAAGGGTCTATGAGGGCGTGGGTCTGGCACCTAGCGAAAATTGTTATCACCGGCTGTCCGGCAACGACGGCGAGCTACATGAGCTCCGTGAGGCGGCGCTCGACATCGGTGAGGGCTATTCTCGCCAGTCTTCGCTCTAGCATTAGAGTTGGAGTAGTGACCCAAACCAAGACGCGTACACTGTACCGCTAAGCCGCCGCAGCATTTGCTCCGACCCGCCCATGGTGGCCGCCACTGCACAAGTGCGCCGGCTGGGTCATACATCTTTGGCCACTGCGTCGTCATGCTCAACGGATCCCGGGCTGTGCGCATCTCGACAATCAATTTCAGTGGCACCCGTTTCGGCCGCAAAGGGCCGCAGCAAAGCGGCTTCATGCACCTCGCCAAACTGACAACCGGACGCCAGGGGCTGCCCGCATCTGCGACGTGCCGGCGCTATCGCATCTCCCGATTGGTCGTCCTTCCTCTGCATTCGCCCGAGAACTGAGCGCCAGCGCCGCATCGATCGCCGCGAAAAAGTGACGTTGTTCGTTGAGCGGCGTGTTCCGGTAACCGGGCGCAATTGCGTCGAAATGATCTTGAGGTCGTGCGCCCGCCGGCCATCGCCCACGGCCGACTTGCGTTGGCAAAAGCCCGTGCGATCCTGAGTCTGTCCCTGCAGTGAGGTTCGCAGGGACAGGCAGGCGGGGGGCCATCCGGGCCAGCGCTGTCTGCCTCTTGCCCTCACTGCCTTTGTCAGATCCGTCAGCCCTTTGGCCGACGGACACCCATGACCAAAAGGACGTGTAGACCCCTTTCCACAACCACCCGCAAGGACATCCCAATGAGCAATCCAATAAACCGGCTATGGCAGGTATTTGTCCAGGAATGCCGCGAGTACCTCGCAGACGTCTTCATACCGCTGGTCGTCGTCGCGCGATGGATACGGCGTCACACGCGGAGATAAACACGTCGATAGTACGGAGGTCTCAAATGGAAACCAGACGCTTTACGGCGCAAAACGGGCGCGAGGTCGTCAAGATTGTTACCGATTCGGGGGCGACCGGCTACGTCGACGCCAGCATCCCGCCGGAAGTGATCGAGGCTTGGCATCGTCGCCTCCGTGCGGCCCTCGGGCGCCCTATCGCCCGGCAGCGACGTCTGCAGCGTGCGAGTCAGCGCCGGGTGTTCGAGCCGGTACGTCAACGGACGCGCCAGCGAGGATTAATGGTGCGCATCCGGCTACACCGCCGCCGCCCCCTTCTTTCGATTAGATAAGCCGCATGTGCACTTGCGTCTGGGCGACCCAATGCGAATCTGGCTTTGTCCCGCCCAGACGCTTTCATTTCACCGGACCGGGCAAATCCTTCTCAACAGGTCAATGCTTTCCGACACTTCTGGAGCTTGTCATGCATAACGATCAGCAGCAGTCGCTCTTCAATTTTATCCATCCGGATCACGCAAGCCTGCCCCTCGCTGTGCGAGCGTTCTGGAACAGCGCCGCCGTTCTGTTGTTCATCTCGCCCTATACGATGGCCGTCACGTCCTGCCTTGGTGTCGTGCTAGGCCTTGACCAACTGCAGCATGCATGGCCCGCGCTGACGCACGGTTTGCCCCTTGGCGTCATCGAGCTGCTGAGGGACGGCGCTATCGCTGTCTCAGCGCTATTTGTCACTGGGGCGTTTTTCGAGCGTAATGAACTCGCGCAAGTAATCCGCAACGACATCTACGAGATGCTCGCGGACCTCCAATAGCCGATGCTTTGCGAGGCGCGCATTGCCCGCGCCCGTCCTTGTCAGTCCACTTTCGCTTAGATAGCTTTCACGGAGAATTGTCCATGAAGGATGCCATTCTTTCCACCGCCCGTGACTGCCCGCCGCTCCTGATCGGATGTGGCGCAGGCTTCGGCCTCGGGTTCGCGCTCCATTTTGATAACCTTTGGATGATTGTCATCGTAGTAGTCTGTGTTTGCGTGGCGCTCGCGCTTCATTACCGCATCCCTCTCGCTCGCCGACTGATGGCAATGGCTACTGTCGTGCTGCTGGTTGCCGTTCTCGGCCACGCATCGTTGCACACCGCTGCCGCGTTAGGGGTCGGCGCGGCGCTCTGGATGATTCTGGCTGCGGGAAACCGGCGGTACGGCCGGGTGCGCCGGTGCGCGCTTCCGGGGAGCGCGCCTTCGTCGCCGCAGGGTTTAACAGCCCAGCGTGATACGGAGCAGATGGCGGCACAGCAAGCATATTCGTTCCATGACCGCGTACTTCGTCCGAGATTCGGCTTTGACGCTATCACAGGCATGGCTGAGGTCAAGGCCCGACTGCTTAACATGGCACGCGATATCCTCACCCACCCGGAGCGGGCCAGAAACGGGATCCTGCTCTCGGGGGAGCCGGGTAACGGCAAGACGATGTTTGCTGAAGCGCTCGCTGGCGAATTGGGCATCCCCTTTCTGTCGATCTCCTACCAGGACATTGCGTCGAAATGGATCAATGAAACGCCCGAACGCGTGAAGGCTGCCTTTGCACAGGCAGCGCGCTTGCGGCAGGCAGTTTTTCTAATCGATGAAATAGATGGTTTCATTAAGTCACGTAGTGACCAGACCCATTCGATGGATCGCGACCTCACCAACACAATGCTCACCGAGATCGTGCGCCTGCGTGGCACAGGCATCGTGCTGGTTGCCGCCACCAACGACATCGCCTGGCTCGATGCAGCCGCCATCCGGGAAGGACGCTTTGACTTCAAGGTTGAGGTGCCGCCGCCGGATCTGCCAGCCCGTGAAGCGATCCTGAAGGGTTCGTTCGGCAAGGCGCTTGGTGCTGATGCGCTTGACCAGTCCACTCTGCGTAGCCTCGCGGCGCGCTGGGCTGGATTCAGTGCGGCACGCCTGACGGCTGTCGGACCGCAGCTCGCCGATATGCGGACGGAGGGACTTTTCGGGAAAGGTCCCGTGTCGTTCGGTATTGCCATGCAGGCCATGCGTCGTATTCAGGGCTCGAAGGGACACCTGCCCGAGGCAGTCAAGGCAATCGACGAGATCATCATGCCTGACGGATCACGTGATGACTTGAGGCGCCTCACGCGACGGCTTCAGAACGTTCACCGAATCGAGCAGTTGGGTGGCGCACTGCCGCGAGGAGTTCTGTTCTACGGTCCGCCCGGTACCGGTAAAACCCAAGCCGCAATGGCCCTCGCGAAGGCAAGCAACTGGGCATTCCTCAAGACCAGCGGCGCCGAGTTGCTCGGCACTCACTCGGCTTGGAACAAGCTCTATCGGGCGGCAAAGGACCTGCGCCCGTGCATTTTGCTAATCGACGAAGCGGATGACGTACTGGGTGATCGGCGCATGTCCGGTGTCGCACCGCTTACCAACCGGATCCTTGCCTCGATCGACGGAGCCGATGGTCGAGTGCCGGACGTACTAGTCATTGCTGTAACCAATCATCCTGAAGCACTAGATCAGGCCGCGCTGCGCGGTGGGCGTCTGGAGCAAAAGATCCGCTTCGACGTTCCTTCACGAGAAGCGCTTGACGCCTATATCCGCATCCAGTTGAGGCTCAGGGCGGGTGACACCTTTGCGCTTTCCCGGCACACAGTGGAATGTCTGATTACGGGCCTCAACGGATGTTCGATTGCCGACGCGGACACGGTTCTTCAGCGCGTCATCGATGAAGCGGCAGCGCGACATATTGACGACGGGTCCGCCACCATCACTGCGGTCGACGTGCGCGCGGCACTCTCGACGCTCACTGTCTCCAACGCCTGAATCGAGTGTGAGACCATGCTAATACCGCCGTCCGTCGTGGCCCTGTTAGCGTCTCGAGTGGACGCCGACAAACTTGTTGGTCGGCGCATTGACTCAGGTCTTTTCTTGCCAGGCCGGGCTCGTTGCCTCAAGTATTTGCTACCTGTGAGACGGCAGCCCGGAGCGACATATGACGATGCAACTCAGCATGGCAGCACGACGGGAATTGATCCAGGTGTTCGGCGAGCGGCACAGCCGTTCTGACCGCAGCAGGAAGCGCGAGATTTTGCACGACTTCGTACACCTGACCGTGTCCCACCGCCAGCATGCTGTCCGCGTGCTATGCCGCGAACCTCGGGCTTCGAGAAAAAAGCCCGGCCTGCGGCGAGGCGACGACGATGAAGCGCGGGGCGCGCGAACAGGCATTCGCGGGCAATGCCGACGCGCTGGCAGATTGGGCAGCGCAGTCCGCCGTGCGATGCGGATCGAAGCTCTCAGATTAAAACAATTCGCTCCTCGTTGCCTCGAGGTTGTTTTTATCGAACATTGCGGCGGCACCAAGGTCTGGTGGATAGTGTGTTGTTCCCCGATTTCTGACTTCGACAATCAGATTGTCAGCTGAAACCTCCACCGCCTTCAGGCTCCCGCCTCACTGCCCCGTACTGCCGGGAGGCGCAATTGGTGAGAGTCGGGCATCCGGTAAATCAACGAGCTAGCCAACAATTCCGTCGCGACACTCGTGGACGCACGATCCGCGTTCGCGAGACTGGCGGCACTCGTTCCCGTTATTCGTGAGACTGCTAGGAAAGGAATCGCCTCCGTTCGGCCATGAAGAGACAGTCGACCTGCTCGCCAAGATTGGCGACAATCACTGCGCCAGCGAGTTCATGGCATCTCGCGTTCGCTACGATCGGTAAGAAAAGCACAACTGTCCGGCTGAGCAGCCACCAAGGAGCAAGAGACCAAGAATGAGAGGATCGACGCTATCGATATTCCTATGCATCGTCACGGCAAGCTACGCACCTGTTACAAACGCACAAGCGCCCGTTTGTCATAACGACGGGTCGAGTATCGATAGCGCCGTTTGTGCACACGAGGACTTTCTGAGGGCTGACGCGCAGCTAAATAGAGCGTACCGGGCCGGACTCGAATTTCTCAGCGGCGATACTGATAGAGCCGAGGCGAAAACAGCCTTAGTGGCAGCACAACGAGAATGGATCAAGTTCCGCGATGCAGACTGTCCAGTTAAGGACCGTATTTTTCAGCATGGGAGCCTGCGCGCTGCGATAGTAAAGATGTGCTTGAAAGATTTGACGGAGCAGCGGACAAGGGAATTGAATGAACTGTGGTTACCGTAGTTGAACGGCGGCCATGGCGCGGACTGCCCAGCCCGGCCACAACCGGACAGTCGACAGCAGTTGCAAGGCCGTCGCTCCGCGATGCAACGACGACGATAGGAGGACTCGCGGCGATCGGCCGTCAGCGTGCCTCTACAACAAATTGGATCGGCTAGATGGATTCTTGGCAGGAACAGCTCACTATAGGGGTATTACTTCTCACGGTTCTAGCCGTGAGCGCAATGCTGCCGGTCGTTCAATGGCGCATAAGGCTGCGGAGCTTGGTGATTAGTGTTCTGAGCATGCTACTGATTCTTCCTTTTGTTATTTTATTGATTGTTGCCCTCAGCCTTGGCAGCACCATATGAACGTCGGCCAATTCCATTGGAGCCAGTTTTCCGGGCGCGGACACTTGCGGACTCCCATCTACGAAGTCGCGCTGACACTATGATGTCGCTTTGAGATATTGCAGCGGGCATTCGGTCGACGGAGCGAACCAGGCTCGCTTTAGAATTCAGAAAAGATGCTTCGCCACGCCGATTAGCTCCCGGTAGGAAAAGAGACGACATGAAGAGACGATGCCTTCTAAAGGGTATTGCCGCCCTGCCTTTCCTGCCCGCTAACACGATCTTTGCCGACACGATTCCGGCCGTGGCTCGAACGGGCCGCGTCCGGCCTGGCGATCCTGTGTGGCCGGGAGAAGGGGACTGGGAGGCGCTGAGTCGCGCAGTGGGTGGAAATTTGTTGCGCCCGACGACTATCTGGCAGGCCTGTGCGCAAGCGCCCCGCACGCCCGATTGTCTTGCTCGTCTGGAGGAAGCCCGGAACCCAATCGCGCTCGGCGATGATCCAGGCGGGACCCAGATCTCAGGCTGGCTCGATGCATGGACACCCCGCGCGAGCGCTTACGCCGTGGCGGCCCGTTCCACCGCCGACGTGGTTGAGGGCATCAAGTTTGTGCGCCAACACAACTTGCGTCTGGTCGTGAAAGGCGGGGGGCATAGTTACCTTGGCGGCTCGAACGCGCCGGATTCCCTTTTGATCTGGACACGCGGGATGAACCGCATCGAGCTACACAATGCGTTCGTTCCACTAGGCGCTTCAACGCCCCCGACGCCGGCCGTGACGGTAGAGGCCGGCTGCATGTGGATCGACGTCTACAGTGCCGTTACCACCAAGGCGGGGCGATACGTCCAAGGCGGCGGTTGTGCGAGCGTCGGAGTGGCCGGCCTCGTTCAGGGCGGCGGTTTCGGATCGTTTTCGAAACGTTACGGATTGGCGGCCGCGAGCCTGCTCCAGGCTGAGATCGTCACCGCTGACGGCGTCGTCCGCACAGTCAACGCATCGCGGGAGCCGGAGCTTTTCTGGGCGCTAAAAGGCGGGGGTGGCGGCAGCTTCGGTGTCGTGACCGAACTCACTTTGCAGACCCACGATCTGCCTGAGCACTTTGGATGGGCCCAGTTCGCGGTCAAAGCGTCATCGCCGGAGGCTTACCGGCGGTTGGCTGAACGGCTGGTCGACCACTATGCCGAAAACCTGTTCAACGCGCACTGGGGCGAACAGCTTGTCTTTCACGAACACGAGGTCCACGCGTCGATGGTGTGTCAGGGCCTCAACGACGGACAGGCCAAATCGGTCTGGGCACCTTTCATCGATTGGATACGAGCCTCACCAGCAGATTTCACTTTCATCGATGCGCCGCAAATCGGCGCCGGTCCCGCACGCCGCTGGTGGGATCTCAATACCAACCCGGGACTTGTGCGCGACCCGCGAGCCGAACCGGACGCCCAGCACGGCTGGTGGCGAGGCGATGGAGATCAGGCCTCACTATTTGTGCACGGTTATGATTCGCAATGGCTGCCCGCGACGCTTCTCGAACCAGCCCAACGCGGTCAGCTTGCCCACGCGCTCATGGAGGCCGCCCAATTTCAAACCGTGGAACTGCATGTCAACAAAGGACTCGCGGGCGCACCTGTCGCGGTGAACGAGCAGGCACGTCAGTGCGCCATGAATCCGAAGGTTGTCGACGCGTTCGCCCTGATGATTGTGGCTGCGGGCGGTCCGCCGCCGTTTGCGGGGCTCCCGATCACGCCGCCGAGCGTGACAGAGGCGCATCGCCAAGCCAAGCGTGTAGCCAAAGCTGCGGCCGTTCTTAGAGCATTGGCACCGCAAAGCGGCGCTTACCTTTCAGAAACAGATTTTTTCCGTGGAGATTGGCGCGAGGCGTTTTGGGGGGCGAATTATGCGCGGTTGAAAGCGATCAAGGATCGCTACGACCCCGAAGGATTCTTTTTCGTTCATCATGGGGTCGGCAGCGAAGACTGGAGTGCTGACGGCTTCACCCCGGTGCGGTCGTGAGCTCTGGAATGTCCGTTCATTGACTTGCATGGGTCGCGTGTGGTCCATCCGGACCATAGACCGCTGCGGCTCGCGTGCTGCCGACCGCAGCCGTGCAAGGGTGATACAGGTATGCGAATCGCATGAGGCAGTACCTGGCCACAACCGGTGGGTCGACACCGGCATCCAGATGGCGGACAATCATGAGCATTTCCCCTTCGACGGGGAAGCTAACGTGTGACGGACATGAACGAATCGAAGCAGTCCATCGGACGTGTAGCGTATTCCGAGTTTGCAGAGAGATACGCAGCAGCCGTCACGACGAAGCCGCATAATGCGCTCTACGAACGCCCTGCGACGATGTCGCTTCTCGGTGATGTCGACGGGTTGCGTGTTCTCGACGCGGGATGTGGGCCAGGCATTTGCAGCGAACATCTCGCGCGAAACGGTGCGACTATTCACGCGTTCGATGTAACACCACAGATGGTCGAACTTGCACGTCATCGATGTGCCGAACTTCCGGTAGAGCTGGTGGTGGGCGACCTTGCTGCGCCGCTCGACTGGCTTGCCGCTGAATCGTTCGACAAGATTTTGTGTTCGCTCGCCTTAGATTACGTGGAAGATCTTAAACCGGTTTTCAGCGAGTTCCGACGAGTCGCGCGACGCGGAGCAACTTTGGTGTTTTCCATGGCGCATCCCATGCGCGACTGGATGGATGAGCGAACCCGTGGAGAGGAAGCATACTTCGCGACCTCTCGCTTCGGGCTCTATTGGTCAGGCTTCGGTGAGCCGAAGCCTTACGTGCAGGCTTACCGTCGACCTCTTTCCGACATCCTCAACGGATTGACTGAAAGCGGCTGGTTATTGGATCGGTTTGTCGAACCTCAACCGCTCCCACAGATGCAAGCGGTGTCAGAACGCCTACATGCGGAACTGCTGCAAGCGCCCGCATTCATTTGTGTTCGCGCGCGCTGCTAGTCATGACAGGCACATCGGGCGGGGTGCATCCAGTTCCGGGCGTTCGGTATCGACCGCCAGTTTGGTGACAATCGAAATGGCAACGGCGCTCCGGTAGACTCGGACTCTTGCCCAACCTCGTTGCGATAGCATGGACACCCAGCTTTTGATCATTTGCGGACTTTCATTCGTAATCCACGTTATCGCGACGTTGGTCTACGCGGTACGGATCGCTGGCGTCCGCACGCGACGTATCGCTGTGTCGTTCTCTCTCTTCGGAATCATCGCCCTTCTCTCTCTTCGGAATCATCGCCCTTGTCTCCCGAACGGCGAACTCCTTTCAAGGGCCATTCATAGCTAAGCGCGTAGAGCTTGATATCGCCCAGCATCTTGAGGGTGGCTTGCTCGGTGATTTTCGTCTCTTCCTGATTACAGCCACTGTGGCGAGCGTAGTCGGCGCACTGCTGATTCCAACGTTTCAGCGATACTTCAGCCGTGCTGTCGAGCACTTTCAAGCCAAACGTTCATTGCCGCGCCTCTTGCTCCACATTTTCAGCCGTGGCGGCATCAACTATCTGCGAGCCGGTGCGCGGGTTCCGTCACGCCAAAACATTTCCCAGCTAGCGAGCGGTGCCGGGGTCTCGAGTACGGTGATAGCTCTCAACGTCTTTGCGATGGCCATTTGGACTGTCGGAGTTTTCGCGTCGCTCTACGCTGGATATCTGAAGCCAGATTTGCGCGTGACGTGCGCCAATCTCTCGTCGGTGATTAATGGCTTTGCGACTGTGGTGTTAGCAGTGGTCATCGACCCGCAGGTTTCTGTCATGACGGACGATGTGATCGAAGGCCGGATCTCCGAGAATAGCTTTCGGCGAGCTATCACCACCCTCGCAGGAGCGCGTGTTCTCGGGACCCTGTGTGCACAAATAATGCTCGTACCAGCCGCGCTGATTATCGTACGCGTCGCCGAGTTGATCTAGAGCGGAGTACGCCGTTCCGACACGGTGCGATTGACCGCTGACGGGGATAGCATGGCGGCTTCCGATTCATTCGCGTTGCATCCGTTAGGGGCAGGCCGGGCCAGTTTCCGCCGTTCGCCATACGGACTAGACGGTTAACAATCGGGGCCTCGATCTCCACGGCGATCGAGACGACAAACGCTACGACGAACTGAGCTACAAGCGATGACCTCAAGAAGCATCCGCCGGGCAACAGCAGATGACGTGCAGGCTATTACGCTGATCCGAAACGACGCGCATGCGAACAAGGTGGCCCACGGCGATTATGCATGGGGTAAGGACGGCGACGGCTTTTCGGAAAAGTGGGTGCTGAATAGTCTCTCGCGAAGAGCGGTGTATGTTGTCGAACACGAATGCATGCCGGTGGGGACGTTTTCTCTGGATTGGGATGATGAAGCGTACTGGGGACCTCAAGAACCAATCGCCGGCTATGTGCATGGACTTTCCGTGAGAAAGGGATTCAACGGCCGCGGACTTGGTAGCTTCATTGTCGATTGGTGCGCCGACCAAGTCAGCACTCTGAACCGTCAGTATGTTCGGCTCGGCTGTGACGCGAGAAACACCAAGCTCTGTGCCTACTATGAATCGCTTGGCTTCGTCCGGGTGGGAGTGAAGCCAATGCCCGAGCTTGGTGACTATGTCGATTCACTGTTTGAAAAATCGGTGAGTCCGATGCGTGGGTCAGGATGTTAGGCAGCGCTGGCCCTTTCGGCGCTAAACGGCCGCTTTGAAGCAAACCGAAGGTCCGGAGCGAGTCGTGAAGACTCATTGGCAGTTCCCAAAAGCCGACTTACAACTGTGTACTACATCGCCAAAGGCGGCAAAGCTGCATGCGGCATCCGCACGTCGGCAGACCGTTGAGCGTCGGCTAAGGACCTCAGGAGCTTCAGTCCGGCTTGGGCAGGTGTGTGCTGGAACTCGAAAGCGGGCCGTCGTGCTCCTCTCAGCCGAATGAACAATGTCTGATCGAGCGTAAGGCAACCGCGCTAAACCGCAACACCAAGGGCGATAAACGCGCCTAGAAATCCCTGGCGCGGACGATCTGGGCGATGAGAGCACGCGCGGCGCGAGGTGCTGAAAGCTATTTGCAATAAAAATCTTTCCAGATCTTCCTAAAGAATTCCTCGTCGACGTCGTTATTCGTCATGCAAACGTAGCGACTGCAATGTCGCGCGTATTGATCGAATCCATCAAGAGAAGCCGCAACGAGCAAGTTGCGGGATAAGAGAATGTTCAGCAGCATACGGGGAAGCAGCGTGGGCCGAGAGAACCCGCGTTCGCGTCAATTTCATATCAGGCTGACCGCTAAAGCGGCGCGTACCCACACGCGCGACGTAAATGCAATGCGCATATCGTGTCACGTCAGAGCGCCACTCATCGTTTCAGTTTCCGCTAATGA
>Ga0058694_1000909_pt1 | contig 12876 bp, 9 predicted proteins | sample AgamicOrSfrz_FD_55041 | JGI IMG/M metagenome (GOLD analysis project Ga0058694, IMG submission 55041) | Agave microbial communities from Guanajuato, Mexico - Or.Sf.rz | ecosystem: Host-associated > Plants > Phyllosphere > Phylloplane/Leaf | place: Guanajuato, Mexico | collected 2012-05-30 | reverse complement strand
CGGCTGCGTGCGCGTGGAGCCGGAGCCGACCGGCGGCACGTCGCTCTATAACAGCGAGGAAATTGCCACGGTCGCGGCGCTGGCCAAGCGGCGCGCGAAGCTCGAACCAAGCGGATTCGTGCTGATCGACGCCGAAGAAAGCGTGGCCTTGTTGCGCGGGCAGTCAGAAGCCGCGGCGACGTCCGCCGATTGACGACATTGCGCCGGCCGTTTTGAAACACCGCATTTCGAAGCTCGGCTAACGCCATTGCGCACGCTTGGGACAGACCGGAACGCGCGGAAAGCACACATGTTTAGCATTTTTTACTAAACAACAAAATACAAAAAATACCAACAACTACGGGTATTTACGGGTGCTGTTGGAGACCCTCCAAAGCTGTTTGACGGCCGTTTTACTATACAATCGCCCGGACCCAAACATGTGCGGCCGCTCTGTCACGGCCGCCTGCTTCGATGGCGATAACCATCCGCGACGTCGCGCGTGCGGCCAGCGTGTCGATCGGCACCGTCTCACGCGCACTGAAAAACCAGCCGGGCCTGTCCGAGGCCACACGCGTGCGCGTGGTCGAGGCCGCGCGCGAACTCGGGCTATGACGCGGGCCAATTGCGTCCGCGCATCCGCCGTCTAACGTTTCTGCTGCACCGCCAGCACAACAACTTCGCCGTCAGCCCATTCTTTTCGCACGTCTTGCATGGCGTGGAAGACGCCTGCCGGGAGCGCGGAATCGTGCCGTCGGTGCTGACCGCCGGTCCCACTGAAGACGTCATCCAGCAGATGCGCCTGCATGCGCCCGACGCCGTAGCGATTGCCGGCTTCGTCGAACCGGAGACGCTTGCCACCCTCGTCGCCATGCAGCGTCCGCTCGTGCTGATCGATCTCTGGGCGCCCGGCTTGCGTTCGGTGAATCTCGACAACGCGGCCGGCGCCGCGCTTGCGATGCGGCATCTGTTCGAACAGGGGCGCAAGCGGGTGGCGTTCATCGGCGGATCGCTCGCGCACTTCAGCATCGCGCAGCGCGCGCTCGGTTATCGGCGTGCTTTTTTCGAAGCGGGACTTCTATTCGACCCGTCGCTCGAAGTCACGATCGACGCCGGACTCGATCCCGACAGCGGTGCGGCCCGGGCGATGCAGCAACTCCTCGATGCGCCCGGCCCACGCCCAGACGCCGTGTTCGCCTACAACGACGCTGCCGCGCTCGCGGCGCTGCGCGCCTGTTTCGCGCGCGGCGTGCGCGTGCCGGAGGACATCGCCATTATCGGCTTCGACGACATTCCCGCCGCCGCTCACGCCACGCCGCCGCTGTCCACCATTGCGGTCGACAAGGAAGCGCTCGGCCGCCGCGGCGTGGAATTGCTGCTCGAAGACGCGCCGGCCGAAACAGAAGTCCGCGTGCCCGTTCATCTCATTGCCCGTGCCAGTACTTTGGTGAAAACGCCATGACGCTATCCGCTACGCCTCCTTCCGCCAACGGCGCGCCCGCCGTGCCGGCCGTCGCCAGCTTTCGCAGCCGCGAGTTTCTGCTCTCCCATGTCGAGGACACGCTGCGCTTTTACGCGCCCAATGTGCTCGATCCGAGCGGCGGCTTTTTCCATTTTTTCCGCGACGACGGTTCCGTCTACGACAAAACCACGCGGCATCTGGTGAGCAGCTGCCGCTACGTCTTCAACTACGCGATGGCGTATCGGCAGTTCGGCGACCCGAAGCATCTGGAATACGCCCGTCACGGCCTGCAATTTCTGCGCGACGCGCATTGGGACGGGCAGCACGAAGGTTACGACTGGGAAATCGAATGGAGCGACGGCAGGAAGCGCACGCTCGACGCCACGCGCCACTGCTATGGCCTCGCGTTCGTGCTGCTCGCGTACTCGCATGCGGCGATGGCCGGCATCGAGGAAGCCAAGCCGATGATCGGCGCGACGTTCGAATTGATGGAGCATCGCTTCTGGGACGCCGCCGCCGGTCTCTACGCCGACGAGGCATCGCCCGAATGGCGTGTGAGTTCGTATCGCGGGCAAAACGCGAACATGCACACCACCGAGGCCTTGCTCGCCGCGCACGAAGCGACCGGTCACCTCGTGTATCTGGACCGCGCCGAGCGCGTGGCGTCGAACATCACGCTGCGTCAGGCAAAGCTGTCGCAAGGGCTCGTGTGGGAGCACTTTCACGCGGACTGGTCGGTCGACTGGCATTACAACGAGGAAGACAGCTCGAACATTTTCCGTCCGTGGGGTTTCCAGCCCGGGCATCAAACGGAATGGGCGAAGCTGCTGCTGATCCTCGAGCGCTATCGTCCGCTGCCCTGGCTCTTGCCGCGCGCAATCGAACTGTTCGACGCCGCGATGACGCACGCATGGGACGAAGACCATGGCGGCCTGTATTACGGCTTCGGCCCCGACGGCACTGTGTGCGACCACGACAAGTACTTCTGGGTGCAGGCGGAAACTTTCGCGACCGCCGCGCTGCTCGGCAAGCGCACCGGCAACGAGCGCTTCTGGGACTGGTACGACGAGATCTGGCGCTATAGCTGGGCGCACTTCGTCGATCATAAATACGGCGCGTGGTATCGCATCCTCACCTGCGACAACCGCAANTACAGCGACGAAAAGAGTCCGGCCGGCAAGACCGACTATCACACCATGGGCGCATGCTACGAGGTGCTGACGCATGCGCTGGCCGACGGCTCAACCGCCGCGGCCGTCTCCACGGAGCACGCAAAATGAGCCACGTGTCCAACGAACTGCCCGTCTTCGTTTCGGCGGGCGATATCCTCACCGATCTCGTGCGCACGGGCGCCTCGCAATGGCTTTCGCGTCCCGGCGGCGCGGGCTGGAACGTGGCGCGTTGCGTCGCTCGGCTCGGCTTGCCGACCGCCTGCGCGGGCTCGCTCGGCGTCGACAATTTCTCCGACGAACTGTGGGACGCGAGCGTCGCGGCGGGGCTCGACATGCGCTTCATGCAGCGCGTGGAGCGCCCGCCTTTGCTCGCGATCGTTCATCGCACGCATCCGCCTGCTTACTTTTTCATGGGCGAAAACGGCGCCGATCTCGCCTTCGATCCCGCGCATCTGCCGGCAGGCTGGATGCAGCAGGTGAAGTGGGCGCACTTCGGCTGCATCAGTCTCGTGCGGCAACCGCTCGGCGACACGCTCGCCGCGTTGGCCGCCGAACTGCGCTCGCGCGGCGTGAAGATCAGTTTCGACCCGAACTACCGGAATCTGATGGAGCACGGGTACGAGCCCACGCTACGCAAAATGGCGGCGCTCGCCGACCTCATCAAGGTATCGGACGAAGACCTGCGCCTGCTCTTCAAGACCGACGACGAAGCGCATGCGCTTGCCCAGTTGCGCGCGATGAATCCGGCCGCCACCGTACTCGTCACCCGTGGACCGGAAACGGCTGTGCTGATCGACGGCGCGGCGACTTTCGAGGCGCGACCGCCGCGCGTCGAGGTGGTGGATACGGTCGGCGCCGGCGATGCGTCCATCGGCGGCTTGCTGTTCAGTCTGATGACCGCTTCGCAGCGCGCGTGGCCGGAGCATCTGGCGTTCGCATTGGCGGCCGGCGCGGCAGCTTGCCGGCACGCGGGCGCGCATGCGCCGTCGCTCGACGAAGTCGTCGCGCTGCTGTAACGCGCGGGCGTTATCTTTCCGGTTGGACAGGCGCGCGTCGTCGCGAGGCGCCGCGCCATGGGGCTTCAGCCGAAGCGCCATTGCCGTGCTAGGATGAAATCACCGGAACCTTTGGAACAAGGAGCGACGCCATGGAGGACATCACCTACACCAAAGGCATCTACACGGCCACTGCAACGGTGAGAGAGGTCGGCGCGGACACCTGGCAGGGCGTAGTCACACTCGCGCGCGACGAAGGCGAGGCGAGCCAGGACCAGGAAACCACGGTCTATGAAGTCGAAGCTACCTCGTCCACACCGGGCGAGGCGCTGGAAGAAGCGAAGGCGCTCGCTCATCGCATACTCGGGGAAATCGAACTCTAGGCAGACCGGCGCGGCGCATCTTGCGGCGCGCCACCTGAAAGCAATGGTCGGAGGCGATCATGGTTGAGCAGCTCTTCCTCTACGGCGTGTACTCGATTCACGTCCGCCCAATCGAACTCAGCGGCGCGCGCTGGGACTCGGAATACGAAATCAGGCATCGGGAGAAAGCGGTCAAACCGTGGACGACCATCGGCGGCGACAACGGTTACGCCGACGAAGCACAAGCCATCGCTGCGGCACACCAGCAAGCCGTCGACGACATCGAGCACGGCGCAGGCATTCCGAAGCCGCGAGCATTTCCTTAAAGCAGAGCGCAGGTCGTCCGTGCCGGCGTTAGCGCTTGCGCCGCCGCTAGCAGGCATCGCACACAGCATTTGAACGCGGCATTCACGCGATTCCAAATGCTGCGGAAGCGCCCCGCCGCACCGCCACGGCGTAGAAAACGCACGCCTTCTTTCGCTCCAGTTCGACGCGCTGAAGATCGCGCTCCGCGAGCCAGACCGCGTGCTACGCTTGCGCCGTTTTCATCTCCACGAGTACGCGATGGCTACTGAACCGTCGGACCGTTTTGCCCGCATCGGACGCGAGAAAGTCAGCGCAGAAAATAGCCCTTCGCGCGGCAGCCGCGAACTGCGCCTGGACGACCGCGTGGTGATCGCGCACGGCATGCCGACGCGATTCTGGCAGGACCTTTATCACCGCGCGCTGGTGGTGCGCTGGCCGATGTTTTTCGTCAGCCTCGCGGTGATCTTCCTGTTGCTGAACACCACATTCGCCGCGCTCTATATGCTCGGCAACGCGTCTATTGCCAACCAGTACCCGCCGGGCTTCGGCGGCGCGTTTTTCTTCAGCGTCGAAACGCTGGCCACGGTCGGTTATGGCGACATGCATCCGCAAACGGTGTACGCGCACTGGATCGCGACGCTTGAAATCTTCGTGGGTATGTCGAGCATTGCGTTGGCAACGGGTCTGATTTTCGCGCGCTTCTCGCGTCCGCACGCGAAGATCATGTTCGCCCGCTACGCAATCATCCGGCCGCTCGACGGTCACATGACCTTGATGGTCCGCTCGGCCAACGGGCGCCAGAACGTGATCGCCGAAGCACATGCACGGCTGCGCATTATGCGTCGCGAAACGACTCCAGAAGGTTATACGCTGCGCAAGCTTTACGACCTCACACTCGTGCGCGATCAGCATCCGGTCTTCAAGCTCGGCTGGAGCATCATGCATGTGATCGACGAAACAAGTCCGCTTTTCGGCGAGACCGCCGAGACGCTAAAAGCAAGCGACACGTCGCTGCTGCTCACGCTTGAAGGCGTCGACGAATCGACGTCGCAGACCATGCAGGCACGCCACATGTGGACATGCGATCAGATCTACTGGCAGCACCGTTTTGTCGACATCATGAGCGAACGGGACGGCGTGAGCCATATCGACTATTCGCATTTTGACGAGATCGTGCCGCTGGATGAAGCGCCTGTTGCGACGGGTGTTCGTTCATAAAAACAGCGTATCTGTTAAAAATATAAAAACCGAAAAAGAGATAAGCATTTCGGAATCCTTTCGCTAGATTTTCAGATTCATACTGTCTATGCTGCGCGGCTTCGTTGCCCAAGAACGCCGCCATGCAGCATCGCCGTAAAGCCACTTTCGCCGCCGCTTCACTCGCTCTCTACGGGCTGCCGTCGTTCGCCCAAAGCAACGCATCGCTGATGAACGTCCTGCCGGGCAACGACACGCAGCGCGCACAACAGCAACGGCTTGAAGCCAATGCGACGAATGGCTCGCTCGGCAACGCGCTGAACGAGGACGCGCCGCGCGCGACGAGCGTCGATCTCGCGCATCTGCCGGTGCAGTCTCCTTGCTTCGAAATCGAAAAAATCCGGATTACGAACAATCCGCTCGATTCGCTCGACCGTCTCGTCGAGCCGGTCAAGGGTCAGTGTGTCGGCGCGGACGGTCTGAAGATCGTGCAGGACAGCGTCGCTAATAAACTGATCGGCTATGGCTATGTGACCACGCGTGTCGCCGTGCCCGAGCAATCGCTCGCCTCCGGCACGCTCCAGCTCGACGTCGTGCCGGGCCGCGTCGGCGCGATACGCAGCGAGGGCGAAGCGATCGGCGACATCGCGCGTGCGTTGCCGTCCGGCGAGGGTGCGCTCCTGAACCAGCGCGCGATCGACCAGGCGCTGGAAAACATCCGGCGTCTGCCGTCGCAGGCGGACGCGCGATTCGACATCGCGCCGGGCATTGGCGCCGGCGAATCCGACCTCGTACTGCACGCCGGCACCGGGCGACGCTGGCGCATCGCGGCTGGCTACGACAATGCGGGCCAGACTGCCACCGGCAAGAACGAGCTGTTCGGCGCGCTGACTGTCGACTCGCCCTTCTATCAATACGACCAGTTGCAGGTATCGGGTCTCACTAACGCCAACCGTGGCGCACCCGGCAAGGGAGAAAACCAGGCCGCCGCGTCGTACAGCGTGCCTTTCGGCTACGCGATGCTCACGATTGACGCTTATCGCGCGAGTTATCTGCAAACACAGGCGTTCGCCTCCGGCGCCGCGCAATTCACGGGCGAGCAGAAAGGCGCGGGCATCAAACTGTCAGGCGTCGTGCAGCGCGGCGCGAAGTCCCGCACGGAATTGCGCGCGCGCTTTTACCGCGCGTTCAATCATCACTATGTGAACAACACGTGGATCGACGTGCAGGACCGCGACGTATACGGCTACGAAGTCGGCGCGTCGCATCGTCATTACATCGGGCGCGCGCAGATAGACGCGTCGGTCGGCTGGCGCGACACGCTGCCGGGCATCTCGCGTCAGCCGGGTTACGTACTCGGCGACAGCGCGTTCAACGGCCGCGAGCAGATCGTCACCGCGTCGCTCAACGTGCTTGCGCCGTTTCGGGTCGGCAATCAACCGTTCTCGTACCAGTTCGGCTGGACCAGGCAGAACGCGCGCACCCGGGTTACCGCCCCTGACTACTTTACGATCGGTACCCGCTATTCGGTACGGGGCTTCGACCAGCAGGCAACGCTCGCGGCCGAAAACGGCTGGACCGTATCGAACGAACTCGACTGGTACGCGCCGACGTCCTACGGCGTGCAAGCCTTATACGCGGGGCTCGACGCCGGACGCGTACAAGGGCCGACGACGCGGTACCTGGCGGGTGACACCCTGGTAGGAATGGCGGTGGGCGCGAGAGGCAGCCTTGCGCCGAAGAATCGCCTGTCGGCGGGCGTCAACTACGACGTCTCCGTCGGCTGGCCACTCTACAAGCCGAAGGCTTTTCCGAGCGGCTCGCCCACCGTACTCGTACAAATCAGCGCGCTGATCTGAACGAGGCTTCCTATTTGTTAGTTGTACTTTTGTTAATGTAGAGGAAACAACAATGCAGAAAATTCACCCTCGTCTGATGGACGGCAACAACCGGAACTTGTGGTTTGCCGCACGCGCCAGCGCGTTCGCGGCGTTGTGCACATTCGGCATGCAACCGCTCGTCGCGAGCGCGCAAGCCAATCTCGCCATAACCGTCGACTCGAGCGCCGCGTCGCGCCCGACTTTCGGCACGTCCGGCAACGGCACGCAGGTCGTCAACATCGTCGCGCCCAATGCGGCCGGCGTGTCGAACAACCGCTTCGCGCAGTACAACGTCGGAACCGGCGGCGTGATCATCAATAACGCGACGCAAGCCGCGCAGACGCAGATCGGCGGCGCGGTACAGGCCAACGCCGCGCTCGGTCAGAAAGGCGCGAGCGTCGTCCTGATGCAGGTCACATCCGGCTCGCCGACGCAACTGCTCGGCACGACCGAAGTCGCCGGCAAGGGCGCCAACCTCGTGATCGCGAACCCTGCCGGCATCACCTGCTCGGGCTGCGGCTTCCTCAACGCGCCGCGGGTCACGCTTGCAACCGGCACGCCGACGCTGAAAGACGACGGCTCGCTGGGCACGCTCGACGTCAAGCAGGGCACCATTGCCGTCGACGGCAATGGCCTGAGCGGGTCGGCAAGCGCGGTCGATCTGATTGCACGCGCGATGACCATCAACGGCAAGGTGCAAGGCAAGACGATCGACGCAATTGCAGGCGCGAATCGCGTCGACTACGCGTCCAAATCGGCAGCCGCGCAAGCGGGCACGGGCGCCGCGCCGCAAGTGGCAATCGACGTGCAATCGCTCGGCAGCATGTATGGCGACGGCGCCGTGCGTCTGATCGGCACCGAAGCGGGTGTCGGCGTGCGCGACAACGGCGCGCTGAACTCGCTGACCGGCAGCGTGAGCGTGGGGGCCAANGGCGACGTGACGATCGGCGCGCCCGCCAGTNTCAAGGCGGCAACCGACGTCAACGTGAACGGCGCGAATCTGACGAANAACGGCTCGATCGCAGCTGCGCGCACGCTNAATGCTTCGGCGATGCAGGCGCTGACCAACAGCGGCACGTTGACGGCCGACAGCATGTCGGTGAACGCGCGCGGCACGCTNTCNAACANCGGCAAGATCTCGGGAGCAGGCGTGCGNCTGGGCGGCGATCAGTCGCTCGTCAACACCGGCACCGTNGAAGCCACGCAAGACGCAACGCTCGCCGGCGACCGCCTGACGCTTTCGGGCGGCAGTGTGAAAGGCGACACGGTGACGCTGCAAGGCGGCNCGGTCATGAATCAGGGCGTCACGGTGAGCGCCGCGAAGTCTCTCAACGTGAGCGCGACCCGCTTTGACAACACCGGCACGCTGACTTCCACCGGCGCGGTCAGCGTCAACGCGTCAGACACGTTCACGAACCAGGCGAACGGCAAGCTGACCGGCCAGACGGTGCAGTTCGGCGGCGTGAACGCGACGAACGCCGGCTCGGTTACGGCAACGCAATCCATCAACGGCAACGCCATGCAGACGCTCGACAATCAGGGCACGCTCAGCGCCGAGCGCGTCAGCCTGACCACGCGTGGCACGTTGTCGAACAGCGGCAAGATTGCGGGCAGCGGCGTGAGCATGAACGCGGACCAGTCGCTGACCAATAAGGGCATCGTCGAGGCGTCGATGGATGGAATGCTCGCGGGCAACCAGGTAACGCTCTCAGGCGGCAGCGTAAGCGGCGGCACGGTGACGCTGCAAGGCGGCACCATCGCCAACCAGGGCACGACTGTGAGCGCCGGCCAGTTGCTCAATATCAACGCGACTCGCGTGGATAACTCGGGCACGCTGAGTTCCGGCGGCGACNCGCGCGTTAATGCCATGGACACGTTNGCGAACGCGAACGGCACGTTGAGCGCGCANAANACGCTGCATGTNGGCGCAGGCACGCTGGACAATCGGGGCGCCAGTTTCAACGCCGGACAGATGCTCGACGTCAGCGCACAACAGGTGCTGAACGGCAACGGCCGCATGAAGTCGGCGGGCGCTTTGCGCTTTCAGTCGGGTTCGCTGGACAACACCGGCGGCACGATCTCGGCGCAGCGCGAGGCGCTCATCAACGTCGACGGGAAACTGACCAACGACAACGGTTCGATCACGTCGAGCACCACGCTGAGCGGCACGGCAGGCTCCCTGTCGAACGTCGGCGGCACGATTTCGGCACCGGTCTCGGCAGACATTCGCGTTGCGGGCGGCGGCAATAACGGTGGCTACGTGCCGCCGGTCGAGCCGACGCCGCAACCGCAACCGCAACCGTCGAGCTTCGTTCCGCCTCCGGGCTACGTGCGCATCTCGCTCGACTCGCCGGACCTGCGCAAGTACAACGGCTTCTACGGCCCGGACGGCTACTTCTACGCGTTCGTCAACAATCCGGTCTAAGCCGCGCATCTGACTGGGCGTCGCCATGCGCTAACAAAGGCACGAGCGATTAACTCACGGGCGGCGTCATGCAGCAATGCGTGCCGCCGCCCGATATGTTTCGACACCCGTCAAAACATGCATCAGCGTGTCTGCCTGGATGCATGCAGCACACCGTCCGACGCACCAGGGCATACCCGAATCCTCCGTTCGCGTGGCATATCTATCTCAAAAGAGGCTTAAAACCGGGCGCTCCTCGCGCTCATTCGCCGACGCGCAAGCAAAGTAGAAAAAATCCACTCCGATTGGCGCTAAAAAATAGAGTCTCTTTCGCTGCGGCCCCCCACGTCTGCCCGAGGACGCGCGCCGAAGATACAAACAGCATCCATCACGTATGGGATTGGAGACTCACCTATGACCGCTCGCCTGCCCATCGACGGCACGCCCGCTCTTTCCGACTACAAGCTGTCCGACAACCTCACCGCGACGCGCGGCCGGATTTTCCTGACCGGCACCCAGGCGCTGGTGCGCCTCGCGCTGATGCAACGCTCGCTCGACCGCGCGCGCGGCATGAACACCGCGGGCTTCATCAGCGGCTATCGGGGTTCGCCGCTCGGCATGGTCGATCAGCAATTGTGGAAAGCGAAGAAACTGCTCAGCGCGAGCGATATTCGCTTCCTGCCCGCCATCAATGAAGAACTCGGCGGCACCGCCGTGCTCGGCACGCAGCGCGTGGAAGCGGACCCGGAGCGCACCGTCGAAGGCGTGTTCGCCATGTGGTACGGCAAGGGCCCCGGCGTGGATCGCGCGGGCGACGCGCTGAAGCATGGCAACGCGTACGGCTCGTCGCCGCACGGCGGCGTACTGGTCGTAGCCGGCGACGATCACGGCTGCGTGTCTTCGTCGATGCCGCATCAGAGCGACTTTGCGATGATGGCGTGGCACATGCCGGTCGTGAATCCGTCGAACATTGCGGACATGCTCGAATTCGGGCTGTACGGCTGGGCGCTGTCGCGGTTTTCGGGCGCGTGGGTCGGCTACAAGGCGATCTCCGAAACAGTCGAATCCGGCTCGACGGTCGATCTGGATGCGCTGCGGACCGACTGGAGCGCGCCGGAGGATTTCGAAGCACCCTCGGGCGGCCTGCACAATCGCTGGCCCGATTTGCCGAGCCTCACCATCGAATCGCGCATGCACGCGAAGCTCGACGCCGTGCGTCACTTTGCCAAAACCAACAGCATCGACAAATGGATCGCGCCGAGCCCGCATGCGAACGTGGGCATCGTCACATGCGGCAAGGCGCATCTGGATCTGATGGAAACGTTGCGCCGCCTCGACCTGACCGTCGCCGATCTCGACGCGGCCGGTGTGCGCATCTACAAAGTCGGCCTGTCGTTCCCGCTGGAAATGACGCGCATCGACACGTTCGTCGAAGGGCTTTCCGAAGTGCTCGTGATCGAGGAGAAGGGCCCCGTCATCGAGCAGCAGATCAAGGACTATCTGTACAACCGCACGCAAGGCGCGCGGCCGGCCGTGATCGGCAAGCAGGCGCAAGACGGCAGCATGCTGCTCTCGTCGCTCGGCGAATTGCGGCCTTCGCGCATCTTGCCCGTGTTCGCCAACTGGCTCGCGAAGCACAAGCCGGCACTTGATCGCCGCGAACGTGTGGTCGATCTGGTCGCGCCGCAGATTCTCTCCAACGCCGCGGACAGCGTGAAGCGCACGCCGTATTTCTGCTCGGGCTGTCCGCACAACACGTCGACGAAAGTACCCGAAGGCTCCATTGCACACGCAGGCATTGGCTGTCACTTCATGGCTTCGTGGATGGAGCGCGACACGACCGGCCTCATTCAGATGGGCGGAGAAGGCGTGGACTGGGCGTCGCATTCGATGTTCACGAAGACGCGCCACGTCTTCCAGAATCTCGGCGACGGTACGTACTTTCACTCCGGTATTCTCGCGATCCGTCAGGCGGTCGCGGCGAAAGCCACCATCACGTACAAGATTCTCTACAACGACGCCGTTGCGATGACGGGCGGCCAGCCCGTGGACGGCAGCATCTCCGTGCCGCAGATCGCGCGTCAGGTGGAAGCGGAAGGCGTATCGCGCTTCGTGGTGGTCAGCGACGAACCGGAGAAATACGACGGCCATCACGATCTTTTCCCGAAGGGCACGACGTTCCATCACCGTAGCGAAATGGACACCGTGCAGCGCGAGTTGCGCGACACCGACGGCGTGACCGTGCTGATCTACGACCAGACGTGCGCCGCAGAAAAACGGCGCCGCCGCAAAAAGGGCGAATTCCCCGACCCCGACAAGCGCCTTTTCATCAACGAAGAGGTCTGCGAAGGCTGCGGCGATTGCGGCGTGCAGTCCAATTGCCTGTCGGTTGAACCAGTGGAAACAGCATTGGGGCGCAAGCGTCGCATCGATCAATCGTCGTGCAATAAAGACTACTCGTGCGTGAACGGTTTTTGCCCGAGCTTCGTGACCGTCGAAGGCGGCAAACTGAAAAAAGCCGCGGGCGCCGCGTTCGATCCGCAAGCATTGGCTGAACGCATCAACGCGTTGCGGCTGCCTGCAACGCAGCTCGATGCCGCACCGTACGACATCCTGGTGACGGGCGTCGGCGGCACGGGCGTCGTGACGGTCGGCGCATTGATCAGCATGGCTGCGCATCTGGAAGGCAAGAGCGCGTCGGTGCTCGACTTCATGGGCTTTGCGCAAAAGGGCGGCTCGGTGTTGTCGTTCGTGCGCTTTGCCGCACGCGACGAGTGGCTCAACCAGGTTCGCATCGACACGCAGCAAGCGGACGTGCTGCTCGCCTGCGACATGGTGGTCGGCGCGAGCGCCGATGCATTGCAGACGGTGCGTCATGGCCGCACGCGCATCGTCGTCAACACGCATGCCATTCCGAACGCGACGTTCGTGCAGAACCCGGACGCCACGCTGCATGCCGACGCGTTGATCGACAAGATGCGCCATGCGGCCGGCGCCGAGCGCATGTCGACTTGCGACGCACAGGCGCTCGCCACGCGTTTTCTCGGCGACACCATCGGCGCTAACATTCTGATGCTCGGTTATGCGTGGCAGCTTGGTCTCGTGCCGGTGTCGTTCGG
>Ga0058694_1000902_pt1 | contig 12995 bp, 14 predicted proteins | sample AgamicOrSfrz_FD_55041 | JGI IMG/M metagenome (GOLD analysis project Ga0058694, IMG submission 55041) | Agave microbial communities from Guanajuato, Mexico - Or.Sf.rz | ecosystem: Host-associated > Plants > Phyllosphere > Phylloplane/Leaf | place: Guanajuato, Mexico | collected 2012-05-30 | reverse complement strand
AAACCGTGCAGATAGATAATCATGACACTCCTCAGCGTTGTGCGCGCCGGGAGGAGAGATTACTTCCCTGACGCTTTGTGTTCCAGCCAGCGCGCCTGCAGGTTGCTCAGCTGCTGCGCGTTCTGCTTCCAGCGCGCGCTCTGCTGCAGGCTCTGGCGAGTAAAGGTTCCCCGATGGTACAGCCGCGGCACGCGCTCGGCGCCGATCGCGATCAAATTATCCAGCACGCTGATCGCCCCTTCGCGGTGGTTGCAGACCAGAATCATNTCGCATCCGGCCGACANCGACTGCTGCGCGCGCTCCGCGTAGCTGCCCATGATGGCGGCGCCCTCCATCGACAGATCGTCTGAAAAGATCACGCCGTCGAAATTTAACTGCTGGCGCAGTACCGTCTTCAGCCAGTAGGGCGAACCGCTGGCGGGCAGCGGATCCACCTCAGTATAGATAACGTGCGCCGGCATGACCGCATCCAGTACGCCCTCGTCGAACAGCGCCTGGAAAATCGCCATGTCGTGACGACGCAGCGTCTCCAGATCGCGNGGGTCGCGCGGCGTCTCTTTGTGCGAGTCGGCGCTGACCGCGCCGTGACCGGGAAAGTGCTTGCCGGTGGTTTTCATGCCNGCTTCATGCATGCCGGCGATAAAGCGGCGCGCCATCGCCAGCGCAATCTGCGGATCCTCATGGAACGAGCGGTCGCCAATCGCCGCGCTGATATGGCCCAGGTCCAACACCGGCGCGAAGCTGATGTCGATATCCATGGCGATCATCTCCGCCGCCATCTGCCATCCTGCCTGCTGCGCCAGCTCGCCGCCGGTTTCCGCATCGTGCAGCGCCGCGAAAGACTGCATTGCGGGCAGCGTGGTGAAGCCGTCGCGGAAGCGCTGTACGCGTCCGCCCTCCTGGTCGACCGCGACCACCAGCCGCGTGCGCGACGCGCTACGGATCTGGCGCACCAGTTCGGCCAGCTGCGCCGGATCGTGGTAGTTGCGCGCGAAGAGGATCACGCCGCCGACGGTAGGATGCCGCAGGATCTCGCGCTCTTCGGCGTCCAGTTCAAAACTTTCGACATCCAGCATCAGCGGGCCGGGAAGTTGTGTCGTCATAATCTGTTCCTGACGCGGCGCTCTCGCCGCGCGAATTAAATGGTTTGCCAGCTCTGCCGCGCCAGCTGGCGCAGTTCCGCATCGTCGCTCTGCTCGGCGCGCAGCTGATACCAGCTGGCCATCAGCAGCCGCAGCCANGGCTGCCAGCGCGCAACCTGCCGCGTCAGCGTCGCTGCCGGCAGGCGCGCCGCCTCGGCATAGGCCGCCAGCCAGCTCTCCGCCTGAGCGGGATCGGCGGCGCACAGCGCAGCCAGCTCCAGCGCCACGTCGCCATCGGCGGCGTACTCCCAGTCGATCAGATGCAGCCCTTCCGCGTCCGCGATCAGGTTGCCGGCATGGACATCCATATGCAGCGGCGCCAGCCGCAGCGGCGCGGGTTCGCCCACACGCGCCAGCCGACGCAGGGCGCGCTGCCAGCCCAGGTGCCGATGCCGGCACAGCTGCCAGTAGCGTTGTAGCAGCGGCAGCAGCAGCAGGCGGTAACCCGTCGGCGGCTGCCGATGCAGCCGCAGCAGCAGCGCCATCACCTCGTCGCGCCGCTGCTGAAACCCTTCCGGCGACAGCGGTTCTCCCGCGCGCCACGGCAGCAGCAGCAGCTGCGCGTCGCCAGGCAGCGGGCGCGGCGTCAGGCCGCTGGGATGCAGCTTGCGCAGCAGGCGGGCTTCACGCTGGCGATCGACAAACGGGATCGGCGGCTGCGGCGCAGGCCGCGCGATAAACGCGCCCTGCCCGCTTTCCAGTTTGCTGCTGTGGCCGGTAAGCCCCTGCAGCGGCGTCACGCTGTCCAGCGCGACGCCTGGCAGCCGTTTTGCTATGCGCGCCAGCAGCAAGGGATCAATTCTGGGCGACACCTTTGCCTGACCAGACGATCTCGCCGGTCTGCACCAGCATCAGCTGCATCTGCAGCGTCGGGGTTTTCACGTCGCCCTGCGCCGTGCTGTAGAGCACATACTGCGCGTTCAGCGTGCGGGCCAGGCCGATCGCCTTGCTGCGCGAGTTCAGGCTGTCGTCCGGCGACAGGCCCAGCGTCTGCTTGGCCTGCGCCAGCTGATCGTTGGTCACCAGCGTAAACTTGCCGTTGTTGGCCAGCGCGTTCTGAATCGCGTCGGTGGCTTTTTCGCTCTGCAGCGCGCCGTTGGTGCTGTTTTTAATGCGATCGACCATCAGCACGCTGCCCGGCGCGGCGCCGTTGGCGGAACGCAGCATCTGCGCCACCAGCGGCTGCACGCTGGCGTCCCAGTTAATGGTTTTCAGCTTCGGCGGCTGCGGCACAGGCTGCGTCGGCTCCGGCACAGGCTGCGGCTGCGGCACGGGCTGCGGCTGCGTAGGTTCGGCGGGCTGCGTCGGTTCAACGGGCGCAGGCTGCTGCTGTTTAATTACGCAGCCGGAAAGAATGAGCGCCATCAGGAGCGCTCCGGAACGAGGGAGTCGGCGAATCACTTAACAGTCCTCAGAGATAAAGGTAGAGACGAACCTTGCTGGCCGTCAGGTTGCCCATTTGGGAAGCGGCGACAATGCTGCCGTGCGCCGGAACGGTGACCCGCTGCGCCGGTTCGCCCGGCGAAATTTCCAGTCCCTTGTCGTCGTACCAGTAATAACGATAGTGGATCACCACCGGCGTCTCGCGCTGATTATAGAGCACGCTGCGCGCGCGCTGCTGCCCATCTTGCTCGTCCACCACCGGCTCGTCGGTGATGATGCCGGCAGAGAGCACAGAAGACTCCATCACCAGCGACTGCGACGTGTCGATCATCGGTTTATCGCTGCTGCAGCCTGCCAGAGTCAGCAGGAGCGGCAGGCCTGTCAGCCATAGACGCATAACTCGCTTCCGCATGGAGAATCAGTCGGCCAGCATTGGACCCAGCGGACGTCCGCCGAGTAGATGCATATGAATGTGATAAACCTCCTGACCGCCATGACGATTGCAGTTGACGATCAGGCGATAGCCGTCTTGATCGATGCCCTCGGCGCGCGCGATTTTCGCGGCGACGGTAAACAGGCGGCCCAGCGCCTGCTCGTGAGCGGGCAGCGCGTCGTTAGCGGTAGGGATCAATACGTTAGGGACAATCAAAATATGGGTCGGCGCTTTGGGAGAGATATCGCGAAACGCAGTGACCAGTTCATCCTGATACACCACGTCAGCGGGGATTTCGCGACGGATGATTTTACTGAAAATAGTTTCTTCAGCCATGGTGCAATTCCTTAAGCCTGATTGACAGTCAATCAGTATGCGTGAGGAATTTGTTTTCTTTCAAGCTCAGTACCACTTTTCCCCGATTAACTGCCTGCCTTTGCGCCATTTTCGCCGCTTCTTTTTCCTGTGCGCCGCTTCGCAAATTCCCGCTCTGCCTCAGGGTAAAATGAAACAGCGTTTCATAAATTAGAAACGCGCCGCCCTTTTCTTTGCGTCATTGCCAGCCAGGGGCGAGGCCTGTCGAAATTGCGAAGGTTTGCCCCGCGCTGCGGCTCTACTTTCTATTCATTCCGAGTGTGTCGTCCGGATAACAAGGGATGTAATGACTATGGCTATAAAGGAGCATCCGTATGCGCTCACGTAAAATTGGTTTTGGCCACTATCTGGCTTACGGCTCCGGGGATTTTCTCGGCGCAGGCACCACGGCGCTTACCGCCGCCTGGCTGCTCTATTTTTATACCACCTTCTGCGGTCTGACGCCTATCGAAGCGACCTTTATCTTCGCCGCCGCGCGCGTGCTGGACGCGGTGGTCAGCCCGCTGATGGGCTTCCTGACCGATAACTTTGGCTCGACCTGGCTGGGCAAACGCTTCGGCCGTCGCAAATTCTTTATTCTGCTCGGCATTCCCTGCGTCTTCAGCTACAGCCTGATGTGGATCGGCGATATGAGCTTCTGGTGGTATCTCGCCACCTATCTGCTGTTCGATATGGTCTACACCATGATTCTGGTGCCCTATGAAACCCTGGTGCCGGAAATGACCGACGATTTCAAACAGAAGACCCGCTTTTCCGGCGCGCGTATCGCGCTGGCGCAGCTGTCGGCGATCCTCGCCGCCTTCCTGCCGGGCATTTTGATCGGCGCGCTGGGCAAAGATAATCCGCTCTCCTTTTTCTACGCCAGCCTGGTGTTTTCCATTATCTGCGCGCTGGTGCTGACGCTGGTCTGGCTCTTTACCTGGGAGCGCGATCCCGGCGATTTCTCCGAGGAGTCGCGCCGCGCCGAAGAGGAGAAGCGGCAGCTGACGCTGATGCAGAACCTGAAGCGCCTCTATGTCGAACTCGCCTCTACGCTGCGCATTCGCATTTTCCGTCAGCATCTCGGCATGTATCTGGGCGGCTATATCGCGCAGGATGTCTTTAACGCCGTCTTTACCTGGTATGTGGTGTTCGTGCTGATGCAGAGCGCGCAGATCGCCTCCAGCCTGATGGGCACCATGGCGGTACTGCAGTTTATCGCCGTGATGGGCATGATCCCGCTCTGCATCCGCATGGGACCTGCGCCGGCCTACCGTCTGGTCGTCACGCTGTTCGGCATCGCCGCCCTCTCCTACGCCGGCCTGTGGTATGCGGGCATGAACGACAGCTTCTCGCTGCTGCTGCTTATCTCCGCGCTGGCAGGCCTGGGCCGCGGCGGCATCAACTATGTGCCCTGGAATATCTATACCTATATCGCCGACGTGGACGAGGTGATTACCGGCCAGCGCCGCGAAGGGATTTTCGCCGGCATTATGACCCTGACCCGCAAAGCGTCCCAGGCGGGCGCGGTGATGCTGGTCGGCATCGTGCTGCAGCTCTCTGGCTTCGTCTCCGGTCAGGCGACGCAGGCGCCGGGCGTCAGCCATACCATTCTCGGCATCCTCAGCCTCGGCACCCTGTGCGTGCTGGCCTGCGGCTTCCTGGTTTCGCTGCGCTTTAAACTCAATCTGCAGACCCACACCGTGCTGCGCGAAGAGACGCTGAAGATGCGCGAAGCTGACCGCGTCCTGCCGGAGCGCATCACGCCGGAAGCGCGGGAAATCGTCGAGACCCTGGCAGGCATGCCTTACGAGAATCTGTGGGGCAACAACAATATCGGCTTCCTTAACCGTCATAAACCGGCCGCGCCGCCGCTTAAGGCCGCGCGTCCGATCGCTTCTCCCCTTACTACGACCTTGAAACGATAGGAATGAACCATGACTGTATTTCCTGTGAAACAGAGTGCTCTTTTGTGCCAACCAGAATTTCTGCTGCCGCGCCGGGAGCTGTTGCAACTGATTCACAAGCTGACGCAAAACCTGGTGAATATCACCGACGAGACGGGAGAATTTTTGCTGCGCCTCGATGACGGGCGCGTGATTGATACCAAAGGCTGGGCAGGCTGGGAGTGGACCCACGGCATCGGGCTCTATGGCATGCTGCACTATTACCAGCAAACCGGCGACCAGCAGACGCTGAGCATTATCGACGACTGGTTCGCCGCGCGCCTTGAAGAAGGCACCCCGACCAAGAACGTGAATACCGTCGCGCCCTTCCTGACGCTGGCCTATCGCTACGAAGAAACCGGCAACGCCGCCTGGCGGCCGGTGCTGGAGCGCTGGGCGGAATGGGTGATGTATGAGATGCCGCGCACCGAACAGGGCGGCCTGCAGCATATCGTCTACAACAATGAAAACCATCAGCAGCTCTGGGACGATACGCTGATGATGAGCGTGATGGCGCTGGCGAAAATCGGCCAGCTGCTGAATCGTCAGGAGTTTATCGAGAGGCGAGCTATCAGTTCCTGCTGCATACGCAATATCTGATGGATCGTCAGACCGGGCTCTGGTTCCACGGCTGGAACTTCGAGGGCCGCCATAACTTCGCCAATGCGCGCTGGGCGCGCGGCAACAGCTGGCTCACCATCGTTATTCCCGACTTTCTGGAGATGATGAACTGGCCGGAACAGCATGCGACGCGCCGCTTCCTGCTGCAGGTGCTGGAGAGCCAGGTGAAAGCGCTGCGCGCCTGCCAGCATTCGAGCGGCCTGTGGCATACGCTGCTGGACGATCCAGATAGCTATCTGGAAGCGTCGGCAACCGCAGGCTTCGCCTACGGCATTATCAAGGCGGTGCGCAAGCGCTACCTCAGCGCAGACTATCTGCCCACCGGGCTGAACGCGCTGCGCGGCGTGATTGACAATATCGACGAGGACGGCGAACTGAAACAGGTTTCATTCGGCACCGCGATGGGCAGCGATCTCGACTACTACCGCAATGTGCCGCTGACCTCGATGCCTTACGGTCAGGCGATGGCGCTGCTGTGCCTGACGGAGTATTTACGCGTTTACCTCTGAGAGCAAAACGCAGATAAAAAAAAGCCCCGCATCTGCGGGGCTTTTTTCTTACATACGCATTACATGCTGCGAATGTATTCATCCATATCGGTTTTCAGGTTATCGGACTTGGTGCCGAAAATCGCCTGAACGCCAGAGCCTGCTACCACCACGCCACGGGCGCCGAGGTTTTTCAGCTCGTTTTGGTTAACCTTGCTGACGTCCGCCACGCTGACGCGCAGACGAGTAATACAGGCATCCAGGTTGGTGATGTTCTCTTTGCCGCCGAAGGCAGAAACCAGCTTGCCCGCCATTTCGCTGCCGGTGGCTGAAGAGGACTCAGTGGTGGTCTCTTCACGGCCTGGGGTTTTCAGGTTCAGCTTCACAATCAGCACGCGGAAAATGGTGTAGTAAACCAGACCGTAGATAATGCCGACGATCGGGAAGAGCCAGATTTTGCTGCTGTTGCCGCTCAGTACAATAAAGTCGATCAGGCCGTGCGAGAAGCTGGTGCCGTCACGCATGCCGAGCAGGATACAGATCGGGAACGCCAGACCGGCCAGAATTGCGTGGATCACGTAGAGGATCGGCGCAACGAACATAAACGAGAACTCGATCGGCTCGGTAATCCCGGTCAGGAACGCGGTCAGCGCGGCGGAGATCATGATGCCGCCCACTTTGGCGCGGTTTTCAGGCTTCGCTGAATGCCAGATGGCGATGGCCGCCGCCGGCAGGCCGTACATTTTGAACAGGAAGCCGCCAGAGAGTTTGCCCGCAGTCGGATCGCCCGCCATATAGCGCGGAATATCGCCGTGGAACACCTGACCCGCCGCGTTGGTGAACTCGCCGATCTGCATCTGGAAAGGCACGTTCCAGATATGGTGCAGGCCGAAAGGCACCAGCGCACGCTCAACGACGCCATAGATACCGAACGCCACAACCGGGTTCTGATAGGCTGCCCACTGCGAGAACTCCTGAATCGCCGAGCCAATCGGCGGCCAGATAAAGGAGAGCAGCACGCCCAGCACGATCGCCGCCAGGCCGGAGATAATCGGCACGAAGCGCTTACCGGCGAAGAAACCGAGATATTCCGGCAGTTTGATGCGGTAGAAGCGGTTGAACATATAGGCCGCTATCGCACCGGCGATAATGCCGCCCAGCACGCCGGTATCCGCCAGATGGTGCGCGGCAATCTCCTCAGCGGAGAGATGCAGCACCAGCGGCGCGACCACCGCCATGGTTTTCACCATGATGCCGTACGCCACCACCGATGCCAGCGCGGAGACGCCGTCGTTGTTGGTAAAGCCGAGCGCCACGCCGATAGCGAAGATAAGCGGCATATTAGCAAACACCGAGCCGCCCGCTTCCGCCATTACGTGGGAAACGACGGCCGGCAGCCAGCTAAAGTTTGCCGAACCGACACCTAATAAAATGCCGGCGATCGGCAAAACCGATACCGGCAGCATGAGCGATTTACCGACCTTTTGCAGGTTCGCAAATGCGTTCTTGAACATAGCCTGAAGCTCCTGAGTATGAGTGCGATTTTGCGCAGTGCGCTGGGTCGCGGGGGAGGATCCGCAACCCGTTTGACGGTGACCGCCTTTTAATTATTACGAAGGGTAAAATAAATCAGCCAGCGTTACTTTGACGACTATCACGTTTCCTGGATCGGCTTGCCCTGATATCAGTATATTCTGACTGACAGCGCCCGTTTTGCCGCCATAAAAGAGCAGCCCTGCGATAAAAAGCAGGGCAATCAGTCGGTATTACCGAATTATTACAGGCTTTGAAATAAAACCTTAACCGCCGAGCCGGCTCAACGGCACCTGGAAAAGCGTCGAGAAGTTTTGCGTAGTCGCAGCGGCCAGCGTCTCGATATCGACCCCTTTCAGCACGGCNAGGTATTCCGCCACGTCGCGCGTATAGGCTGGCTGGTTCTCTTTGCCGCGATACGGCACCGGCGCCAGATAGGGAGAGTCGGTCTCCACCAGCATGCGATCCAGCGGCACATAGCGCGCCGCTTCGCGCAGCTGTTCCGCGTTACGGAAGGTGACGATGCCGGAAAACGAGATATAGAAGCCCATATCGAGCAGCTTCGCCGCCGTCGCCTGATCCTCGGTAAAACAGTGCAGCACGCCGCCGCAGCGCTCAACCTGCTCTTCGCGCAAAATCGCCAGCGTATCGTCGCGCGCATCGCGGGTATGCACGATAATCGGCTTGTTGAGCGCGATGCCGGTGCGGATATGCTCGCGGAACGACGCCTGCTGCTGTGCTTTGGTTTCCTGTTGATAATAGTAGTCGAGGCCGGTTTCGCCCAGCGCCACTACGCGCGGATCGGCGGCCAGGCGACGAAACTCCTCGACGTCGTANGGCTCTTCCTGATTCAGCGGGTGCACGCCGACCGAGAGCGCGATATTTTCACGTTCGCCNACCAGCGCCTTCAGGGTATGNAAACCCGGCAGCGTGGTGGCGATCGCCAGCATAAACTTCACGTCGCGCGCAGCGGCTTTGGCCAGCACATCGTCGAGATCGCGATGGTTCTTTTCATAATCCAGGCCATCAAGATGGCAGTGTGAATCCACAATAAACATAAGGTGTCTCGTTTGATCGTTAAGCGACTATGCCGGGCTTGCGTTTATCAGCCCAGCTCAGAAGCCGGTCGGTTAACAGCAGTTCGCGGTTGACGGCGGCCACNTGGATCAGCTGTTCCCGGCACTGCATCCACTCACGCGCGCTCTCATCCAGCGCGCGGGCGGAAAAGGTNTCNGCCAGCAGCGCAACTACATCCTGACGGTCGGGGTTGCTTAGCCAGCGTGCGGCGCCCTGCTGCCATTTGATGGCATCCACCAGCAGCGCCATCAGCCAGCTGATGCGCGCGGCGACATCCTCTGCATTAAGCAGCGGCAGCAGCAGTAAAATATCCTGCCGCAGCGCGGCGGGCAGCGCGTCGCACAGGCTCTGGCGCGCCTGCCAGCGCGCCGGCTCCAGCAGCTGCAACGCCGCCGCCGGGGCGCCCGCGCTGAGGCGCAGCGCGGTTTGCAGCGCTGCAGGCTCGTGCGACAGCTGCTTGCCCAGCCACTGCAGGCTTTGCGCCTCGTCCGGCGGCGCCAGCGAGAGCGCCATACAGCGGCTGCGCAGCGTGGCCAGCAGACGCGACGATTCGCGGCTGCCTAAAAAGAACCAGCTGTTGGCCGGCGGCTCTTCCAGGGTTTTCAACAGCGCGTTAGCCGCCGATTCGCTGAGCTGCGCGGCATCGGGCAGCCAGACCACTTTCGCGCCGCCCTGCTGGGCGAAATGGTAGAGTTTCTCGGTCACCTGGCGCACCGCGTCGATGCCCAGCGTGCTTTTGCCCTTCTCNGCCTCCAGNCGATACCAGTCGGGATGCGTCTGCGCCTGCATCAGCTGACAGCCGTGGCACTGGCCGCAGCTTTTCAGTCCATCCTTCTGCTGACACATCAGCCAGCGGCTGACGCCCCATACCAGCGCCTCCTCGCCCATGCCGTCAATCGCCTGGATCAGCAGCGCGTGATGCGCGCGTCCCGCCTGATGCTGGCCGATGATGTAGCGGTAAGGCTGATTCAGCCAGGGATACCAGTTCATGCCTGCAGATCCAGCCAGCGCGTCAGTGTCGCTTTGATCGCCTGCGTGACGCTCTCGAGCGGCTGCGTGGCATCCACGGTCAGAATGCTCTCATCTTCGGCAGCCAGCGCCAGATAGCGCTCGCGAGTGCGCTCGAAAAAGCGCAGCGACTCCTGCTCGATGCGATCCAGCTCGCCGCGCGCGCGGGCGCGCTGCAGGCCGATTTCCGGCGTGACGTCGAGATAGAGCTGAAGATCGGGGCGGAAATCGCCCAGCACGGCGTCGCGCAGCGTGCGCATCAGCGCGCTGTCCAGCCCGCGTCCGCCGCCCTGATAGGCCTGCGAAGAGAGGTCGTGCCGGTCGCCGATAACCCAGGCGCCGCGCGCCAGCGCAGGCTTAATCACGGTATCCACCAGCTGTACGCGAGCGGCGTAGAGCATCAGCAGCTCCGCTTTGTCCGTGACCTGTTCGCCCTCAATGCCCTGCTTCACCAGTACGCGCAGCTGCTCTGCCAGCGGCGTGCCGCCCGGCTCGCGGGTGAAAACGATATCCTCAACGCCCCGCTCGCGCAGCACGGCGACTACCGCCTCGCGCGCCGTGGTTTTTCCGGCGCCTTCCAGGCCTTCAATGACGATAAACTTACTTTTCATCTTTTTCCTTCAGCGTTTGCCGGTAAGCCTGTACCGCCTGATTATGACTGGCAAGGTTGGTGGTAAAGGTATGACCGCCCTTGCCGTCGGCGACAAAATAGAGGTAATCGGTTTTTTCGGGATGCGCGGCCGCTTCCAGCGAGGCTTTGCTCGGCGCGGCGATGGGGCCAGGCGGCAGACCGTTTATGGTATAGGTATTGTAATCGGTCGGCGTCTCAAGGTCTTTACGCGTCAGCGTGCCCGTATACTTCTCGCCCATGCCGTAAATCACCGTCGGATCGGTTTGCAGCTTCATACCGGTGCGCAGCCGGTTGATAAACACCGAAGCGACGCGCGCGCGTTCAGCGCTGACGGCGGTCTCTTTTTCAATCACCGACGCCATGGTCACCATCTCCTGCGGATTTTTATAGGGCAGGTCCGGCATGCGATTTTTCCAGATCTGATCCACCAGCGCCGTCATGCGGGCGTGCGCGCGCTGCAGCAGCGCGATATCGCTGGTGTTGGCGGTATAGAGATAGGTATCCGGATAGAAACTGCCTTCCAGCGCCTGTGGATCGATGTTCAGCGTCTTCGCCAGCGTGGCGAACTGGTCATCTTTCAGCTGGTGTTTGATATAGGGCGCGGCGCGCAGCTCGGCAAGCCAGTCGATCAGGCGTTGGCCCTCTACCAGCCGCAGCGGGAACTGCGCCTCTTTGCCGCTGGCAAGCAGCTGCAGCAGCGCGCGCACCGTCATCCCCTTCTCCAGCCGGTAGGTACCCGCTTTGAAGCGCGCCAGATCCGGCTCGAGCTTCAGCAGTGGACCGAACCAGACGCTTTGCGGGATCAGATGCTGGCTCTCCAGCTGCGCCTCCAGCGCCACCCGGCCGGTGCCCGCTGGTAAGGTATAGATCGTTTCCTGGTCAATGGTTAACGGCGTCGCGGCGAAGCGCTGGATTTGCCAGTAGCTGAAGGCTGCCGCCAGCACCAGAACCGCCGCGACGACGGCGAAAATTTTTTTCGTTCGACTCATTTTGCTTCCATTAAATAGCAGCTGTGCTGAAACCGGCGGTAGAGCGCGCGCTCGCTGAACGCCTTGTCGTCCAGCTGTCGTACCGGCAACACCGGCATCAAGGCATTGCAGATAACGATTTCGTCGGCCGCCTGCAGCTGCGCCGCTTCACAGCGCNCCACATCGCAATGCAGACCTGCAGCGGCCATCTGCGCCATCAGATAGCGCCGCATCACGCCGTCGACGCCAGCGTGCGTCAAATCGGGCGTAAAAATGCGTTCNCCCTGCCGCCAGAATAAATTGGCCGCACAGCATTCCACCACGTAGCCCGCAGTGTCAAGCACCAGCGCCTCGTCGGCGTCGCTCTGCTCGAGATGCGCGCGAATCATTACCTGCTCCAGGCGATTCAGGTGCTTGATGCCCGCCAGCAGCGGGTTCTGCGCCAGCCGCACCGGACTGGTCTGCAGCCTGACGCCCAGCGTTTGCAGCGGCTGATAGTGGTGCGGCCAGGGCGCAACCGAGACGATGCGCGTGGCGCCGCTGCTGCCATTACGGCTGTAGCCGCGTCCGCCAGCGCCGGCACTGAGAATGACTTTCAGGACCGCCTGGGCGTGTGGCTGCGCGGCTGCGCGCATCTCCTTTTCCAGCAGAGCCCAGTCGACGTCGGGCATCATCAGGCGTTCGCATCCCTCGCGCAGACGGCGCAGATGCGCCGCCAACAGCTGAATGTGGCCGTTATGCACCGCTGCCGTGGTAAAGCAGCCGTCGCCGAACTGCGTCGCGCGATCGCTGACAGGCAGCGTGCGCTGCTCCGTTCCATTTATCCACATAGGGCTCTCCCGCAGGCAAAAACGCTATGGTAGCGCGTTGTGGTGTGATAATCCGTTTCAGAGCCTTTCCAGATAGAAAAAAGGCCCGCATTTGCGGGCCTTTTGCCAGAACGTGAATCGTCAGATCTTACGGAAAATCAATGAGCCGTTAGTGCCGCCGAAGCCGAAGGAGTTACACAGCGTNTACTCCAGACCGCTAACCTGACGCGCCGTNTGAGGCACGAAGTCGAGATCGCAGCCCTCATCCGGATTATCCAGGTTGATGGTCGGCGGAACCGCCTGNTCGCGCAGCGCCAGAATCGAGTAGATTGACTCTACCGCGCCTGCCGCGCCCAGCAGGTGGCCGGTCATGGATTTGGTCGAGCTGACCATAACGGTTTTCGCCGAGGCGCCGAAAATGGTTTTCACCGCCTGCGCTTCCGCTTTGTCACCCGCCGGCGTAGAAGTGCCATGCGCGTTGACGTAGCCGATTTGCTCTGGCGACAGCTGCGCGTCGCGCAGCGCGTTTTCCATCGCCAGCGCGGCGCCAGCGCCGTTTTCCGGCGGCGACGTCATGTGGTAAGCATCGCTGCTCATGCCGA
>Ga0058694_1000900_pt1 | contig 13013 bp, 10 predicted proteins | sample AgamicOrSfrz_FD_55041 | JGI IMG/M metagenome (GOLD analysis project Ga0058694, IMG submission 55041) | Agave microbial communities from Guanajuato, Mexico - Or.Sf.rz | ecosystem: Host-associated > Plants > Phyllosphere > Phylloplane/Leaf | place: Guanajuato, Mexico | collected 2012-05-30 | reverse complement strand
GTTGTCGTAGTCGAGAAACGCGACGCCACAGCCCACGGTCTCAACGATGTAATTTTTATGGTCTATGCCGCCGTAAATGGTTGGGTGGATTAGGCCAGCTTCCGGCGCAACGTCGGTGAATCGCGACCGGAACGGAAGTCCGGAAGGTTTTCCCTTTGCCTGTGGCTTGACATTCCGCGTGGAGACGCCTTGCGCGAACGCCAAGCTGCCGGCCGAGGAGAGCCAGAGAAACTCACGACGAGTAAGAACCTTGCGATCCATCATTCCAATTCGAACTACCGGCACCCGTTTACAGCCTGACTTTACTTAGCTGAGGTGCTCGGATTTCCGGAAACCTTCTCGATAAGGGATTCTTCCACTTTGCTGTGCAGATTCTTCGTCTTTTCAAATTCGATCTGCGCCTGCTGCTTCTGCCCAAGCGCCATGTACAGACGGCCTAACCGATAATGAGCGTCTGGCTGCGTCGGATCGAGTTCGACTGCGCGTTTGAAGGCCGCCAGCGCCTCTTGGTTCTTCTTTTCATCGGCATAGATGACGCCCAGGTCGACGTAGGCGCCGCGCAGATCGCTCTGCAGTGCAATGGCCTTCTTTAGCAAAGGTTCGGCGGTAGCTTGGTCGCTCTGTTTCAACGCAATGTCGCCGAGATAGTAGTAGGCCTGCGCGTACCCGGGATTATTCTTGAGCTCGAGTTGAAGCTCTGGCACAGCGTTGGCGTAGTCGGTCTTTTTGTAATACAGATACCCGAGCTCAAAGTGAAACAGCGGCTCATTCGTGACGTTGGCCCTGATGCTCTCCAGATCGGTGATGGCCTCATCTGTCCTTCCGGTCGCGTCCAGTGCCTGTGCCATTAACATGTGGGCCTGGACCGCCTCGGGGTTGACGGCCAAGATGCTGCGGAACTCGTTCATCGCGCATTCGAACTGCCGGCTCCACATGCAGCTTTGCGCCAGTACGTTGTGCAGCTCAATATTGTTTGGATCGCTGCTAGTCGCACTCTGCAGGTAAGGGACGGCGTCGGCATACTGCCGAAGGCCAAAGTAGCTCATCCCAAGGAGCAGAGTACTGCGGGGATCTCGTGGGAGCTGCCGCTTCGCGACTTTGAAAGCGGGGATCGCCTCTTTGAAGTGGCCCTGCTTGAACTCCGCAAGGCCGAGATACATCTGGACATCGGCCTGGTGCGGGTTGATCGCGAGCGAGGCATGGTACTCGTTCACTGCCGCTGCCAGTTGGTTCTGCTGTGCAAGTGCAATCCCCAGTTCAGTTCGGAGCGATGCATTTTTTGGGTGCTGCCGGATCAGGTTGCGCAGTACGAGCTCGGCTTCGTGGAACTTTNCTTGCTGTATTAGTTCCAGCGCCTGGTCGGCTTGCCCGAGCGCGATGGGAACTGCTACAGCAACGAAGATCAATGCAGCAAGGACACTTAGAACCCGTCCGGGCCTTGAAATCTGCGCATCAGGGCTGAAGGCTTGCACAGCACGATGCCGAAGCAAAAGCGGCATGCCGCATTCTAATTGATAGTTCGACGACACCACCACTGGCCCGGCAAACAGTCGGTCAGCTCTATTCCGGCAGCGCGACGCGGCCACTTACATGAAAGTGCCCTGTTTGCACAGGCGCGCCGGTATCGGGCTGGCCACCACCGATGCTGATGGTGTAATCGCCTTCCGCGATGATCGGGTGCCCGTCTTCGGTGACCATCCCCAAGTCGCGATCCTTCAGTTCGAAGTGGACGGGACGAGTCTCGCCCGCCTCGAGGTGAACACGCTGGAAGCCGCGCAGGGCGATTCGAGGCGCTCCGGAAACGGATGGGAACATCAGGTAAAGCTGTACGACTTCATCGCCGGCCAGCTTTCCGGTATTCGTGACTGTCACGTCGGCGCTGACGGGCTCTCCGGCGTTTACGGCCGCTGTCGGCAGCTTCAGATCGGCATAGTTGAATTTCGTGTAGCTCAGCCCATAACCGAATGGGTAGAGTGGCTTTCCGGTGAAGTACCGATAGGTCCGGTTNTGCATTGAGTAGTCTTCGAAGTGGGGCAGCTGGCTGACATCTTTGTAGAACGTTACGGGCAGCCGGCCAGCCGGGTTGTTTTTTCCACTCAGAGTTTCGGCAATAGCCGCACCCCCCTCCTCACCGGAGTACCACGCCTCGAGGATGGCGTTGGCGTGGTCATTGATCCAGTTCACGCCAAGCGCGCTACCATTCATCAATACGACAACGACCGGCTTTCCAGTTGCAGCTACGGCTTCAACAAGATCTTCTTCCGGTTGCGGCAGATCAATACTGGTGCGGTCTCCTCCCAGGAACCCAGGTAGGCTAACCGGCATCTCTTCGCCTTCAAGCTGGCTCGTGATACCGACGGCGGCAATCACGAGGTCCGCCCGTTTGGCGGCAGCAATGGCCTCGGGTGCAGGGGTATTGTTGACCGGTGCCCAGATGAGCTGCGCGACCGGCTCGGCTGCGTTCCGGTTGCCGTATTCGACCGTGAGCGCAACCCTCTGCCCCTTCTGCAGATGCACGCGCCCGAGCTTCGGTTCGACGCCGTGGTTTGCAGATCCTTGCGTGACGCGCTTCCCGTCGACGGTGACCTGACCGAAACCATTTAGACGAAGTCCGATCAGGTAATCGCCGGTTTCCGGAGGCGTGAGGAAGCCGGTCCACTCCACCCGGTATGATTTCGCCGCTGTTGCTTCCGACGGAACATTCTGCTTACTCAGGTTGACATTGGATTCAACCCGACTGGTGAGCGGTGAAGGTTTTGCGCCTGGCTCTAACTCAAGGCCGCCCCAACTTGTGTACTCCGCGTTCAGTCCGGGTTTGCCCTCGTTAGTAGTGAGAACATTGCTGGGAACCGGAGTGCCGTCCTCTCGCAAGAACTGGGTTCCAGCGACGTACGTGATGTTCGCATTCGGAAATTCGGCCTTCAGGCCGTCGAGCATTGAGACGATGTGCGTAGGTGTACCGGCGTAATTACCGAGCAGAACCTTGGTCTGGTCCGCCAGCGGGCCGACAACGGCTATGTTCCGGATGCCTGATTTCAGCGGAAGCGTACCGTCATTCTTGAGCAGCACCATGGATTCGTTCGCCAGCTTGCGTGCCAAGGCCCGGTGCTCGGCGCTGTCCAGTTCCTTCTCGTCGATCTTGCTATAGGGCACCATGTCAGGAGGATCGAACATCCCGAGCTTCATACGTGCCGTGAAGAGCCGCACGAGAGCCGTGTCAATCGCATTTTCACTGAGGTAACCGTGTTGTACTGCTTCGATGAAGGGTTTGTAATCGTGGTCGTCCTTCACCTTTGAGAAGAAGTCAGCGCATTCATTATCCATGCCGCGCTCGAGAGAGATCGCGGAGGACTGCGCCTGAGTTGGCCGGAACCGGTGACCAGTGAAGATGTCCCGGACGGCATCGCAGTCCGACACTACATAACCTTGAAAGCCCCACTTCCCACGAAGCTGATCCTGAAGGAGAAACTGGCTCGCGCAAGCCGGCTCGCCGTTGATGGAGTTGTAAGCGCACATGACCGATCCCGCCTTGCCCTCTGTCACCGCCGCGCGGAATGCGGGTTCGTAGGTGTCGAGTTCGTCGTGCCTGCTGACATCCACATCCGCGAAGTGCCGCGTCGGCTCCGGCCCGCTATGGACCGCGTAATGTTTGGGGGTGGAGATGACGCGATAGTACTTCGGATCGTCGCCCTGCATGCCGGTCACGAAGGCTACCCCCATGCGCCCGGTGAGGTATGGGTCCTCGCCGTAGGTCTCCTGGCCGCGGCCCCAGCGCGGGTCGCGGAAGATGTTCAGATTTGGCGCCCAGAAGTCGAGACCTTCGAAGATATTGCTGTGGCCGGCGCGCTGCGCCTGCACGTGCTTGATGCGACCCTCTGTGCCGATGTCGACCGCCATGGCATGCACCCCGGCGACATCGAACGAGGCGGCCAGCCCAATCGGCTCGGGAAACTCTGTGGTGCCAGTGGTTGCAACGCCGTGGAGAGCCTCGCTCCACCAGTCGTATGCCGGAACCTTCAGGCGGGGGATTTCGCGCGCCTGGTTAACGAGTTGCGANGCCTTCTCTTCCAGAGTCATACGATGAACGAGATCCTGGGCGCGCACTTCGGGCGATAGGGCCGGATTTAAATACGGCGGGTTGGACGACCCGCCCTGCGCCTTCGCACCGGGGGTAGAGGTGACGTACAGCAGTGTCGCCACAGATAACGCGAGCATTGTCCCGACTCGCAAGTTCGGCATTTTCATCAGCTTCCTCCCGCAGAGGGGAACATCATAACGGGTCGTATACCCGGCATTCCAGTCACCGGCAATTAGGGTTTCAGACGAGCTGCCAGTGCTCGGCGTGTCGCGACAGCCNTCCGGCAGCCCCCGTGGGCGATATGAAGGTCAGTTATCAATTGAGGATCGAGTAGACCAGCATATAGCGGCCTATCTGAATGTACCGCTGTTCGTTAGGCGGCCAGATTCGGAACCCCTCGACGCGCCTGGGCTGCGGGATAGGACGGGCCATGACGGTTCCGAGTTCCTTCACCGTGGCTGCCTCGAACAGGTGTACTTGCAAGCCGTCGTCTCCTCGAGTCCATCCGATGACATAGGCACCAGGCGGCAGGAAGAGTGTGTTGTCCAGCTTCAACGAACGCTGCGTGAGGAGATAGTGAGAGTATTTTCCCTCCGCCGAATACCCAGCGGTGATCAGAACCACCGAGGCGATCATTTGACCGCGATTGTTGACTATTCCAGAAGCCGTTCGGATTTCCGTCTCAATCCGCTCTTTATCAACCGGAGCTCGCGACGGAAGAAATGCTTCCAGTTCCGCCGGCGTTGCGGCCCGCCAACTATCCTTCACCTGAGCGGTTGACGTGTGCAGCCACGAGCAACAAAAGACCGCGACTGCAAGCAGGTATTTCATCGGTGTTCCTCCGGCAGCCGGACGAAGCCGCGCCGCACCGCAATGATGGCGGCCTGCGTGCGATCGTCAGCTCCGAGCTTTGCAAGGAGGCTATTAACATGAGACTTCACGGTCGCTTCAGATATCCCAAGATCTGACGCGATCTGCTTATTCGAGCGCCCGGCGACGATCCGCTCGAGTGTATCGAGTTCGCGGCTCGTCAGTTCCTGACGGACGATACGGTCGGCGAGCTTTTCTGCAATTGCCGGTGGGATCCGGCTTCTCCCAGAGTGTACGGTTCGAATGGTTGCAAGCACGTCGTCGATGTCTGTGCCTTTCAGCAAGTAGGCCTTCGCTCCTGCTTGCATCGCCCGGAAGATATCTTCGTCGCCATCGAACGTGGTCAATACGATGAATTGAGCGGCGGAGTCGTTTGCGCGAATCGTAGTGATCGCCTCCACGCCACTCATCCGTGGCAGATTCAGGTCGATCAACGTGATGTGTGGCTTGTACTCGCTATGCGCCTTGACTGCGTCAATCCCGTCCGCAGCGGAGGTAACTACCTCGATGTCGTCGGCAGACGATAAAAGCGCTATCAAACCTTGGCGGACAACGGCATGATCTTCAACTACCATCACCCGAATACGCTCGTTCATTCAGCCTCCCTGACCTGTGAAGCTGGAACGACCAGCCTCACCATGGTTCCGGCGCCATGTTGGCTTGTAATACTTACCTCACCGCCCAGGGCGGCAGCACGTTCGCGCATTCCAAGCAACCCGAAGTGCCCAACCTTTTCGCCGCACTCCGACGCGAAACCCGTGCCGTCGTCTCTAACGGTCACGACGACCGTTTCGCCGTCGTAATCACAGTCGACGTCTACCTCCTTGGCCGAGGCATGCCTGCAGACGTTCGTAATTGCTTCTCGCATGATCTTCAGAATCTCCTCTTCGGTACGTCGCGGCAGGTGACGGTACGTCCCGCGGAAACGAGCTTTCACGGTCAGCCCGTCTTTGGAAAAATGTTCAGCCATGGCGGTGACCTCGGAAGGAAGCGTTTTCGGCTGACTCTCTCTTCGCAGGTTCCAGATACCGCGACGCGCCTGGTCCAGCGAGTCAGTTACGAGCGCGCGCGCCGTTCTGAGTTGATCCATGGCCGCACCAATCTTTTGCGCCATAAGCAACTTCGATACCAGGTTCAGCTGAAGCGAGACAGCAACGAGATCCTGAGCGAGCGTGTCATGTATCTCCCGCGCGATTCTGCTTCGTTCCGCAAGCACAGCTTCGAAGCTATGACGCAGTCGTCGCATCCGCAGTTGGTACAGCATGGTCGCCGTCGTGATCAGTCCACAGAACACCGCCAGCAGGAACCACCACCTGCGGTAATACGGTAAGAGGATTTCGAACTTCAGTCCGGTTCCGGGGGCGTTCCAAATTCCGTCGTTGTTCGCTGCCTGTACTCGGAACACGTACTTGCCAGGCGGGAGGCTTGTGTATGACACACTGCGCCGATTCGTTGGTGCACTCCAGTCGGCGTCAAATCCTTCAAGTCTCGTACGGTAGGTAACCTTGGAAGGAATAACATAGCTCAGGCCGGCGTAGTCAAACGTATACCGCGCGTTGCCACCGGGAAACCTGGACAGAGCGGAAATGGAGACTTCCGTATCGTTTCGGAAGAATCCTTCGATTTGAACCGGAATCGGAGTTCGGTTGATCTGAATTGCTTTTGCATGGGTTACCCCAGCGCCCTTGCGAGTGGCGACCCAAATGTCCCCAGACTTTGTAGAGAGGATGGACGGTCGAGTGTCATAAACAAACTCGTCCGCGGGCAGTCCATCGGCTGTAGTGAAGGTGGCAGTTGAAAGGCTACAGCCGGGTGCTGAGCAGGCAACCAGATCCTCGATTGGCGCGCGCATCAATATGCGAGGAGCACGTAGCCAGAGAAAGCCGTCGGAGTCGGCGGTGAGAGCGTATATATCGGACGGTATTCCTGCCACATGCTTCGAAACGAGTTTGCTGCCGTCCCACACGTAGAGTCCTGTGCCTTGCGTCCCAAACCAGACGCGTCCGACGCTGTCCTCTACAATCGACGTCACCGGTCCGAGCGGGGCTCCGTCCTGCACCGGAATGCGGTGGAACTCGCTGCTTTGACGGCGGAATACACCTGAGACAGTGCCGATCCATAAGTCACCGGTCGCAGACTCGTGTATGGGTCCGATCGCATCAGTTCCCAAAGCACTCGGTGCGGTCAGTGGACGTATTCGGCCGGAACTGAGGCTTGCGATGCCATGTCGTGTGCCGATCCAGAGCGTGCCGTCAGAGGCGAAAGCAAGCGACCGGACCATATCGTCCGGAAGCCCATCGGACGAGGTGTAACGCTTTGTTGTCGCACGTCGCGTGACCTGTGTGAGGCCGTCCGGCGTGCCTACCCACATGTCGCCACCGGAACCGCCGGCCAGCGCGAGGATGAAAGAACTAGTCAGTGCGGTATTTGGAACCGGGCGAACAGCCGCTCCGTTCAGGGCAATTCTGCGGATTCCATCCTGGCGGGTGCCGATCCAGACGGCGCCGTCGGAGGATTGTGCGATGCAGCTCACCTCTTCACCGGCTATGGCCGGTTGTGAAGAGAATGCGCGCGGTCGGAGAGCGTGTAATCCCGTCCCATCTGTTCCGATCCACAGGTCGCCTTCCCGGTCCTGCAGCAGTGACAAAACCGAGTTGTTGGCCAGTTCCGATACGGGATGAGCATGGTCGCCTGGTATGACGGTGGACAACCCGCGATTTGTTCCGACCCAAGCTGTACCACCACGATCGACGATAACCGCTTGGACTTTCGTGCCGGGGAGATCCTGGCCAACATGCCACACCGACGTTCGAACTCTTCCGACAACTCTCAGTTCAGTGCGCGTCCACGTCCAGATCCGGCCATTTGCCTGAGGTATTGCCCCGAGCACGTGTTCAGCGGGAGACCTGAATGGTCCGATTGCAGAATCGGAGAGAGTTCCGTGAGCGTACCGCTGCTGCAGGTTTGGGCCGAATAGGATTACAGAGCCATCCGGCTGCGGTTCCATCGAGTCAATCAATGACGCATCCACTGGCAAAGAAAGGAATCGCGAACCATCAAACTGCTGTAGCGCTTTAGGAGTAAGGACGAGGATCGTGTCATTATCCGTTGCGGCAATCGACACAACCGTTGCACTTGCTAAGCCGGCGGCAGCACCAAAGTGGGCGGTCCGCCCGTTGCTGTACTCAACCAAGCCGTCGGCTGTGCCGAACCAGAGGTTACCGCGTTTGTCTTCCGCGATCGAAGTGACGTCATCGGTTGTAAACGAACGGTCTGTGTCGTGGTTGTAAGTTTTGAATGAATACCCGTCGTATCGTACAGCCCCACCCTCCGTTGCGATCCAAAGGAAGCCATCATGTGACTGCAGGATCTGGTGCACACTATTCTGCGGCAGTCCGCTCGCTGTCGACCAGCTATCGTGCCGGAGCGCAGAGCGAACCGGTGACTGTCCGTGACCTAAGCAGGCCAGCCCGACGGANATGTAGAGAACAAGCCGCGCAGGGGACGCGCTCATACTGGCACGACCCACCTTAGCTGGTCCACGATACGTTTTGCAACGTGGACACCGTCGATTGCGTGGTCGCCACATACTGCCATGTAACGGCATTACCTCGCTCTGGCGGACCACTCACGACGGGAAATCATTCCGGCCGTACCCTGCCGACCTGATCCGTCATTGTTATCAGAGCGCGCGGAGTTGCTGGCACTCTCAACGCGAGATTCGTTCACCATAAGCGCCTTCAACAATCCATGGACAATGAGCCTCAACCATAACCTGCGGTTCACGTTCGAACAGGGTGGCACGGCCGAGGAACCCGTCTGGACAATCAGGGATCACATGTCGAACCAGGTCTGGTCGCTGACGAAGACAGATCCCCAACCGGTCGATCATGATTTCGCGGTGGTCACGCGCGTTCTCGATCCCGCACGAAAACGCGTCGTCGTCTCCGTAGGAGGTCTGAATCAGTTCGGCACGGAAGCGGCAGGTGAATTCGTGGTTGACCCAGCTGCTTTGAAGGAATTCACTCGCAATGCCCCGAAAGGCTGGGAATCAAAAAACGTTCAGATCGTTCTTGAAATGGAAGTCTCGAACCAGAAGCCAGTGCGGCCGCGCATCCTGGCGTTTCACGTTTGGTGACTCAGCATCCCGAACGTTCTGAATGCGCGGCTTGCGTCACGAACGTTTGCGCCTAGTGGGCCGCAGGGGGCTGAAGGGTTACCTCCCCNGTCTTCCGGTTTAGGTTCCACGGAGTCGGTGCCGGCAGCCGCATTTCGCCGCCCTTCAGGTCCAGCGGCATCCAGAAATACCGCGANTCCCATAGTTGCTTTGGTCGCCAGATATCGCCCATGAAGATAACCGTCGTCACNTTGGACCCAGCCACCTTAAGCAGCATAGTCGATTGAGAATCATAGTTGTTTACGTCCGGCGGTGCGAGCTCCTTGAAATCGCTCCACGGCCCTGCAACCGATGGCGCCGTCGCATACACATTCGGATTGGGCCGCCAGCCGGTCATATGTGACCCGACNACGTAGTACNTCCCGCCNACGTGCACAAGCGCTCCCCCCTCCAGAGGAGCCTTTATAAAGCAAGTCTTCTCCACATCCATAAAGTCGTCCTTCAGCTTCGCGATGAAGAACCCCTTGGTCGGTCTGGATTCGAAAATCAGATACGGGGAGCCGTCGTCATCAACAAATTGGCCAATGTCACGACTCTCCTCGTTCAAAGGCCGGAAGCTCTTAACGAACCGGTAACTGCCGTCGATCCGGTCGCTGACCGCAACCATAACGCGCGCGAACTTGTAGTGAGCATCATCCAAATGCGCATACATGACGAACTGGTGAGTCCTCTGGTTGACGAAGACCTTGGGCCTTTCGACCACCCAGTTGGCGCCGAGGTGCTCTGGATCCGATAACGCAAGCACCTGACCGCGGAACTTCCAATGGACCAGATCGCGCGACGAATAGCAGGCGACGTAGCGCATCTCCGGGTTATTCGACTGTGACCGATCCTCGCCGAACCAGTAGTACGTATGTTTCCACTGTGTGATTCCGCCGCCGTGTGCCTGAATCCGCTGACCCCGGTTGTCTACCCACGGTTCGCCCGGGCGAATCTGAGCAGCCGGACCTGCCATCAATCGGCCGGAAAACATTACCAATGCGATGACCACCAACCACCGCGATACACGAATCACCAGAATTGTCCTTTGTCCGTTGAATGAGGAGACCGCAGCCTGAGGCGCCAAGGCAGCGCTAACGACTGCTGATTCATTATGCCTGCTTCCTGTTCGACTCTCCGCGCATCCTATTTATGTAGGTGATGCCCCGCACCGTTCCATTCTGGATGACAAAGACGCGGCAGCTCTGGCATTTGGTGCGCGAGAGCCACGCTGAGCCACTCCGCGGCGAGCCGCAACCTCCGCCGAACCCGCACGGTTCAGCGACCGCCATTACTTTCATTGGGCACTCCTCGTTCCTGATCCAGACCGGCGGCACGGCTCTGCTCGTCGACCCTGTGTTTGCCAAGCGCCTTATCCTTCTGCGCCGCCAGCGGCGGCCAGGAATCCGCATAACCGACCTGCCGCGCATTCATGCCGTCCTGATCACTCATGCCCACATGGATCACCTCAATCGGCCGTCGCTCCGCGCGGTCACGGGCGAGATGCGCCGTCGCGGCTTGCCGCCTCCGGTCGCGGTTGTTCCTCAGGGCGTCGAGGACCTCGTCCATCGACTCGGGTTCGCTCATGTTCTGTCGCTGAAGTGGTGGGCGTCACTCCACCTGCCGAACACCCCGGCCCGAGTGGACATCACGCATACGCCCGCACGTCACTGGGGCGCGCGTCTCTTCCGCGACACCCACCGGGGGTTCGGCGGGTACGTGGTGAAGGCCTCGGGTCAGCCGGTCATCTATCACTCCGGGGACACCGCCTACTTCAACGGATTCCACGAAATCGGCGGACGGCTACGTCCGAACGTCGCCCTGCTCCCGATCGGCGCTTATTACCCGGACACATACCGTGCCGTTCACACCAGTCCCGAAGAAGCATTGCGCGGCTTTCTGGACCTCGGTGCCGACACAATGGTCCCCATGCACTACAACACCTTCCGGCTTGGCCGGGAGCCCATGACCGAGCCACTGCCACGATTGCTTGCTGCCGCCGAGCGCGCCGGGGTTCGAGATCGTATCTATCCGCTTGCAGAAGGTCAAAGCTGGGTTCCGGTACAGGAGGACGAGTCCTTTCGCCCTGCCGCCGAAGAAGCATTGCGCGGCTTTCTGGACCTCGGTGCCGACACAATGGTCCCCATGCACTACAACACCTTCCGGCTTGGCCGGGAGCCCATGACCGAGCCNCTGCCACGANTGCTTGCTGCCGCCGAGCGCGCCGGGGTTCGAGANCGTATCTATCCGCTTGCAGAAGGTCAAAGCTGGGTTCCGGTACAGGAGGACGAGTCCTTTCGCCCTGCCGTCGAGCCCATCGCCGGTTAAGTNGTCGCTGCAACGTTCGATTCTGCCGAAGCGTCGCATGCACATGACTACGCGAACGACCGCGACCGCCGCGTCTGCCACTCATTCGGACTCATTGACGCACTGTCTCCACTCGCTGCTGCATACCTTGCGCTGCATTGCTCACTACGAAGATGCCCTGTGCGAAGTCCTGCATGAANTGCAGCACAAAGGACCNTCTGCGACCATGAACGCAGAAATCGCTTCGCTGCTGGAAGATATCCCCGCACAGGAGTATCTGGACGATCTGGAATCCGCCCAAGCATGCCTCGGAGACCCAGGTCGCCGCATTACCCGCCAGCCGAAAGCTCAGGCCACGCGGTCGACAGCATCCCAAACGCCCCGCTCCGGCACATCCCGTAAAATGCGTTCGCGGAGCACGTCATCTCGCGGTGGCCGCAAAGCCTCATCTCGCATCTCCAGGAGGAAGCTATCCAGATAGCAAGTTGGAACGTCAATTCCATCCGAGCGCGCGTCAACCATGTCCGCGCATGGTTGGAAATGCAGATGCCGGATGTCCTGCTCATGCAGGAACTGAAGAGCGTCGAATTCCCTTCCGCGCTGTTCAAACACGCCGGTTACGACTCAGCATTTGTCGGTCAGAAGAGCTATAACGGCGTCGCCGTCCTGTCTCGCTCGCCAATCCAGATCGTCAGCACCACCCTGCTCGGTGATGGCGCTGACAGCCACGCGCGATTCCTGGAAACCCGCATCAACGGACTTCGGATCGTGAACGTCTACTCACCAAACGGCAATCCGCCGTACTCGGATAAGTTCGAGTACAAGCTCGCCTGGATGGATCGGCTAGCGGCCCAGATGCGCACATGGCTGGTCGACGGCATTCCCACAATCGTCGGCGGAGACTACAACGTAATTCCAGAAGACATCGACTGCGACAAGCCTGAGAACTGGAAACGAGACGCGCTCTTCTTCCCCGAACCACGCGCCCGCTACCGGGCCATGCTCGGCCTTGGCTACACCGACGCATTCCGCTTGCTTCACCCCAATGAGCCCGGCCAGTTCACTTATTGGGATTACTTCCGTCAGGCGTTTGAGCGCAACCGCGGCATCCGCATCGACCACTTCCTGCTCACACCTGACCTCGCCAAACGCATCAAAACCTGCGATATCGACAAGACCCCACGAACCTGGGAAAAACCTTCCGACCACACGCCCATCGTACTGACTTTGGATCTGTAGCTCGGATGCCCCAGAACGCCCCACACTCACCGAAGCTCTTCCTGGACTGCGACGGCGTCTTGGCCGATTTCGATAAAGCGGCTGAAAAGCTCCTCGGCATGCCACCTCGACAGGCCGAGCAGAAACTGGGCCCAAAACAGTTCTGGAGCAAACTGCGCAACCACGCCGATTTCTACGGCAGCTTGCCGCTGTTGCCGGACGCGCGCAAGCTCTTCGATGCGGTCGCCCACCTGAACCCGGTTATCCTGACGGGCTGCCCCCTCGGAGGTTGGGCTGAGGAACAGAAGCATCGCTGGGCCGCCGTACACTTCCCCGGAACCCGCATGATTAGTTGCATGGCCCGTGACAAACGCATGCACATGA
>Ga0058694_1000891_pt1 | contig 13088 bp, 10 predicted proteins | sample AgamicOrSfrz_FD_55041 | JGI IMG/M metagenome (GOLD analysis project Ga0058694, IMG submission 55041) | Agave microbial communities from Guanajuato, Mexico - Or.Sf.rz | ecosystem: Host-associated > Plants > Phyllosphere > Phylloplane/Leaf | place: Guanajuato, Mexico | collected 2012-05-30 | reverse complement strand
AGTTACGCATACTAAATCTCCTTCTGAGAAGCGAGTTCGGCACAGTTTAATTTTGTGCGCAGTTGTTCCTGCAAATCCTGATGGATTCACATATGCTCCCGATATCGGCAAGCATTCAGGTATGGGCCGCAGATGCGACCCGGACAATTAATTAATTTCGATACGGCGCGGTTTTTTCGCTTCCGGGATCACACGTTCCAGATCGATATACAGCAGGCCGTTTACCAGGTTCGCGCCGTGAACGTGAATGTTCTCAGCTAACTGGAACTTACGTTCAAAGTTACGTTCTGCGATGCCCTGATAGAGGTAGGTACGTTCTTTCTGCTCGCCCGCATGAGCGCCTTTTACCACCAGCAGGTTGTCCTGCGCGGTGATCTCCAGTTCGCTTTCAGCAAAGCCGGCAACAGCAATTGCGATGCGGTAGTGGTTTTCGTCAACCAATTCAACATTGTATGGAGGGTAGCCATTGCTCTGGCTTTGGTTGTTTTCTAAATGATTGAACAGACGATCGAAGCCAATGGCTGAACGATAAAGCGGAGAAAGATCAAAGTTACGCATACAGTTAAAACTCCTGAAATCAGCAAGAATTGTCGCCTTCCACCGTGGACAGGCTGGGGTATCCCAAACGCCCCTCAGGCACGTTTGTTCATTGATACACTCTTAAAATGGGTCTGCTTCCGTCCTTTTCAAGAGCAACGTAGCGAGAATTTTTTGCACTTTGCGGGTACTGGAATAGACTGGGACTACAGCACGTAAGGTTAAAATGCGATAGGTACCACAGAGCGGTACTTTTCAACTATTCATTTTGATCATGGCCCGTTATAAACCCGGTTGCGGGTCTGTATTGGGCCATTGATGATGACTGACTGATAATGAAAAATGTTCTGATAAAGCTGACGATGTTTAGCACGGTGGTTTTGCTTTGCGGGTGTTCGAGCGTGATGTCTCACACCGGCGGTAAAGAAGGGACATGGCCCGGGACGCGCGCCAGCGCGAAAATGATCGCGGATGACGACACCAACTGGGGGACTAAATCCCTGGTGGTGCTGGATATGCCGTTTACTGCTGTTGTTGATACCCTGCTGCTGCCGTGGGATCTCTTTCGTAAGGACAGTTCTGTTCGCTCCCGCGTGGAGCAAAGCGAGGAGAAGACACTGGCCACCAACGCCGTCATCCCGCCCGCTGCGATGCCTTCTCGCTAATTAGCGCCCGGTTTCTGTCACCCAGAGCTGACGGAAGCCGTCGATCTCTTCCATCCAGGCAAGATAATGCCCGTCAGGCGAGTAAACCACAGCATCACCTGACGGCGGGTTGCCGTGATCGGATGTCAAAAAGGTTACTTCGCCCGTGGCGGCATCACAGCTGGCAAGGCGATTATCCAGCACAAACCCCAGCGAATGGCCTGCCGGATGCCAGTTAAACGCCGACTGAATATCGCGTTGATTATGGGTGAGCTGACGAGGCTCTCCCCCTTCCGGCGCGATGAGCCACAGCTGCACCACACCTTTATCATCACGCATCAGGAACGCGATTTGCGTCGCCTGCGGGTTGCTGCGTACCCAGTGTCGCGGCACGTTCACCAGGCCCGGGAAGGGGTGGCTATGGGTGAAGGTTAAACGGCGCTGCACTACCCCGGCTGGCGGGGCGGGCATGCACTCCGCCGTGCCCTGCAGCGGTAAATCCCCGGCCTGTTTCCAGCCCTGCTCCTTTTTCGGCAGGTCCACGATAAACAGTTCCGGTACTTTTTCACCCTGAGCGGAAAGGGTATCGCCGATGAAGGCCAGCCTGTCGTTACCGACCCAGCCCTCTTCATAGGCACGGTTGATCTCATCGCTGCCCGGCTGCGGCGTGGGGGTCGTACGGCTGACCAGTACGCTCCAGTGCGTTCCACCATATTCACGCGGATGGTTGCCAGCAGGCGTCACCGGACCATAGGGCGCGGCCACGCCCACGTTGCGTAGATCGCGCTTCGGGTCGAGCGTATGCAGGACATGGTCGTTATAGGTAAAGCTGACGAACTGGCCGTTCGGGCTGAAGACGTGCACGTGGCTGCCGCCGCGCAGCGCGCCGGGGGTGAAGGGCGCGGTAATATCCATTGCATCGAGATTGCTTATCTGCCCCTGTGCAGCAATCACCCCCTGGCGGTGATGAAAATCGTACTGCCAGTGGGCATCAGGATGGTTTGGGCCGTGGATAAAGACGTACTTATCTTCCACAGGATGTACGGTCACGACCCCAACATGCGCGCCGTTTGTGGCGCGATAAATCACCTCTACTTCACCCGTTTCGACGTTAACCCGCTCAATGGTGTCGCCGGTAAACGATGCCCCGGACGGGCGGACGTCAAAGACCAGCCACTGGCTGTCTGCAGTCCAGGTGCGGGTGTTGGTGAGCTGATGGTTGCGGGGAGCGAAGGTGATTTGTTTCATGAGGATACCCTGATGCGCGGATGTCGCATCAGGGTATAGCATTGCCGGGAATTAGCCTACCCGTTTCACGTCGCCCACCAGCAGGATGTAGGAGAGCGCGGGTTTTGCCGGGTCTTAATTCAGAACAAACTTCTCAATAGCGTAAGCCACGCCATCTTCAAGGTTGGATTTGGTGACGAAGTTAGCCACCTCTTTCACCGACGGGATCGCGTTTTCCATCGCCACACCCAAGCCGGCATATTCCAGCATCGCAATGTCGTTTTCCTGATCGCCCAGGGTCATGATCTCTTCCGGCTTGATCCCCAGCGCGTCGGCCAGCGACTTCACGCCGGTGCCTTTGTTGACGCGTTTATCGAGGATTTCGAGGAAGTACGGCGCACTTTTCAACACGGTGTATTTCTCTTTCACCTCTGCCGGGATACGGGCAATGGCTTTGTCCAGGATCTCTGGCTCATCAATCATCATCACTTTCAGGAACTGAGTGGCGGGGTCCATCTTCTCCGCTTCGCAGAACACCAGCGGAATGGTGGCGACGAAGGATTCATGAACCGTGTAGTAGCTGATGTCGCGGTTGGCGGTGTAGAGCGTATTACGGTCGAGAGCGTGGAAGTGCGAGCCGACCTCACGGGAGAGTTGTTCCAGATAGCGGTAATCGTCATAACTCAGCGCCGTTTGCGCCACCGTGCTGCCATCGGCTGCTTTCTGGACCAGTGCGCCGTTGTAGGTAATGCAGTAATCACCCGGTTCATTCATGTGCAGCTCTTTCAGGTAGCTGTGAACACCTGCGTATGGACGACCGGTGGTCAGCACCACGTTCACGCCTTTCGCACGGGCTGCGGCAATTGCGTCTTTAACGCCAGCAGAGATAGTGTGGTCTGGCAGCAGCAGCGTGCCGTCCATATCGATTGCAATGAGTTTGATAGCCATGGGATCCCCGGTTGGAATGAGTCTGACTTCATGCTAACGCGATTCCGCTCAAAAAACAGCAACACCGGAGAAGGAAAACGGGGCTGAAAGCACAGGAAATATTCCCCGTTTAGGCGGCAGCAATCCGGCAGCTTTGGCTACCGGATTGCTACGTCTTTCTTTAGATTGCCGCTTTCTTTCGACAGCCAAACATTAACAGCACGGCTGAAATAATGGCCAGCGCTCCAACCAGATAGAAAGCTGAATAATATTGCCCGGTGCCCTGGACAATGAAACCAGTCAACATAGGCGCAAACACCCCGGCCAGGTTCGCCAGAAAATGGATAAATCCACTGACTGCACCAACGTTGTTGCCTTTTACCGTATCCTGCACAATGGCCCAGTAGCAGGAGGTGGTGACATACATGGCAAACATACCGACGGACATCAGACCAATTGCGCTATACAGGCTGGCCACCAGCGCCGAGGCGGTAATACAGACAGCAGCGATAATCAGCCCAACGACAATAATAACCTTTCGGGAAAACAGCAGATTATTGGTGATTTTATAAATGTAATCAGAGATAAAACCACCCGAGATCAGCCCAACGAACCCCAACAACCACGGCAGGACGTTAGCGATACTCATATCGTGCATATTCAGCCCGCGCGCATCCAGCAGATAGCTGGGGAACCAGGTCATAAAGAAAAAGAGTATGTAGCTGTAAGCGAAAAAGGCCAGCGCAGTGAAGAGGATAATCGGCTGCTTCAGATAATAAGAGAGCTTTTCATCCGGCAGACAGCTCTCTTCGCTATCAACGGGGGAAGCCTGTTGCTGCGTATCGCTCTGATCGCCGGTACGGTTTCTTGTCGCAGCCAGCCAGATCACCACCCAGACAAAACCGATCAGCATCATGCCGATAAAGGTCATTCGCCATCCAAATGCCAGCGCAGCGGCAGCAACAATAGGCGCTGATACTGCCCCACCCATTGGGTTGCCGGAAAAAGAGACGCCCACGGCGCGGGCGCGCTCCTTCGCAGGGAACCATTTAACAATCGTTTTATTGGTGACTGACCCCATCGGGCCTTCAGCGGCACCAAATATCACGCGGATGATAAACAGCGAAACAAAATTGAACGCCATGCAGGTTAAGCCTGCAAAAAGCGACCATAGCCCCATGGCTCCAGCAAATATGCGCCGTGGGCCATATTTATCAGCCAGCCAGCCGCCAATAAAACAAAAAACAGCATAACCAATAGCAAAGCTACTGAAAATAAGGCCCAGCTCAGCTTTATTGACATTGAGATCGGCGGTTATATAAGGGGCGAGAATAGATAAAGCCGCCCTATCGATATAATTTATCATCGATGCAATAAAAAGCAGAACGAGTATAAAATACCTTCTATTGGTATACATATTTCTCTCCATGATGTAGGGTACGTCCAGTTATATTTATTCAGGATTAATAATAAATAAGATAGATATCTTCATCTCCATGTTGTCGATTGTATCGTTCTTAATTCTCACTGGTTAAATACTGGTAAATACCTTCAGCTACCGGAATGCCCTCGCGCTGACATTTGGCTTTATAAGCCATCTGTGGATCGTTCGGGGCAAGGACTTTTTCCACGCCAGGAACCGGTCTTACCGCCCGCAATTCATCCCTCATGGTCTTCATCGTCGCGGCAAAAAAGGCATTACCCAGTTTGTCTGGATCGATGGCAATGACCAGGCTCGCCAGCTTACGCATTTTGTCGTAGTCACCGTACATACGTACAATATGGTTGCCGAAGTTAGCCCCCATTAAGATGCCGGTCAGGGCATCTATCGCCAGCGCAATCCCTGAGCCTTTATGCTTACCAAAAGGCAGGAGGTTTTCTATTTTGTGCGGGTCAGTTGTCACGTTGCCCTCTTTATCCAGCGCCAGCCCTTCACCAACAGGCTGTCCGGTCTCCTTGGCATGTAAAATTTTGCCAAAGGCAACGGCGCTGGTGGCCATGTCGACAATCATTGGCGCTTCATCTTTTACCGGAAAACCAAAGGCCAGAGGGTTGGTCCCCAGAAAACGTTCCGCACCGCCATAAGGCGCTACGCAGGTGTCTGTCTGCGTCATCACAATGGCGATAGCCCCCTGGCGGGTCGCACGTTCGGCAAAATAGGAGAGCGCACCGCAGTGAGAGGTGTTTTTGATGCCAACAAAACCTACCCCAGTCTCTTTTGCCAGCTGTACCGCACGATCCGTGGCGGCGAGCAGCGCTGAATGCCCCATACCATCATCTGAATCCAACACGGCGACGGAAGGTGAAATCGACTGGAATGCCATCACGGCAGCCGGATTTAACCCCCCCGCCTGCAGGCGCGTGCAGTAATGTTCAACTCGCATAACCCCGTGCGAATGGACACCCGTCATGTCGGCATGCACCAGCACATCGGTGACCTCTCTTGCCGTGTTGTCATCCAGACCGGCACGAGTTAATTTTGTTAAGACTAACGCTTTTAATTCATCTTCTTTAATTAATACGCTGGACATCGAAATCTTCCTTAAAATTTAATGACGCCTTTAACTAATTTTTTATTTTCGACAAAGTCTTCTTTATAACCGTCACCGAAGCTGTAAAAGTCATATTCCTTATTAACCATTAAACCTTCGTGTAATACCCCGTCCGCCATTAATGCGATAACGCACTCGAAGTCTTCGCGCGTGGCATTACGGCTGGCTAAAAGCGTGGTCTCTTTTTTATGGAATGTCGGGTCATCAAGCTGCAGTTCGCCAATATAGAGTCCAATAAAGACAATTTTCCCACCGTGTCGAATAAGGTCGACCGAACGTGACATTGACGCTTTATTTCCTGTAGCGTCCATAAGGACACAGGCTAACTGGCCGTCAAAGCAGGCTTTCAGATCTTCTGGATAGCTTTGCAGGGTCGGATCCAGGGTGGCTACCGCCAGTTTTTCACTGATTTGCTGACGGCGGCCCGCATCAATATCGGCAACCACAACGCGCCCGCCCTTCGCTTTGGCTATCGCAGCCGCCGCCAGTCCAATCGGGCCAGCACCCACAATCAGCACATTTTGCTGCGGCCTGATATCGGCCCGACGAACCGCATGGGCGCCAATGGCAAAACACTCTACCAGCGCCCCGGCGTTATCACTCAGGCTGGACGGCAACTCGACCAGGTTCTCTTCGCGGACAGCGAGATATTCGCTAAAACCGCCGTCCTGATGCACGCCATACAAAGAGACGTTTTCGCAGCAGTTAGTCTTGCCCTCCTGGCAGGCGGCACAGCTACCGCAGGGAATGCACGGAATAACGCTATAGCGCAGCCCTTTTTTGACGCGAGTGCATGCGCTGCCTGTCTCTTCTACTACGCCGCAAATTTCATGGCCCAGTACCCGTGGGTAGGAAAAGAAGGGCTGCCGGCCCGCAAAAGCATGGATATCGGTGCCGCAAATCCCCACCGCGCGGGTTTTAAGAAGCGCCTCACCCTCTTTTAATGAAGGAATGTCTCTTTCGATGTACTCAATCTGGTGCGGTTGTTGGCAAATAAGCGTTTTCATGGATTTTCCTGCAGCAATAGATTTTTGATGGCGTCACGAACGCCCTCAGTTTCGATGGTAAGAAAAGCGAGACGGATTTCGTGCAAAAATGAGGTGTTGTCACAGGCAAGCGTGCCGAAGATGCTTTCGATCTGTAGCAAGGCGTGGGCCTGTTTCCATGAGGAGTCAAACTGGCTCACCCGCGCATGAAACTCTGCATTCAGGGGATCGGCGATGGTCTGGCCGCGAGAAACAGCACCAATAATGTAATGAAGCCAACCGGCGATCAGCACCGCCAGTGCCGTCCCTTTTACCTTGCGCGCCTGTAGCGTACGCCATGGATCTATGGCGCGTTGCGGAAGCTTCTGCGAACCATCCATGGCGATCTGGCTGGTTCTGTGTTTGATATGCGGGTTGCTGAAGCGGGCAACCAGCAGCCGGGCGTACTGTTCCACATCCAGGTTTAATACCGGGTTAAGGGATTTGGCTTGCTCTTCCACCATCAGATGGAATACCGCGGCATTAAGAACGGGATCGGCCATGCATTGATAGATAAATTCATAGCCTGCCAGGCTGCCGTTATAGGCCAGAAACGAATGGCTGCCGTTTAACATCCGCAGCTTCATCTCTTCGTAGGGCAATACGTCGCTGACGAACATCGCTCCGGCCTTGTCCCATTCTGGTCTTCCGGCAACAAAGTTGTCTTCGATCACCCACTGCCGAAAATCTTCGCAGACCACGCCGCAGGGATCGGCATAACCCATTTCTTCTTCAATAACGGCAAACTGTTCTGCCGTCATGGCGGGAACGATGCGGTCAACCATGGTACCGGGAAAGGTCACATTGCTTTCGATCCACTCAGCCAGATCGCTATCAATCTGCCGCGCGAAGTCGAGCACCGCGTGTCTGGTCAGCAAGCCGTTTTCCGGAATGTTGTCACAGGAAAGAACGCTAAAGGGTGAGAGTTTTCGTTCGCGCCGTATACGCAACGCTTCCACCAGCAAACCGATGGCCGACTGAGGCGTGCGGGGTGATGTGACATCATGGTGAATAAGCGGATTGCCGAGGTCCAGTCTGCGTGATTGCGGATCGGTGCAGTACCCTTTTTCGGTGATGGTTAGCGAGACGATTTTTACCTGCGGTTCAGCCAGTTTATCGATCGCGGCCTGAATACCGCTCGCAGGCGTATGAAGTGCGCCAGCCATCGACCGCACCTGGCGGCAGGTGGTTGAGGTAGCGGATTTTTCCACCACGCTGAACAGGCATTCCCGGGCATTCAACTCATCCACCAGCTCCGCGCTGCCAAACATATTAATGCCAAAAATTCCCCAGCGTTGTTCCATGCTTTCATTGCAGAGATCGGTATAAACCGCCTGGTGCCCGCGATGAAACGCCCCGAGTCCGATATGTACGATATCGGCTTTCAGCGCTTGTCTGTCGTACGTTGTCTTTTCCATTAGAAACCCTCCACAAATCGTCGACCAATAATGCCAAACAGGTTTACCAAAACAGTGATAATGATCTCAAATGGTAAACAAATAACATGAATGAAATCCTAATTAAATTCAGACCCCAAACCAAATACCATCAATATCAATACGATAGTTAAAACAAGAGACAAAAAAAGAGCATGCTTATTTAAAAGTGTGATAAGCATCGAATGAGCCACCAGAAAAATTGGTGTACCATTAAATAAGCCACAAGCCCACCACGGGCAATTCGTTGAATTTAAATGATTTAAACCAAAGACACTCATCAAAACGCGTCAATCTGGTTTACACAATTAGCAAAACAGGCATACCAAAGCATTGAGCAAATGAATTGAATAATGGGAATTAAGAGGACCAAGAAATGAATACGCTTATCAAACACGTTCAAACCCGACTGTTCAAAGTGCCGCTGGCGGAAATACTGGTGGATGCGAAACATGGCGATCACAGCCATTTTGAACTCATCACGACCACGATTACCCTGGAAAACGGCGCGACCGGCACCGGCTATACCTATACCGGCGGTAAAGGGGGTTATGCCATTAAGGCGATGATTGATCACGATTTGGCTCCGGTCCTTGTAGGTAAAGACGCGGCGGAGATCGATGCCATTTACGACTTTATGGAGTGGCATATTCACTATGTTGGCCGGGGAGGAATTGCCTCGTTTGCAACCTCAACGGTCGATATTGCGTTATGGGATTTGAAGGGCAAACGTGAGCAATTACCGCTCTGGAAAATGGCAGGCGGTGCCAATAACAGCTGTAAGGCCTACTGCGGTGGCATTGATCTGGCGTTTCCACTCGATAAGCTGCTGCGTAGCATCCAGGGTTATCTGGACAGCGGCTTTAACGCCGTGAAAATAAAGGTGGGACAGAAAAATCCACAGGATGATATCGACCGTATCAAGGCGGTTCGCCAGCTTATTGGCCCTGACGTAACCTTTATGATTGATGCTAACTACTCGCTCTCTGTTGAACAGGCTATTGCGCTCTCGAAGGCGGTTGAGTCATGCGATATTAGCTGGTTTGAAGAGCCAACCATTCCTGATGATTACGACGGCTACGCCCGCATTGCTGAAAACACCACTATTCCACTGGCGATGGGGGAAAATCTGCATACCATTCATGAATTTGGCTATGCGCTGGATCGCGCCAGGTTAGGGTTCATTCAACCAGATGCCTCGAACTGTGGTGGGATCACTGGTTGGCTGAAAGCTGCCAGATTGTCGACCAATTATGGTCTGCCGATTTGCTCGCACGGCATGCAGGAATTACACGTTAGCCTGGTATCCGCTTTTGATACCGGCTGGCTGGAAGTACATAGTTTCCCTATCGATCGCTATACGAAACGTCCGTTAGTGGTAGAGAACTACCGGGCCGTCGCCCCAGATGAATGCGGCATTGGCGTTGAATTTGACTGGGATAAACTCAACCCATATGAAGTCTGATGGTTGCCGGGCCTGCCACCATGCAGGCCCGGCGCAGAATCAGGTGGCAAAGAAAAAGTCGTCAAAATCATCCAGCGACTCGTCCTGATGGAAGATTTTCACCAGTTCGTTTTTGCTGTTTTCAAGGTGGTTCCAGGATGCCTGACGGGCTTGTTCAGCATTACGCTTCTGTAGGGCGAGGAAGATAGAGCGGTGATCTTCAACCCACATCATGCGTAACTCTTTTTTATGCAGGTAGTGGTAATTCAGGCGTTTCCAGCGGGGGTTTTCCGTTCTGACGGCTCGCCAGAGCTCTGCAGATTGCTTCATCAGCACGCGGTTTTGCGTCGCCTCGGCAATAATATTGTGGAACTCCCGATCCAGCTCTTCGAATTTGTCGCTATCACCGTCAATCAGCTTAACCTGCTGGGCAATGATTCGCTTAAGCTCGCGTAGCTCATTCAGCCTGATCTGCGTTGCGGCAAAACCGGTAATATTGCTCTCGATAACCTGCCGGGCCTGAAGCAGTTCGAAAGGGCCGATATCAGAATAGGGCAAAAGAGCTTTTTGATTTAACTTTTCAGGGCTATCAATGAAATAGATGCCAGCACCCTGACGAACTTCCACCACGCCCTTCAGCTCAAGCATGATAATAGCTTCACGGATTGTGGTTCGACTGGTGTTAAAACGTTCTCCGAGCTCTCTTTCCGAAGGAAGCCGCTCTCCTGCTTTAAACACCCCAGAATAGAGCAGCTCCTCTATCTGGAGACCAACATCATAATAGCGCCTTTTAGTGATCGCCTGTTCCATGCTTACGCCTATAAAAAACCGACAATTCAACCCGATGATAGTGTGAAGCAAGCTGATCCGCGCCTTCCCGTAAGGAAAGCGCGGAGGCAGACTTAGATATCGATGTTCGCCGCTTTCAGCGCGTTCTCTTCGATGAAGGCACGACGTGGTTCAACCGCATCGCCCATCAGGGTAGTGAACAGCTGGTCCGCTGCAATCGCGTCTTTTACGGTAACGCGCAGCATGCGGCGACTCTCTGGATCCATGGTGGTTTCCCACAGCTGATCCGGGTTCATTTCACCCAGACCTTTATAACGCTGAATGGAGAGGCCACGACGGGACTCTTTAACCAGCCAATCCAGCGCCTGCTCGAAGCTGGCAACCGGCTGACGGCGTTCGCCACGCTCGATAAAGGCATCGTCTTCAATCAGACCGCGCAGCTTCTCGCCCAGAGTACAGATACGACGGTATTCCGCACCAGTCACAAACTCATGATCCAGTGGGTAGTCGGTATCCACACCGTGGGTACGCACACGGATCACCGGCTCGAACTGATTCAGTTCGCTGTTCTCGTTCACGTCGAACTTCCACTGGCTACCGTGCTGCTCGTTCTCGTTCAGATCGGTCACCAGGGTGTTCACCCAACGGGTCACGGCCTGCTCGCTGCTGAGGTCGGCTTCGGACAGCGTCGGCTGATAGACCAGCGCTTTCAGCAGCGTGCGCGGGAAGCGACGCTCCATGCGGCCAATCATCTTCTGGGTAGCGTTGTACTCAGAGACCAGACGTTCCAGCGGTTCACCTGCCAGCGCCGGGGCGCTTGAGTTAGCGTGCAGGGTCGCGCCATCAAGGGCGATAGCGATCTGGTACTGATCCATCGCTTCGTCGTCTTTGATGTACTGTTCCTGCTTGCCTTTCTTCACTTTGTACAGCGGCGGCTGGGCAATGTAGACATGGCCACGCTCAACGATTTCCGGCATCTGACGATAGAAGAAGGTCAACAGCAGCGTACGGATGTGCGAGCCGTCGACGTCCGCATCGGTCATGATGATGATGCTGTGATAGCGCAGTTTGTCCGGGTTGTACTCGTCACGGCCAATGCCGCAGCCCAGGGCGGTGATCAGCGTCGCCACTTCCTGAGAAGAGAGCATCTTGTCGAAGCGCGCCTTCTCAACGTTAAGGATTTTACCCTTCAGCGGCAGGATCGCCTGGTTCTTACGGTTACGGCCCTGCTTCGCAGAACCGCCCGCGGAGTCCCCTTCCACGAGGTACAGTTCGGACAGCGCCGGGTCGCGTTCCTGACAGTCTGCCAGTTTGCCCGGCAGGCCTGCTAAGTCCAGCGCGCCTTTACGACGGGTCATTTCACGGGCTTTACGCGCTGCTTCGCGCGCGCGCGCCGCGTCGATAATTTTGCCGACCACGATTTTGGCGTCGGATGGGTTTTCCAGCAGGTATTCGCTCAGCAGTTCGTTCATCTGCTGTTCAACCGCCGATTTCACCTCAGAGGAGACCAGCTTGTCTTTGGTCTGAGAGGAGAATTTCGGATCCGGCACCTTCACGGAGACAACAGCAATCAGGCCTTCACGGGCATCGTCGCCGGTGGCGCTGACTTTTGCTTTTTTGCTGTAGCCTTCTTTATCCATGTAGGCGTTCAGGGTACGGGTCATCGCCGTACGGAAGCCAACCAGGTGTGTACCGCCATCGCGCTGCGGGATGTTGTTGGTAAAGCAGTAGATGTTTTCCTGGAACCCGTCGTTCCACTGCAGCGCAACTTCCACGCCGATACCGTCTTTTTCGGTAGAGAAATAGAAGATATTTGGGTGAATTGGCGTTTTGTTCTTGTTGAGATACTCAACGAACGCCTTGATGCCACCTTCGTAGTGGAAGTGGTCTTCTTTGCCGTCGCGCTTGTCGCGCAGGCGGATAGAGACGCCGGAGTTCAGGAATGACAGCTCGCGCAGACGTTTGGCGAGGATATCGTATTCAAACTCGGTGACGTTGGTGAAGGTTTCATGGCTTGGCCAGAAACGGACCTGAGTCCCGGTTACGTCAGTTTCACCGGTAACCGCCAGCGGAGCCTGCGGTACGCCGTGCACGTAGGTTTGCTGATGCACTTTGCCTTCGCGACGGATCAGCAGTTCCAGCTTCTGCGACAGGGCGTTAACCACAGAGACACCCACGCCGTGCAGACCGCCGGATACTTTATAGGAGTTATCATCGAACTTACCGCCTGCGTGCAGGACGGTCATGATAACTTCCGCTGCAGATACGCCCTCTTCCGGGTGGATACCGGTCGGGATGCCACGGCCATCATCGGTTACGGAGACGGAGTTGTCGGCGTGGATCGTCACCACGATGTCTTTACAGTGACCCGCGAGCGCTTCGTCGATAGCGTTATCCACAACCTCAAATACCATGTGGTGCAGACCGGTGCCGTCATCCGTGTCGCCGATATACATACCCGGGCGCTTACGCACCGCATCCAGCCCTTTCAGGACTTTGATACTGGA
>Ga0058694_1000890_pt1 | contig 13092 bp, 6 predicted proteins | sample AgamicOrSfrz_FD_55041 | JGI IMG/M metagenome (GOLD analysis project Ga0058694, IMG submission 55041) | Agave microbial communities from Guanajuato, Mexico - Or.Sf.rz | ecosystem: Host-associated > Plants > Phyllosphere > Phylloplane/Leaf | place: Guanajuato, Mexico | collected 2012-05-30 | reverse complement strand
AGATTCCTTTTGATCTAAGGATGACAAAAAGAAAAAAAAAAGCAATAGCACGGAAAGGAGGATAGAATTCGTGCGCTACCTTCTCCCCAAGGTCTCTTTCTTACTTAGTGCTTGTGCTAAGGACTCCTCGGTCTTCTTGGACTTTGATTGACTGAACTACAGTGGCTTGATTTTGATTTCGGGGTCCGGATATGTATGTAGGCAAGTCCAATACCAGAAAAAAGTTGGACCCGCAGGTGTATGATTCAGTATCAGCAAAGATGAAGTAAGCAAAGACTACCGGTAGACTTTTTTTGGTGCATTCTTCTCTAAGTCAGTTCTTTCTTTACGAAGAGGTTTTTTTATCAATGTCATTATCTTCTTCCTCGTCTCGGGAAAGGAACCCATACCAGTCTCGATCTCCTCGACAAAGAAAGATTATGATTTTTTATTTTCTTCTTTGGTAGTAGGAAAGTATTAGAATGATAGCCTAAAATTCCTGAGATCCGTGGTTTAGAAAATTTAGAGCTTAGCCTTCTATCTCAACGAAATGCAAAGACCATATCCTGGCACAATGACTCATTTTTTACAAGGGCTCATCCCTTAATGTCATGCCTAAACCTAAATAAATTTTGAATTGCTAGTATAAATATAACTATATAAATATCATATTTGATGTATCTGCTCTCTATAGCTATTCGATCCAATGAAATAAATGTCTTTCGTTTTATCTTTCTCCACATCGTGGAGTATAATTTCCTCCCAATTTCAGTAAAATCGAGCTAAACTAAAATAGAAAAATAGAACGTCTTACTCACGAGTGGCCCTTTCTTTATTAACAGCCTATTACGAAAGCTTAGCTTACCTTATTCATTCGTTTTTGCGAGTGCGAAATCCTGTAAAGAAATTCCTTCGAGACATAAAGAATAAAAGACTTTCAAAAAGATAACATTTACTTTACCTTAATCAGGTACCTAAAATAATAAAGTACTAGACAGAACGACGTCTTATTTACATTTTTAAAGCGAGAAAAACACGGTCTTGAGACTCTTTGATGCCTTGTTTTGTTGTCGTAAATAAAGAAATGAGTAAAGGGATAGGAGTGAAAGTGGAGTTCCTTTTAAGGAGTTTTACTTACACTGCCTAAGGACAGACCCGCTCACGATCTACTAAAGGGAAAGTAGCCCCAGATAGGGGAATATTGGTTCAAATCCAATTCGTGAGAAAAGAGATAGTTTGAATAAAGCGTCGCCCCAGGATGGATTGAATTCATTCTCCCTCTTCCAGGTCGAGTATGAAGCTATATCTAAGGAGACAGTCTGCCAAGTGAGCGCGAAGGTAAGACCATCTCGCGTCTATCTTCTTGTTGTTCAAAAGGAGCTTCTCATTCAGAAGGAAAGCATATGACATATAGAAAGAAAAAAAGAAGAGCTTAATGACACCTCATAGAAGCCTTCAAGAAGCGTTAAAGAATCGAAGGGAAAAAAGAAAAAGAGGAAGATGCTCGTACTAGCTCCAAGAGCTCAAGCAACTCTATCAGTAGACGGTGCCCTACATCTCCCTGTCCTACTTATCCCGCTTCTCTTTTTAGCAAGCAAGTAGGTCTGCGAAAGCAAGCGTAAGAGCGGATCTATCCTCAACGCAAGGGGAATTGCTTCCTTACTCTATATAGTAAGAAGTTTCACACCTTTCTTCGATGTAGTAGTTGCGTAGGAACTTAAGGCCATCGCCCGCTACTCTGATGAACTCAGATCGCTATGGTCGAAAATCAGGCATTTTCTCCTACACATCACGTCATGTCAAGTCAATCGTTAATGTTAACGCTTTCCTTAAAGCTGTTGCCGTTCACGTTCACTAACTCAAGTTAGGGATGCAGCGAGCGGAACTGAAAGCATATATCCGGAATAGGAGTCAGCCGTGGAATCACCCACCGAAACAGAGAATCTGGTTCTTTCTCCTTACTCGTTAAAGCAAGCAAGTAAACTACCTTCGCTTCTAAAGAAGACAGGGAAAAGATACAGAGTCAATCTCATGATTGTTCTTATTCTGCTTTCCATCCCGGTCTCGAGCTACCGTACCCTAAAGCTTCTTTCTTTCCTCCCCGCTCCGTGGCCGATTGGGGCAGGATGGCTACGACATTCTTCTGGGCCTCTCAAGGAAGTCTTTTGCGTGGCTACGCTCCTCTCCCGTTGGTCGAGTGGCCTTCGCTCCTCTCCTTATCAGAAGAGTGGCCTTCGGCTCCTCTCCCTAAGGTCGAGTGGTTCGAATTGATCTCTTCCCAGGAATACTTCTTAGAAGGGAACTGAATAAGTCAGATAGACTTAAAGGAATGTTACGTACTAAGGAAGAAGAATAAGTGCGCTTACTGATTGAATTGCTAACAGCGGATCTCCTTCTGCTCTACCTTGAACTAGACGGTAAAGAAATCTCCCCACTCAATCAATATCCATTAGCTGAGGACTTTCTGACTGGAGAAAGGAATGTTACGTACGCTTTCAAAGGGCTTTATGCGCTACCTGCTCTTTTCTCTAGTTTCCCAGTAAAAATCTTAGCTCACTAGGCGCTTCTCCCTTCTGATCTTATTTGAAGTTCAATTCAACTCGATCCAAGGCAGAAAGGTGCACTGCAACTGAAGAGGGACTTGCTATAGATGTAAAAAGCAGCGAAAAGGACACGAATCCTTGTCCTTCACCAGGATCAAGACCACTACCCGTGAGATAGATGAGATAAGAAGTAGGGCAGGACTAGGGCACTTCACTCACCTTAGAGTGAAAGAGGTGATTACAGAAAAGTAGTGTAGTTCGCACTACCTATCTGGAATCAGTTTAGCTTCGAGTTGTGACACACGCTACTATCGCTCTGCTTGCTGCTTTCACTCGGTGATTTTCACTACTCTGACTCTCTTTGTTCTGTGATCTACTGGATCTCCCTTTCGCTACCTGGAGCGAGGTATTTCCTTATACTAGATAACGTACGCACAGGTGATCTAATTAATGGGCTAGCTGAACTTGAACTAATAAGGCTTGATTTGATTGCCCTGTGGGAGAAGTTGAATCTTTCTAGGTCGCATTCGATCGTCAGATATTCTTAGACGCAGTTGAACAGGAGCAAGAACAGCTACCGATTCTACTGTTTCCACTTCTGACCACGGACTGACTCAAGCACCAAGACCTACTGCTCTTCCGACAACCGATGAAAGGGCTCCTTCTTCTCTGCCTCCCCTCGGAGGAACTCCCTTAAGCCCGGCCCGGAAGTGATTTCCTTTTGTTTCAATGGCAGCTGGTATCTGGTTCAATATTCTGACGATTCCATTCCTGCGTATGATGATGCCTGGCCTCTTTGTCACGCTAGGAGGGACGAATGCTTTCTATCAAGTGCCCCTTTCCCTTTCTTTCTCGATCAATGTATAGAATCCTTCTTAAAAGACAAGGCATAAGCTGCTCTCAAAATAGGTCGGTAGGTACTTCCTATAGTTAAAGAGTGAGAGTACTTTGGTTCCGTCCATTAGTTCGATGACTTCGCCTTGAAGTTTAATATAGGTGCATCGTCCTATTCTAGTATATACACACATAGGAAAGGAAAGGTGCGACAAAGAAACTCTTTATGAGCATAGTGGTCTAGTTTAGTCCTAACACATTCTCCTTTACTCATTCACTCCGAACCTTCCTTAAGACGGTGACCAGACAAGGAAAACCTATAGCGCACAACATCAGGCAATTGCTTTCTTTTGCTCTTCCCTAGATTCACTGGGAATATCTTAGCCCAGGTATCAAAGATGACTTCGTTCGTGACCATTACCAGTTGAATCACCCGGGAGAAAACCGTAACTTTGAATACACTAAGAAGGCTTTCTCCTTAGTAATTTCTTTAGCAGTTACCATAGGCATCCATTCATCTTTATGCCGAGCTTCATCTTTCTAGTACAATCCCGTCCGTAACCCTGATCTGGCAGCAAAGAAGTAAGAAAGAATCAATGCCTATTCCTAATTTCGCTGAGCTTCCTATTGATATTTTGATATTGAGTGTTGCCATCCCGACCTTCAGAAGAGAAGGTAGCAAGAAATTCCTCAATCTCTTACTGCATCTGATCCTGTAGTAGCTAATCATTACAGTTTCATTCCCAAGGAAGAGGCTTACATAATTCCCATAAGTTGTAGTCTCAGGGCCTATCTATAGGGCAAAACAGAACATAATCTAGCAATTGAGCCTTAGATGAACCCTGGGAAGATAAAGACTAAATTCAGTAGGCTCGGGGAAAGCGTCAGATCTGACTATTGAGATTTTCTTACGTGCAAGCCTTTTGGCCAGAAGCAAGAAACAAGTAGTAGGAAAGCAACTAATCAGACTTCGTCCGTGCCCTGGTCATTGAACTACTAGAGCAGAAGACAAAGAAGAGCTTTACGAAGAGTCAAGTAAGAAATAAGAAAGACCTTAGGCCTGGAAGGAAGCCAGTATGAATCCTTTCTCTTAAGTTAAACGGGAGAGAGAGCAGCCTGATAATCTCAACCCGTAAAAGCCATATTCTCAGTCTAATGCCAGGGAATCTATGTCTACTCCCAGGGGAATCAATTAAGATTCTCCGCCTAGTCCAGCCTATGATCTCTTAGTCCCAAATGGGATCAAACCTTAACGCCTGAGGCGTTAGAGAAGAACCCGAGTGAAAAGGCAGGTATGAAGTCAGAAGCGGGAAGACTTAGAAGGCAGGATTGAAGTAAGAAGCGTCAAAGTAGTCTGATTCCCTTCGTGACCAATACAGCTCAAATGCCCCCTATTCCTCATTAGTTCTTGAATTTGAATTGAGTCTGATCTTCCTATTCGGATTAAGTTAGAGGCAAAAGATCACGCAATCTCGCTCTTGAGCTCATCCCGCCGATTCATCCGGAAGTTGAGGAAGTAGCTAACATCTCAGTAGGCTCTGACAGGCAAGCCCGGTAAAGATAGAAGTTAATAAAGACCTGCAAAAGCATCTTTAAAGGTGGGCAAGGCAGCCATTAGAAAAGAAAGGTCTTGACTCAGTCCCGCTCTCTGTCCCCTAGGAAGATACTGACTAAGTTGCAGTTGAGGAGTCAGTTTCGAGCATTGGCAGGGAAGTAGGCAAGGATTTCGAGTTACTGCTTTCGGGGGGAGATTCAAAGTTCTATCTATTGAGTTACGATTCCGTCAGGAAGAAAGAGTTCAGCTTTAAAGTCAAGTTCGAAAGGAAGATTTTCAACCATTCCCGTCCTTGGATTAAGACTGATAGTTAGGGGGCCCAAGACCCTAATAATCCTTTTCTAAACCCTATTTGAATCAATTCAACATCTCTGATCCGGGAACAGACGTAGGCAAAGCCGTAGAAGAGGCTACAAAGTAGTAAATGCCCTTTAATATCATCTTCTCCTCTATCCGCTAACAGACTGAGGAAATGGTTGCAGCAGTTGAGGATGTTGCCGTCTTTGTCTTGACTTAGAGTTGTTTTATCCGCTCAAGAAAGGCTTGCAACAAGAAAATAGACAGATTAATCTCAGCATCTGCTAAATTAGTAATTGCATTCTTTCTTACCGCAGTAAGGGGGATTTCATCAAAGAGTTAGAATGACTTTTCCCTGCAAATTTGGCAGTGATTACCCGGGATCCGTAATTGATTATATTTAAGGCTTTTCATCAGTAAGAGTTACGGAGCAAGAGAGAAGAATAGTCAGAGAAGCCTGCACTCTCCAATAGGATAATAGTCCGATCAGACTCTTTCTCTCGCTTCAAGCTAACATTTAATAGTTGCTTGCTTTGAATCCAAGGCTGCTACTTCCTAAGAAAGAGTTCCCACGGAGTTGAGTTGATCTGTTAGAGGATCCTATTAATCTGCTAAAGTTTAAAGTAGCGGATTCTCTAGTTAGTTCCCCTGGATCAGTTAAGAGACGAGAATAGGCAGTGATTCATCAATGGGATACGGAGGTGAATCCCTGGGATTTTTATGTCCGCGCGAGGCTTCCCGTAGTATATAAAGAAAAAAGTAGGAAATTGGGATTGAAAGCAATTGCGGACAATTCATTTCTCGCTGTCGACGAGAGGCTTTGTGCTCTTCGCTTTGACGCAGTCTGGGGGCCGGCCTTTGGTGATACGTTCTTTCTGACGTGGATGGCCGTTGATGACTCAGATGACGAAGGAGGACATCACGATGAGAGGGGTTTTTGTAGGGCGCTAGTAGGAAGGTTCGCCAGCGAAAGGTGCTGGAACAGCTTTTTCAAGAAGTCTTACTACCATTGCAGCTCACCCTAGTATGAAGTAAGTGAAGAAGCAGCCATACCAATACCAGAATTGTCATCCCTTGTTTCCCTCACTCAACATGAGAAATGGGAAAAGCGCTTTAATTGGCCTTGAAAAATCCTATTAGCCCCGTAGAATTGAAAAGCAGCGGGCTGTCCTGTAGTAAGAAGGTTCCAAAGGATCGGCAAAGAAGCCCTTTCTTTCTGGCCTAAATCAAGTTTTCTTTCTATCGCCTACATCACTCCTTTTCGTTAACGGATCTGACGACCTGCAAAACAACTTTGAAGCCCCATTCTCTGTAGGAAGTATAATAGAAGGTTACCCGAATCGATTGGTAACTCGAGCCTTGTCGTGCTTTCTGGGGGCAGGGATGATCTTTGGAAGATATCTTTTACGAAATAATCCTTTCTGCGATCAAGGTTGATGACTAGTGAACGTCATAAGAGTTTTCCAATCCCAGGAGTCGATCGGACGGATGCCTTTAAGGCCAGGTTTTTCGCAGAAAGCTCTCGATTCGATTTAGAATGAATTTTTCCTCGATTTTGTCGACTTTTTTCTACAAAGAATCTGACTATATATTAAGAAATAGCACTCTCAGATTATCTTAGCCACAAAAAGCTTATCGGTCTGGCCGGCGAATGACTGCTCCAGAAAGACATTGTAAGTTAATACGTATTTATTATATCGTAATGGGCGTAAATAGCGCCTCTATAACAACGGATATGAGGCGCGATAATTCAAGCTATTTACCGTTGGCATACGCTTATTTTGCTTTCAAGCCGTCAGCTGTGGAAAAACGTTACGTAGTAGCGTCACTCCGCGTGCCAGCTTCGCCCCTATTGCCAAACGAAAATTCCTACAACGAATGAGAGAGATCAGACTGGTAGCGGCGTCGAGAGAGATTCCTTTGTGGAAAGAGAAAGTTAGAAAAGATTCATTGTTTAAAGGGGAATCAGATCATAGAACCATTCTTTCACCGTTCTACTGCTTCAACTATCGAAAGCGCAGAAAGTGGAAGAACTGGACGAAGGCAGTTAAGAATGGAATAACCGTAGTCATTCCATTGAAGCTCACCCTAACCTCCAGAATAAGACCACTAAAGCCCAGTAAGACTTTCATCTCTCTTTGCCTGCATTTCTAAACTCACTCTGAAAATACAGAAAGAAATGAAATTTTTAAACGAAAGTAGCCCAAGGATTTCAAAGCCCGGACAGACAGTCAATAAAGTAAATATGAAAGCAGGTTAATTCCATTGAAGCTGGCACCACAAAGTGAAGAAGAAGAATAAGACCACGAAGCACCAGTTTACCACAGCTGTCATCACTACGGAAAAACCTGAGATTTCCCTCAAAATGGGAAATTGATTGGTTCTGAGAATTGCTTCTCACTTTCACCACGTACCACGTTCATGCGAACTTCACTTTGATTGACGAAAAACTAGGGTTAAGAAAAGAAGGATGTCACCAAGCTCAAGCGGAAACATTGACCCAACTCTACTTTCCTTACTCGAACCTTCAGCTTCTACCCTATGAGGGTATTACACTTCCTCTTTGAAGATAAACTCAATCGTGTCAGGATCGGGATTGAGAGTCCTCCAGTCTGACTTGGCAAGTAAATCAATCACTATATCCAAAGAATTGAAAGTGTAAGGTATTTCCAAGAGATGAAACCTCTCAACAAAGTCTTTCCCATGGAACTTGCAATAAACAGGCGAAATATCGGTCACCAAAACTGGCAATAAAGGTTGAATCTGAAACACTTTATCCAATAACGCATGATCCCATGCTTGAAGGATAAATGGGCGGGCGAGACAATGACAGCGAAAGGGAAATGACGGGGCGATCGAAGACCTAAGCGTTGTAGATCCTCTAAGAAGACAGGCAGGCTAACTGACTTGGGTGCATACTAGTTATTAAAAGCGGATTATCCGAACTAAGGTTGCAACAAGACAAGAGCCGGGGCTTCAGTTGGGGCAAGCATAGTCCTCGGTAAATCTTTTTCTTTCGATGATTTCCCTTTAGTCGATAGATAAGTGAACTCCTCTGGACACATTTTATATTCTTCCCAGGTATCTTCCCTGGTCATTTAGTCGAGTCGATGGGATTATAAATTCCTTGACTTCACAGAGTAGAGTCACTCAGCTTACTTCTTTGAGACCATGCCAAAGAAATGTTGCTGTCGTGGTATGAGCTTCAACGGACTAGGCGGATTGGGCTTTCGATTAAAAATAGGACGGATTTCTATATTTGGCTATTTCTTTTCCCAAGTCAAGTAGGACAGGCTACCAAGGAAAGGACCAAATGAGCATCAGGTAAGATGCCATTGTGATCGTTGGAGGAAGGGACGAAGGTAATCGGGCGAGATGTCTGATACCACAGCGAAGAGGGAAGTGAAGTTCGCATCGAAGAATCCCTTCTTAAGGGAGAAGTCTATCAACGCCCAAGATCGACAGTTTGAAAAAGGTCCCGAAAAGGTCAACTCCTGCGCCTCTATCATTTGGCCGAGAAAGGCTTGGCATAATATGAGAGGATAGAAGTACGAAGGGCGCTCCAGCTATGTGCCATTGATGTAAGTCCTGAACCCTGATAGAAGATACTGCAGTTTTCTGCTACTTACCTAACTAACCCTTAACTCGCAACTTTTATTACGCTCGTTCCCTATGCTATGGTCGAGCACTTCGTTCATGAGTTGCTATCGCTTTAGCTGTTATAACTATAACTTAAGCTATCTTTTCGAGTTAAAACTGCTTAGAGCTTTTAGGGCAAAGTAGAAAGAGCTTATTTATTCGTCGATAACAAGCCTTTATTCAAAAAGGAATAGAACCGGAAGCTTTGATGGTAGTAAAGTCAGTCCATCTGCACTATAAAGACAGACAGATTCTCTCTATTCTTCGTATCGCCGCTTTATATAAGCTCCAGTGAAGCAATGCAAGACAGATGGATAGAGGGATACTAATACTATAAGAGGACCTACTCCTTCTATTCTCTTTCCCATCAAGCTATGCATGCTTACCTGAAAGTCCTTCTTTAAAGGCAGAATTTCATTCCGGTATGATCTTCCCCCTACAGAGGCTAAGCGGTGGATCTTGCACTTCACTTGAATAGTGTCTTTGAAATGGCAAAGTCAAGAACCAAGCTGACTGAATCGAATCTCCTGTGCCCTCTTCCTTCTGAAAAGAAAGTCCCAAGACGGCCGGCCTAATACCTAAACCCTTTTCTATTCGTAGACGCGCTCAAACTATGTTTGAAAGGAAAGATTTGACTCTCTCTTATACGCTATTTGCAGTTCCTTCCTTGCCTTACATCTCTCTTAATCAACAAAAAATATCTCTCTCGCCCCTGGTCTGGTAGTATCTTTGTCCCATCATTCCCTTTGAGGGAGTCCCAGAGCCTATTCTTTCAAAGAGCGCATTCCCCCACACCCTATTCTAACGCGGCTCTTTCTGTGCGTGGTTCTCTTTATACTATTGATCTGATCTGGGAAGCAAGCACTCTTCTGTAAGCCTGAGAGAAGGTTCGTAGCCTTGCTAACGGTTTTCAACCTTTACCTATGTGCCTGATACCTGCCACCCATACGTGGGAGACCCAAGCAAGACTCAATTAGTTGTCCTTCTAACTGCACATTCTTCCTTTTCTGATTCACTGTAACAAGCCCTTTTTCCACTTGTTTCTTGCTTTTAAAACTCTCCTCTTAGTTTTAAACTAGTCTGAGAAGGGTCAACGTAGATAACAGACGGCTGAGCGCAGCCATCAGAAAGACCGGAACCTTTTTACAAAACTCAATGAGCAGAACGCTTCGGGGGATCAAAGCCCGACGAACCCATCATAGCTTAACCTATTGACCTGGAAAGCTTTTTTGAAAGCCGGTGATCGAATCAACTCTTTCGCTGCTTTTCTACTTGGCTGTACGACGTGAGTTTCAGTGTCCCCAATGGCTGGCTATAAATAGATAAATAGGTAGTACAGAAAGTCTTCTTTGCGGTGAGCGGTACGTCTAAGTTCCGGGAGTCGCAGATCCATTTTTCTTCCGGTAGTGGAAGGCGAGATGTAGGCCTATCGAAAGTGAAGCTACAAAAATACAATCCGATTTTCGTTATTAAAGCGGTATCCTAAATAAACTTTGAAGGAAGCCCTTTAATGAAAACCGGACCTGAAGAGACGTAGGCCGAGACGTCAGTCCGATCCGAACCTTCACTTGAACCTGAAACCTCGATGTTTAGTGAAGAACAACCAACATGCGAATGCGATTTTGAAGGTTTCTTTTGCTTGCGATCAATGACGTGAGCTCTTTCAAGCCGGCTTTAGATTCCGACTGAACTAGTCGAAGTCCCTTATTCTTACTCTTACCATGCTGGGACTGGGATCACTTCACTACCTTACTCTATTCACCCGAGGATCAATTCACTGGCTTGCTTACTTGTCTGACTACTGGCGAAGATGGAGTCAATTTACTTAACCAAAGCCATACCGCTCCGTGGGTGACTTAGGAAGCGGCTTTGTCTTAGCCTTTCCACCTTCTGCCCGAGCCAACAGCCCGATCCTTTCATGGAGTATCTACTTCAGCTGCTTTTCGTTGTCAGTAAAGTCTTTCTTTGTTTAAGACAATGCAGGGAGGTTAAACGCTTGTTTGATAGAAAAAATGAAATGTCGGATTATGCAGTCAAACAACAAGCCAGTCAGCCGCAGCCCGCACAGTCCAATGCAGCACACAACCACAGGAAAGAGACAGCAGACAAGAACTTGCCTTGCCATTGACCTGATCAAGCGCTTTAGGGTTCACCCATGTTCCGAGAATCTACAATCGCTTGGCTGAAAGCGGTGAAAGAAAGTAAGTAAATTGCACATTCATGCACAGAGTCGGGTCTTGTGCTAGAATCCGCTCTGAGAGGACGCTAGGGAGCGGTCGCATTTCTCCACTCCAGTAGAGCTTGAGAGATGAGAGGTCTGTCGCGACCTAAGCACAATTCACTCCAGACTCGATGCTAATCGAGATAGCCTGGTAACCCTCAATCCCAGGTGAAACCTCTTGGCAAACTCGGCAGAGCCTGAAGTCGAAACTAAAGATTTTTGAAAACGAATATCAACTCCCAACTTAGACAAGATATGCTCATAGACCTTAGCCACCTTCTGGGGGCCACAGGCAAGCTTGTGACCACTGCTCCCCATAGGCATGATTATGCACTAGCCGAAAGTGCCAAGTTGTTTAAAGAGACTCCTACAAGCCTCAACGCATAACTCATAAGCCAAAGATGTATTCGATCCTGAATTTCATAGAGATCGATTCAACATCTGAAAGCGGGTCGGCCGATTGGGTGGCAAAGCATCTTCCTGACTGACTGACTGTGTCGACCTTACTGGGTGCAGAGTCCTCCACCAGCTATTCTTGCTATTTTAAGAGAAGATCATCATTGTCTGACTTAGGCCTTGATGTCTTTTGATTTCAGCTTTCAATGCCCGGAATAGGAACCACAGGACCTCCACTATCTACTAGTAAAGGGATATAAAGTTTCGGGCTTTTTAACGCCTTTCTTTTTAGGTTCTGGATACGAGATCTTCCTAGTAGACTGGAAAAAATCCAGCCGAGAGAGAGCAGTCTTAGTTTTGAAGTAACAGGTTGGTAAACCAAGATAAGGCGAAGCGTTATCTTCTATTTTTGCACCTTGTGATTATTCTTTAGTAGAAAGATAAGTAGACAAAAGTGAAAAGTTCGTTGTGGTTACGTGCAGTTCTAGCGCGGCCCTGACTTGCTTTTCGTATAAGTTGAAGAGAGATTACTTGAAACGTCTTTTTTCTTTTTCTGAAAACGGAATGTTGACTATGTCTCTATAACTTCATTTTGATCTTTCATTTCGACCGCTTCAACCGCTGCGCCTTGAGGAGCAGAGGAATTTCTTTTCGAAAATGGATTTCAAAAGAGAATGTTAGACTATACAATGAAAAAAGAAAAAACAAAAGGTTAGCGATATTAAGACTAAGAAAAGCGTTATTCGCAGTAGTAGTGTTAAAGTCCGATTTCACTTCTGAATCCAAGGACGTTTCGCCGGTTCCTAACGAATGCGCTACTTTGAAAAAAATCTATAGATAGAAAGCCCTATGATGGGAAACTACCACGTTAGGTTTGGAGAGAGATGGGACCGGTTATATAAAAGGGAGAGCAGATGCAAGCTTTTTCTTTCAATAGCCGGCCAAATGACTACAGGATCATCGGTCTACTCTACCTCAATTCACCATTTCGAACTTTATACAGAAGGTTTTTTCGTACCAGCTTCTTCTACCTATACCGCAGTTGAAGCTCCAAAAGGAGAATTTGGTGTCTTTCTGGTCAGTAATGGAAGCAATCGTCCCTACCGTTGTAAAATAAGAGCACCTGGTTTTGCCCACTTACAAGGACTCGATTTTATGTCCAAACATCACATGTCAGCAGATGTGGTTACCATCATAGGTAGTCAAGATCTTGTATTTGGAGAGGTGGATAGATAGGACTAGTACTTTTTCGATAAAAAGGTTAACGCTTTATTTCGAGCAAAAACTATAATGCAGAATTTTTTGTTTAGCTCTTTCCCATCGAAGTCCTTGTTGGGCGGGGGCAGATTAAACTGACTTCCATTCTCCCGAAGGAGTGTACTTACTAAGTGTTAAACTAAGGCGAACAGCTTTTATAACAATAGCAAACGGCCTACTTATATTTAGATTCTATTATAGCCCTTTCTTTTACCATTCCTGGCGTTCGGCTCTTAAAAAGAAGAAAAGAGCTTCGACGCAAAAGAAGAGGACCGGTCGCTTCGTAATCTTCGGGATACGAGTTATCGGTCTTCTTTTAGAGAACTTATATATAATACAACAGGATCAACTTCTTGCTGATTTCATATCTA
>Ga0058694_1000881_pt1 | contig 13149 bp, 13 predicted proteins | sample AgamicOrSfrz_FD_55041 | JGI IMG/M metagenome (GOLD analysis project Ga0058694, IMG submission 55041) | Agave microbial communities from Guanajuato, Mexico - Or.Sf.rz | ecosystem: Host-associated > Plants > Phyllosphere > Phylloplane/Leaf | place: Guanajuato, Mexico | collected 2012-05-30 | reverse complement strand
GCTGCACTGAAAGTGGCGGGTGCCAGTTTTGGTCAGTGGGAAATCAGTATCATCTGGGGTCTGGGCGTGGCGATGGCCATCTACCTGACTGCAGGGGTTTCTGGTGCACATCTTAACCCGGCGGTGACAATCGCACTGTGGCTGTTCGCGTGCTTCGACGGACGCAAAGTTGTACCTTTCATTCTTTCTCAGTTTGCCGGCGCGTTTTGCGCAGCGGCGTTAGTTTACGGGCTTTATTACAATCTTTTCATCGACTTCGAACAGACGCATCATATGGTACGCGGCAGCGTCGAAAGTCTGGATCTGGCAGGCATCTTCTCAACCTACCCTAACCCGCATATCAATTTTGTGCAGGCGTTCGCAGTTGAAATGGTGATTACCGCTATTCTGATGGGCGTTATCCTGGCGCTGACCGACGACGGAAACGGCATTCCGCGCGGCCCGCTGGCACCTCTGCTGATTGGTTTGCTGATTGCGGTGATTGGCGCATCCATGGGCCCGCTGACCGGATTCGCAATGAACCCGGCACGCGATATCGGACCAAAAGCGTTCGCCTTTATCGCAGGCTGGGGCGACGTCGCCTTCACCGGCGGCAAAGACATTCCTTACTTCCTGGTACCGCTGTTTGCGCCGGTTGTCGGGGCTGCGCTGGGTGCGTTTAGCTACCGCAAATTAATTGGTCGCCACTTACCGTGCGACACCTGTGTGGAAGAGGAGAAGGAAACGACTTCTACCGCACAACAAAAAGCTTCGCTGTAATCTGACTACGGGACACATACCATGACCGAAAAAAAATATATCGTTGCGCTCGACCAGGGCACTACCAGCTCCCGCGCTGTCGTAATGGATCATGACGCGAACATCGTCAGCGTGTCACAGCGCGAATTTGAGCAAATTTATCCTCGCCCAGGCTGGGTAGAACACGACCCGATGGAGATTTGGGCATCGCAAAGCTCCACGCTGGTCGAAGTGCTGGCGAAAGCCGATATCAGTTCCGACGAGATTGCCGCGATTGGTATCACCAACCAGCGTGAAACTACCGTGGTCTGGGAACGCGAAACCGGTAAGCCTATTTACAACGCCATCGTCTGGCAGTGCCGCCGCACCTCGGAAATTTGCGAAAAACTGAAGCGCGAAGGCATGGAAGATTACATCCGTAGCGCAACAGGCCTGGTGATTGACCCGTATTTCTCCGGCACCAAAGTGAAATGGATCCTCGACCACGTGGAAGGTTCACGCGAGCGTGCTAAACGCGGCGAACTGCTGTTCGGTACCGTCGATACATGGCTTATCTGGAAAATGACCCAGGGACGCGTTCACGTCACCGATTACACCAACGCCTCGCGTACCATGCTGTTCAACATCAATACCCTGGAGTGGGATGACAAGATGCTGGACGCGCTGGACATTCCGCGCGCGATGCTGCCTGAAGTGCGTAAGTCTTCAGAAGTGTACGGTCAGACCAACATCGGCGGTAAAGGCGGCACCCGTATTCCTATCGCCGGTATCGCCGGTGACCAGCAGGCGGCGCTGTTCGGCCAGCTGTGCGTCAAGGAAGGGATGGCGAAGAACACCTACGGCACCGGCTGCTTTATGCTGATGAACACCGGCGAGAAAGCGGTGAAATCAGAAAACGGCCTGCTGACCACCATCGCCTGCGGCCCGCGCGGCGAAGTGAACTATGCGCTGGAAGGTGCGGTATTCATGGCCGGTGCGTCTATCCAGTGGCTGCGCGACGAGATGAAGCTGATCAGCGATGCGTTCGACTCCGAGTACTTCGCGACCAAAGTGAAAGACACCAACGGCGTGTACGTGGTGCCTGCGTTCACCGGTCTGGGCGCACCGTACTGGGACCCGTATGCACGCGGGGCGATTTTCGGCCTGACGCGCGGTGTGAACTCTAACCACATCATTCGCGCCACCCTGGAATCCATCGCCTACCAGACGCGCGACGTGCTGGAAGCGATGCAGGCTGATTCCGGCATTCGTCTGCACGCCCTGCGCGTGGACGGCGGTGCGGTAGCGAATAACTTCCTGATGCAGTTCCAGTCCGACATTCTGGGCACCCGCGTTGAGCGCCCTGAAGTGCGTGAAGTGACGGCGCTGGGCGCGGCGTACCTTGCCGGTCTGGCGGTAGGCTTCTGGCAGAACCTGGACGAGCTGCAGGAAAAAGCGGTGATCGAACGCGAATTCCGCCCAGGCATCGAAACCACCGAGCGTAACTTCCGCTACAGCGGCTGGAAAAAAGCGGTGAAACGCGCCCTGGCGTGGGAAGAGCACGAAGAGTAATTGTCCTTAATCCCCTCTCCCTATGGGAGAGGGTTAGGGTTAGGGTTAGGGGAGTACAGACCGCACCTTACCCACTCTGTGATAAACTTCGTGCAATTCCTTTTGATTGCACGAGTACCTCATGAAACGTGAACTTGCTATCGAGTTTTCCCGCGTCACCGAAGCAGCCGCCCTCGCAGGCTATAAATGGCTGGGTCGTGGCGACAAAAATACCGCAGACGGCGCAGCCGTCCATGCCATGCGCATTGTGCTTAACCAGGTCAACATCGACGGCACCATCGTGATCGGCGAAGGCGAGATCGACGAAGCGCCGATGCTCTACATCGGTGAAAAAGTCGGTACCGGCAAAGGCGATGCCGTGGATATCGCGGTTGACCCGATAGAAGGCACCCGCATGACGGCGATGGGTCAGGCCAATGCCTTAGCGGTGATGGCCGTGGGCGATAAGGGCTGCTTCCTCAACGCGCCGGATATGTACATGGAAAAGCTGATTGTCGGTCCTGGCGCGAAAGGCGCAATCGACCTTAGCCTGCCGCTGGATGAGAACCTGAACAACATCGCCAAAGCCCTGGGCAAACCCCTTAGCGAACTCACCGTAACTATTCTGGCGAAACCGCGCCACGACGCCACCATCGCGCAGATGCAAAAGCTCGGCGTGCGCGTGTTTGCCATCCCTGACGGTGACGTTGCCGCCTCGATCCTGACCTGCATGCCGGACAGCGAAGTCGACGTGCTGTACGGCATCGGCGGCGCGCCGGAAGGTGTAGTCTCTGCGGCGGTGATCCGCGCGCTGGATGGCGATATGCAGGCCCGTCTGCTGCCCCGCCATGAGGTGAAAGGCGACAGCGAAGAGAACCGCCGTATCGGGGAAAACGAGCTGGCGCGCTGCGAAGCGATGGGCATCGAGGCCAATAAAGTGCTGGCTCTGGACGAGATGGCGCGTAGCGACAACGTTGTCTTCTCCGCGACCGGCATCACCAAAGGCGATCTGCTGGACGGCATCACCCGCAAGGGTAATATGGCCACCACTGAAACGCTGCTGATCCGCGGTAAATCACGCACCATTCGCCGCATCCAGTCTATCCACTATCTCGACCGCAAAGACCCGGACGTGCAGACGCACATTCTGTAAAACCGTTTGATCGATAGAGCTTTCCGGCCCTGACGGGCTGGAAATTGTCACCACAAGTACGGAAGATAGAACAGAGAAACAGCACAGGAGAAGATCATGGCGGACTGGGTAACAGGTAAAGTCACAAAGGTACAGTTCTGGACCGATGCGCTATTTAGTCTCACCGTACATGCTCCCGTTCACCCGTTTAAAGCCGGGCAATTTGCGAAGCTGGGGCTGGACGTCGACGGCGAGCGCGTGCAACGCGCCTACTCTTACGTTAACGCGCCTGATAACCCGGATCTCGAGTTCTATCTGGTCACCGTTCCTGACGGTAAGCTCAGCCCGCGCCTTGCCGCCCTAAAGCCCGGCGACGACGTGCAAATTGTGAGTGAAGCGGCAGGCTTTTTTGTGCTCGAAGAGATCCCTGACTGTGACACGCTCTGGATGCTGGCAACCGGTACGGCCATCGGCCCTTATCTCTCTATTTTGCAGTACGGCAAAGATCTGGAGCGCTTTAAAAACATCGTGCTGGTGCACGCTGCGCGCTACGCCGCAGACCTGAGCTATTTGCCGCAGATGCAGGCGCTTGAACAGCAGTACGGCGGGAAGTTAAAGATTCAGACGGTGGTCAGCCGCGAAACCGTAGCAGGAGCGCTTACCGGTCGCGTCCCGGCGTTAATTGAGAGTGGAGCCCTGGAAGACGCGGTGGGTTTGCCGCTGAACGCTGAAACCAGCCACGTCATGCTGTGTGGCAACCCGCAGATGGTACGTGACACGCAGCAGCTTCTGAAGGATACCCGGCAGATGACGAAACACCTTCGTCGCCGACCGGGCCATATGACGGCTGAACACTACTGGTGATCAGCGGTACTTCACCTCAAGGGTGTCTTTACCGTATTTGTTTTCGCTCTGGGTGCCGATAAACGCGCCCAGATCGACAACCATCATCACGAAGATAATGCTCGGCACCATCCTGCCCACGACCCACGGCAGGATGGACGGAAGCATCGCCCAGTTCCCCGCCACCAGCATCCACGCCAGAATAATCAGAAATGCCCACGCGCCGGAACGTCCGCGATCGTGCAGCCGTTTTACGACAACCGCCGCCGTTGGCCATAGCAGACAGACCAGCGCGAAGGCCGCCGTTTGCGTGCTCAGCCAGGCGTTGTAAGCAACGAAAAACAGAAGCAGCATGGCGACAACCCACGTCACCATCCAGATCCAGAAATCACGGCGTCCAATACGCCCTTTGAATGAAAACAGCCACTGCTGTATGGTCATGTAAGGTTCCTTATTATCGTATAGCGCGCATTTTACCCTGGAGTTGTGACCTTTTGACAAGCCGACCAGATATCGTTTTAATCATGAGCACTTACGGCCAGGGGCAATGTTGATGAAAAGTTCGGCACGTTCTCTCTTCCTGTGTTTAGCGCTGCTCAGCGTGGGTTATCCCCTGCACGCCGCCGAAACCACTGCCCCGACCACAGCACCGTATCTGCTGGCGGGCGCGCCGTCGTTCGATCAGTCCATCAGCCAGTTTCGTGAAGCCTTCAATCAGGCCAACCCCACGCTCCCGCTGGATGAGTTTCGCGCGATTGATGGCTCCCGCGACACGCCTACCCTGACCCGTGCGGCAAGCAAGATTAACGAGAATTTGTATGCNTCNACGGCGCTGGAGCGCGGTACGTTAAAAATNAAAAGCATGCAAATCACCTGGCTGCCGATACAGGGGCCAGAGCAGAAAGCNGCNAAGGCGAAAGCGCTGGAGTACATGAGCGCGGTACTGCAGGCCTTNACCCCTGCGCTGACGAAAAAGCAAAGTCAGCAAAAGCTGCAAAAACTNCTTACCGCCGGGAAAAACAAGCGTTACTACGCNGATACNGAAGGCGCGATCCGCTATGTTGTGGCGGACAACGGCGAAAAAGGACTGACCTTCGCTGTTGAACCGATTAAGCTGGCACTATCTGACACTCTCGGCGGGGCGAATTAATGACAAAAAGCAAAGCCTTTCGAGGGAAAATCTCTATACTGATTCACAGACCATGCTGCCCGACAGGGTGGCCATATTCCTTAATTCGCTTATTTAGCGTGGAGAATTGAAATGCGACATCCTTTAGTGATGGGTAACTGGAAACTGAACGGCAGCCGCCACATGGTAAACGAGCTGGTTGCGAACCTGCGTAAAGAGCTGGCTGGCGTGACGGGCTGCGCGGTTGCTATCGCTCCGCCGGATATGTACCTGGATCTGGCTAAACACGCCGCTGACGGCAGCCACATCATTCTGGGCGCGCAGAACGTTGACGTTAACCTGTCTGGCGCGTTCACCGGTGAAACTTCCGCTGAAATGCTGAAAGATATCGGCGCGAAATACATCATCATCGGCCACTCCGAGCGTCGCACCTATCACAAAGAATCCGACGAGTTCATCGCGAAGAAATTCGCCGTGCTGAAAGAGCAGGGTCTGATCCCGGTTCTGTGCATCGGTGAAACCGAAGCGGAAAACGAAGCGGGTAAAACCGAAGAAGTGTGCGCACGTCAGATCGACGCAGTGCTGAAAACTCAGGGCGCGGCAGCGTTCGAAGGCGCGGTAATCGCATACGAGCCAGTCTGGGCGATCGGTACCGGCAAATCTGCAACCCCTGCGCAGGCTCAGGCGGTTCATAAATTCATTCGTGACCACATTGCTAAAGCCGACGCGAAGGTCGCTGAGCAAGTGATTATTCAGTACGGCGGTTCCGTAAACGCCTCCAACGCTGCTGAGCTGTTCACCCAGCCAGACATCGATGGCGCGCTGGTTGGCGGTGCATCCCTGAAAGCTGACGCTTTCGCGGTGATCGTTAAAGCGGCAGAAGCGGCTAAACAGGCGTAATTGCCTTTGTGGCGGGTGGCGCTTGCGCTTGCCCGCCCTACAAACCCCCTACAACCTACCTGACACGCTAAACCACAGATAATCCAGCGGCAGCAGCACCAGATACGTTGCGATAGCCAGCGCCAGACAAAGCACCATCCCCGCCCTTGCAGGCACCTTCCCGAGCCCCATTGCCACCACAATCGGCGACGCCTGATACGGCAGCAGCGGCGTGGAATAGCCCAGTACCTGAATCATGATCACCGACAGCAGCGGGAAACCGGTCGCGTCCGAAAAACTCTGCGCCAGCGTGGTGTAAAGCGCCGGCACGCCGTTAGCGGTCATAATGAAGTTGAGCGCCGTGGTAATACCGGTCAGCGCCAGGAAACTGGTGAACGGTCTGTCTGCATCCAGCGGCATAATGCGAAGCAATGCCTCGCCCACCGCCGTTCCGATACCGGTTTGCGTCACCACGATTGCCAGACCGAGAATACCCGCGACGTAAATGCAGGTACGCATGTTCACGCCCGCTAAAAACTCGTCCCCGGTGATAAAGCCAACGCGCGGCAGCATGACGACGATCGACGCCGCCAGCCCGGTCCACGCGGGCCCCACGCCGTGCCAGCTCTCCGTCACCCACATCCCCAGCACCACCGCCAGCAGCCAGGCGAGACGCTTTTCCTCTCGCCCCATCGGCTCAGACGGCGCCTGTTCCTTCGGCGGTTTCGGGCTACCAGGAAATAGCCAGCAGATCAGGCCAATCAGGATCAGGCCTTTGAGAATGCCCAGCACCGGCGTGTGCAGCAGCAGATACGGGACATAGTTCAGATGGATGCCGTACGAGCCTTCCGCCGCACCGCTCATTACCAGATTAGGGACGTTAGCAGGCAGGATGGTCGCCGAAAGCTGGAAAGTCCCGAACCCCACGGCCAGCGCCAGCCCGAACCAGGCGCGGGAGCCGTCGGCGATGCCGGCGCGTTTTGCCATCGCCGCGACAATCGGCATCAGCAGCGCAATACGCCCCATGTTCGACGGCATCACAAACGCCAGCGCATAGCTCAGCANNACCACGCTCGCCACCATCAACACCCAGGAGTCGGTGAGCTTTGCCGACAGCGCCCGGGCGGCCCTGTCCGCCAGTCCGGTTTTACGGATCGCCACGCCGAGCACAAAGCCGCTGAAGACCAGCCAGAAAGCCGACGAGGCAAAACCGCCGAAGATGACCTCCGGCGGGGCGATTCTGGCGATCATCGCCGCCGTGAAGAACAGCAGCGCGGTGATAAATTCCGGCAATAGCGACGTCGCCCACAGCACGATGGTGACGCCAACAATCAGTGAGGGCAGCAGCAGAGGATAAGTTAACCAGAGCGACATACCTGTCTCCTGTAGAATTTTTCAGCAAGTCTACGGTGACAGGCAGCCCGAGTAAACGCGATTTATGGTGGGGTTAATTCAGGATAGCGCATTGATGATCCTGCAATTCCTCTGCCGACGCGCGGTTGAGCATCAGCAGATTGCGCTCGGTCGCCAGCAACACAAACGAGCCGTCCGACTGCTGCGCCATCGCCAGGGCAAAGCGCCCCATATGGTCGCGCGCTTCCGGCAGCTCTTCTGCCAGCATCATAAACGGGCTGCGCTGGACCAGTTCATTCTCCGTCACCCGGCGAGCAAGATACTCATGCCCTTCCAGACCACCCGGGAACGGTAGCCACTGGGTGCTGATGTCTCCCTGCGCCGCGTTGAGCTTCTCGCGCACGTCCGGGCGCAGGCAGGAGATATGAATATGGAAATGGTTCTGCGTGCGCCCTGTCGGGGAGTTAATCGTCAGCGAAATGGCGCTGTCAGGCACCTCGGATCCGCGCTTCAGGGTCATAAAGCTGCGCGACTGCCACGCCAGCCAGAAAAAGTTCGGCGTATGAGCGTCGGTCAACAGCGGGCTCTCGGTACCGTTGATGCGATATGTCGGCATCAGCAGGTACTGCAGCGGCCCGTTGCGATCTTTAAATACCACATAGCCTGCATCCGTTTTCACCTGCGCACACGGTGCCGGGTTACGGTTCTGGATCTGATTCGGCACGCACTGGTCGAGAACAATATGTCGCAACGCATTCGGATTACCCGCCTTCATCCAGTACACGCCGCCAGCGGCAAGGGCGATGACAATGGGGATCAATAAGATAATTTTTTTCACAACGCGTTCCCTGTTTTCAATAGAGGCAAAAGAGTAACGCAAAATGATGACCAAATAAAAAACCCGGCGGATTTCTCACGCCGGGTTACCGTGTCATTGGCTAAGGGTTAGCGCTGGCTGATCTGGTCGAAAGTGCCACCGTTAGAGAAGTGCTCTTTCTGCGCTTTGGTCCAGCCGCCGAACTCGTCATCGATGGTGAAGAGCTTCAGTTTAGGGAATACGCTGTCGTATTTCTTCGCAACGGCCGGATCGCGTGGACGATAGAAGTTTTTCGCCGCAATTTCCTGGCCTTCCGGTGAGTAGAGATACTTCAGGTACGCTTCCGCTACCGCTTTGGTGTCTTTCTTCTCAACCACTTTATCGACTACAGAGACGGTCGGCTCAGCCAGAATCGATTCGCTCGGGGTCACGATCTCAAATTTGTCTTTACCCAGCTCGTGGGTAGCCAGCAGGGCTTCGTTTTCCCATGCGATCAGCACGTCGCCAATCCCGCGCTCGACGAAGGTGTTGGTGGCGCCACGCGCGCCGGAGTCCAGCACCTCAACGTTTTTATACAGCGCCTTCACGAATTCCTGCGCTTTGGCCTGGTCGCCATTGTTGTGATGCAGTGCATAACCCCACGCGCCCAGGTAGTTCCAGCGAGCGCCGCCGGAGCTTTTCGGGTTCGGGGTAATCACAGAAACGCCCGGTTTGATCAGGTCGTTCCAGTCTTTAATTTGTTTCGGGTTTCCTTTACGCACCAGGAAAACGATAGTCGAGGTGTAGGGTGCGGAGTTATCCGGCAGACGTTTGATCCAGTTTTTGTCGATGCGGCCACGCTCGGCGATAGCGTCGACATCGTAGGCCAGCGCCAGGGTCACCACGTCGGCTTCAATCCCGTTGATAACGGAGGTCGCCTGCTTGCCAGAACCACCGTGAGACTGGCGAACCACCACGTTGTCGCCGGTTTCCTGCTTCCAGTGTGCTGCAAACGCTTTGTTGTATTGCTCGTACAGTTCACGCGTCGGGTCGTATGACACGTTCAGTAACTGGATGTCCTTAGCCAGAACGCTGGTCGATGCCAGCAATAATGTTAAACCCACGCCCCATTTATTCATCGCCCAGCTCTCTTGTGTAGTGTTTTGATGAATGCAGCGTGCCAGAAAGCGATTCGAGGATTAAAGAATAAAAAAAGATTGGCTATAACGTAGTGGAATAAAAAGGCAAATTGTGCGAACAAAAAAGCCCGGTGGCGCTTCGCTTACCGGGCCTACGAACCGTGCTTTGTAGGCCGGGTAAGGCGAAGCCGCCACCCGGCACAAAACAAACGCCGATCAGTACAGTTTTTTCGCGCAGTCCAGCCAGTCACCTTTGAACGGACGCTTCATGTTTTCAATCGCGTCGATGATGTCATGGTGAACCAGTTTTTCGTTCTGAATACCGACGCAGCGGCCGCCGTGACCCTGCAGCAGCAGATCGATAGCGTACGCGCCCATACGGGACGCCAGAATACGGTCGTAAGGGCCTGGGGAACCGCCACGCTGGATGTGACCCAGTACGGTTGCGCGGGTTTCGCGTTTGGTTTCGGCTTCAATGTACTTCGCCAGCTCGTCAACGTCACAGATGTGCTCGGTGATAGCCACGATCGCGTGTTTTTTACCTTTCGCGATGCCCGCTTTAATTTCAGCCACCAGATCTTCACGGCTAAATTCGACTTCTGGCACGACGATAAATTCGCAACCACCCGCAATGGCTGCCGCCAGCGTCAGGTCGCCACAGTAACGGCCCATCACTTCAACGATGGAGATACGCTGGTGAGAAGACGAGGTGTCACGCAGACGGTCAATCGCTTCAACAACGGTACCCAGTGCAGTAAAGAAGCCGATAGTGTAGTCAGTACCTTTGATGTCGTTGTCGATGGTACCCGGCAGACCGATGCACGGGAAACCCATTTCGGTCAAACGTTTTGCACCCATGTAGGAGCCGTCACCGCCGATAACCACCAGGGCGTCCAGGCCGCGTTTCTTCATGTTTTCGATAGCCACTTCACGAACGTGTTCATCACGGAATTCCGGGAAGCGNGCNGAACCGAGGAAAGTACCGCCACGGTTGATCATGTCAGACACGCTGTAACGGTCGAGCTGAACCATACGATCTTCATACAGGCCCAGATAACCGTCATAAACGCCAAAAACTTCCAGGCCTTCCGTCAGCGCTGCACGGACAACACCACGAATTGCCGCGTTCATGCCCGGCGCATCACCGCCGCTTGTCAACACACCGATTTTCTTAATCATGACTACCTCTGAACTTAGGAATGCAAAATTGAAATCTGTTGCCGGAAGAAACTTATCGACCAACGAATACTGCAAATAGTATATCAATCCCTTCCAGCTGAATTGATTCAGGTCAGACCAAATGGCGGTAATTTATACACAAAATGCTGGCCTGGCTCACTTTTTTACAACGAATTACGAAAGCCCAACATGACCGGGTACAACCGAGCAGGGATCCTGGTGAATGATGACGTCTGAACCAGGAAAACGCTGCAAAATCGCCTGCTCGACCTGCTCAGCAATAACGTGAGCCTGTACCAGTGGCAGGTTGTCTTCCATTTCAATGTGAATCTGAATAAAGCGGGTCGGCCCTGACTGCCGCGTTCGAAGATCGTGTGCACCGCTGACGCCGGGCCAGGAGGTCACGATNGAAAAAATTTCATTACGTTCTGAGTCCGGGAGGGCGCGGTCAAGCAGTGATTGCACCGCTTCATACCCCATCCGCAGGGCGCTATANAAAATATAGATACCAATCCCTAACGCAAANAACGCATCGGCGCGATGCCAGCCATACCAGGCCAGACCGAGCGCAATAAGAATAGCCCCATTCATCATAACATCAGATTGATAATGAAGCATATCCGCCCGTACAGCCTGACTTTGCGTTTTGCGAACAACCCAGCGCTGGAACGTTACCAGAACAAGTGTGCATATAAGCGCAACGACCGTCACAATCACGCCCACGCCGGGATCGTTCATCGGTGTTGGCGAGACGAGATGCTGAATGCCGGTCAGAAACAGGAAAAGCGCAGAACCGGAAATGAACATACTTTGTGCCAGCGCGGCCAGCGACTCCGCTTTGCCATGCCCAAACGTATGCTCCTCATCTGCTGGCTGCAGCGAGTAACGCACCACCAGCAGGTTGGTCAGCGAGGCGGCAATATCCACCAGCGAGTCCACCAGCGCCGCCAGAATACTGACCGAGCCGGTATACCACCACGCGAAAACCTTAATGACCAGCAAACACGACGCCATTACCGTCGCGGCCATTGCGGCCCGGCTTACCAGTCTTCCATAGGATTGATTCATAAACGCTCCTGTCATGTCATGCCGCTAGTATAACGGAAGCATGGGGAGTCTAAGGATGAATAAACGGTTAACAAAAGAGAATGACGAGCAAAAGACCTGTCGCAGATGACGAGAAGTAGATGATGCAGGATTACAATCATACTATTGATATAAATGGTTTTTATAACGTGATATTCGCCCGTGGCGTTCATCAATAAGAAAGCCCCGTTAAAAAGGGGCTTTCCTTGTTTGAAACCTGAAAATGCTAAGTCAGCACTTAACCATATTTTCTGGCAAAGTCGTCTTCAGAGGTGCACAGATAGATAATAAACTCAATGAAGGCAATGACTGACGGTATGAAGGTCCAGCAAAAGATGAGGTAAAGGAATCCCTGGCCAATCTTACCTAAGTAAAATTTATGTGCGCCCAGGCCTCCTAAGAAGAAAGCGAGCAATGCTGCGGTAAGCTTATTTTTACTTCCTGCTGCAACCTGGCTTGCGCCACAATGCGGACAGGCCTTAGCGGTACTGTGCAACTCCTTGCCACATCCTCGGCAAAAAACCATTCCTGACATGATATCCCCTTTTGTTTCTTATCAGTAGCTTGCATATTTTACAAACAATTAAGAAAAATACTATTTTAAAAAAGAATATATCGTCGCAATGAAAATAATGAGCCCTTGATTTAGGGGGGCAGAAGAAGGAATAAAAAAAACCCCCACATCATGTGGGGGAAGACAGGGATGGTGTCTATGGCAAGGAAAACAGGGTTTACTGGTTACTACGGGTACTGCTATTGCTACTGAAAAACGTCGTTTCTGAGCTTCGCTGCATCCGTGCAACCTCACGCAGCTGGTCCATTCGCTGCTGATGTTTCGTATTCAAAACCGCTTGCTGCTCGGGCGTTAGCAGGTGGAACATCTGGTTGCGGACCTTCGCCAACTCTACCTGGCGGGCAACCTGTTCCTGTGCCATTTTTTCGGCCTGAGCGCGTACAGCGCTTTCGTCAAAATTTTCTGCGGTGACAAGGCGATGCATTGTCTCCATTTCGCTAACATTAACAGGGGGCTGGTCGTGTCGTGCCCTCTGCATCAGATCTCGCATCTGTTGACGCTGATGTTCGGTTAAACTTATGCCGTCAAACATATGGCTTTGGCTGCTGTTCTGCGTTGCACCCTCTTGTAAGGGACTGTTATCGCTGATGATAGCTACAGCAGCCTGGCTAAACGCACTGAACGCCAGCGTTGAGGCCATGACGGCAGCGGTAACTTTGCGCATCACTTGCTCCCAAAATCTTTCGTGTCGCGATTCAACGAGAGACAGTCTACGATTCAGGCTGCAAACATGCGTCAGGGGGTGTAAAACAACGTAAAGTCATGGATTAG
>Ga0058694_1000877_pt1 | contig 13175 bp, 15 predicted proteins | sample AgamicOrSfrz_FD_55041 | JGI IMG/M metagenome (GOLD analysis project Ga0058694, IMG submission 55041) | Agave microbial communities from Guanajuato, Mexico - Or.Sf.rz | ecosystem: Host-associated > Plants > Phyllosphere > Phylloplane/Leaf | place: Guanajuato, Mexico | collected 2012-05-30 | reverse complement strand
GCACCTGGCCGAGATGGCGCATGTAGCCATAGCCGATGATGGCGTCAGCGATACCGCAGTTAGCTGCGATTTAGCCTGGAATTCGGAGAGGGAGTAAACAGTGTGTCGTTACCCCACTGATGTCGCGGAATACACCCTACTCGTGTCGTTCACGGAGATTATTGACTGGATTTTTGGGGAAGGCGGGCGCCCTGAATGGCCGATTTCAGCGGCTCGTCACCCTGCACATGTCGCACCCGTCTCAAGTGCACCCTACAACCGTCGCACTAGACATTTCTCTAAAAGCCTTGCCTAGTAAGGCTTAGCAGCGATAGCTTACCAGTTTAACTTCGCCCAGACAGCAAAACCGAAGCCGGAATCCGGCCGCCCCGCACTTTCGGCCCTCCGCACATCGGACGACGCTATGTATATGTAGTCGTCTTCGGCCAAGCGGGCATTCCATACTGGCGACTCACTTAATCACTGTATATATATACAGCAACGAACCTTCTCTTACCCGTCAATTCCCGTGAGACCTTCCAGTAAAGAGACGGTTTTCCGAGCGTTGTCCAATGCACCTTGGATTCCGTCGGCGGCGCCCGGATTCGCCATCAGGAAATCCGCGAGCTGTGCTAGGCAATCGTTTATCAGATGTGTAGGTGCGCCCGCCTTCTCGGCTTCAAATCTCGACAAGGAAGATTTGTTTACTCCGTGAGCAGCTGCGAATTCAGCTTGGGTATTTTTGCCCCGGGCCCATCGAATCAGCTCGCCTTGGGTTCTAGGTGGAATCACTCTGACTTTGATGCTGTAATCGCAATGAGTTGCTATAATAGCATCATCGAATCGGCAGGAAGCCTATACTTCGTTCCGAGACTTTTTGAGGCTCCTAATGGCACGTTCTGACCAAGTGAAAGCACTACTGCGCGCATACGCTGGTGACAATCACGAGCATTTTTTCGCGGTCGCCATGCAAATGGCCGCGGACGAAGCGCATCGTGGTCACACCAAACTGGCGGCGGAACTGCGCGACCTGGTAGACGCGGCGAAAGCTGGCAAAAAGCCGGGCCTCTCTTCGGTACGGAGCAAGGGCGCTGAACGCGCGATTCCAATCGCTCAGCCAAAGGGCGAACTCTCTGAGTTGTTGACCGTGCAGTATCCGCACGAGCATCTGCAACAAATGGTGCTGTCGGACTCGGTTCGCACCAAGTTAAATCGCGTGCTGCGTGAGCAACGCCATCACGAGCGGTTGAATAGTCACGGTCTGAGCCCGCGTAGAAAGTTGCTGCTTGTCGGCCCGCCCGGCACCGGCAAGACCATGACAGCCGCAGCATTGGCCGGCGAACTTCGTCTGCCGCTCTTCACGGCGCGGTTCGACAGTCTCATCACCAAATTCATGGGTGAAAGCGCGTCGAAGTTGCGCTTAGTGTTCGAAGCGCTGAAATCGACCCGCGGCGTCTATTTTTTCGACGAGTTCGATTCGCTTGGCCTTCAGCGCGGCAGTCAACATGACGTAGCCGAGATGCGGCGGACGCTGAACATGTTCCTGCAGCTTATTGAGCAAGACTCTTCCGACAGTCTTCTGATTGCAGCCACGAACCACGGCAAAGACTTGGATACGGCACTTTTCCGCCGGTTTGATGACGTCATCAAATACGAAGCGCCAGACGAACGGCAGATTGAAGCGTTGCTGAGGAATAGCCTTGGAGTTTTTGAATCGCCGGACATTGACTATCGCCGTTTAGCGCTTGCAGGGAAAGGCGAAACGCATGCGGACATCGTAAAGGCCTGCCTCGACGCATTGAAGGATGCGATTATGGAAGGCCAGAAAACTGTCAGCGAAGCGAGCGTGATACTTCATTTGGAAGAGCGCGCGCAGGGCCACGACTTGCTTCGGTAAAAAGCGCAAATCCTGTTGTAGACTCTCAAGCAAAATCTACCTAAAGAACTTGAGAGAATGGCAGACCAACTCGTTAGCCACCTGTTCATCAACGGCCGCGTGGCGGGCCTCCGGTTTCAGGCACCCGTCGCTGGCCGCGGGAAAAAAGGGAAAAAAAGAGACGTCGGCGCCCATGGCCGCCGTTTGCTCGCGCAATTAGATGAGTTAGCTGGCTCAATTGACGCCCTTGAGGCTGCCAGAGCAGCGGCCGACCTCCCGCAGCGCCGTGGGATGTCGATTTCAGTCGAATTTGCGCCAAGCGGTGCATTTGATTGCAGCAAAGTTGAGTGGAAGCGGGACGCCATCGAGCTGTTATCGGTTCAAGTCCACACAAATTCTGACATTGCTGTACTTCACGTTCCAGACGGAAGACTCTCGGCCTTTGTCAATCGAATCAAAGAATACGTTGCAAGCGAAAACGAGGGGACGGTAAAGCAAGCCGCATTAGTTAACGCTATCGAGAACATCCGTCGTACGGCGTTCAAGGAAATGTGGCACGGTCCAAGCGCACCGCCGGTCGACACGGAGCCGCATTGGTTTCAGATTTGGCTGCGTCATTCGAGTGGCCAGCCAGCTGAAGTCGTCGCAGAATTTATCAAGCAAGCTGAGCTGGTAGGCCTCGAGGTCGAACCGGGACACCTCGTGTTTCCGGGAAGAATCGTGGTTGCCGCGTACGGTACGAGAAAGACCTTTGAACAGGCAGTCGAACTACTGGACCTTATTGCAGAGGTCCGTCCTGTAGAACCGACAGCGGAGTTTTTCCTGAGCGAACTGACGCCCGCCGAACAGGCGCAATGGGTGAATGACCTTCTTGCTCGCACCAACTTCGCAGAAGGTGAGTCTCCTCACATATGTCTGCTCGACACCGGCGTGAATCACGGACATCCGCTTCTAGCCCCAGCACTCGCTGACGACGACCTGCACACGTTCGACCCAACCTGGCAAAAAAACGACCATGCCGGTCACGGCAGCGAGATGGCGGGTATCGCGCTCTACGGTAACCTAATGGAACCGCTTAGTTCCGGTGAACCCCTTAATGTGCCGCACCGACTTGAATCGGTGAAGGTGCTTCCGCCGGACGGAGAAACGCCGCCGAAACTATGGGGCAGCGTAGTTTCCGAATCAGTGAGCCGAGTCGAGGTGACTGCCGCGAGGCGTTCACGCGTTTTCGCGATGATGACAACGTCCGTTGGCCATCTCCTTGGCGCGCCGTCAGAGTGGTCCGCAACGATTGACCAGCTAGCATTCGGAAGATACGGACTCAGTATTGCTGATGTTGGCAAGGTGGAAGAAGAGGAAGCGCCCCGAGTTCCGCGCCTTTTCGTCCTTTCCGCCGGCAACGTTCCGTGGCCTGATTGGGCCGACTATCCCCGAGCGAACGGCCGCAGCCCGATTCAAAATCCCGGACAAGCCTGGAACGCGCTCACGGTTGGCGCAATGACGTCCCTTGTCCAAATCGACGGGCAACAGCACCCCGACCTTTCCCTGATTGCGGACGCTGGCGACTTGTCACCCGCGTCGACGACCTCAGTACTGTGGGCGAAGTCGTCCTGGCCATTAAAGCCGGATGTCGTCGCAGAAGGCGGGAACGCGACCCGAGATGCCTTTTCCGTCAACATCGGCCCGGAATCACTGCGAGTCTTGACCACCTCAAACACGCCCGGAGGAAGTTTACTTTCGGCGTCGGGAGATACAAGCGCCGCAGCCGCAGAGGTTGCCCGTTTGTGTGCACACGCGCGGTCTCAATATCCTGACTACTGGCCCGAGACCATCCGCGCGCTAATCGTGCACGGCGCGGACCATACGCCGACGATGCGCGGACACTTTCCTGAAGAACTCAAGCGTGAAGATAAAAACAGCCTGCTACGGACATATGGCTATGGTCTGGTGGACGCCGAGACGGTACAGTTTTCGACAGCGCACCGACCAACGCTTGTCGTGCAACGTCAATTCAACCCGTACCTGCGGCAGCTTGGTGGTTATATAGGATTCGGCGCCATGCAACTCCACGACCTGCCTTGGCCAGTTGAAGAGCTTCATCGACTGAGCGAGGCCCAGGTTGAGCTGCGCGTCACACTCTCATATTTCGTCGAGCCGAATCCCAGCGCACGAGGATGGCAAAGCAAGTTCCGATACCAATCGTTTGGGCTTCGCTTTGCAGTCAAGGCTGCATCCGAGGACGAAGAGCAGTTCTTGCAACGGATTAACAAACTCGAACGCGAAGCGTCTGACAGCGAGGATGAGGACGATGAAATCGAAGAGAACTTTCCAGACCCTGATGTAAAGAAGTGGCGGTTTGGTCCCCAGATACGCGCGAGAGGCTCAATCCATTCGGATGTCTGGACAGGTTCGGCGGAACAGCTCGCGCTCAAATCGCAGATTGCCGTCATCCCAGTCGGTGGTTGGTGGAAATACTGGAAAGAGGCAAAACAGCATGCAACCGAGGCGAGATACGCGCTGGTCGTCTCGTTGCGAGTAAGCGAAGAATTGGATGCCGACGTCTACACCCCAATCGCGACGGAAATCGGGCTACCAGCAGTGGTAGACATCGACATCAACGGCGCCGCCGGCTAACGGCTTTAAGGTTTGGGATTTCGTAGAATTACAAACAGGGGCGAATCGACATGGGTGTCGGGGAGTGGTTCAAAGATTTTTGCACCGAGTTGCGGATAAACAGCGAGAAACGAACGTCAATCGGATACCGGACTGGACGTATCGTCGGCCAGCTGAATTCGGACCTTCGCAATCTGGACTCAAAAACCGCATACCGTTTTTACGTGGGGTCTTACGGTCGGAGTACGGCTATCCCGAGTGTTAGCGACGTTGACCTTCTGTACGAACTGCCTTACGAGCTCTATCACAGATACCACGGGCATGCTGGGAACGGTCAGTCCGCGTTGTTAGCGCTAGTCAAAAACTCTATCCGCAAGACGTACACAGTCTCGGATATGGCCGGCGACGGCCAGGTCGTGGTAATCAGATTCGACGACGGCGTGCGGTTCGAAGTGCTTCCAGCGTTCACTAACGTCGGTGGTGGATACACGTTTGCTGACTCCAACAAAGGTGGGTCTTGGGGTACGTGCAAGCCGAAGCAGGAGATGGAGGCGTTCGCTGCGAGGAATGTCGCGTGCAACTACAACCTGGTTGAGCTCAGCCGAATGGTGAGAGCGTGGCGAGACACTAATAACGTGTCCATGAGCGGCATGCTGATTGACACGCTCGCTTATCAATTCATTGGCACGTGGGCACATCGGGACAAGTCATACCTATATTACGACTTTCTAACTCGCGACTTCTTCAATTACCTCGCAAATTTGAGCACGCAACAGACCTACTGGCTCGCCCCCGGCAGTGGCTCGTACGTCTACCGCAGCGACGTTTTTCAATACAAGGCTCGGTCTGCCGAATTGAGAGCAATCGAAGCGCTCGCATACCAGGCGAATAACCATGACTGGTCGGCCAGACAGAAGTATCGGGACATATATGGAACAGCATTCCCCGCTTGACCAACCGCCAATCGAGCCTGCCGCGACCCTTGAGGGTCAACTGCGAGAAATGTATGCGCGTGCAGCATACACGCATAAAACTCATGAAAAGATGGCGGACCGCTACATACGCCGATACAAACGCATAAAAACGGCCGAGATTGTTCTGTCAGCTGCGACGACGAGCAGTCTGCTGCTGGCGGTGCTCGGCGACTCGCACACCGGGACAATCACCGCCGCCGCACTTTCGACGGTACTGCTGGGATTCGCCCTGTATTTCAAAGAGGCGAGCCTAGGAGAGCAAGCCCAGAAACACACCGTCGTGGCGTCAGAGCTATGGGGTGTACGTGAGGCGTTACTGTCGCTTTTGGTCGACATGAGGGACGGACGAGCCGTCGATGACATACGCCTCACGCGTGACCGCCTAAACGAATCAATGGAAGAGATATACAAGGCTGCACCGCGCACCGATAGCAAGGCATACGGTGACGCGCAAAAGGCATTGAAAGAATCTGAAGAACTGTTCTTCACCGATGAAGAACTTGACCACATGCTGCCGAAACAACTGCGGACTAAGCGCTCATAGTCGCTTCTTGATGTGTTGCGAAGGCGGACCCAACCGCAGCGCGGCTTCGGAAAAATTTCTGAAAAGGCTTTTGCATAGATGCTGCTACATCAGTGCATCTAGCTCCTTTAGAACCTGGAGCGAGCGGCCCTCAATGCCAACTCATGCTTGCGCTTCGATGCGATTTTGGAAATGAATGTTCACGCACTGTGGCAAACAAGCCAAACCCAAATCAGAAAGTGCCAGGTATTCTCTTTATTCAAAAGCTGCTCGTAATCTCGACGGAGCCCATTGAGCATTTTATTTTCAGCGTGCTTTTTCTAGCAGTCGACAACGCCGTCTGTCTGCCCTCTGGCCGGCGAGCAAAATCGTTGCATCTGGGTTCGGCGACTTGTTTAATGCGTTGCGAGGCGGTTTTGGCTCGAGTCTGCGTCCGGCGAAGAGACGCACCGCGACTTCCAACGGACTCCAGATACCGCTCGCATTGTGCATTCGACCATGGCTTCTGCGACAAGATTTGCAGGACCCACTAGACCTATCACCCCTGACTCACAGCTGACCAATACTTCGAAGGGCCCACAGTGCGACCCGAGGAGCGAAAATTGAAGGGTGTGCCGCAACTCGATTAGGCCAGGCTTCTGTTCTTCAAAAATTTTCTGAAGAGCGCTGACCGGCTCCGTAACAAAGAATCTATGTCGGACCTCAGCGTCATCGTCGTCATGGATGTCAACCACCGCCAGCGCGTCGTCATAGTCTTCATCGTATTGCAGCACGTCGTATACGGCATCCGGCATCGGTGCGCCCAGTGCATAGAAGGCGTCGAGCCTACGCAATATTGCGACCCGTTCGAGCAACGCCTCGATTTGCAGCGGGAACTCCTCACGACGTAGCATCCCATTTCCAACAACCGACTCTGTACCGTCGACGGCCACATGGAGCCTGACCACCGTTCCTCTCGCCATTTCGCGAGCTAGCTGCAATATCCTGGCGAAATGCGGCAGTCTCTTCAACGACTTGCCTCCCCAAGCTTCGAAATCGAAGTCCATCCGGAAGCCGTTTCGTTCGCTCGCGAGTTCCTTCGTCACCTCGAGGCCCAGGAGACCGTCCAGCGCCTGTCCTCGGAATCGCCAACCTTTTGCCCCGAAACCGACTTCCCCTGAAAAGTCGAAGTACATCGACGTCCCCCTTTCGGAACCAAGGGTCATTGTCATCGTTAAGGGCTTGGTTTTCGTGGAAATCGCAACACGCTGCAACACGTCGTCGAGTTCGGCGAACAGGGGCGAACCCTCGAACCGAATGGCTATGTTCTCAAACGACCGGGAACCGCCAAATCCGAAAACGTCGCGGATGGCCTCGCGCGTCGCCTTTGAGGTCGATGGTGAGAGCCTAATGGTAATCGGAACCGCTTCCTGTCGTGCCGTAAGCGTACAAACGGGCCCACTACCAGCGTATGTCACGGACGCATGGAAACGGGGGTCCAGCTCCTCTAGGCGGTCTTCTTCATCCAGACAGTATCGTCTGATAGCTCGATTGATTCCGGATAACGTGCTTGGTACACGCGAGGCATCATTAGCCGACTTACCCACTCGGGCGTCGGACCGCTTTTCGGCCGCCGCTTTCTCTGCCAGCAAAAACTCGACTGAATATGATGAGTGGTCGCTGTCAATTTTGTCCGCGCAAGTTGCACAGCACCAAATGCCGTTTTCGAACGACCGGCGCTCTTCCGGTGTTTGATTCTCATCGTAGCGCGGGCCGCCCGCGGCCGCCGCTTTGATATGCGCAGCTCTACCGGTATCGTACGACCCGGTACCTTTACCCTTGGGGCCGATAGTTTGGGCGTCGCATAAGGAGCACCGATGGGCAACGCGTTTTGCTAGGTCGTGCCTTACGGACGCCAGAAAATTGTCTCGCTTTGAACTAGCTGCTTTTGACATGCGGCCCGATAAATCCAAGTGAATTCAGGTCGACATTTTAGCTGTCGACTCCAGTTCGCATGGTCTAGAGATTCGAAAACGCCGGCGCATTGGGCTGGAGGTGTAACGCAAGAACATCCTGTCCTCGCCGCCCGTCAAGCAGCCAATCGATACTCATAGTAAGCGCACCTTTAGTGCTAACGCCATCAAAAACGAACAACGAATCGATGTTTTTGTGGTTAGTCCCCAAACGGGTTGCCTGTGTCTTTGACTTCGGTACTTAGGTTGTATTCCGCACGCACGACCTTGAGCACGCCCTCGATGTCGCGCTCGAAGCCGACCGCGTTGCCGAAGTGGGTCATGTTCCAGTTGCAGCCTGTCTTGTCAGGTTCTTGCAACTGCGGCCGCGGCACACGAATCTTCGCGCCATCCTCGACGATTTCCTGCAGTCGATGGATTCGTCGGTTGACCTCCTGCTGAAGCTTCGAGGCATTGAGCGTCTTGCGTATCATCCAGGCCTCCTTCCCGTTGCTCAAGCCAGTCTAGCGCAAGTGAGGCGTTGCGCGACCTGGCGCCGAAACGCAAAGTGCCTGAGAGAGCAGGCGCCTTGGTTCGTCGGGGTGCTTCATACGTCTGTACGCGACAATCACGACGCCACGACCACCAATGCGCGCACCGTTGGCAACAAGGCCAGCCTTCTGCGTTAGCCTCTTGCGGCGGAGTCAAGGTATGGCTCGCGCCTGACTGCGAACGCGGAAGAATTTTTCCACCGGAAAGACCGCGACGACACCGTCTCCAGTCGCGCCGACATGAGCGGTGTCCATGATGGTCTTCACGAGGGCATCGACGTTTTCCTCCTGCGCAAAGATTTCGATTTTGACGTGCTCCGTCGTCCAATCGTCGGCAAAGTAATTCGGATGGACCCCGAATCCCCGCACTCTCGTAACGGTCACACCATGGATGTGAATGGCGCCAAGCTTTCGTTCAAGTGCTTCCACGACTTCGGGCCTGACAATGGCAACAACGCATTTGAGGTCCATGTTTTCCTCCATGACTGATTGGGGAAAAGCCGCGGTCGCCTATCCTTTGGGCGCCCACTTTGCATCGACAGCTGCCTGAATCTTGCCTGCGTCCTGAACCCCGGCCTGTGTCATCTGATAAGCAATCTCCGCCGTTCCCTGACAAACCGCACACGTGACTGCCATCTGGTCTTCGAAGCACTGAAGGTTGGAGCGATGCACGCCGCGATTTTCGCAACCACACCAGCAGTAGAGCTTGTTGAGCATTGCGGGAATCTGCGTCGCAACCCAATAGGAATGCCTTACGTCCTTATCAGCAAACTGGTTCGGGTTTAGCACGTTAGAAGCGTCTGAACGTCCGCCTGGGATGATGCGCAACCCATCAGGACGCAGCATGCCAACTCGCCAACCCGGTACCTGCTCGACCGCGTTGGACGGTGCAATGGCGCTCGCCGTAGACTCGGTCAGTCGATGCACAAGAGACGGGCCCCAGACCACTGCTGCTGGTATCGCAATCAACACCGAGAGCAGGAACATGAGATGCCACATGGCCTTTCCCGGCAGCTTTATGCGCCTGCCGGTGCTTCGAACAACCTTTTCCGATGAATGGTGCTTCATTCCGTCTCTCCCAATCTGATGGAGAAATTTATGGGCGGGAATGCATCGCTTCGCTGCAGGAATGCAGTCCCTGCATCATGTTCACGTGCATTGCCGTCATACCAACCACACCGAGCACGGCAATGAGGCCGATGCCCGCGAACACGCCAACAATGACATTCAGTACTGGTCTTTCATTGAACATCGTTCGCTCCTACTTTGTACGTGAGCCGGTGTGGTGACTATGGACATCGCACCGGCTTCACACGATGGCACCAGACAGGTGGCAGATTTAAGACGTGCTTTTATCGGACACTGGAACGACCTTGTCTCGGCTGTCAGCGCGAGATTGCATGCCGCGCATCATGAACAGCATCGACACAGGACAAACGAGCGCGATGGCAACCCCAATGAACGACGTCAACGTCCCTCGGAATTGAGGCAGTGCCCAATAACCGATGGCCAGAATCAGTGCGAGAGTCAGCGCCGTTGCGACCATCGTCTTCGTGTTGCACTTCATGGTTAGGTCCTTATGGAAATTGGGACGAAAGTTCGTCGTTGAGCGACAAGTCCATTACTTCGATGGTGCAGTCCCGGCCTGGTCGGAATACTTGAGCATGATGTCGCCCATTGCCCGCATCATTTCTCCATGCATACGCATCGCGGTCTTCGGGTCCATCCCCATGCCTGCACCCATCATTGGGCAGCTACCCATCATGCCGCCCATGCCCGCCATGCCGCCCATCATCGAGCCGTGTTCCCGGGTCTGCGCAGACGTACCGGAATTGTTGCTGGCGCCACCACTGGTCGCCGCGAGACTGACGGCACTTGCGGTCAATAAGAACGTGGAAAAGGCCGCTGCTCGTAGAAATTTCGTGTTCATGTGTCTCTCCGAATTCAAGTTCGTGCATAGCTTGAAAGAACTGACGACATTCAGTTTGATGGTCATCACACTCGCGATAGGGCGAGCGCAAGCCACGGCGCGAAGCCGTTCAAACCTTGGTCGATATGGGAGTTACAGCGAGCGCGGCGGGGGGGCTGGCAGTTCCGGAATGAACTGCTCGGTCAGCGAATGGACGACAGCCTGATAGACAGGCGAAGAAGGTACCGTGACGAAGGTGTACGTCACGGGTATGACCGCCGCGCCACACACACCGCCACCCATGCCGCCATGGCATGCCGGCTGGGTGTGCATGGTCTGATGCATCGAGCCTTGCTCGCACGCCGCTAACGAGGATGCATGCGAAGCTTGCATATCCTGATGCGCGGCTACCGCCGGCGACATCGCTGGGCAAAATGCCGCCTGCGCCGGGTAGCCAAGAAATGGCATCCACGCAATCAGAAAGCAAGCGACGAGTTTGGCCCAGACTTTCATGAAGTTCAGTATAGACCCGGCAACAGCATGCTGCCACGGTTTGCTGCAGGGCTTGTGCGCTGCATCAGCGTTAACCTCTCCATCGTTTCAGGTGCGCGAGGAACGCATCGGCACCCACGAATCCCGCGAGTTCGGCGTCGGGTTGTTGCTGACCGTTCCCGTTGTAAAAAATCAGGGCCGGTGGTCCAAAAAGACCGAAGCGCCGTAGCATCGCCGTATCTTCTGCGGTGTTTTTCGTCACGTCGATGCGCAGTAGCTTCCAGTGCGCGAATTCGCTGACCACGCGCGGGTCGGTAAAGGTAAAACGCTCGAGCTCCTTGCAACTGATGCACCAGTTCGCGTAGAAGTCGACCATCACGGGTTGTCCGCTCGCGGACGTAAGCGCCTGGTCCAGTTCGGCATTCGACCGTATCGCCTCGAAATTTGCTGTTGGCCTCGCTTCAGTTTCTTCTCTCGCCGATGACGACGTTCGCATCAGCCCACCGAGCGGTGTCAGAACATCAAAATTCCCCGCCGCGAGACCTATGAATTCCGCAACTCCAGCAACCAGTAGCAATACGCCCATCGCCTTTGCCACGCGTGAAATACCGGACGCATCGGGCGGCAGCGGGTCAATCGCCCGAAGCATCGTCCCGCAACCGGTCAGCAGCAGCGCGACCAGTACCATCAACAGCCAGGTCGGCAGTAGCGAGTAGACAAACCATAGTGCCGCGGCGAGCAGCATGACGCCCAGTACGTTCTGAACAGCAACCATCCAATGGCCTGACCTGGGCAGGATGTGTGCGCCGAATGTACCAACGAGCAGTAGCGGAATGCCGATTCCGAGGCCCATCACATACAGGGCGAGGGCTCCGCCAACGACATCATGACTGTTCGCGATGTAGAGCAGCGCGCCTGCCAGGGCGGGTGTCGAACAGGGGCCGACAATCAGGGCGGAGAGCATCCCCATCATGAACACCGGAACAGTCCGCCCGCCGGGCAGGCGATTGCTCCACTCAGTGATTCTCGTTTGCCAGCCCGCAGGTAGCTGCAGACGGAACACGCCGAACATTCCGAGGGCAAAAATCACCATGAGCACGCCAAAGCCAGCGAGCACCCAGGGCTTTTGTGTTACGGCCACCAGCGGAATGCCGATGAGCGCGGCGATGGTGCCGGCTACCGCATAAGTAATCGCGAGTCCCTGGACATATGCGAACGAAAGGAGGAAGCCTCTTCCCAAAGACCGCCGTTGCTGCGTTCCACCAATGACAGCGGTCACGATGGGAATGAGCGGATACATGCATACCGTGCCTGCCATTAGCAGACCGGCAAATAGAAAACCCAGCAGCTCAGGTACGGAGATGCCATTCGCTGGATGCAGATTCATTCCCGGTGGTGCTGCCGCGGGTGACTGGCTTTCGCCAACGCCCGGGAACCCAGAATTGGCAGCGGAAGCACTGCTCGGTGCTGTGACGGACGTGACAGAGCCATCGGCCGACACACGATAGTTCCGCGTTTGCGGCGGATAGCAAACGCCAATGTCCGCGCATCCCTGCGACGTAACGGACAGCACGACGCTGGTTGCGACCGGACGAGGTAGAGACACGTAAATTTGCACGGGTTGGTGGTAGACCGTGACCATGCCGAACGTGGGGTCGTTCTTCAGCTCTCCGGGTGGCATCTGTTCCGGCTTTATCGACGTACCGTCCACCGCAAAGCTGAATCTGTCCCGGTACAGGTAGTAGCCTGGTTGCGTGTCGAAATCGAGTACGACCTGCTGCGGTCCGCCCGAGGTAACCCGCAATGGAAAGGCGCGCTCCGGAGGCAGAAGGTCGGACTCGTTCACGGCGTGAGCGGCCAGTGATGTCAGTATGAACAGCAAGCCAAGTGCGACCCGCAACATGCGATTGAGCATACTCGCGGGACGGCAAATGCCTCGCTGAGCAAAAAGGGATGTCGTCTGCATCGCTGGCCTCTATTCGTGCAAGCCGGATTGCAGGCTCACCGGTTATGGTGAGCCTGCAAGTACAGCATCAAGACTGCTTTTCGAGTTTCACAATCGTCAGGGTGCCATTGACGTCCTCGACACGCACTTTGACCTTGTCGCCCTCATGAACCTGTTTGACCATCGCGGCATCCCTGGCCTTGAACGCCATCGTCATCGGCGGCATGCCGACGTTCTCGAGCGCGCCGTGCTTCAGCGTCACCATGCCCGTGGCGGCGTCCACTTTTCTGACCTCAGCATCGGTGAGCGCCGTGTTCGATGACGCCTTGGAAGCCGACGGCTTCGACATGTTCATCCCGGCCATGTCATCGCCGGCGAACGC
>Ga0058694_1000873_pt1 | contig 13197 bp, 15 predicted proteins | sample AgamicOrSfrz_FD_55041 | JGI IMG/M metagenome (GOLD analysis project Ga0058694, IMG submission 55041) | Agave microbial communities from Guanajuato, Mexico - Or.Sf.rz | ecosystem: Host-associated > Plants > Phyllosphere > Phylloplane/Leaf | place: Guanajuato, Mexico | collected 2012-05-30 | reverse complement strand
TATATATGAAGCGGCGGAATTTTTGCACCAGTTTTATATGCGCCCACATAAGATGGTTGTACCTTCACAACCGCAGAAGCGGATCAACCACACATCATGAGCCAGGCACAGCCGGTTTCGTATCAGGATCACGAGGTCACCGCATTCAACCCATCGCGGCCGGAACAACACCTCGCGTCCGCCAGCATCATTCCGCTGCGCGGACGCCGTGTTGCGCTTCCCGTCATGCTTGATGGACCGAAGGCCGACGCGCTTCTGGCGACACTCATTCATTCGCCGCTGGGTGTTTATATTCGCGCAACCACCAGCACGAAGCGTGACGAAATCTGCGTCACGCTCGACATCGCCCGGGAAGATCTCGACTTCACGCTGCACACGCTGATCTCCACATTGCCGGAAGGAACGATCGGCATGCTCACCACACGCGGCGCCGTGCGGGCGGAATGACACGATCCCCGGAATCTGAATTCCTCCGGTGGACGCCGTTTCGATCCGGCCACGTCGACCTGGACGCGCTGCGCACGCTGGCCGATTCATACGTCGCTCAAGGTGCGAGCGGCATTGTGGCGCTCGGCACGACTGCCGAAGCCGCCTTGCTGACGGACAGCGAGCGCGACGTCGTGCTGAAGACGGTCATCGAGACGATTGCTCGTATGCCTTGGCCGGGAATCTGGCCGAACTCCGATTCGTTCTCCGGGAACTGAGCGACGAAGCCGGCAATTTCCTCGAGAAATGGCGCGTCGACGACCGCCTTGCAGCAGAAGCGCGTTGAAGGCAGCTACTGGCCGAACCCGTCCGCTGCCCCATCCCATGAAGTGACAATGGCGGCCCGCCGATCATCGGCTTATTATTCCGAAAGGTCGTTGAAAACTAGTGTGTGGGGCAAAGATTCCGCTTGCCCGGCGAGAATCTTCATAACAGGGAAATGCCTTTCCGCAAGCTTATGCGGTCAGGTCGAGGCCACTTCGAGTGGACACACCATGCTTGGACCTCTGAGACTTTTTGTGCTGCTCTGGTCGCTGGCGATCATGGTGCCGACCGCGCACGCGAGCACAATCGGTGTCGTCCTGCCGGGCTCATCCCTTGTCTTTTATCAGACATTGCTCAAGGGAATACAACAATCTGCCCTTGATCATCGTGTAGATCTGCTGATTCGCAACCCGTCCGACGGCGAGTCGCTCAATACACCGAATATCCAGCTGCGCATTATCGAATACATGGTGACGCAGGGAGTCTCGGGCGTGGTACTGGCACCAGAACCATTGGCCGGCGACACGCGGGTTTCAGTCCCGGTCCCTGTGATCCTCGTGGATCGATACAGCGCCGATTACGANGGAATCTCGACCGTCTACACAGACAATTTCAGCGCTGGCAGGAAGGCGGCGCTCAGCCTGGTACCGGTTCTGAANAAGGGCGCCAAGGTGGCAATGCTGCGGCTCGCGCCCAACGTGAGTTCGACCGTTGCGAGAGAAAGCGGATTTTTAAGCGTTGCCCGCAAAGANGGATGGGATGTGGTGATCGATACCTACGTAGGGTATCGACCGCGCGATGCCGAAGTGCTGATCGCCGAGGTGATAAAGAGNTACCCGGGCCGCCTCGATGCCGTTTTTGCGCCGGCTGAACCGATTGCCTACGGCGCTCTGCGGGTGATCGAGACCGCGGCAATCGGCCAGCGCCCGCGCCTCGTGCTATTCGACTGGCGTCCGGAATTCCTGGAAGGCCTCAAAAAAGGAATCGTACATGCCGCCATATTGCAGGACCCTTACCGTATGGGTTACCTCGCCTTGGCGTCCATGGTCGAAGCACTGCAGGGCCATCCGCCACCCCGCACTCTCTTCGTCGACGTGGTCACCGTTACGCCACAAAACATGAACGATCCGGCGATCCGGTCGTTGCTGGCGAGGTACGCCAGATAAGCGGCGTGAGCCACGAGCGCCTTCAGTACCGCTCCGCGCAATCAGAAAAGCGCAGCCGTGTCGGCGTCATTCCACCAATGCGTTCGCGTACTCACGCATCGCTGCGCTCATGGGCAACACCCGTTCCCTGAGATGAGCATGAAGATATCGGACAGCCGGCGAGAACTGACGACGGTGCGGACAGACCAGGTTTAGCGGCGCTGTTTCCCCGGGTTGGTCAGGCAACAGGACATGTAACCGGCCGGATATCACATCGTCGTGCACGTCGAGCCACGATTTATAGGCGATGCCGCGGCCTTCCACCGCCCAGCGTCTCGCGATTTCCGCATCGTCGCAAAGCAGCGCGCCTCTCACCGTGACCTGCCGCCGCACGCCATTGGACGGAAACGACCAGCGGTCATAGACGCGACCTGCCAGCACATAGGGCAGGCAATCGTGCAAAACGAGTTCGTCGAGAGAAGCGGGCGAGCCGCGGCGCTTCAGGTACTCCGGCGAAGCCACCAGCACCCTTCGATTGTTCTCGGCNAGTGCNAGCGCAACNTAGCTCGCCTGCTCCGCAGACCCATAGCGGATCGCCACATCCACCGGATCGCGGAANACGTCGGTTACGTGATCCGACAGNGAAAGCCGCAATGTCAGCTTCGGATGTTGATCGCGGAACGTACCAAGCCAGGTCAGCAGGTTATTNCGGCCGAGATCGGAAGGCGCCGCGATCCGCAGCATGCCTTGCAGCGCATGTCTTTCTCCATGCAGACGTTCGCGGCCTTCGTGAATCATCGACAGAACTTCTTCTGCATAGGGAAGGTACTGCTCGCCTTCTGCTGTCAGCTTGAGGCTGCGAGTGGACCGCGCAAAGAGCCGGATATCAAGCTCCCGCTCGAGCCGCAAAATCGCTGCGCTGACCTGGCCGGGCAGAAGGTCCGCCTCTCTCGCCGCGTTTGAAAAGCTGCCGAGCGCGGCAGTTCTCACAAAGAGTTGAAGGTCTTCTAACCGGACCATTTTCATTCCAGGAGTGAAAGTCTTCCCTAATGTAACCGGTTTTTCGCACTATGAGGTCGCGCCAGAATTCAGCCACACGTCAGCGATACATGAGCAAGGTGAGCGCTGAAGTCCTTCAAAACGTACCTGGAGCATGCGCATGAAAGCAGTGGTCTATACACAGCACGGTCTTCCCGCCGAGCATCCGGATTCCCTCATCGATCTCGACCTGCCTACGCCTGAACCGGCATCGCGCGACTTGCTGGTGAAGATAGATGCGATCGCGGTCAATCCGGTGGATACGAAAGTCCGCATGGGCTCGCCGACCGAAGCGCCGCGCGTACTCGGCTGGGACGCCGTCGGAACCGTCGAGGCCGTGGGCGACGACGTGTCGCTGTTCGCGCCAGGAGACAAGGTCTTCTACGCGGGCAGCATTGCCCGCCCCGGCGCGTACGCGCAATACGCGCTCGTGGACGAGCGGCTTGCCGGCAGGAAACCTGCCTCGCTTTCAGATGCGCAAGCCGCCGCGCTTCCGCTGACTTCGTTGACGGCGTGGGAACTGCTCTTCGACCGGCTCGGCGTAGTCGAGCACGCAGGCTCGGGCGACGCGCTGCTGATAGTCGGCGCTGCCGGCGGCGTCGGCTCGATGCTCACGCAGCTTGCGAGCCGTCTGACGAAACTGCGCGTGATTGGCACGGCGTCCCGCCCTGAAACGCGTGAATGGGTGCAAGCGCTCGGCGCGCACGACGTGATCGATCACTCGCGACCGCTGCTGGAAGGCCTGCGCCGTATCGGTTCGCCGCAGGTGCGTTACGTCGCGAGCCTGACTCAAACGGACCTTCACTATCCGCAGCTCGTCGAGGCGCTGGCGCCTCAAGGCCGGCTCGGTGTGATCGACGATCCGGACACGCTCGACGCGATGCCGCTCAAGCGGAAGTCCATTTCTCTTCATTGGGAGCTGATGTTCACACGGTCGCTGTTCGAAACCGCTGACATGGTCAGGCAGCACGAAATCCTGAACAGGGTGTCCGCACTGATCGACGACGGCACGCTGCGCACCACGATGGCGGATCACTTCGGAACCATCAATGCGAAGAATCTGCGCCGCGCTCATGCGCTGATCGAAAGCGGACGCGCTCGCGGAAAAATCGTGCTCGAAGGTTTCTAGTTCGCCGGACCGGTTCAATACGCCATCTGCCATCTGCAACATCACACACAACTGGAGAACGACCATGCAATCCATCTATCAAGGCGGTAAGAAGAGCCGTGCGATGCGCCGCGCCGCAATCGCGCTCGCAGCGAGCCTGAGCTTCGGAAGCTTCGCCTATGCGGCGTCGGTCCAGGCGCCATCGCAGGCGGCGTCGGTAGCGCCGTCACCAGCGGCGGCGTCCAGCGAGGCGACGGAACGCACCATCGGTTCGATAGAAACGGTGGCGACATTTTCTGGGCCGATGCCTACCGGCGTGACCGTCACGGAAACCGGACGGATCTTCGTCAACTTCCCGCGCTGGGGCGACGACGTTCAGGCCACCGTTGCCGAAGTGCGCGACGGTAAAGTGGTCGCGTATCCGAATGCGGACATCAATCGTGCGGACGTTTCCCACGCAGCCGCGCACTTCCTGAGCGTTCAAAGCGTGGTTGCAGACGGCCGCGGACGTCTGTGGGTACTGGACACCGCAGCGCCCAATTTCTCGAATCCGGTTGCGGGCGGTGCGAAGCTCGTCGCTATCGACCTCGCTACCAATCGCGTGGTGAAGACGCTCGTCTTTCCGGCCAACGTCATGCGCGCGCAAACCTACGTGAACGACGTGCGGTTCGACTTCCGCGTGGGCAAAGCGGGCGTCGCGTATGTGACCGACTCGTCGTTGAGCGGCACCGGTGGATTGATCGTCATCGACCTCGACTCGGGCAAGGCATTGCGACGCCTGACCGGTGACGTTTCCACATCGGCCGATCCGGCCTTCGTGCCCGTGGTCGAAGGCGAGACCCTTAAAGTGCGGGATGCAAACGGCAAGAGCACGCCGTTCACCGTCGCATCGGATGGCATCGCGCTTTCGCCGGATGGCGAGACGCTCTACTACTGCCCGCTTTCGAGCCGGCATCTCTACTCGGTGCCGACCGCCATGCTGCGCGACCCGTCGATCAGCGAAGCCCAACTTTCAGCCGCTGTAAAAGACCTCGGAGAGAAAGGCGCTTCAGACGGACTCGAAAGCGACGCGAACGGCGCCGTCTACGCAGGCGACTACGAACACGACTCCATTCGCAAGCTCGAACCGGGCGGCGAATGGCAGACCATCGTGCATGACCCGCGCGTGCTGTGGCCGGACACACTGTCGGTCGGCACCGACGGATATCTGTACTTCACGGCGAATCAACTGCATCGTCAGCCTGTTTTCCACGGCGGCAAGGACGAGCGCAGGAAGCCCTACGCGCTCTTCCGTGTACGTATTGGCGCAGGCCCGGCCCCGACGTTCTGACACATCGCATCTCCCCAAAACTGAAGTCCATCGTCAATCTCGGCGATGCGACTTCAGGTTGGTCACCTTACGCACTGGCCCTTGGCAGTGACCGCAATCGCGAGCACCAACACGCTTGCACTGCGAACAGACAAGAGTATATGATCCATATACGTTTCATATACGGATGGCAAAAATGGGCATCGTGAATATTGACGACGACTTGCACGATCAGATACGCAAAGCGAGCCAGGTGTCGTGTCGGTCGATCAACGCACAAGCGGCGTTCTGGATCAAGATTGGCATGCTGTGCGAAATGAATCCGACGCACAGTTTTAGTGAAATCGTTGCGCGCGAACTGCGAGCAGCAGGCGTGGAGACGCGATCCGTCAGGGTGGCGTCCACGTGACCAAGCGGCCAGAAGAAATCGCGTTGCTCGCGGAGTCCGGCAAATTGCTCGCGGATGTGTTTGGTCATCTGGACCGGTTGGACATGATCGGTATGTCGACCATGCAGATCAACGATCTGGTCGATAGCCTCATCGTCAACGAACTCAATGCCCGTCCGGCGAGCAAAGGCCAATACGGCTATGCCTACGTACTGAATTCATCGCGCAACAACGTGGTTTGCCACGGCGTTCCGTCGCCGACGGAAATATTGGAAAGCGGCGATATCGTGAATTTCGACATCACGCTGGAAAAGAACGGATACATCGCGGACTCCAGCAAAATGTATCTGCTAGGCGAGGTATCGCCGTTAGCTAAACGGCTCGTGGAAGTCACGTATCAAGCGATGTGGAAAGGCATCAGGGCCGTTCGTCCTGGCGCGCGACTGGGCGATGTCGGGCATGCGATCGAGCGGCACGCACGGCAAAACGGTTATTCGGTCGTAAGGGAATATTGTGGACACGGCATCGGACGCGAAATGCACGAACCGCCTCAGGTGCTGCATTGGGGAAAGCCGCGAACCGGTCTGGTGCTGCAAGAGGGCATGGTCTTTACCATCGAGCCGATGATCAACCAGGGGCGACACGCCGTTCGGACTGAAGACGATGGCTGGACGGTCGTCACGAACGATGGAAAGCTGTCCGCACAATTCGAGCATACCGTCGCCGTCACCCGGAACGGTGTACGCGTCCTGACGTTGCGTCCGGACGAAAGAACGTTGAACTGAAACCCGCCGGGCTCAACACCGGCGACGGAAGCTGCGAGCTCGCGAACGCGCCATAGCGGCGAGCGCTCACGACGCGGCAGTTTCGTATGGCGGCCCACAGACCGGGCACCTCCTTCCATGCACACTCAGTGCGTCGCTCCGCGCGGCTTGGCACTCACCTCATCTCGTGGATATGCAATGGAATGGAAAAGCCTGCTTACTGAATTCCCGGTCTGGGTGATTGGCCGCTTGACCCCGTCGCGGCATGACCCTCGTCGCAGTACGCCGCGTGAAATTCTTGTCCTTCGACCGAACGATTTTGGTGAATTGCTGACTGCGACNCCGATCTTNGAGGCGCTCAAAAAACGCTTCCCGGCCACCCGAATCGTTGCCGGCATCGGCAGCTGGGGGCGCCCGATTCTNGAGAACAATCCGTTCATCGATGAAATCGTCGAGATCNATGCACCATGGAACAACAAGATCGTCGAGAACCGCTCNCCCGGTGANGTCGTGCGTTTCCTGCTGAAATCGCCGCAAGTCGCCGCGCTGCGNAAGCGAGGCGGGTTTGACGTCGGAATCGACGTCCTCGGCAGTTACATGGGCGCGCTCCTGATGATGCGGCTTGGTGTGCGATATCGCATCGGCGTGCGCGGGTATCGCGGCGGCCACAGCGGGTGTCACGCTTACATTGATTTTGCGCGCCGCCAATCCGGTCGCGCCGCGCTCGCGCAAGCCGAGTTGCTCGGCGCAACGGAGCTTCCCGACGCTCGACCTCAGCTTTTCCTCACGGCAGCCGAACGGGCAAGCGCCGACAGGATCTGGACAAATGACTCCGCAGAAGTTGGCACGACATGGCGAGTGCTGGTCGGCGTCGGAGCGGGTGTTCCCACCAAGGCTTGGGATCCCCGGCAGTTTGGGGCAGCGCTCTCGCAGATTGCGTCCGCATTGCAACGGTCCGGCGACCGCTGCGAGATTCTTATAGTTGGTAGCGAGGCCGACAAGGCGCGCGCCAACGAAGCGATCGTCGCCGCGGGACCCAATGTCCCGGTGCGTTCGGTCGCGGGCGAGGTGNCGATGCGAACGGTCTTTGCGCTCGCCGAAAATGCGAATGCCGTCCTGACGAACTCCTCGATGCTGATGCATGTGGCTGCCGCGTTCCACCGGCCGACGGTCGCAGTGCTCGGCGGCAGTATCACGAGGCCGNCGGTTCACGATGCAATCTGGGGATACCCGGAACACTATAAGAGCGTCGCACCGGATGTTTATATCGAAGGCCAACCNGANANAAACTGGCCAGGCGTCGAGCGGGTTGTGGACGCCGTGCTGAGNNCATTGCAAACGCAGCGTACTTGCGTGAGTACGGTGTAGGTTGGATGGGACCTTCGGCGGNCCTATCGCACGGTAGCGCTCANGGAGCCGTAGGCGGCGTCTCATCGGCGAGCGTGCGGCGCCCTGCTTCGAGGATTTCGTCGGCNAAGGCGGGATCGGCATCTGCAATCGCGCGCGACAACACGAGCGCCCCGACCATCTGACTGAACGCCGCAATGGCGTCCTGGCGGGTTTCTTCCGGCGTCGCGCCTTCCTTGGCGATCATGGCCGCAAACCGGTCGAGATACGCCGCCAGGCCGTGCGCGTAGGACACACGCGCGGCGGCGGTCATCCGGGGAGCGTCGCCAACGAATCCAGACAGCGGGCACCCCGCCTCGATGTTGTCGCGGTGCCGGGTCGACAGATAGCGCGCGGTTTGCTTGACCAGGCTACCGGCGTTCGGCGAATCCGCATAGTCTTGCATCGCCTTTTCCATCACCGCGGCGACCAGCGCGTCCTTCGACTTGAAGTGGTTGTAAAAGCCACCCTGCGTAAAACCGGCTTCTTTCATCANNTCCGCGAGCCCNACAGCGTCGACGCCGCGAATGCGGAACAGCCGCTCGGCGGCCGCGACAATCGCGCTCCGGTTNTCGGCGGCCTGTTGCCGAGACACACCCATCGCTCNCTCCCTTATCCAGACAATCGCATCGATTAACAAACACAATGTCGATCACCATTGACATACCNNGTCCGCGTCGACACAATGCATCAAAAGACGATGTCGATCGACATTGACATAAGTCTAGCGGACTTTCGGGCGTGATGGGAAGCGAAGCCGACGGNACGGTCCACAAGGCAANACATTCCGAAATACGCAAGGAAGTTTTTGATCAGTTGCCATGCGCCCGGTGAGCCGGCGCGCCTGCGATTAACCGTATGAAGGATTCGTCATGAAAATCGAAGGTTCTGTTGTTTTCGTAACNGGCGCGAACCGCGGCCTTGGTCTCGAGTTTGCGAAACAGGCGCTCNAAAGAGGGGCGCGCAAGGTCTATGCGGGCGCGCGCGATCCGGCCAGTGTGNCGCTGCCNGGCGTCGTGCCGGTGAAACTGGACGTGACCGATNCAGCGGCTGTCGCCGCNGCCGCCGAGGCGGCGGGTGACGTCACGCTGCTGATCAACAATGCGGGCATCGCACGGCTTGGCAGCCTGACGGACGACGGCGCGATCGACGCGTTGCGCGATCACCTCGAAACCAACGTGTTCGGCATGCTGGCGATGTCGCGGGCGTTTGCGGGCAACCTCGCCCGCAACGGCGGCGGCGCGATCCTGAACGTGCTTTCGGTCGCGAGCTGGGTGAACCGGCCGATCCTCTCTGGTTACGGCGTGTCGAAGTCGGCGGCGTGGGCGCTGACCAACGGCCTGCGTCATTCGTTGCGCGAGCAGCATACGCAAGTCGTCGGGCTTCACGCCGGCTTCATCGATACGGATCTGACGCGCGGGCTGGAAGTGCCGAAGGCGACGCCGGCCGACGTCGTGCGTCAGGCATACGACGCAATTGAGGCCGGCGCGGAGGAAGTATCCACCGACGAGTTCACGCGAGAGGTGAAAGCCGCACTGTCCTCGGGCGTCTATCTCAACGAGCCGGTTGCTCATTAACGGCATCGGAGCGCTCGTCCGTCGCATGCGAANGCGTGCGACGGACAGCACGACGAACATCCACGTCAAATGAACCTTCGTGGCAAGAGCAACGGCAACGGCAGTAATTAGCGGCGCCGGCCCGGCTCACTCACGCGACCTTGAGATCTTCGCGAGTGACTGCTGTTTCCGGATGATATTGATCAGNCTAAGCAACGCCGGGTGGTTGTATCGACGACCACTGTAGTACATGTGAAGTGGATCCTCAGCGCACGCGTGGTCTTCGAGCACAACTCTCAGGGTACGCCGCGCCAGCTCATCGGCGATTCGAGCCTCCAGCAGATACGCTATGCCCATTCCCGCCTTGCACGCGCTAATCGTGGTTGCGGTGTCGTTGATCGTGATCGACCCGGGCACCCGGATCGGGGTTGTTTTACCTGCAACGCTGACTTCCCAACGGTAGCTCGAATTGTCACCGAGCAAAAGCTGAAGGCAGTTGTGATCGGCCAGTTCGCTGACGTGACGAGGAGTGCCGTGTTTCTTCAGGTATGCGGGCGACGCGGCCATCACCCATCGCTGCGGGCCGGTAAGCGGCACTGCAATCATGTCTTCGGGAACATGATGACCGTAGCGAATCCCGGCGTCGTATCCTTCTGCAACGATGTCGATCGGCCGGTTATCGACCACCACCGTAAGCTGCACATCGGGGCAAAGGCGTGCGAATTCCGGCAATGCCGGTGCGACCAGCAAGTGGGCGGCATCCGCGAAAACATTCAGACGTAAAGAGCCGAGCCGCGCGGTACCCGGCGCTTCAAAACTCTCGAGAGCCGAACCGATCTGATTGAAGCCTTCTTCCAGCCGGGAAGCGAGATCGAGCCCCGCCTCCGTGGGCGAAACCGCCCTGCTCGTCCGGTTAAGCAGCTTTGCGCCGAGGCGGTCTTCCAGCCGCCGCATCGCGTGACTGACTGCCGACGGCGTCTGCCCGAGTTCGATTGCAGCCAGCCGGAAACTCCGGCACCTGACTATCGCAAGAAACAGCCTTAAGTCCGCAAAATCGATCCGGTCGTTCTTTGCCATGATGAATGCTGTTCATCGTTCCAGTGAATCCGTTTCATTCTACGGTATGTAATCATTTTCTTCGTCGCGAATCCCGGAGCGCTGCGGCGTATGCCCCGCTCATGTTTATCCATTCGGAGGAAATTCCATGCATGGACTTGAGCAAATACAGATCGGCGATCTGAAGGATACGAGAGTTCTCGTCACGGGCGGCTCGACTGGAATCGGAGCGGCTGTTGTTCGCGCATTTGCCGCACAGGGCGCGCACGTGGTCGCGCATTTCAACGAGAGCGAAGCGGCTGCGCAAGCGCTGCGTGCGGAATCGCCGGAGCGCATTCATCTTGTCCAGGGCGACGTCAGCGAGCCGGGCGAAGCATCGCGGGTCGTGAAGGAAGCGGCGCAACTGCTGGGCGGACTCGATGGGCTCATCAATAACGCCGGTGCCATGTTAGGACGGTTGGCATCTATAAGCGCCTCGGCCAGCCACTTCGAACGCGTCGTCAATCTGAACGCAAGATCGGTTTGGGAAGCAACCTCGGCTGCCCATCCGTTTCTCAAGGAATCACGTGGTTACGTCATCAATACGTCGTCCGTTGCCGCNCGTACGGGCGGCGGCGCAGGAGCGGTGCTTTACGCCGCGTCAAAAAGCTTTGTCAGCAGTTTGACCCGTGGCCACGCAAAGGAATTTGTAAACGACGGAATCCGGGTCAACGCAGTAGCACCCGGACTCATACAGACGCCGTTCCACGACAAATACACGCCGCCGGAAATCTGGGCGTCGCAGACTGCCACGGTGCCGATGGGCAGAGAAGGCCTGCCGGAGGAGTGCGTCGGCGCGTTCCTGTTCCTCGCGTCTCCCGCCATGTCGGGATACATCACGGGGCAGATCATCGAGGTCAACGGCGGACAACTCATGCCATGAACGGAGAATCAAGATGAAAGAACGGAAGTTCGGACACGCAGAAAAGAGCGTCTCTGAAATCGGGTTTGGCGCGTGGGCCATTGGAGGTTCATGGGGCGACGTCGCCGAGAGCGATGCAAAGGCGGCTCTGCATGCGGCGCTCGATAGCGGTACAACCTTCATTGACACGGCCGACGTTTACGGCGACGGCCGCTCGGAGCGGATCATCGCGGACGTGCTCAAGGAACGTTCGGGACCGCGACCCTTCGTTGCGACCAAGGCTGGGCGGCGACTGGACCCGCACGTGGCGCAAGGCTACACCGCAGCGAATCTGAATGCTTTTGTCGACCGGTCCTTGAAGAACCTGGAGATGGAGCGGCTCGATCTCGTACAGCTTCATTGTCCACCGACCGAGGTCTATTACCGGCCGGAGGTTTTCGATGCGATGGACCGCATGGTCGCAGCGGGAAAGATCAGCAGCTACGGTGTGTCGGTCGAGAAAGTCGAAGAAGGTCTGAAAGCGATCGAATATCCGGGTGTGAAGTCGGTACAGATCATCTACAACATTTTCAGGCAAAGGCCGGCCCGCTTTATTCAGGAAGCTCGTGACCGAGGAGTCGCCGTTATCGTCCGGGTGCCTCTTGCGTCGGGCCTGCTCACCGGAAAAATGACGCGCGAGACGACGTTTGCGGCCAATGACCATCGCCTTTTCAATCGTAACGGCGAGGCCTTCGACAAGGGCGAAACCTTTGCCGGCGTTCCTTATGACGTCGCTCTGGAAGCCGTCGAGGAAATCCGCTCACTCGTCCCGCAAAACGCCACGATGGCGCAGTTTGCGCTTCGCTGGATCCTCATGAACGATGGAGTGACGACTGTCATTCCAGGGGCGAAGAACGCAGCGCAAGCCAAAGCAAACGCTGAGGCGAGCGAACTCCCGCCCCTGACAGATTCGGCCATGGAGGTCCTACGCGCGCTATATCTGCAAAAGATCGCGCCGTTTGTCCATCAGCAGTGGTAAAGCCTCGTTGAGAAGCCGTCGAACATTGCTTTCCGGTTACCGGCCGGAAGCACCGGCAACCAGCGAAAACTAGCGANAACCAGTGACAACCCGGGCGGCCCGCATCGCGAGGAACGCATTCANTGCCCGCCCGGCGGTTGCACATGACACCGCCAACGCGGCTCAATGTCCGAAGTAGATCCGCNCGGCACCGTCCACCGATGCCGGCGCGCCTGCTTGCGACGAGCCGTTCATCGACACGCCCCCNACCGACGTCTTATACGTAGCAGTCTGTGCGGCGGACACCTTCGCCTCTGCGGTCTGAATGTCCGCGGGATACTGCGCGTCCGATGCGACCGGACGATATCCGGCCATTTCAAACTGCACGAGATCGGCGCGCACTTCCGCACGCGTCACCGGCTGATCGACGGTTTGCGCGAAAGAAAGCGCGGGTGCGGCCAGTGCGCAGGAAACGAGAACAACGTTGAGCAGTGCTTTCATGATCATTCACCTGTCTGTGAGTTGCGGCCACATTCACGATGAGCGCGGCCCGGATTCCCTCCGTTGCGATTCGTGAAGGGTTGAACGGATTGTGGGCAATGAGCACTGACCCAATGCTGACCAGCGCATTACAAGCTTGTCATCTTCGAGCGCGCTCAGCGCCCCTTGCTTTCTGCCGTCGCCCGCTCGTCTTTGCTCCCACGCAGATAACAGACTTGTAATGACGCCGTCACTTACAAGTCAGTGACGGATCGGCACACTGCGACGTCATCAGCCCGCCGCATTGCATCGCTTGGAC